>Ga0105048_10004848_pt1 | contig 21855 bp, 23 predicted proteins | sample MAT05_FD_78382 | JGI IMG/M metagenome (GOLD analysis project Ga0105048, IMG submission 78382) | Freshwater microbial communities from Lake Fryxell liftoff mats and glacier meltwater in Antarctica - MAT-05 | ecosystem: Environmental > Aquatic > Freshwater > Ice > Liftoff microbial mat | place...
GAAGACGAGGTCGACACGTCGTCCGGCGCGCCGACGTCGACCTCGATGACGACGACCACCTCGCCGACATCGACGGCGAGCTCGACCTGCATCCGTTCTCTCCGCGCGAGGTGAAGCCGCTCGTGCTCGAGTACATCGAGGTCTGCAAGCAGCGCGGCATCACCGAGCTGCGCATCGTGCACGGCAAGGGCATCGGCGCGCTGCGTCGCACGGTGCATGCCCTGCTCGCGAAGCATCCCGACGTCGCGAGCTATCGTCTCGGCGGCATGGGCGAAGGCAGCTGGGGCGCGACGCTCGTGACGCTGAACGTGTATCGTGATCCGTGATGCGGCATCTTCACGCGATCGCAGTGCTGCTCGCCCCGTTCGTGCTCGCGTGCAGCACCGACAGCACCGACGAAGACGAGGTCGACACGTCGTCCGGCGCGCCGACGTCGACCTCGATGACGACGACCACCTCGCCGACATCGACGGCGAGCTCCGCGACCGGTGGCTCCGACTGCGGTACCGATCCCGATGCGTGTGTCACCTGCGATCCGCCGTGCACCGACGGCCTCGCATGCATCGCCGGCACCTGCGGCCTCGCGTGCGGGCCCGGCAGCACGGCATGCGGCGATCACTGCACCGACACGCAGATCGATCCCGCCCACTGCGGTGGCTGCGATGCGCAGTGCGACGCCGGTGTGCAGTGCGTCGCGGGCACCTGCACGCGTCGCTCGGATCGATGCTCACCACCGCGCGGCGGTGCGAGCACGACCGCTGCAGGTCGCCCTTGCTCGCGAACGCCCGCGCCAGCTTCACCGCGCTCGGATCGGCGACGTCGACCGTCCCGGTCCAGCAGCTCGCCGCTGCGGCCGCGCGCCCCGATCGCATCTTCGTCGTCGCGCCGAAGTACATGCTCGGGTACGTCGCGGACGGCGTGCACCTCACCGGCGACGGCGAGCGCATGCTCGGCGAATACTACGCAAAGGCGTGGCGGCGCGTGCTCGTCGATGGCGAGGCGTGGCTGCCCGTATCACCGCGCGCCGTGCAGCGCGACGGCGCGGTCATCACCGTCGACTTCATCGTCCCTGCCCCGCCGCTGGTGCTCGATACGACGCTCGTCACCGACCCGGGCACGTTCGGCTTCGGGTTTGGCGACACCAGCGGTGCTGCGCCGACGATCGCCGCCGTCGCAATCGTCGACGATGACACAGTGAGCATCACGCTGTCAGCCGAGCCCGTCGGCGGCAACAAGCGCCTGCGCTACGCGATGACCGGCAGTGCCGGCGCCGCGGCGGGGCCGACCACGGGTGCGCGCGGGAACCTGCGCGACTCGGATGCGACGGTGAGCCTCGCCGCGTATCCGCTGTTCAACTGGTGCGTGCACTTCGACGAAGCGGTGCCCTGAGTCAGCCCTGGGGGCCGCACGACACGCTCTGCAGGCCCCAGCCCGTCATGTCCGAGTAGGTGTACGGCCCGATGAGACCGTTGTAGACGTCGACCTGCAGCGTGTCGGGATTGAAGCGATAGGCCGAGTTCGCATAGCGAGCGGTCGACCAGATGTTGCCATCGAGATCGACGCTGATGCCGCGGCGCTCGTCGGCCGCGATCTCGAACGCCGGACCGACCTGCATCGTCTCGACGTCGATGTACGTGAGGCCACCGGTCATCCCGCCGTCGTACGTCCAGTAGTTCATCCACATGCGGCCGGCGCCGTCCTCCTGGATGCCCGACATGACGTTGGCGACGTGGTTGTTCGCGATGTCCCACTGCGCCGTCGCCGGTGTGTAGCGAGCTGCAGACGAATTCTGTGCGCCGACCCACTGCGCGAGCCAGACGCGGCCGGCGTGATCGACGGTCATCCCATACGGCGTGATCGGCGGAACGATCACCTCGTACTCGAACGTCGCACGATCGACGAAGCCGAGCTGATCCGCGCCGGGCGTGAGGCTCGTGAACCAGAAGTCGCCCGCGGCATTCACCGCGCCGCCGTACGGTGACAGGCTCGAGCACGCGAAGCCGACGACCTCGATCGCTTCTTCGACAACACCGGTCTCGCCGTCGACGTAGTTCACCGTCACCCACTGGTTGCCGGCGCCGACGGAGCAACCCGCGGTCCACACCTTCTCCTCGCTGTACGTGCACATCCGATCGTCGAGGACGCCGGGCGCCCACGCGACCGGCCGCTGCGTGTCGTACGGGAACGGCGTGTGCCACTCGACGCAGTCGTCCTCGAGGAAGGGCAGCACGTCCGCCGCACCGCTCGAGGTCTGCAGGCCCGCGTCGCCGTTGTTGCCGGCGTTGCAATCGACCGCGAGGATCTTCGTGAGGCCGCCGCCGCGGTTCGCGACCGCGACCGCGTTGCCACCGAGGTTCACCGATGTGCGCGACGGCCCGGTCTCGCCGACCGGCTGCGCGGCCATCGTGCGATAGCGGGCCTCCTCGACCATCGTCTGCGTGTTGATCTTCGCGACCGAACCGTCGTCGGTGTTCGCGATCCAGATGTAGCTGAAGTCGAGCTGCGAGCCGCACTCGCAGCCACCACTTTGCGCGTCGGGCACGGTGCCGACATCGAACGTCGGTGCATCGTCGCTCTCGTCGGTGCCGGACGAGCTCGTCGACGTGTCGGCGCTCGTCGGTGCCGACGTCGGCGCGGTCGTCATCGTGCCCTGATCGTCGCTCGCACTGCCGGTCGCGTCGTCGGTCGCGGCGCTGCCCGAGCCCTCGAGCGTGATGCTGCTACCGGTCGGATCGGTCGACTGACTCCCGTCGCCGTCGACGCGACCGTTCCCGCCACCGCAAGCCGTGAGGAGCGCGAGTACGCAGGTGCCACGGGTGGAAATCCGCATGGTGGCAGTATAGGCACCCCTGCCGATGTAGGTGCAAACCCCGTTCGGGGCGCCGCCTCAGGAGGCGTTCACCAGTGCGAGCACCTCGTGCTCCTCGAGCACGCGGTTGCCGTTTTTGGCCGCCTCGAACACGCGCTCCACCACCGCATCTGTCGCCTCGATGCCGTGCGCCCGCAGCCAGTGCAGAACGTTGCTCTTGCCGCTGTAGTGCCCGATCTCGATCTCCTGCCGCCGCCCGAACATGCGCGCCGGCACCGACGAGTACACGCGGTCGGCGAGCTCTAAGTCACCCTTGGCCTCGGCCTTGATCACCGCCGCGGCGTGCACGCCGGTCGCCGTACGGAACGCGTCGCGCCCCGACAACGGATAGGCCGCCGGGATCGGCACGTTGGTGTACTCGCTCACCTTGCGCACGTACTCGACGAGCACCGACAGATCGTGACGATCGTCGTCGAGCTGCCCGAGCATGTACAGGTTGAGCAGCAGCAGATCGATCGACGTGTTGCCGACGCGCTCGCCGATGCCGAGCCCGCAGCCGTGCACACGATCGATGCCGTGCTCGAACGCGAACAACCCGAGCACGAGCGCGAGCCCGCGATCGTTGTGGCCGTGCCAGTCGAGCTCGACGCGATCCTCGACGTCCATCCCGCGCAGCACCGCGCGCGTGAATTCGATGAGCGAGCGCAGCCCGTCGGGCGTCGCGTGGCCGCACGTGTCGCACAGCACCAGCCGCGTCGCGCCGGCATCGATCGCGGTGCGGAACAACCGATCGAGCATCCGCGGATGCGAGCGCGTCGTATCCTCGGTGACGAACGACGCCGGCAAGTTGTTGGCCACGATCAACGAGATCGCATCGCGCGTCAGGGTCTCGAGCCGGGCCGGCTCCCAGTCCTCGGCATACGAGCGGATCGGGCTCGAGCCGATGAACGCCGTCACCTCGATCGGCATGCCGACCTTCTGCGAGATGTCGATGATCGGGCGGATGTCGGCCTCGATCGTGCGCGCCGCACAGTTCGGGCGGATGTGCAGATGCTCCTCGGAGATCATCCGCGCGAGCCGCTCGACGTCGTCGCACGCGCGCTTGCCCGCGCCGGGCAGGCCGAGATTCACCGCATCGATGCCGAGCTTGTCCATCAAGCGGACGAGCTCCATCTTCTGCTCGATGCTCGGATCGGTGACCGACGGCGATTGCAGGCCGTCGCGAATCGTCTCGTCGACGAAGCGCGGTGGCTCGGGCAGAAGTGGCCCGCGCCGGTCCTTCTCGTTCCAGTCGTAGATGTACGCCGCGGGATCGACCATCGTCTTCACGGTTTTTTCGGGAGCTTCAGGCCTGTGCCATCACGACGTCGTCGCGCTGGAAGAAGCTCTGCAGCTCGTCCATGAGGCCGTAGAACATCTCGGTCTCGACCGCGTCGGCGCCGTCGTCGTCCTGGTCGTCGTCATCGGCCTCGGGCAGCAGATCACGCATGATGACGATGCCCGTCAGCTCGGCCTCGTCCTCGCCCTGCTTGCGCGTGCCGCAGAACGCAACGACGTTGCGCGGATCGATGCCGGCACGGACCTGCTCCTCGGTCGCGCGCGTCTGCACCGTGATCGGGGCGTGCGCGACGAGCCGCAGCAGCGGATCGGGAAGCTGCTCGAACACGTCCTCGAGCCGCGAGCGCAGCTCCTGGGCATCGGCGTAGCTCGGCTGCTCCGACTCGCCGTCCTCGGCCGCATCGAGCTCGCGCACGCGCAGCATCGCCGCGACTGCACCGTCCGAATCACCCGCCGCACCGAGCACGAGCGCGAGCTGGTAGTGCAGGTCGCCGTCGTCGGGCTCGTGCTTGATCGCCGCACGCAGATCCTCGACTGCACGATCGAGCTTGCCGGCGGCCATGTGCGCCGAGCCGCGCGTGCTGAGAAACGCCGGATGATCGTGCAGCGAAGGATCGATCTGCGCGAGGATCTCGAGCGCCTCGTCGGGGTCGTCACCCGACAGTCGAATCTGCGCGAGCAGCAAGCGACCGTCGTCGGTCTGCGCCTTGCTGATCCCGGGCAACGCGAGTGCAGCACGGGCCTGCGCCTCCGCCTCCTCGATCTCTTCGCCGGCGAACAGGCACTCGGCGCAGTCGAGCTGCACGTCGGCGCGATCGGGCGCGCCGTCGGCGGCTTGCATGAGGTAGCCGGTCGCGCGCTCGAGGTCGCCCTGAGCCCACGCCAACATCCCTGCCAAATGCAGTACGCGCGGTTGGTTTTCACCCACCGATCCCCTGAGGTCGTCGAGGATGCTCTCTGCGGTGTCGAGCTCGTCGTCTTCGACGGCGCGCAAACCACGATCGACTAGCTCGTCGACGTCTGCTGTCTTGCCCTTGGCCATGGAGCGCAACACTAACGGCGCCACCTCCTCGCGCGCACACGCACGTGTGTGAGCGAGCGCATGAACGCGCGCGCGGTGCGGTCCGCGGCCGATCGCCCATCGTCGGCGATGCCGACGCCGTGCGACAGCACGACGGCGTGGCCGGTGACAACCTGCAACCCGCGGGACATACTCCGAGCTCAGCTCATGGACACCCCGGTTCGACCCAAAGATGCCGATGGCCGCGAGATCCTCGACTCCGTCGTGATTCGCTTCGCGGGCGACTCCGGTGACGGCATGCAGCTCGCTGGCATGCAGTTCACGCAGACGACGGCGGTCGCGGGCAACGACCTCGCGACGTTCCCGGATTTCCCCGCCGAGATCCGCGCACCCGCGGGCACGACGTTCGGTGTCTCGGGCTTCCAGATCCACTTCGCGTCGCACGACGTGCTCACGCCCGGCGACGAGCCCGACGTGCTGGTCGCGATGAATCCTGCCGCGCTCAAGGTGAACCTGCGCGACGTGCCCAAGGGCGGGCTCATCATCCTGAACACCGGCGCGTTCACGCCGGGCAACCTCAAGAAGGCCGGCTACGACAAGAACCCGCTCGAGGACGGCACGCTCGACGCGTATCGCAAGCTCGAGGTCGACGTGTCGCGGCTGGTGCTCGCGGCGGTCGAGCCCCACGGGCTCGGCACCAAAGAAGCCCTGCGCGCGAAGAACCTGTGGACGCTGGGCCTCTTGTACTGGCTGTTCGGTCGCGATCGTGGGCCGACCATCGACTGGCTCAACCGCAAGTTCGCGAAGCGTCCCGACATCGCGGCCGCGAACATCGCGGCGCTCAATGCCGGTCACGTCTACGGCGAGACCGCGGAGCTGCCGACCGGCGTCGCGTCGTACAAGATCCCGAAGGCCGACCTGCCCAAGGGCCACTACCGCAACATCACGGGCAACGAAGCGCTCGCGTGGGGCCTCGCCGCGGCGAGTCGGCTCGCGGATCTTCCGCTGCTGTACGGCTCGTATCCGATCACGCCGGCGTCGTCGGTGCTGCACTCGCTCGCGAGCCTCAAGCACTTCGGCGTCACGACGTTCCAGGCCGAGGACGAGATCGCCGCGATCTGCTCCGCGATCGGTGCCGCGTATGCCGGCATCATCGGCGTCACCGCGACGTCGGGTCCGGGTATGGCGCTCAAGGGCGAGGCGCTCGGTCTCGCGATCATGACGGAGCTACCGCTGGTCATCCTCGACGTCCAGCGCGCCGGTCCGTCGACGGGCATGCCGACCAAGACCGAGCAGAGCGATCTGTTCCAGGCGGTGTGGGGTCGCAACGGCGACTCACCGCTCGTCGTGCTCGCACCCGCGAAACCCGGCGAGTGCTTCGCGTTCGCGATCGAAGCGGTTCGCATCGCGCTCAAGTACATGACGCCGGTCATCGTGCTGTCCGACGGCTACATCGCGAACGGTGCCGAGCCGTGGTCGATCCCGACGTACGACTCGCTGCCGAAGATCGAGCCGAAGTTCCGCGCCGATCCGGAGGGCTTCCATCCCTACCTGCGCGACCCCGAGACGATGGCGCGCAACTGGGCGCGGCCAGGCACGCCGGGGCTCGAGCACCGCATCGGCGGTATCGAGAAGAACTTCGAGTCGGGTCACATCAGCTACGACCCCGAGAACCATCAGAAGATGACCGACGTCCGCGCGGCGAAGATCCAGAACGTCGCGAACGATCTGCCACAGCAGAAGGTCGAGTGCGGCGATGATCACGGCGATCTGGTCGTGGTCGGCTGGGGCTCGACGTACGGCACGCTGCAGCAGGCGGTGCGTCGCGCTCGCGCAAGCGGGCTCTCGGTCTCGCACGTGCACGTGCGGCACATGTGGCCGATGCCGAAGAACCTGAAGGCGCTGTTGTCGAACTTCAAACAGATCCTCGTGCCCGAGCTGAACAACGGCCAGCTCGTCCGCATCTTGCGGGCCGAGTACCTGCTGCCCGCGATGCCGCTCGACAAGGTGTCGGGCATGCCCTTTCGCATCGCCGAGATCGATCAAGCGATCCGCGACACCCTCGCGAAGAACAATTGACTTCACGGCCCTCCGGGCCTGACTGACTTCACGGCCCTCCGGGCCTGACTGGACCACCATGGATACCCCCGCAAAGCTCACTCGCAAGGACTTCGTCTCCGACCAAGAAGTTCGCTGGTGCCCCGGCTGTGGTGACTACGCGATTCTCGCGGCGATGCAGCGCACGCTGCCCGAGCTCGGTGCGACGCGCGAGAACACCGTGTTCGTGTCGGGCATCGGCTGCTCGAGCCGCTTCCCCTACTACATGAACACGTACGGCTTCCACACGATCCACGGCCGCGCGCCGGCGATCGCGACCGGTGTGAAGCTCGCGAATCCGAAGCTCGACGTGTGGATGGTGACCGGCGACGGCGACGGCCTCAGCATCGGCGGCAACCACCTGCTGCACGTGCTGCGACGCAACGTCGACCTGCAGATCCTGTTGTTCAACAACCGGATCTACGGGCTCACCAAAGGCCAGTACTCGCCGACGTCGCTCGTCGGTGCGAAGACGCCGTCGACGCCGCTCGGCTCGCTCGACATGCCGCTCAACCCGTGCATGTTCGCGCTCGGTGCCAACGCACGCTTCGTCGCGCGCGGCATCGACACGTCGACCAGCACACTCGGCGAGCTGTTCACGGCGGCGTATCGCCACCGCGGCACGAGCTTCGTCGAGATCCTGCAGAACTGCCCGGTGTTCAACGACGGCGAGTGGGACAACGTCACGATGCGCGACGTCGCATCGGAGAACCAACTCTGGGTTTCTCACGGTCAGCCACTCGTGTTCGGCAAGGAGAAAAATCGCGGACTGAAGCTCGCGCCCGGCGGCAGTCACGTCGACGTCGTCGTGATCGGCGAGGGCGGCGTCACGCTCGCGGACGTGTGGATCCACGACCAGACCAACCGGACGCTCGCATTTTTGCTCTCCCAGCTCTCGCCGACGATGCCGGGCTTCCCGATGGCGTTCGGCGTGCTCTTCAACGACCCGATGCCCAGCTATGACGCGACTGTCACGTCGCAGAACGCAGACGTCATCGCGAAGAGCGGCAGGGGCGACATCGACAAGCTCCTGCGTAGCGGCCATACCTGGAAGGTCGAATGACCCCAGGCCCACAAGGCCGTGGAGAAATTGCGCGCCTGGCGTCGCTGGACGCCAAGGTGCCCTAGCTCAGAATGAAGCGCACGGGGGTCTCGTCCGAACCTCCAGCGCGAAGCCCTCTTACGCGAACAGGAACCCTGACCATGACCCATCGCCCATTCGCCTCCTCAGCTCTTGGCAAGTCGTTGCTCACCATCGTCGCAGGCGCCGCGGTGGGCCTGACCCTCGGCTGCATCATCTCCACCAGCGGCGGAGGCAGCAGCAGCGAGTGTGGCGGCACGTTCTCGCACAGCCACGAGACCGCGAACGACACCTGCAAGTGCGACGCGGGCTACACGTGGGAGAACCCGGGGGATCCGGACGACTTCGAGTGCGAGCGCATCAAGCCGAAGCCGAATGCCGATTGCAATGACTTCCCGAATCTCGTGTCGTCTGGCGTCGGCGAGTGCAAGTGCACCGATGGCTTCAACTGGTGTGCGCCCGACGATCCGAACGACTTCTCTTGCTGTGTCGACGATGCCCAGGACGCGCAGAGCGGCACCGACGATCCGACCAACGCGACCGATGTGACCGACAGCGTGAGCGACACCGTCGCGGACACCGGCACCGGCACCACGGATGATCCGACCGTCGCCGACACGAGCGGCGATACGACGCCCGGCACGTCCGGCGCGGTGCCGGATCCGGCGCAGTGCACCGTCGAGACGTCGGACGCGATCTTCTGCAGCAACACCGCCGAGGCCGGTCCGCAAGGCAGCATCTACTACACCTGCACCGACGGCGTGTGGACCGAGAACGCGACCGCGGCCGACGAGCTTTGCGCGTTCGACGGCTACGAATTCGCGTTCGGTTGCGTCGATGAGGGAACGTCGGTCGATTTCATCTGCGGCAACGGCCCTGGCACGGACTGCGACGGCAGCACCGAGGCGACGTGCATCAGCGCCGAGGTGATCAACGCGTGCTTGTTCGGCAGGCTGACCGAGGACAACTGCGCGACGATCTGCAACGAGGTCGGCGACGAAGACGGCGTGACCTACGAGAGCGGCTTCTGCGACGCCGAGAGCGACCCGCCGGAGTGCTTCTGCTGCGACAGCGGCGAAGAAGGCTGCCCGGTATAGTCCTTCCGGGGGGCTGACTGCTCAATCGACGCCGGCCGGCATGGTCATGCCGAGCCGGCGTAGTCCGTCGTAGCCCACGCGTTCGACGTAGTGCTGGCCGCACACGGGGGCGTACTGCGCGTCGCCGAGCACGATCTGTGCGCCTTCGACGACCGCGTTGCCGTCGACCATCCGCAGGTTGAACACGGCTTTGCGGCCGCAGTACTGGCAGGTGACCTTCACCTCTTCGATGCTGTCGGCGAGCTCCATCAGCCGGCGCGTGCCGGGGAACGACTCGGTGCGGAAGTCGGTGCGCAGCCCGTAGCAGATGACCGGCATGTCGAGCACGAGCGACAACACGCGCAGCTGATCGATGATCGCCGGCGCCATGAACTGCGCTTCGTCGACGAGCACACAGTCGACTCCACGGAACGCATCGACCTCGAACACGGTCGTCGCGTCGACGAGCATGTCGGCGTCGGCCTCCAGACCCGATCGCGACGCGATGCGCCCGCGGCCGAAGCGATCGTCGAGGCGCGGCTTGAGCAGCAGCACGCGCTTGCCCTGCTTGCGGTAGTTGTGCGCGACCGCGAGCAAGTTCATGGTCTTCGCGCTGTCCATCGCACCGTGTCGAAAGTAGAGCTTCGCCATCGCTCGGCGAAAGGTACGATCAACGCTGGCGGCTCAGAACCGATATTCGACGACGAGCGGCAGGACCTCGATCCCGAGCAAGAACGCGGCGTCCTTCGACTCGTTGCCATCGTCGTCGCGCGTCTTGTGGACGAGGAAGCCGAGCGGAAGCGCGACATCCATGCCGATGCCGAGCTGATCGAGCAGGAAGATCCGCAAGCCACCGCCGGGGCGGATCGTCATGCCCTGCGAGTGCACGCGGAACTGCTCACGGTTGCCACTGCCGCCACCGACCTTCGGTAGATCGAAGTACGTGTAGCCGATCGAGCCGCGCACGAACGGAACGAGCCACGGCTTCTTCGCGATGAAGAACTTGTAGGTGTAGCCGGCGTAGACGTCGACGCCGGCTACCGTGCCCTTGTCGCAGGAGCCGGCGGTGGCATTGAAGCCGCACTGCGTTCGGAACGTGCGGTAGTTGCCGCGATCGAACAGCGCGCCGAGGCCGATGTGGAACCAGTGACCCTTGCGGATCTGACGGTCGTACTGGAACGCGAACCGGGCCTTCGGGAGATAGCTGACGAGGCCGAACTGCAGCGGCATCAGGAACGAGATCGCATTGCCGGCGACCACGACCTCGGGCCAGTCGTAGCCCCCGCTTTTGCCCTTCTTGGAGCCGCTCGCGCCGCCGGTACCGATCGAGCCCGAGGCCGAGCCGCCCGCCGGGGCCGCCGCAGCGACGGCCGGAGCCGCGAGCGCAGCCACGAGGCCGATCGCGGGCAACATCCGGGCATTTCGACGACGACGAACTGCGAAGGGCTCGAGCATGGTCGCGGGCGATCCTAGCAGAGGCCTCCGGCATCGCCGCAAAACCGGCCCAGGTCCGAGGCCGATCTCGTGCACCTGCAAGCACTGCGCGCTACCCTGGGATCGACGGATGACGTGGTTCGCTCTAGCGCGCGACACATTGATCGTCGGCACCGCCGGCGCGCTGCTCGGTGTCGTCAGCCTCGCGGTGCGTCTCGACGTCCCGTGGCTCGCACCTCCGCCTGGGCCGGAACCGACGGCGTGCGGGGTCGACGAGTCGTACGCGACAGGTGCTCCCAGCGCGCCCGAGCTCCCGCGCATCCCGGTCGACGATCTCGGACGCCGCCTCGACGGCGTCGTCATCGTCGATGCGCGCTCGGCCGCTGCATTTGCGGACAGCCACATCCCCGGCGCGATCTCCCTGCCGGCCGACGACATCGACGCGATCGTCGCGAGTCAGTCGCTGCCGTTGCCGATCGATCGCGACATCGTCGCCTACTGCGATCGCGAAGGCGACATCGATGCGCGCTACGTCGGCCTCGCGATCGATGCGGCGCTCGGGTGCGGTCGCGTGCGCGTGCTCGATGGTGGCTTCACCGCGTGGGTCGCCGCCAAGTCACCGGTGGAAGGAATCGATCGCAGTGGTTGATCGCGCGCACGTGCGTCTCGCGATCGTGTGGGCGGCACGCATCGTCGTCGCGGTCACGTTCGCGGTCGCAGCGATTCCGAAGATCGACGACATGCTCGGCTTCGCCGAGGACATCCGCGCGTACCAGGTGTTCCCGGTGTGGAGCAGCCACGCGATCGCGGCGATCGTGCCGATGATCGAGCTCGTCGGCGCCGCCGCAATCCTCTCGGGCAAGGACCGCTGGGTACGCGCCGGCAGCGTCGTGCTCGGTGTGCTCACGGTCGCCTTCATCGCGCTCATCGCGTCCGTCATCGCCCGCGGCATCGACCTCGACTGCGGCTGCTTCGGCAAACAAGCCGAGGCCGAAGCGGTCGGCTGGCCGACCCTGTGGCGCGACGTCGCGTTGCTCGCCGCGATCGGCGTCGCCGCCCAGCGGACCCGAAAGCTGTGGTAATCGAAAGCGGCATGTCCGCGAACGCCACGCCGTACCTGATCACGATCGATCACCTGCTGTCGGACGACGAGCAGCTCGCCTGGCGGACGGCCCGCGAGTTCTGCGATCGCACGGTCGCCCCGGGCATCGAGCACCACTACGAGAAGGGCACGTTCCCGCGGGAGCTCATCAAGGAGTTCGCGAATATGGGCTTTCTCGGCGGTCCGCTCGAGGGCTACGGCTGCGCGGGCATGAACCCGGTCGCGTACGGCCTGACGCAGATCGAGCTCGAGCGCGTCGACAGCGGCATCCGCTCGTTCTGCTCGGTGCAGACGTCGCTCGCGATGTGGCCGATCTTCGCGTACGGCACCGAGGCGCAGCGCGAGCGCTGGCTGCCGGGCATGGCGAAGGGCGAGATCGTCGGCTGCTTCGGGCTGACCGAGCCGAACGCGGGCAGCGATCCGGGAGCGATGCGCACACACGCGAAGCAGGACGGCAAGGGCGGCGACTACATCCTCAATGGGCAGAAGTTCTGGATCACGAACAGCTCGATCGCCGATCTCGCGATCGTGTGGGCGAAGACGCTCGACCACGGCAGCGACGCACCGGTGATCCGCGGCTTCGTCGTCGAGCGTGGCGCGAAGGGACTGAGCACACCGGAGACGCACGGCAAGCTGAGCATGCGCGCGTCGGTCACCGGCGAGATCGTGCTCGACGACGTGCGCGTGCCTGCGGACAACCTGCTGCCGGGCGTGCACGGTCTCAAGGGTCCGCTCGGCTGCCTCACGCAGGCGCGCTTCGGCATCGCGTGGGGCGTCATCGGTGCGGCGATGTACTGCTACGAGCGCGCGCGCAGCTACCAGATGGATCGCGTGCAGTTCGATCGACCGCTCGCGTCGTTCCAGCTCAGCCAGCAGAAGCTCGTCGAGATGCACAACGAGATCGGCAAGTCGCTGCTACTCGCCTACCACTTCGGTCGCATCAAGCAAAACGGCAAGCTGTCGCCCGAGCAGGTGTCGATCATGAAGCGGGAAAACGTGCAGATGGCACTCGACACCGCCCGCACCGCGCGCTCGATGCTCGGCGGCAACGGCATCATGGGCGAGTTCGGCATCATGCGGCACCTGTGCAACCTCGAGACGGTCTACACCTACGAGGGCACGCACGAGGTGCACACGCTCGCCATCGGCCGCGCGTTGACCGGCCTGGCTGCGTTCGCGGGGTAGGAACAACTCGCGTGCACCCCCCACCCCTTGTGCGCTACCCTTCGGCCTTCGGCGTGGTCCATCCCGTCCAGAGTGTGATCGAGTCCCTGTACGCGGCCGGCCGGTGCCCGCGTCTGCACGTCAACGCCGTTGCCGACGGGGTCGTGTGCCCGGATTTCATCCGCGACCAGTGGCGCGAGCGGCTCATCATCGATCTCGATCCGAGCTACCCGCTCGACTTGAATTTCACCGAGGCGACGCTGTCGGCGGATCTCTCGTTCGGCGGGTACGTGACGCGCTGCACCTTCCCGTACGGTGCCGTCTACGTCGTCGCGGATCGCAGCACCGGTCGCGGCATCGTGCTCGATCAGAACATGCCCGAGTCGGTGAAGCGCAGCCGCTACGGCCGACCGCCGACCGCGGCGCAGTCGGGGAAGCCCGCGCTGCACTCGGTCGCCGATGGTGAGAGCGCGCCGGCCGAGGCCGCGGCGCCCGACGAGCCGCCGGCACCGACGAACGACGACGCCGTGCAAAAACGTCGCGCCGCGTTCAAGGTGATCGACGGGGGAAGCTGATGCGTCCCGCCGTGCGTCGTGCGGTGCTGGCCGGTTCGCTCGGCGCCATCGGTCTGTTGTTCGGCCTGTGGTTCGCGTTCGTGCGCGCACCGACGCCGCAGTCGGTGTGTCGTCACATCATCGACGTGACGATCCGCGAGTCTGCACAAGGTGGCATCGGCGGCGACGGTCAAGATGCCGTGATCGCGCAGCTCGAAGAGCGCTGCATGCAGCAGAAGCTCGACAAGATCCAGCTGCGCGGCCGGGTGGTGTGGGCCAAGTACGCCAAGTGCGTCACCGAGGCCGACGACCTCGAGACGATCTGGCGGTGCTGACCTGCTCTGCGTGATCGAAAGATCGAAGTGCGCGCGCCCTGCGGATCGATTGTGACGTCTTCGCTGACCCGGCGGTGAGCGAGACGACGTCGACGATCTCGGCGTCGCTCTCGATCCGACGCGCGACGTCGCGTCGCTCGACGCCTTCACGGTCGAGTGATACGACGGCACCGTGTGACCGCGTCACGCAAGGAGTCGGCTCCAGCCATGGCCGTGCGCTCTTGGAGGAAGAGGATCGCCGCGACGTTCACCTCGGCCGCGCTCGCGATCGGCACCTACTAGATGTCGACGGTCAAGAAGCTGCTCGAGCAACTCGCATCGAGGCCGGCACTGATCCGCGACGACAATCCATCGCGCATGCCCTTCGGGCGGACTGCTGCGACTCACCGGGTTGCAGGTCGGTCCCGAACATCAGCAGGCCGATCGAGACGTCCTTCGTGGCACCCGCGACTTCGCAAGTCGCCTCGCCACCGATGAGGAACTGCTGCGGCACGCCCTCGCCTGCGGTCGCCAACACCGTGACTCCCAACCCATGGCCACCGCCTGACAGCGGCCCGATGCGGCCGATGAGACTCGAGACCGCCACCGGCGTCGGCGCGGGTGTGCGCGGCAGGATGTTGATCGGGCAGGCTCCGTGTGCGAGCGTGCCACCCGAGAAGCACACGGTGCCGATCGACTGCGGCGCGTTGACGCTCGACGATCCGAGCGCGGACTGGGAAGCAGCGCAGATCTGCGCGCTCGATCACGAGACCATGGGCGCGGGATTCCGTCTCGTCGCGGACGGCCAAGGTATCGACTCGTTCGTCCAGGTCGGCTTCGCGGGCGTGCAGGGCTTGGCCTACTCGGTGTCGCGGTTCTCCTCCGACTCTGGAGGCGTCGACTTCGATACGGTCTTCGAAGAACCTGGCGGTGGGCTCGCCGCGGTGGACGACTGTGTCGTCGCGGTCGGCGAGCTGTGCCTGGCGGTGACCGCCGCTGGCGAGGTCGTCCAGCTCTGCCCGTAGTCGCTCGAGCTGCCGGCCACCTCGCGCACGGCGGGGGAATTGGCGGACGCCTGCGGATCGGTCACGATCGCAGGAGTGGGACCGTGAGTAGATGGTGTCGTGGCACTGAGCCTTGCGACGCTCTTGCTCGCCTGCCGCGCTCCGGATGCCGAGGCCGGCTACACGGACGTTGCGACCGCCGGCGAAGCGGCCGACGCGACGACCACCGGTTCTACGGAACCAGACGTGACGACGACCGGGGAGACCGGCCCGGCGCATCGTTCGAACGCAGGCTGCAGCGGCGCCGCGTCTGCACCGACACAGCAGAGCACGAGCGTACGCGGTCGATCCCCCATGACTGTAGCTGACCGATCCCAAGCGGGATGTTCCAGCCCGAGCTCGGAGAGTTTTTCGACACCGATCGTCGACGCGAACGCAAGCGATCCGTTGGACGCAACGCAGCGTCGCGAGCCGCTCGTCGGGGCGGCTACCTCACGCGATCGCGCCAATAGCCCGGCTCGCGAGCCGTGTGCGCTACAGCGATCACGAGATGCTCGCGACCGACGAGCGCGATGATCACGAGATATCTGAAGCGCTGCAAGGCAAACTGGCGGACGTCGAGCGCCTCGGGGAATCCGGTGACGCGCGTGCCACTCCGCGGCAGGCGAGTTGCTTGCCCGACACGCCGTGAGACCTCGTCGAAGAGCAGAGCCCCGTACCCGACGCGTTCACCTTCGTGGTAGGCGACCACGGCGTCGAGCTCGTCGAGCGCCTCGGGGTGGAACCGTAGCCGCTTCATCGCCGGTCGAGTGTCTGGCGGATCCGCGATTCGACGTCCGCCCACGCGACGGGCTCGACCTCACCGCTCTCCAACTCCGCGATGCGGCGCTGGACCTCCGCCTGCCACTGCGCGGAGAGCTCCGACGCCGGAAGCTCGAGGCTGTCGCTGAGTGCTTCGACCAGAGCGACGCGTTGGTCTTCGGGAAGCGCCATCGCCTCGGCGAAGATGCGCTGCGCAGCGGACGTCATGCGCCCTAGTCTAGCGTGGCGCTTCGCCAGGCGCCAAGCCGCCGGCGACATGATCCATCCCATCCGCGATCGCATGACGTCACCCGCCCCGACCACGGCCACGGCCGCGGGCCCTTCGAGCAACGCGGGGGGCGAGCGCGATCGCGGCCTTCATCCGCGCCGAACCAGCAGCTCGAGGTGCCAGCTCTCGGCATTGCTGTTCGGGTCCACCGCGCACCGCGACGCCGACCACCGCGACCAAGCCGCCACCGAGATCGCCGACCTCGCCCTGATATACGTGCATCTCGGTGCCGTCGGAGTACCTGTACCTGCGGACGATCCTGCCGACGAGCGAGGCGGATGCTCCGGAGCCGCGGCCGTCGGGGTACACCGCCGCGAGCGTAGCTCGCGGGCGAGAAGAGACGCCGAACGCGAGAGATTCGTCGAGCGAGACGCTCGCGGGTCACGTGAACGCGAACGGAGTGCTTTGTTCAGCGCGCCGGGAAGCGCTGCGGGAACGGATCGGCCTCGAAGCCCACCGACCCACCGACCGGGATCCCGCGTGCCGAGAGACCGCGCGCGCTGTCGTAGTAGATCGCGAGCACTGCATCGGGCTTGCGCTTGCGCTTGCGCTTGAACTCGACCTCGTGGACCGACGACGACTGGCTCTCGCCGTACTGCGTGCCGAGCTCGTTGCGCGGCACGGGCGGCGGCGCAAACGATCCAGGGCCCTGGGTTGGGGGCGCAGCCGCTTGGTCGGCGAGCGGCGCGGACTCGGCCGACTTCGCCGAGCCGTCGGCGCCGGCGAACGGTGCGGGGCTGCTCGAGCGCGGCGCCTCGCGGACAGAGTCGTCGGCCCTTCGATTGCCGCCGCCACTGCCACCGGGGAACGGCGACGCATCGGCCGGCGTGGGCCCGACCGCGAGCGGGCCGGACTTTTTCTCGCGATGCGCACGCTCCTCGAACACCGCGATGCCGATCACGCCCGCGTGTTGCGGCGTGCCTTGCAGCGCGGTGTAGCTGTCGCCGAGACCGCTGAAGCGAAACCCAGCGACTTGATCGAGCGACTGACGAAAGCCATCGACGACGATCTGTCCGAACGGCTCGATGATGTAGCCGCGTTGCTTGCGATAGTCACCGAGTGCACCCGACACGACATCGCGACCATCGACGGTGACGACGACCTCGACGCGCTCGGCCGTGTTGTTGCCGATGCGAATCGCATACTGCTGACCGTCTTGTCCCGCGTAGTACAGCGCGCCACCGAACAGCGCCGCCGGGAGCTGACCCGCGCCGGGCGACTCGAGCGTCACCGTGACGGGCTGCCCGGCGATCGGCGCCGCTGCGGGTGCAGCGCTACCGCGATCGCGCGAGGAGTGGCCGCCGCATGCGAGCAGGCCAACGCTCGCGAAGAGGCTACTGGAGAGCACGAGCAAGGAAAGACATCGCAATCGCATGGGGAACTCCGTGAACGTGGGCGATGCAGGCGACCGCTCGCGTCGGTTCGAGCGGCGGAACGCCATGGGACGGACGAGCCTTACATGCCACGCTGGGGTGGGGTACACCTTCGGCGTGCGAGCGCTGCGGCAACGCTGGGATTGGCTCCGCGAGCTGCTCGCGCGTGGCCGCGCACAGCTGTCGATCCCCGAACGCAGCTCGCGAACGCGCCACGAAGCGCTACGCGACGCGCTGGAGCGACTCGGCATCGACGATCGCAGCCTGATCGAAGGCGTTGCGACCGTGCTCGGGCTGTCGGTCGCGACATTTGCGTCACCCGCTCGCGCCGCGCTCGCGACGACGGTCGGTGACGATCTCGCGCTGGTATTGCCGCTGCTGGTCGAGCATGGCTCGCCGGCGATTCGCGCGGTCGGCCAGGCGTGGTTCGCGGTGCCGGAGACGATCTACGCGGTCGCGAGCGATCAGGCCGAGCGCTGGCTCGTCGACTCGCCGACGACCGCCGACCTCCTCGCGACGCGGATCGATCGTGAGGGGCTCGCGTGGCTCGGCCCCGAGGCACTGCGCCGCCTCGTGACCAGCGGCGCGACGGTGCGCGTGCGCGAGATCGCGTCACTGTGGTGCGAGAGACTCGAGGTTCGCCCGTGATCACTCGTGCACGATTGCTCGCCGCTGCGCTCGTGCTCGCGATGCCGCTCGGCTGTCGCCCCCGCGTCCCGGCAGGCTCCGCAGACTCGAACGCGACGGCCATGGGGCACTGGGACGAGTGGCGCGATCTGTCGCCGCTCGTCGAGATCGCGCGCCACCACGCGCCTCAACCTGCAGCGAATGCAATCGACCGCGCGTCGGCGCTGCTGCGCGAGAACAAGGCGGCGAGCGCCGATCGAGCGCTCGCCGCGGTATCGGGCGGCGCCGGCCACCACTGGATCGCGGTCGCCCGCGCAGACGTCGTCGCGCTGCACTTCACGCTATGCATTCGCGGCGTCGCACTGCGTATCACGGACGGCGCGAAGGCCAGCGCGACCGATCGCCAGGCCGACTTCTCCGAGCAGACGCGCGTAGAGCCCGGTGACGTCTCGGTCGAAGCGACACTGGTCAACCTCGACGCCGCGGTCTCGTCGGGCGAGGCTGCACTCTCGACCCAGGCTCGCATCGCGCGGGCGCGCGTGGCCGCGTTCGCACAGCAGTGCGCCGCCAACGAGAACGTCGGCGAGATGGCGCAGCAGGTCGTCGAAGGCGATCTCGCGACGCTCGCCGCCGAAGGCCACCTGACCCCCGACCTCGCCTATCTATGGGCCGGCGTGCAGATGACGCGGTTCTCCGGCAGCGCGGCGCGACCGTTCCTCTTGCAGGCCCGCGAAGGCGGCTTCGATCATCCCGCAGTGACGTTCATGCTCGCCGCGATTGCGCTCGAGCAGGGCGAGCTCGATCACGCCGACGAGTATGCGAAGGCGGCGGCCAAGGTCTACGCCGACACCGGCGATCGCGAGCACCAGGCCGAGGTCCGCTTCCTCCAAGGCGAGATCTCGCGCGCACGCAAGCAGCCGAAGGCCGCACGCACGCACTACGAGGCCGCGCTCGCGATCGATGCGAAGCACAGCGCGTCGATCCTCGCCCGCGCCGAGCTCGACATCGCCACCGACACCGAGACGGCGATCCTCGGCCTGCAGCGCGGGATGACGTCGCTGCTGCTCGACGGCAAGCTCGACGAGACGTCGGCGCGTGTCGCCGCGACGAATCTCGAGCAGCTCCTCGTGCTCGCGGTCGAGCCCCATCAGATCCAGCTCATCCGCGATGCGCTGTTGCAGCGCATCGATGACGAGTCCGACGCGATGCGTCGGGGGCTGCGCTACTTCTTCGCTGCGATGCTCGACGTGCGACTGCGCGAGTACCAGGTCGCGCACGGCCACGGCGTGCTCGCGAAGGAAGAATTCGCGGACAGCGGTGTGAAGCCGCCGATCGACATCGAAGCGTTCCTCGGGCGGCTCCGCGAGGGCTGAGCGACTACAACATGCCAGCGCGCGCCGTCTCGGGCAGATCCGACAGCGCGTCGGCGAACTGCGCCTCGAGCATGCCAGAGAGCTTCGCCCGCTCGGTCTCGAGGATCTCCGCCGGCGCACCGCTCTCGACCATCGTGTCGAACTCCCAGCGGAACCGCTCGATCTTCACCGTCGTCGCGGGCATGTACGAGAGTAGCGGCCACACGTAGCGCTCGAGCGCGTGCTCCGGCGTCGCCGACAGCCGCCAGCGATTGCCGAGGTTGAACCGATCCGCGCCCTCGAGTGCCGCCGACAGCCGCACGCCGGCGAGCACGATCACGACCCCGCGCGCCTCGAGCAATCGCGGCTGCACACCGAACGCATCGAGTCGCTCGAGCCGATCCTTCGCCGGATAGTGCTCGTCACCCCGGCGGAACGCGAGCCACGACATGAACTCGTGGCTGTGCCGCCAGATGAGCCGCTGCGCTTCGATCTGCGCGACCATCTTCGCGAGCCGCGAGCCCTGCCGCGTCGCGAGCGTCGTCGCCGTGTCGCTCATGTGCTCACGCAGCTCGCGATCGAACTGCGACAGCGAGGCCGACGCGTTGTGCTCGTCGAGCACCGACAGCGCAAGCCCGACCCCGATGCCGACGTGCCCCGCGAGCCGCACCTCGAGCTGGACCATCTGCTCGTACAACCCCGGCATCACGAGGCGCGCGCGCGACTCGTCGACCGCAGCGATCTGGGCCAAAGCCTCGCGTTTGAGGTTGGACAGGTTCTGCCGCAGGTCGAACACCTCGGTGTCGACGTCCGGCGTACGCACTTGGGCGAGGAAAGACTCGCGCGGGCTCAGCATCGATTGCGACAAGGGTAGGTCGGCGGGACCGGTCTTGTCATGTTTGGTCCAACCGCGGCGCCCGGGCCCGGGCACGCGACTTCCGGACCCTGAACGTGCGTGTAAGTCGCGGCACGCTGGGCTCGTTTCGGGCGAAATGCGGTGTCACGCCGCCGGGGCGACCATCACTCTCACTAGATCGCCCAGCCGCGCCGTCCGTTGGTGACGTTCGCCGGCCCTGCTTCCGGAAGGCTCACCCATGCTCCGTCCCCAAATGATCCGCTCGCCGCTGTGTGCCTCCGTCGCGATGATGCTCGCCTGCAATCAGGTGCCGGCCGAACAGATTGCTGGCCAAGCCGGCGCTGCGGCGGCGCTGGCCGATGCCGCGAGCGGGCCACGCGCGGCGGAAGTCACGGCGGTCAGCGGACCCGGGGGTCTGCGAACGCCGGGCCTCGCGGACGGCACGTTCCTCGGCAAGAGCGCGAAGCTGCAGGCAAGCCAAGTCGTCGAGACCCCGAAGGGCACGCTCGCCGAGATCGCGCTCGATGGCGGCGCGCGACTGCGACTCAACGAAGACACCGCGCTCGTCGTGCCGGCACCCGGTGGCGAGGTGACGCTCACGCGCGGCGAGCTCGTCGTGCTCATCGACTCGCGCCTCAATGCGCCGCTGCAGCTGCGTGCCGGCGACGACACGGTGAAGGTCGAAGGCGGCGAGGTGCAGCTGGTGCACACCGGCGCGACTCGGCAGATCGCGGTCGTGCACGGTCGTGCGATCGTCGAGAGCAACGGTCAGCGCGTCGAGCTCGGCGCGGGCGAGCGCATCACCACTCCGCTCGCATCACCCGAGCGACCGACGCAGCCGCAGCAGAGCCTGCAGCCGCTCGCGGACACCGGCTGGTCGCGCGCGTTCGAGCAGGCCCAGGCCGCGGTCGACTCCGTGCCGCGCGGCGTCGGCAGCCTCACCGCACGCGTCGCGGGCACGTCGACCGAGCTCGGTCAGAAGATCCGCCTCACCGAGCAACGCGTCACCGTGAACATCTCGGGCCGCATGGCCCACACCGAGATCGAGCAGGCGTTCTTCAACGATCGCCCGAGCGTGCTCGAGGGCATCTATCGCTTCCCGCTCCCAGGTGACGGATCGATCTCCGGCCTGCAGCTCCTGGTCGGCAATCGGTGGATGGAGGGTGAGGTCGTCGAGAAGCAGCGCGCGCGCCAGATCTTCCAGCAGATCGTCGACGCGACGGTGCCGCGGGATCCGGCGCTGCTCGAGTGGGAGCGCGGCAACGTCTTCAAGCTGCGCATCTTCCCGATCCCCGGCCGCGGCGAGCGACGCGTCAAGCTGTCGTACACCCAGGTGCTGCCGGTGGTCGGCGACAACGTCCGCTACCGCTTCCCGCTCGGTGGCAGCGGTGCGACCGGCACCACGATCGACCGGTTCTCGTTCGCGGTGAACGTCGACAAGGGTGAGCTCGACGCCGCGCGACTGGACAGCATCGCCACGCCGATGCTCGCGTTGGACCGCCGCGACGAGGGCGATCTGGTCAAGCTGTCGACCGAGCAGACCAACTTCCAGCCGACCTACGA
>Ga0105048_10004851_pt1 | contig 21848 bp, 17 predicted proteins | sample MAT05_FD_78382 | JGI IMG/M metagenome (GOLD analysis project Ga0105048, IMG submission 78382) | Freshwater microbial communities from Lake Fryxell liftoff mats and glacier meltwater in Antarctica - MAT-05 | ecosystem: Environmental > Aquatic > Freshwater > Ice > Liftoff microbial mat | place...
CGAAGCTGATCGGCGCGCGCTTCGTCTCCGAAACCGATGGCGTGCCCTCGCTATTGCGTGCTGTCACCGGAAATTGCGGCGTACTGGTCGGATAAACATCAACAAAGGTCAAGCATCCACCCACCCGATAACGGGTGGGTTTTTTCGTCGTGCTGGCGAGTCTGCATCGATGATGCACTTGCCGCTGACATGTTCTGGCCTGGATCGCAGCGATTTCCTCAATTTTGGAAAATGTTTCAATAAGTTCCAAATTGTGTTGACATTCAGTCAGGTCACCTGAAATACTGTATGTTGACTAACAAAAAATGTTGCTCGCTTAGCCGATCCGGCCGTCCGGAAAGAACTCCTCGCTTATGCTCCACTGTACCTGTGCCGAATCGGTTCGGAGTCCGAAAATGAGGAAATTCGTGAAGCCACTTCGAGTACGATCGCAGAAATCGGCGGGATGGAAGTCGTCGAGCCACTCAAAAACCTGACCATTTTCAGTTCGCTTCCAGGCCCCAAACCTCGACCGTCCGTTCGGTCGTGGGCGGTGAAGACACTCGGCTGACTCGACCCCGACAAGTTGATTGAAATGATCGAGGGCAAGCCTGTCAGTAAGGCGAAATCCGTCATCGAATTTACTCGCAACACACCGAAATTCGAGAAGGACCAAGACATCAATCGCCTGGCCGCCGATGCACAGCAAAACCTCAGTCGTTCGGGCGTGAAATGACATCTTCACCTTCACCTTCGTGTTCAAATGCCAGTTTTCCGGCCTAAAAGGGTCGGTTCTGCCAGCGTAAGGCAACGCCATCGGGAATCTGTTACAATTGCAATTCCCGTCCGCTTTCGGAGTTGCGCATGGATTTCCCTCTGCCGCCGATGGGCGAAGGGCTTTACGAAGTCGAACTCGTTCGCTGGCTCGTGAAGCCGGGCGAGGTGGTTGTGCGCGGGCAGGCGTTGCTCGAAGTGCTGTCCGATAAGGCGACGATGGAAGTGCCCGCGCCGTTTGCGGGCACGATCACTGCGATCGTCGGCCAACTGGGCGCGAAGATCGCCATCGGGCAAGTCGTGCTGAGTTACGAGCCAATTGCAATTCCCACTTCTGCTCCCGTCGCGATTGTGCCGACTGTCACACCGGTGGCAGTGACTGACACCGTACGGTCGCTCGCGCCGGTGGCTGCGCCATCGGTGCGGCACATCGCACGCCAATTCGGCATCGATCTCGCGCGGGTTCGCGGTAGCGGCCCAGGTGGGCGCATCTTGCTCGACGACCTCGCCCCGCTGTTGAAACCGACCGCTTCCCCCGCAGAAGTGTCTCGCAAAGACCAGTTACCACCGCCGTTCGACCTCGGCAAACCGGGAACCCGCGTGCCGCTGATTGGCCTTCGCAAGAAGATCGCTGAGAAGATGGTCGAGGCAAAACGGTACATCCCGCACTACTCGTATATCGACGAATGCGACTTCACCGAACTGGTTCATTTACGCGGGCAGTTACGTTCGCCACTCGCGAAAACTGGCGTGAAACTGACGTATCTGGCGTTCGTTATCAAGGCCGTCACCCGCGCGCTGCGCGATGTGCCGATCGTAAATAGCACTTTCGACGAAGCGAAACAGGAAATCACGTTGCACGATTGCTATCACATCGGCATCGCGGTGGCGGCCCCGAGTGGGCTGATCGTGCCGGTGATTCGCGATGCCGACACACGCGATGTGTCGGGTATTGCGAAGGAGATCGAACGGCTGAGCGACGATTGCCGCGCGGGGCGAGTGAAAGCCGATGATTTGAAGGGCGGCACCTTTACAGTATCGTCGATTGGCAGCATCGGCGGGCTGATCTCGACGCCGATTATTTACCATCCGCAAGTGGCAATTTTGGGCCTCGGTAAACTGGTCAAGCGCCCGGTGTACGACGACCACGGTCGACTCAAACCCGCCGACATCGCTTACCTGTCATTCTCGTTCGATCATCGCATCGTCGATGGTGCAATCGGCGCGATCTTCGGAAATGCCGTGCAACGCCATCTGCAATCGCCCGCGATGCTGCTACTGTAATCGCAGTCAGCAGTCAGCAGTTGATAGCTTATCGTGACTTCACCAGCGTGATGCCTTCGCCGTTGCGGATCGTGATGCGGTTGACGGGAGCACCGAGCGAGCCGTCGGCTTTGAGTGGTCGGTAGTAGCCATCGAGTTGGTGCGCGGTGGCGGTGTTGTCGGCGATGGTGCCGGCCGTGCCGCGAGTGTACGAAAGCGGTTTGTAAAAGACGATCGCGTTCTGGTATTCGCGGCGAAACACTTTGTACGTGAGATCGCGGTTCGATGGGTCCAGCCCCGTGGCGAACTGAGACAATGCGGCCACCGGCTTTCCGACGTTGTACGGGATCGCGTCGGTCCAGTGGCGGCTCCAGCTGCTCGCGGGTTCGTTGCCGCCGTTCATCATCAGGAACGACAAATTCGGGTCGGCCACGAGGTAGTACATCGCCAGCGTGGTCAGTTGCACGCGCGGATCGGTGGCATCTTTGCCTTGCGGCAAACTGTCGAGAATTTCGTAGGCTTTACCGCCGCTTAACTGGCGACGATACGCGAGCGTGGCCACGAGGTCGTCGAGTTGCACGTGGTTCGTCGAAAGCGGTCGCAGCCCGAATTCCTCGAGCGTAGAAATTCCATTTCGCGCGATCGGCTCGCCCGCTGCACCCGCACCCGCCGTGTTCGCCACCAGCCAACGTGGAGCGATCCGGCGATTGACCGCACCGAGGAGTGCCCCGTAATCGACGGCGTACGTCGCCAGCGATTCGCGTAGCGTCGTCGGGTCGACGGCGATTTTCCCCGTCGAGTTATCGACGAAGAACCCGTTCGCGTTGGGCTGGGTTTGCAGGTAGCGCAAGTGATAGTCGGCCGCCCATGCCTGGTACGCGGTGCTCGAGACATTCGCAGCGAACCGCATCGGCCCGTACGTCGGGTAAAACAGGCGGCTCTGGTACAAAAATCGCGCATCGGAACCGGCGCGACGGGTGGCGTATTCGCGGTCGTTCAAGTAGCCATCGCGGTCTTTATCGGCAGCGGCGTCGAAGGCCGGTGTCGTGCCGCCGAGTTGCGCCCCACGGAAATTCGTATAGTCGTTTCCGCTGGCCGTCTGGAGTTGCGGAGCCGTACCTGCCGTCGTCGTGCGGGCACGCACGTAGAAGTATCGCGTACCGCCATTGACGCTCGAAGCGACCCAGTCGGCGGGCGGATCGAACGTAACGCGGCCATCGTTGCGGAAGTTATTGGTGGTGTTCGATAGCGTGTTGAGGCGACCCCAACTCGTCGGTCGGCCTTGGCTGTCGACCGATTTGACGTACTCGTATTGACCCGCCCAACCGCCCGATGCTGCCGATTGCAGGTTCAGGTTCAGTTCGCGAAACTTCTCCGGATAGCCGAACGCGACCGATGCGTTGACATTCCCACCGATGGAAAAGGTCGTGTCGTTGTTGCGTGCGGCACTCGTGATGTTCGTCCAATCGCCGTTCGCCGTGCCGCTGAAGACCGCCCAGAATCGATCGACGGGAATCGCCGACGCGCTGAGGCCGATGAACGACGACGCCTTGTTGACGTGGTAAAACGCATCTTCCTTGTTGAGGTTATTCCGCTCGGCATACCGGAGCCAATCGGTGTACAGCCCGAGGTAAATGTTCGTGAGATTCGTGTAAACGAACTGCGGCGTGTTCGGCGCGACCGACTGGATCGTATCGAGGTAGGCCTGATTCGGGATGACGAGATCGACGCTGTTCCGCAGCAGGCTCTTTTCGAACTCGCCGAACGGCGTGCCGTGGTACGCTAGTTGGGCGACGCGAATGTGCGAATAGTGTCGCGGTACGAACGGCAACGACGGGTTCGTTGCGGGTGGGGGGGTCGGCGGTACGGTTGGGGGCACGGTCGGCGTGCCGCCTCCGCCAGGGGGCGGTGCGGGATTGTCTTCGGGCGTCGGTACCGTTGGCGTGTTCGGTTTGTCTTGTTGCGTGGGGATCGTTTCGGCAGAAATCAGCCGATTTGGCGACGCCGTCACGAGGAAGTTGTCGAACACGAGTTCGCCGGACGAACCCGTTCCGCGCGATAATCCCACCCGCTCGCCCGATGCGATTGCGGTGTCTTTTCGCGTAATTGCCCACTGCGGCGAAAGGCCCCACGAGCCGTCCGAATGCAGATACTGCCCGGTGTCCGAGCGGAAAATCTGCACGCGAAGTTCGTTGCCCTTCACGATCAGGGACGTTTGCAACCACAGGCCACTCACGTAATCGCGGGAGCGGATCGAGCCGATGATAGTTTCGCGACCGCTGAGAACGCGAACGAGATCGACCTGCAAACCGCGCTTCACCGAGACGCCGTAATACGTCGGCGTGGCGGTGTGCAAGTTCACACCGCGGGCGATCAACCCGGCCGGGATTAAGCTATCGACGTAAATGGACGACGTGACTTGCACATCGCCGGGAATCACACGGTTCAGCCAGCCGCGTGTGGCCCCGGTGCTCGGGCCATCGATTCGTAGCGTCTCGTCGGCGACCGTGCGCGTGGTGATTTGCCCCGGCGTCGCGGTCCAGATTCCCCACCCTTGCGGTAAGCCCGTGGCGGGGCCGCCCGCGAATCGGTCTTCGTACAGTGTCGTTCGCGTTGGCGGATTCGCGGGGCCGACCCGCAGGCTGTCGACCGAAACATCGTCCGCCGTCCGGGCACCGCGTGCGAAACCGACCTGCCCCGCTTGTTTCAATGCCGCGTCGTGAACGCGGATCGCGGCCACCGTGCGGCGAGACCACTTGCCGTCCGGCCCGAGCGTTTGATTCGTATCCCCACGCGATAATTGCACTTGAATCGCATCGCCATCGGCGCGAATCGTGACTTGCACCCAGCGATTACTGATCCATTCTTTCGACGCCACCGTGCCCAGAATTGTCGTTTGCCCGTTGACGACTTTGACGAGTTGCAAGTCGCCGCCGCGCACGACGGAAGCGGCATAATAACTCGGTACGTTGCCGTTGAGGTTCTGCCCGCGAATAAGTAATTGAATGGGGGAAGAGCTATTGAGAAAGACGGCCGCCGAAGTCTCGACGTCGGCATCGTATTGCGTCGAAACCCACGCCCGCGATGCCGTCCCGCTGAGTCCGCCCGTGGTCAATCGGCCCGTGTCGCCCAATCCGGGAGCCGTCGATTTGACCTGAAATCCGCGCGAACCATCGTTGCTCCACTGACCCCAACCCTGCGGCAACCCACTCGATGGGCCGCGCTGAAACGGCTCGACGAGCCACTGCCCTGCCGAAGGAATATCTCGCGTTTCCAGTCCTTCTAACGACAATTTCGACCGCATCGCCATCGGGTCAGTCATGGGAGCAAACCCTCTATGGTGCGAATCATTCACTAGCTCGGTTGCGGACTATAACGTCGGTTCTCCTGGTGTCAACGGGTTCTGGAACAATCGAATTTTGGGGGCGGTTCAAACTTGGGTAGCCGTTTTCACTTCCTGCCAAATCTGTTAGCCGCAGGTCTTTAACCGGCGGGTGGCCGTGGGCGGACAAAAACCAGCCGCTGGAACCGTCGAATATCACCGATCTAAAGCCGTATTTCACCGTGGCCAACTATCTCTCGCCGCACAGCGACCTGATCGCGCACCGAATCGAATGGGACTGCGAGCCGGCGGCACAGCATTTGCTGGCGTAAGTGGCAGGCACATCGAATTTCGCTAAGGAGTTTGCGGCACTTGGGTCGTTCGATTCCAAACAGCGTTCATTACGCGAATTCGACCCAATGAGCTATGTCGTCTATTCGACGATGTTCGATGGCCTGCCAGTAAAAGCGAAGAATCGCGTTGACTTACGACTTTGGGAAGTAAACGGGCAAAGATCGAACGAAAGAATTCACACACCTCTCGAAGGCGGATCGACGAGCCATTTTGGAGATCCTACGCGAGACGAAACCCGGCTTGCCGGAGTATTGGACGAAGCGATGACGTCTGTAGAATCTCAAGCGGTCGCATGGTACACATTGCCGTTTGCAGAAGCGTTCCAACGGCAGAAGTCCGATGCGGTGCGGGGTTTGACGCAAACCGAATCGGCACGCCGGATCGCGGAGTTCGGCCCCAACACGTTGACGCAGGCGCACGGGCGTTCGACTTGGGCGATCTTGTTCGCGCAGTTCCAAAGCCTCATCGTGGCTTTGCTCGTTGCAGCCACGACCATCGCATTTGTGATGGATGAAACGATCGAAGGTTTCGCGATTTTGGTTGTTATCGTCATCAATGCCGCCATCGGTTTCTTCACCGAATGGAGGGCCGAACGCGCGTTGTCCGCACTGCAAAAACAGTCGGTGCCTGTGGCGCACGTGATTCGTGACGGTGCAGAACGCGAGATCCCCGCAGACGATTTGGTGCCGGGCGATTTGGTCGTTCTTGCAGCCGGCGCACGGGTGCCCGCCGATGGCCGCATCGTCGAAAGCGTGCGGTTGCAAATTGAGGAAGCCGCGCTCACCGGAGAATCGCACGCGGTGGTGAAATCGACCGAGCCGATCGCCGATAAAGACGCGGCACTCGGTGACCGACTTAATATGGCGTTCCTGGGAACGACGATTACCGAAGGGCGAGGCCGGTTGTTAGTGACGGCCACCGCCGCGCAAACCGAAGTCGGCAAGATCGGCAAACTGATCGACGACGCCACCACCCGCGCCACCCCGTTGGAACAAAAGCTCGCCAAACTCGGTCGACTCCTTATTGTCGTCGTGTTAGCGCTGTGCGGAGTCATCGTCTTTGTGGGATGGCTTCGCGGCGTTTCGGACTTCTTGCACATGTTGGAAATCGGCCTCTCGTTGGCCATCGCCGCCGTGCCCGAAGGTCTGCCTGCCGTGGCCACCATGACGCTGGCGCTCGGGATGCAGCGTATGGCGCGGCAGCGGGCGCTCGTCCGCCGGCTGCCGGCCGTAGAGACGCTCGGTTCCACCACAGTCATCTGCACTGACAAGACCGGCACGCTGACCAAAAACGAAATGACCGTGCGAATGTTCGTGCTGGACGCGCGGAAGATCGAAGTGACCGGCACGGGTTACGAGCCAAAAGGGACGTTCCAGATCGGCGACAAGCCCGTCGATCCGAGTGCCGATGAAAACCTGACGCTCGCCCTGCGAATTAGCACGTTGTGTAACGACGCCAAAGTCGAACGCGCCGATGGTCGCGATACCGTACTCGGCGACCCAACCGAAGCGGCACTGGTTATCGCGGCGGAAAAAGCAGGAATGCATCGCGACGCGCTTTCGACGGAGTTTCCACGCCTCAGCGAAGTGCCGTTCGACAGTACCAGCAAGCGGATGGTCACGGTGCATCGCACACCGCAAGGCCGGACGATCGCTTACATCAAGGGTGCGCCAGCAACATTACTTGAGGCGAGTAACACGCAGGTTCGGGCTACGGGAGTCGCACCACTCACGCCCGATGACCGTCGCGTTTGGGAAGAAGCCAACGAAGGGCTGGCGAGTACGGCGCTGCGGGTTCTCGCCATTGCGTATCGCGAACTGCCGGACGGTTATAACGAGAGCGACTTTTCCAAAGACTTAACCTTCGTCGGCCTGGTCGGCATGAGCGACCCACTCCGCGAGGAGGCCAAAGCCGCGATCGCCACCTGTCGCACGGCAGGGATTCGCACTGTCATGATTACCGGCGACCAGCAGCCGACGGCGGTGGAGATCGCGCGCCAACTCGGGATCGACCGCGATCTCGATGGGCGTCCGTTACGCACGATCCACGGTCGCGAGTTGACCGGCCTCGACGCAGCGGGTTGGGGGCGCGTGGTTGCCGACGCTGCGGTATTTGCCCGCGTCTCGCCGGAGCACAAGTTACAAATCGTTGAGGCGTTGCAGCAGCAAGGGCACATCGTCGCGATGACGGGCGATGGCGTCAACGACGCACCCGCACTGAAGAAGGCGGACATCGGCATCGCGATGGGCATCAAGGGTACCGAGATCGCCAAAGAGAACGCCGACATGGTGATTACCGACGATAATTTCGCGAGCATCGTTGGGGCCGTCGATCAGGGGCGAATGGTCTACGGCAACATTTTGAAGTTCATTCATTATTTGTTTTCGTGCAACTTCTCCGAAATTCTCGCGGTGTTCGTCGCGCTCATGATCGGCTGGCCACTCCCACTGGTCGCACTCCAGATCTTGTGGCTCAACTTAATCACCGACATCTTCCCCGCGTTCGCCTTGGCGCTCGAGCCATCGGCACCCGATGTGATGCAGAAGCCGCCGCGCAACCCCAAAGAATCGCTGCTACCAAAGCCACTGTTGGTGATGATCGCGTGGGAAGGGTTCCTGCTCTCTGCCGTCACGTTGTTCGCGTTCGCCATCGGAATGCGGTGGTACGGAATCGAAGGCGAAGGGTTACGCCAAGCGACCACGATGGCATTCATAACGCTGGCATTCGCGCAAGTGTTCCACGCCTTCAACGCGAGATCGCAGTCGCGGTCAATATTCACGCGGCGGCTATTCACAAATGTGTGGCTCTGGGCCGCAGTCGCAATGTGCCTCGCCCTTCAATTCGCAGCCGTCTACGTTCCGATCTTGCAGAAAGTGCTGCAAACAGTGCCACCATCGGCATCCGATTGGGGAGTAATCGTAGGCTGTTCGCTACTGCCGATCGCCGTGGTGGAGTTGGTAAAGTTAACGCGACGTGCGATCGTGCGCAATCCTTGACGCTGCATCGCGAATTTCTATCATGACGAATCTGACAGAATCGAAGATCGAACACGAGTATCCGTCATGGCAGTACCGAAGCGACGCACGTCGAAGTCCCGTCAGGGGCATCGCCGGAGCCACCACCACCTGAAGAGCAAGGGCGTGCAATACTGCCCGCAGTGTAATGAGCCGGTCGTTCCTCACCGCGTGTGCGGGAATTGCGGCGCTTACCAGGGCCGTCAGGCGATCGTGGTGAAAACCGAGGCCGAAGCCGAAGGAAGCTAGACCCATGCGGATCGCGCTCGATGCGATGGGTGGCGACCACGGCCCCGTGCCGAACGTCGCCGGAGCTTTACAAGCAACAGGGACCACACCGGACTTGACCGTGGTCCTAGTCGGTGATCGCGCGCTAATCGAACCCCTTCTCGCATCATCCCCCGATTATCCTGCCGGCCGCATCGAGATCGTCCACGCCTCGCAGTGTATCGGCATGAACGAAAAGCCGGCAGAGGCACTTCGCACCAAGCCCGATAGTTCGATCGGCAAATGCTGGCAGCTGTTGGCGACGAAAGCGGTCGATGGCCTCGTCAGTGCGGGCAACACCGGTGCCGTCGTAGCGGGTGGACTGTTCACACGGAAGTTTTTGAAAAGCGTTCATCGCCCCGGTATCGCCACGGTCATGCCGACGGCGAAGGGCCGTTGCGTGATTATGGATGTTGGCGCGAACGTCTTCCCGAAGCCACGCCACTTGCTCGAATACGGTGCGATGGGGTCGGCATTCGCGAAGCATATGCTCGGTATCGACCGGCCCACGATCGGCCTCATGAACGTCGGCGAAGAAGAAGGCAAGGGGCACGACCTCGTTCAGGAAACCTATACACTGTTCCGCAACAGTTCGCTTGCGGATCGCTTTGCGGGGAACATCGAAGGCCGCGATATTCACCGGGGCAAAGTCGATGTCGTCGTCACCGATGGCTTCGTCGGCAACGTGATTATCAAACTCTCGCAGGGCCTGTTCGAATTCGTCATGGGCATGGTCGGCAAAGAAATTCTGAGCGCACTCACCGCCGAGAAAGAGCTAGCCGCGAAGGCGATTCAGGGGATGGTGCAGAAATACCATTACAGCGCCTTCGGCGGCGCGCCGCTGCTCGGCGTCGATGGCGTCTGCATCATTTGCCACGGATCGTCGAATGAACGCGCCATCGCCAACGGCCTCGGCGTGGCGGCACAAGATGTCCGCATCGGCCTGAACGAAAAAATCGTCGCCGAACTCGAAGCGCTGCCCGCCGTAACCGCGTAAATCACCTCCCGTCGAGCCACACCATGCCACGCACTGCGTTTCTGTTTCCGGGCCAAGGTTCGCAAACCGTCGGAATGGCGGGCACGCTTTGCGGCACATCGCCCGTCGCGAAAGCCCTCTTCGACGAGGCTTCGGTCATCCTCGGCTACGACTTGCTCGCGGTGTGTACGCACGGGCCGCAAGACGCGCTGAACGCCACGAATATCAGCCAGCCCGCCATCTACGTCGCCAGCATGGCGGCACTCGAACAACTTAAAGTCTCCGAGCCAAACCTCGTTGCGGATGTCGTCGCCACGGCGGGCCTGAGCCTCGGCGAGTACACCGCGCTCGTGTTCGCGGGGGCAATGTCGTTTGCGAATGGCCTGCGCGTCGTTCACGCCCGCGGCACGGCCATGCAAGCCGCCGCAGAAGCGACACCCGGCGGCATGGCGAGCATAATCGGGTTGGACCTCGGCGAAGTCGAGGCACTCGTGGCCGAATCGCGAATCGCGGGGCTGATCGAAGTGGCGAATTTGTTGTGCCCCGGTAACACCGTCGTCTCCGGTTCCGCAGCCGCGATCGACGAACTGTGCCGGTTGGCCGAATCGCGAAACCTGCGTGCGATCCGCCTCGCGGTCGCCGGGGCGTTCCACACGACGTTGATGCAACCCGCCGATACGCACCTCAGCGAGGCGTTGAAACGGGTGGCACTGCATTCGCCGAAAGTGCCAGTCTGGTCGAACGTCGATGCGCAACCGCACACGAACGCCACGCAGATCGCCGATTTGCTGGTAAGGCAAGTGATTTCACCCGTCCGTTGGGAAGAAACCATCCGAGGCTTAATGGCGAGCGGCGTGGAAAAGTTCTACGAGATCGGGCCGGGCCGCGTGCTGGCGGGGTTAATCAAGCGGGTTGATCGGAAAGCGAGTTTGGTGAACATCCCGGCATAAATGGGGATCGAACCGCGCGTTCCCGCGATTGCGTACCGATGGGCCTTTTCTTTTCTGTCGAGACTTCTAAACATTAACGAGAGTATACACGGATTCGGTCCGGGTTTACCGACGTCGAATGACGAGCGGTAGCTGGGTACGTAAAACGGTAAAACGAATATTTTCGCTACGACGACCGCAAGAAACGCGGGGGTAGTAGGTACGGCGGTCGGGATCGACTGCCACGGAGGGACGAAGCGTGTCCGACGAGCAAATTCGACAGAAGGTTATCGACATTGTGTGCGAACATTTGGCCGTCCATAAGGACCAAGTGAAGGACACCACCAGCTTCGTCGAAGACATTGGGGCCGACTCGCTCGATATCGTCGAACTCGTGATGGAACTCGAAGAAGAGTTCGACATTCAGATTCCCGACGATCAAGCCGAGAAGATCAAAACCGTCGGCGAAGCGGTCGAGCACATCAAAATCGCAATTAAGCAAAAAGGCACCGACGGGGCAAAAGCCTAGTCGACAAGACGTTACCCTCCCCATTCGGGGAGGCGATTTCCACAGGAGTTTGCATGGTGCGCCGCGTCGTGGTCACCGGTCTCGGGACCGTCAACCCGATCGCCCACTCGGTTCCGGAATACTGGCAGGGTCTCCTCGCCGGCAAGTCCGGTATCGCGCCGATTACACTTTTCGACGTCTCCGCATTCAAAGTGCGGTTCGGCGGCGAAGTCAAGAACTTCAAGCCCGACACGGTGATCGACTCCCGCTCGCTCGCTCGCTTGGATCGCTTCGCGCAGTTCGCAATGTTTGCCGCGTACGAGGCCGTCAAGGACAGCGGCATCGACTTCGCGAAGTACGATGCGTTCAAGTGCGGGTGCATCATTGGCAGCGGCATCGGTGGCCTGCACGAATTCGAAGATGGCCACGAAACCTATCGCACCAAAGGCCCCGGTCGCATTCGCCCACTCGTCATTCCCAAAATGATCGCTAACGCGGCGAGCGGCAATATCTCGATCAAGTACGGCCTGCGCGGGCCAAACACGACTGTAAGCACAGCGTGTTCCTCGGCGGCGCACGCGATGGGCGACGCGATGCGGACGATCCAGTACGGCTTCGCCGATGTCATCGTTTCGGGTGGCACTGAAGCCGCAATCACGCCGATGGGCCTCGGTGGGTTCATCGCAGCTCGTGCCGTTTCCGAACGCAACGACGACCCTGCGACCGCGAGCCGCCCGTTCGACCTCAACCGCGATGGCTTCGTGCTGAGCGAAGGCGCGGGGATTCTCGTCCTCGAAGAATACGAACACGCGAAAGCCCGCGGCGCGAAAATTTACTGCGAAATTCTCGGTTGCGGCAACACCGCCGATGCGTACCACATTACCGCGCCGCACGAAGACGGCATCGGTGCCGCCGAAGCGATGCGGGCCGCGTGCCGCGAAGCGAAGTGGAACCTGGACGATGTGCAATATCTGAACGCGCACGGTACGAGTACGCCACTCGGCGATGCTGCGGAAACGAAGGCCGTCAAGCACGTGTTCGGCGAACGCTCTTCGCAACTGATGATTTCCAGCACGAAGAGTATGCTCGGGCACCTGCTCGGCGCGAGCGGCGGCGTCGAAGCGATCGCGTGTGCGCTCAGCCTGAAGCACGGCGTCATTCACCCGACGATCAACCTACATACGCCCGACCCGGCGTGCGACCTCGATTACGTGCCGAACACCGCACGCGAAGTCCGCGTCACCAAGGTGCTTTCCAACAGCTTCGGCTTCGGCGGGCACAATTGCTCGCTTGCCCTCGGTGCGATTTAATCCCTTCGGTTCCCCAATTCGATTATCATGAAAACACCCGTGGTTCGCATGGGTGTTTTGCATTCACTGTATCCGGAAACGACCATGGCAGATCCGCTCCTCGGCAACCGCTTCGAAGATGGCTTCGTCGTTACCAGCCTCGATCAGGCGATGAACTGGGCACGCGAATCGTCGTTGTGGCCAATGACGTTCGGCCTCGCGTGTTGTGCGATCGAGATGATGGCAACCGGTGGCCCGCGCTACGACATCGACCGCTTCGGCGCGGGTGCATTCCGGGCGACCCCACGCCAGGCCGACCTGATGATCGTGGCGGGCACCGTGAATTTGAAGATGGCGGAACGGGTCCGCCGCCTTTACAACCAGATGCCCGACCCGAAGTTCGTGATCGCGATGGGGGCGTGTACCTGCGGAGGCGGGCCGTATTACAAGTATGGCTACAACGTCGTGAAGGGCGTCGATCTCGTCGTGCCCGTCGATGTGTACGTGCCCGGCTGTCCACCGCGACCCGAGGCATTACTCGAAGGCTTGATGCGCGTGCAAGACAAAATCCGCTCGATGAAGATCCTCGCGAAAGACGACATCGACGAAGTGCCACTGATCCCCACCCGCACCGGCCACGTGCAATTGCCGGAAGTGTACTCCACGACGGAAAAAGTGAACGACGCACAAAAACAGCAGAAAGAGCGAGCGAAACCCGCGAAAGCGTAAAGGAGTCTACGATGCCAGTACACGATTGGACCCGCGTAAACTCGGGATTGTTCCATCACTTCCACCAAGCTTGGAGCTTAGAAATATGCAACGCGCTGAACCGGGTGCTACCGAAGGGAATGTTTTCTCTCGTCGAGCAAAAGGTCAACGGACCGGAACCGGATGTCGTTGTGGTCGAGACGGGTGGCCGAAAGCAGTTACAAAAATCGAACGGGACGACTGCGGTCCTGGAACCGCCACAAACGAAAATGATCGCACGCATCGCGACGGATGCGCAGTTGTACGCACGCAAGGCGAACCGCATCGCAATTCACCACACGCTCGGCGATGTCGTCGCGATCATCGAGATTGTTTCGCCGGGTAATAAAGACTCGCGGAATGCCATTCGTGCGTTCGCAGAGAAGTCAGCCGAGTTCCTGCGGGCGGGGGTTCACGTGCTCGCGGTCGATCTGTTTCCGCCTTCCAAACGCGATCCCAAGGGTATCCATCAGGTGATCGCCGACGAGTTCGAAGATGCTCCGTACGATCCGCCTGCCGACAAGCCATTGACACTCGTCAGCTATCGAGCCGGGTACGATGGCCTGACTGCGTACATCGAACCGATCGCCGTCGGCGACACTATGCCCGATATGGCACTCTTCCTCGATCGCGATACGTTCGTGAAAGTTCCGCTCGAATCGACGTACCACACAACGTGGGAACTGACGCCGGACCCGATCCGCGATCTCATTCTCGGTACGGAATCAGAACAGAACTAAGGGAATACCGTGACCGTTACTGAAATTCACGCGATGCTGAAGCAGCAATTCGGCGAAGCGGTCTCCGTGGCCGAGCCGACGATCGTGGAAGTCGCTGCGCTCGTGGCCGTTTGCCAGTTTCTGCGCGACGATTTACGGTTCGACTTCCTCAACGGTGTCTGCGGCGTGGACTATCTCGAAACCGATGCGAAGAAAGTCGCGAAAGCAGGGTTCGAACCGCATCTAGAAGTCGTGTATCATCTGTCGAGCTTCGCGTTCCCAGGGCGGCGGTTCACGATGAAAGTGATGCTGCCACGCTGGAAGGATGGTATCGTTGGGGAGTTACCCGAAGTGCCGACGGTGAGCCACCTCTGGCGAACCGCCGACTGGCACGAACGCGAAACCTTCGACCTCGTCGGCATCCGCTTCTTGAACCATCCGGACCCGCGGCGAATCTTGTTAGCCGACGACTGGGTCGGCCACCCACTCCGCAAAGACTACGAATACCCGCTCGAATACCACGACATCCGTTGCCGGTGAATTGACGGTAAAATCGGAAAATCGGCGTGTTGACATCGTGAAGATTGGGTATGCTAACACCAATACGATTTACTTAACAGTTCGACTCACCTGTTACGGGGTGCTATGCCATGTCGTTGTCGATAACGTGTCCGGGTTGCGATTCGATATACACGGTAGGCGAAGTTCTTATTGGGAAAACGATTCGCTGCAAAAAGTGTAGCGAAATGATCCCCGTGAAAGCGGCGGTCGCCCCGAAGGCGACCCCTGCCGTGGCCAAAGCGGTTGCGAAGCCCGTTTCAAAAGCGACGGCGGCTTCCGCCAAGCGGGTCGTCGAAGTCGACGACGATGAAGAGGATGTTCCACTCGCGAAGTCGAAACCGAGCCGCCGGCGCGAGGAAGAGGACGATGAGGAAGACGACACCCCCCGTCGCCGTCGCGGCGCGAAACAAGAAACCGCGAAGAAGTCGCCGTTGCTTCTGATCCTCGGCGGGCTGGGTGCGCTGTTGTTGGTCGGCGCTGGTGCGGCTTATTTCCTGTTGGGCGGCGACAATAAGCCGAACGATGTGGCCGTCGTTGGCCAGAACAATGTCGAACCGCAACCCGCGATCGGTGCCAACGGCATTTCGAGCGTGATCGAAGCCGGCCCCAAGCCCGGCACGCAAACGTTGCCCCGCACCGAACCCAAGGTCACGCAAGAGCCAGTCAAGCCCGCTGTGGAATCCGTGAAGCCCACGCCAAACAAGCCAACCGCCGAGCCAGTCAAACCCGAACCGAAACCGATCAAGCCGACGCCACCGGTGACGAAGCCAGAAACCGTCACGTCGAATGGCATCACGCGCGATCAGATGATGACGGGCACGATGACGCGACTCACCACCGACACGGTGAAGAAAGCGTCCGTGTTTATATTGGTCGATACGCCAGAAGGACAAGGTGCGGGCAGTGGTTGGTTCGGTTTGGAGCCGGGACTCATTTTTACAAACGCCCACGTCATTCACATGATCGCCCCGCACAGTCCACCGCCGAAAAAAATCACGGTGTTTCTCAACTCCGGTGCTCCGGAACAACGCGAGATTCCTCATTCGCGTATCAAGATTCTCGCCGTCGATCAGGATATTGACCTCGCCGTGTTACAAGTGATCAACGAGCCGAACCTGCCTTCGCCATTAAAACTCAAACCCTCAGTCGATTTGGTCGAAGCGCAAGGCGTGACGACATTCGGGTTCCCGCTGTCTTACATCCTTTCCTCCGTATCGGGAGGTTCCAAAAAAGAGCCAGAGATCTCTGTTCGTCGTTGTTCTTTCTCGGCATTTCGACGAAATGACTTCGGCGAATTAAGGCATTTGCAACTCGATGGCGGTGTGAACCAGGGCAACTCCGGGGGCGCGTTAGTCGATGCAGAAGGAGATGTCGTTGGGATTGTCGTCTCACTGATTGGTGCAAACCGCATCGGCGCATCAATTTCGAATGCAATTCCTTCCGAATACGCGTACGGGCTGCTCGCCGGCCGCGTCTCAACCGTCGAATACGGGATTGCCTATCGCGACAAAGACAAAATCCGCGTCCCCGTTACGGCGAACGTGCTCGACCCACTCGGTCGCATCGGCAAGATCAACATCCGCGGCTGGGTTGCGGATACTTCCGATAAGTATCGACGCCCCGGTACGACGAAACCCGATACCGAAGCGGGCGATAGCGACGAACAAACGGCGCAACTCACTTACGACCCCAAGACGAAAACCGCAAAGGGTGAACTCACTTTCCCCGACCTCGCCGCAGGCCGTGCGTATTGGGCACAGCCCTATTATGCGAATTCGATTAATCCTTCTTACTACATGCCGGGCACTCGCATTAAAATGGCTGGGCCACCCGTTGATCGCACGAATGCCTCGCTCGTTTTCCACAATAAAGCGGGCGCAGTGCGGAGTGTGACAATGTCGAACAGTAGCGACATTACCGAAAGCGTCGACGGCGAAGGCGAAGGGAAAAGCGAACGTGCGAAGCTGAAAACAATCTTCAAACTCACGGAATCCGCAGGGCAGGCCGACCGCAACGATGCCCGTCAAGCCGCAAGAGTGAACTTTGCGTTCGATGGTATCGATGTTAAAGTCGAGTCTCTCGGCGGAGCATTAGAGCAAGACATTTTTTCAAAATCGGCCCAAGCCGAACTGAACACGCTCGTCAAGCAAGTGGGTGCCCAAGGGTTCATCGACAAGTTCGGCGAAATGTACCGCGTAAACATTAATGCGTTATCGCTGCCCGATCCGAAGCTTCAGGGATTAATGATTCGCCTGACATCTAACGGCGGCGAAGCGTTGCAGGCCGCGTCGATTCCATTGCCGAACAAGACGGTGACGCCGGGCGAAACGTGGACGTCGGCGAAAGACTCGCGTCTGTACAGCGTCCCACCGCCTTCGGCAGCGCCTGGCCCGAATCCGATGGGTGGGCAGCCAAAGCCGAAGATCCGCGAGTTGAAGTACAAAGACCTCACGACCTACACGTACATCGGCCAACGGGATCGCGCGGGCAAGAAGGAAGCCGTCGTGCTCATCGAAGGCAAATCGGTGCAAGCGGCGGGTGCCAAGGAAGCCGTCAACGGCTCGATCAAAGGCACCGCCTGGATCGAGATCGATACGGGCATCGTCGTCGAAGCCGAGATCCACAAGGAGTTCGATATCGATAGTTCCAGCGACGGTCTGAAAAAGCACGTCACGGGTGTCTTCGATTACAAAATGAGCCGCGGTTCCGCACAACAGTAACCCCGACTCGCGCTGGTTTTCTCACGCTCATTCGTCGTTTCTACAACCCCGTGCGTTTGCGCGGGGTTGTTCGTTTCTGAACACCAGTGATGACTGATGTAGTGAAGGGCACAACGATCGAGTTCGAGCCAATCGGCGAACTCGCCCCTTGCGAAAGAAGAATCGTCGCGGATTTACGGCGAGTGACCTTACGGTCCGACGACCTTGTCCATCGGGACCGTCGGTTCGGATGGAGTTCGCGGGCAGTGACTGCGTAGACCGAATTCGTACCCATCGCCGAACCGCAAAATACCCCGATCGCTTTCATCGCAGGCTTGTTCGTTTCAGTTCAAAACGGCGACGGGAGAGGACATTCTCTGAATGATGCAGCGGTTGCGGCCGGAGATTTTGGCTTCGGCGAGCGCACCGGCGGCGGCGACGCGGAGGTCCTCGAAACTGAACAGGCTGCCAGGGTCAGCGGCGGCGAAACCGATGCTGACCGTGACGCCGATCGATTTGCCGAGATAGGTTGTCCGGGCGCGTTCGATCGTCTGTCGAAGCCGTTCGCCGAGGATGTCGATGCCGACCGCATCGGTGTTCGGCGCGACGATCATAAATTCCTCGCCGCCGATGCGACCGATCGAATCGCAACTGCGGATCGTCGCTTGCAGTAATTGTGCGAGCCATGTCAAGACGTGGTCGCCGCCGACGAGCAAGTGTTCGGAGTTAATGTCTTTGAAGTGGTCCACGTCGATCATCCCGATGGCGATCGGGTCGGTCGTACGCGTGCGGCGAAGGAGTTCCTTGCGGGCGATCAGTTCGATGGCACGGCGATTCGGAATGCCGGTGAGGACATCGGTTAGCGCCATCTTTTCCAGCAAATGATTTTTTTGCTCGAGTTCGCGGGTCCGATCGACGACGCGATTTTCGAGATTGAGCAACAGCGCGCGATATTCGTCGAGCAGTTTTTCGTGATTGCGTTCGAGCAAGAGCGTGCGGGTGATACTGCGGAGGCTGCCGAGGAGGTCGTCGCGCTGCCACGGTTTCAGAACGATGCGGTGGACCTGCGACCGGTTGATGGCTTCCGCGGCGTCTTCGAGGCGAGCCATTCCCGTAAGTAAAACGCGCGAGATTCGCGGGTGCGATTGCCGCGCCCATTCGAGAAGCGCAATTCCAGAACCGTCGGGCAGGTGCAAATCCGAAAGGAGAATATCGATGTCGCGGACGGCCACGAGTTCGCGGGCTTCGGCGATACTTCGTGCGGTAAACACATCGTATTCGTGGCGGAGTTGTTCGCGCAGCAGTGCAACAATGACGGTTTCATCATCGACGACTAAGATCGAACAACGTTGGCGGGACGAGTTCATCGTGGGTTTCGCGGTCGAAAAAACCGTTTCGGGGACCGGTGCCCCTTTCGCTGTCGGTGGCACTCGCACTACGAACCTCCTTGTCGCGGTGATCGGACGAATCGGCACTGCCTACGTCCGCACAATCGATCAAGTGTAATACACGATACCGGCTAGCGTGTAATTTTTTCTGGCGCAGGAAGAACCTTTTGACGAAGTAATCGGAACCGGAATCGGTACCTCGTTTTCAACGGACACTGGAAACGCTAGGTAAACGTGGGGTTTGAGGGCGATTATTGCGAAAGAGGGAAATTAACCGAGTAGTCAAGAAATTCGGGCATTTCCCAAGAAATGCTTGATCTTGTCTTTTCTACCGTTTAAGATCAAGGGGCTTGACGAGCGGGGGATTATTACCAGGGGCTTCACCGACACGCGTTGATGGTCGACCACTGAGGGTGCCGCACAATCGTTACGAACAGACCTGGAAAAGGTTTTGTACGCCGATCCGGTGCCCGAAAGATAGCTCAGTTGACTCTGAGGTATTCGGTTCGACTTCCGCACACTCGCCATCGTGCGAGAGAAGACCTTTCGTTCCCCACGCCGCAATGCTCGGTAAGAACTGTTTTCGATACTCAAAATGTGTCCATCGGGGGAATCATGAAGACCGCCAGGCGTAAGCAACGAGCTACGAGTAGCGTGGAAGAACCGTCTTTGACGACTTTCTCATCGGACCTGTTGACGCCAGAAGAAGAGCGAGAGTTGCTCACTAGTTTCTGGGACTGCAAAACGGAACTCGCTCGGGTACTCATCCGACACTTCCCGGATCTACGCGCCAGCCGACCGCCGCTCGAACCGTGGCCGATGGCCCAGTTCATCCGCGAGCACGTCACCCCGGAGCGCCGCGAAGAGTCCGCCGTCCGTCGCCTGCACGATCGCTACGTCCATTACAAGCATCGGCTCGCTTCGGCGAACATCCGCCTCGCGGCCCACGTCGCCAAGCGGTTCCGCCACCACAGCCTCGCTTACACGGACCTCCTGCAAGAAGCCGTCTGCGGCCTCATGCAAGCGATCGACCGCTTCGACGTTAGCCACGGCACGCGCCTCGCGACGTATGCTACCTGGTGGATTCGCCAGACGCTGCAAATCGCGGTCGCACGCCAGAGCCACTTGGTCAGCCTGTCGCCGCACCACCTTCAGGAACTCGGTCTCCTTCAACAAGAGTCCGAAGCCCTGGCGCATGGCGGCCAGCACCTGCCCAGTCCCCAGGAACTTGCGGCGCGAACGGGCAGCAGCCTCGAGCACCTCAACCACCTGCAAACCGCCACCCGCACGCCTGTGAGCCTGAACGCGGTCCTCGACGACGATAGCGATTTCAAGCTCACCGAAGCGATGCCAGATACGCAGACGCTGACGCTCCACGAGAACAACGAACGCCAAGAAGCGCTCAAGTTCCTCATGGAAAATCTGCGCCCCCGCGAACGCAAAGTGCTCGACCTCCGCTTCGGCCTCACCGGCAGCGGCACCCACAGCCTTCGCCAAATCGGTCATCTGCTTCGGATCAGCAAAGAGCGCGTTCGTCAAATCCAGAACCGCGCCCTCGAAAAGCTTCGCGCCAGCGCCGAGCGCGTCGGTTGGGAACCGAGCCTGCTCCTTGAGTAGGTTCGACAGTCATCGAAAACACTGCCCGGATCGGGGCGGTGTTTTTTTGTGTCACCCACTCGAGAGCCGCAATGCGCGTCGAAATTTGCATGGAATTTGACGCGATCACTGATCGCGACTGCGATAAGCTACGCGATCTCGCGATCTCGCTGACGAACCGCCGTGCTTCGGTGCTGGTTACCGTCGACGCGAAACAGCCGAACTCGCTGGTGTGCGAGCTGACAATGACCACGCAACCGCAATATCTGGCAGTCGAAATCATCGACAATGCCATCGAATTCGAGTCGGTAAGTTACGGCGAATACACGATTCGCTTTCCGCGAACTTTAAGGCGAGTCATCCGAACGAAGGTTTGACATCGGTGATGGCGTGCGATAACGTCGCGATATGCGATTCAAAATGTGGTTCGGAGTGTTCCTCGCTGTCGTCGGGTGCCAAGCCAAACCCGAAGGCTCTGCGATACCCGTTGAAATTCAACCGCTCGACGGGGCGGGGCTTCACAACGTGTTCCGGGTTTCGGATCGCATCTATAGCGGCAGCAGCCCAGACGGAGTTGCTGGGTTTGCTGCGATTCAGCAACTCGGAGTCAAGACCGTCATATCGGTAGACGGCGCGAAGCCCGATGTCGATGCCGCCCGACGCCACGGGCTGAGGTATGTGCATCTCCCTTTCAGTTACGACAGCATTCCCCGCGATCGGGTTCTGGACCTCGTGAAGGCGGCGACCGACCTTCCCGGCCCGATTTACGTCCACTGCCACCACGGCAAACACCGGGGGCCGGCCGCCGTTGCCGCGATCCAGCTTTGCACGGACCCGGCATGGGACGCCGACCGGGCCGAGGCGTGGTTCCGGATGGCTGGCACCGACCCACGGTACACGGGGCTGACCGCGCTCGCGCGGTCGATCGTTCAGCCGACACCCGAGGAACTCGCCCGCGTGCCTAGCGACTTTCCGGCCGTAGCACCGGTCGCCGACCTCGCCTGCCTGATGGTAGAAGTGGATCGACGCTGGGACCATCTGAAACTGGCGAAGGCTGCGGGTTGGTCTGCCCCTCCGGATCATCCGGACATCGACCCCGCGCACGAGGCGGTGCAACTACTCGAACTCTTCCGCGAGGCAACGAGGCTAATTTCCGTGAAGCACCGCGGCCCGGCATTCGCCACACTGTTGGCCGAAGCCGAGTCCGCAGCCACCGCCCTCGAAGCGGGCTTACGTGTCAAAGACGGCGCTCGAGTAACAGCGGCATTTGCACGCTCGGCCACCGCATGCGCGACATGCCACGAACAGCATCGCGACAAGAAGTGACCCGGCGCCCAGGATTAATCCACGTACGGGTCGGCGCCGAGGTCTTGCATCATTTCTTGGCGGTTCTTGTCGTAGTTCATGAGGTCGAGACGTTGCTTGTAGTGTTTCTTTTCGACGCGACGTTGGGCTTTGCGGAA
>Ga0105048_10004856_pt1 | contig 21836 bp, 20 predicted proteins | sample MAT05_FD_78382 | JGI IMG/M metagenome (GOLD analysis project Ga0105048, IMG submission 78382) | Freshwater microbial communities from Lake Fryxell liftoff mats and glacier meltwater in Antarctica - MAT-05 | ecosystem: Environmental > Aquatic > Freshwater > Ice > Liftoff microbial mat | place...
AAGGCGCCAGCGCCGACATTTTTCCCAGTTGTGCTGCGGCCAGTACGCCCAGTGCGTACAACCAGGCTATTTGGCGCCAAGTTTGCTCCATCGATTCGTCCGTCTCCGTGTGTGAGCGCGCAGTCTAAGCGCTGCGCCCAACTTTGCAGCAGACCGGCAATCACACGCGTTGTCGGTGGGGCCAGGCAGCGCTGCAAGGCATGGGCCTTGACGCGGCTGCTGCGACGGAGAAACCGTCAGCCGAACGGATTGGCGGTTGCAAACCACAGACCGATGCCAGTGGCAATGATGAAGGCGCCGTCGGTCACGCCAACGGCCAGGAAATATTTGCTTTGCAGTTCGGCTGCCAGTTCGGGCTGGCGCGCGACACTTTCAAGCAACTTCATGCTGGCCAGGCCAATACCGATGCAGGACCCGAAGGCCGGGATGCCGATCAGCAGTGCGATTGCCAGGGGGAGGAGTTCGTTCGAGGCCATGGTGCAGGACTTCCTTTCGTCGCCAGGTTGCCATGGCGGTTGCCATGGTGCAACCAGTGTCTGAAACTGCCCAGGCACAGTCCATTACCTGCCAGGTAAAAGAATGGCCCCGCGAATGGCCCCTTTCAGCGCCTTTTGCGTGCCTGGTCGTACTTGCGCCAATAGTCGAATTCTTCGGCGTGCAGTTCGATATCGACTTCCATCACACGTTGTTGCAGGCGTTCCTGCACGTCGCTGATGGCCTGGTTGTAGATAGCCGGTCCAATCTCTTCGATGAAGAACCCGAGCATGGCGGCCGCAGCGATATTGCCGATGCGTTCGTCCATGTTCTCGGCGAAATAGCGCTCGATGGAGAGGATGGCCTTCTTGCGCGCGGCGTCGTTGAGCGTCACATCCATGGCGTTGGGGTCCTTGCGATTGTCAAGAAGGTCAAAGCCGCCACGCACGAAGGACGCAGGGCGACGTGTGGATCAGTTTTCGCGCGCGCTGTAGGGTTCGCCACCCAAACGCCGGCGTCGGCGCTTGAGCCAGGTCCAGCCGTGCCAGGCCAGTGAGGTCACAGCATAGGACAACAGGCCCATCAGGGTTGCCAGTATGGCCAGGCCGAGCAGCAAGGGTTTGCCCATTTCCGATACCCGCTTCCAGATGGGCTGGTGCTGCGGCGGCAGGGTGGCTTTCTGTACGTCGGTCGGGGGCAGCAGGGCGTCGACGTGCGGGGCACCCATGATGCTTTGCCCTAGTCGGTAGGCGGCGTAATACAGCGGGCCGAAGGTGAGCGGATTGGTCACCAGCGTACTGGCAGCGGCGGCGGGCACATTGGCGCGCAGCAGCACGGCGGCGCCCACTGACAGCGGAATCTGCGCCACGGGAACGAGCAAGCCGAAAAATATGCCCAGCGCCACGCCCATGGCCACGCCACGGCGCGACCAGCGCCACAGGCGCGGTCGGCGCAACCACGGGCTCAGCCAGCGCAACCAGCGGTTGTCGCGGATCTGGGCCCGGGTGGGAATCATCTCCCGCAGGCGGGTTAGCCACAACATGCAAATTCTCCGGACAGACAGGAGTTCATGGTTCAACACGCGCAGCGCGCATCCGGTGACGGGCTTGGCAAAGGCACTCAGCGGGTCGCCGGACCTTCACCCGGGCGCGGCGCGGATTGCAGGTCGAACTGGATATCGCGCGTGCCACCGGATCGGTCGTTGTTGCTGTCGACGAAACCCAGATCGCGCTGCAAAGCCAGCATGCGTGCATTTTCGCTCAGCACGGTGGCAACCAGGCGCTGCGTGCCCTGGGCGCGCAAGGTGCGGATCAATTTGTCCATCAGCAGCCTGCCCAGACCGGAGCCCTTGAGGTCCGACTGCACGATGATGCCGAACTCCGCGGTGATATTGTCCGGGTCGACCACAGCCCGCACGGTACCCAGCGTGTGCTCCTGATGGTCGGGACCGGTTTCGACCGCGATGAAGGCGATCTCGCGTTCGTAGTCGATCTGCGTCAGACGCGCCAACTCGCCCGGTTCGATGCTGCGTCGGCTGTAGAAGACGCGCATGCGAACGTCTTGCGGGTCCAGTTGCGACAAAAACTCCAGGTGCTGGGTCTCATCGCCAGGCCTGATCGGCCGCAGTGTCAGGGCGCGCTCTTGCCAGGTCACGGTTTCCACCAGGTGGGCTGGATAGGGCCGGATGGCGAAATGGTCTGCGCCGCCCGGCGCACCGCTGCGTACACGGATGCGAGCGTCCAGCGCCATGGCGCCGGATGGGCCGAGCAGCAATGGATTGATGTCGAGTTCGACAAGTTGCGGAATGTCGGCCAGTAGTCGGGACACTGCCACCAGTACCGCCAGCAGGGCATCCTGGTCTGCTGCGGGCACATCGCGGTAGGCGCCCAGCAGCCGCGCAATCCGGGTGGACTGCACCAGCGCGCGGGCGAGCGACGCGTTCAGCGGAGGCAACGCAATGGCGCGGTCGGCCACGACCTCGACCGAGGTGCCGCCGGAGCCAAACAGGATCACCGGGCCGAATACCGCGTCGATGCTGGCGCCGACAATCAATTCGCGGCCATGGGCCATCCGCACCATGGCCTGTACGGTGAATCCCTGCACCCTGGCCTTTGGCTGCTCCCGGGCCACCCGTGCCAGCATGTCCATCGCCGCCACTTTCACCCCGTCGGCGTGCGCCAGATCGAGCACGACGCCGCCGACATCGGATTTGTGCGAAATATCATCCGACAGAATCTTGAGCACCACCGGAAAACCTATGGCACTTGCAGCAGCTGCCGCCTCCTGCGGCGAGTCGGAGACCACGCGGGTCGCAACCACCGGTATGCCATAGGCATCGAGCACACCCTTGGCTTCCGGCTCACTGAGCATCTCGCGCCCTTGTGCCAGCACCTGTTGGACCAGCTGGCGCACCATGGCGGTATCAGGTATCGCGGCGGCATGTGCCGCTGGCGCTTCCATCAACTGCGCCTGATTGCGCCGATATCGCACCAGCATCGAAAATGCACTGACCGCTTCTTCCGGCGTGTCGTAGCTCGCGATGCCGGCGTCCTGGAAGATCTGGCGGGCGTCGGCGACGGCAGCTTCGCCAAGCCAGCAGGACAAAAGTTGTTGTGGATGGCGTTTGACCAACGGCACCAGCGCCTGCGCGATGTCGACGCTCGAAACAATCGCTGTCGGTGCGTGGATGAACAGGATCGCACTTTGATGCGGTGCCTTTTGCAGGGCCTCAAGCGCCTGCACATATCGCTCGGCTGGTGCGTCGCCGATGATGTCCACCGGATTTCCATGCGACCAGTTTGCGGGAAGTACGGCGTCGAGCGCCTTGAGGGTTTCGACGTCCAGAGCGGACAGATCCATTCCTGCGTGTTCTGCAGCGTCAGCCGCCATCACGCCGGCGCCGCCGCCATTGGTCAGGATGGTCAGCTGATCGGAGCGGTTGGTGCGAAACCGCGTCAGCGTCTCGGCCGCCAGGAACAACTGCTGCAAGGTGTCCACACGCAGCATGCCGGCGCGCGCAATCGCCGCCTCGTACACCAGATCGGAGCCGGCCAGTGCGCCGGTATGGGATGCAGCGGCCTTCTGGCCTTGACGGGAGCGACCGGCCTTGACCACGATGACCGGCTTGTTGCGCGCGGCAGCACGTGCCGCCGACATGAACTTGCGCGGCGCTTCTATTGACTCGATGTACAGCAAGATGGCCCGTGTGCGTCCGTCGCTGGCCAGATAGTCCAGCATGTCGCCGAAGTCGACATCGGCATGTTCACCCAGGGACACGAAATGCGAAAAGCCGATGGCCCGTGCACGTGCCCAATCGAGCATGGCCGTGACCAGCGCGCCGGATTGCGACACGAACGCCAGTTCGCCCGGCACCGCCGCCACATGCGCGAAGCTGGCGTTCAGACCACAGTGAGGCGAAAGAAGGCCGATGCAGTTGGGACCGAGGATGCGCAGCAACCAGGGCCGCGCCGCGTCGAGCATCGCCTTGCGCTGGGCCTTGTCCAGGCCGGCGGTCAATACGACCGCGGCGCGGGTGCCACGCAGGCCCAGGTCGGCGATCAGGCCGGGCACGGTCGCTGCAGGCGTGCAGATCACTGCCAGATCGGGGACGGTGGGCAGGTCAGCCACATTGGCATAAACCGGCTCTCCACCGATGTCCTGATGGCGGGGATTGACGGCATACACCGGCCCCTTGAAGCCACCACCACGCAAATTGGCCCATACGGTAGTGCCGACACTTCCGGCGCGTTGCGACGCGCCGAATACCGCCACACTGGTGGGAGTGAACAGCTGGTCCAGATTGCGAATGCTCATGGTGTCGTGCCTTGGCGATGGTTGGCGTGGCGCAGCCGCTGGCCGCGCTCACGGCAGATTGGACCCATCATACAAAAGCGCCAAGCTGCAACCGGCATCCATGGCCGTGGATTGGCAAGTTGCTGAGCATGTCACCAAAGCACGTGTCCGCAAAACGCCGAAGGTTCGTCCGTACGGGCGCGCAGCCCGTGCTCTCAGATGGCCAGTCGCAACGGACGGCCAAAAACCGAGTTGGCCGCCACCACCACCATGCGCTGACGGGCGCCCACCCCTTTGACGGTTGACAGCGCGTTAGCCGCCGGCGCACGCGCAGGCATGGCCAGGCGTTGAGGCGCGATCACCGACTCAAGCGTCACGTCCCGGAGCATTTCGAGCATGGGGCGTTCGAGGTTGGCGCACCAATCGCCACCAATGCGTTGACGGCCCGCCGGACGATCGGCAAACGAGCGATGGCCCTTGCCCTCACCTGGCGCATCGCCTTCTTCGACCGCGCTGACGATGTCGGCGAGCGAAATATCACCGGTGTCCCGGGCAAGCGTGTACCCGCCGCCAGGTCCGCGCGTGCCGGTGACCAGGCCCTTGCGACGCAAACGGCCAAACAACAAGTCAAGGTATGACGGAGACACACTCTGGCGCGCACTGATGGCCGATAGCGGCACCGGACCCAGTTCCTGGCGCAAGGCCAGATCCATCATGGCGGATACGGCTAATCGGCATTTAGGGGGAATGTACATGGGTACTCCTGATGGTCGGATGCAATTGTGGAAAAGTCAACGTATGGGGCGTTGACCGAAATGTGCACGCTCGAGCCGGATGGCGACGCCGCGCGCGGCCCGGTCGCTGCAACGGTCGATCACGGCCACCAGGTCCGGTCCCAGGTCCTGGACGACGACCGGCGGCGCATCGACCAGCAGAACCCGGATGCAGCACCCGCCTTGCCCATTTCGGCTCGGAGCGATTGCATCGTTCAGGCGCACCTGCACGCGGGTCACGCGCGTGCCATGGCGGGCCAGGCCGAATCCCAATCGGCGCCGTACATGCTCGGTCAGTGCTGCAGCCGCTGGGAAACCCCGATATTGGATGTCGAATTGCATGGGTGCATCTCCGGTGATGTTGGGCGACGTTGCCATGGCGGCCAGTCTCCGTGCTATGGGCGACAATGTAAATTCGAATTATTTGTCAATATCATTCGAAAAATACTGATGATCAACTACAAGCACCTTCTGTATTTCACGCAGGTTGCCAAGTCTGGCAGCGTGATGCGGGCCAGTGAGCAACTGCATGTGACGCCGCAGACCATCAGCGGCCAGATCCAGTTGCTCGAAGACCGGCTGGGCAGCGCCCTGTTCAGCAAAAGCGGGCGTGGCCTGGTTCTGACCGAAGCCGGTCGCCTGGCGCTGGGCTACGCCCAGGACATCTTTTCGCTGGGTGCCGAACTCGAACAGGCGGTGCATCAGCATCCGACGAATCGACCGGCACTGGAGTTCCGGATCGGAGTGGCGGACGCCTTGCCCAAGCCGATCGCCTACCGCCTGGTAGAGCCTGCAACGCGCCTGGAGGAGCCGGTGCGTCTGGTCTGTCGCGAGTGGAAACTCGACAGCCTGCTCGCCGAGTTGGCTTTGCACAGGCTCGATCTGGTGCTGTCCGATGCGCCGATTCCCCCGTCCGTGAGCATCAAGGCGTTCAGCCACCAACTGGGCGCATCGGGTCAGAGCTTTTTCGCCAGTGCGCCGTTGGCGCAACAGTTGCCGGGTGTGTTTCCCGCTTGTCTGGATGGGGCCCCGGTGCTGATGCCGGCGGATGATTCGGCGACCGGACAGAAACTGCGCGATTGGTTCCAGACCCGCGAAATCCATCCGCAAGTGGTTGGCGAGTTCGATGACAGCGCGCTGGCAATGGAGTTTGGCAGCCGCGGCAGCGGCATTTTTGTCGGCCCAACCGTGCTGGCGCAGGAGATCTGCCGTCAGTTCGGCGTCACTGTGCTGGGTGAGGCGGACGGGATCAGCGTGGAGTATTTTGCGATTTCAGTCGAGCGCCGTATCACCCATCCATGTGTGATCGCCATTACACGCAGCGCGCGACAGGCGCTGTTCGCCGGCAGCGGAAAGAGCCGCTCGGCACGTCGAACCCCCCGTTCGTGAATGCCGGCGTTGTGATCGACGGGCTCGAAGTGTCGTGCCGGGTTTAGCGCCCAGGTATGGCTGCGCGCCCTGTGGGTTTATGCTCGCCGGCATGAAGCTGTACAACTATTTCCGATCTTCTGCATCGTTTCGCGTGCGCATTGCCCTGGGGCTGAAGGGCCTGGCCTACGAGTATGTCTCGGTGCATCTGGCGCGTGGCGAGCACAAACTGGCGCCATATGCAGACATCGCAGCCGATGGCCTTGTGCCGGTACTTGAAGTGCGCGATCTTCGACTTTCGCAGTCGATGGCCATCATCGAATACCTGGAGGAAATGTTTGCGCAACCTCCATTGCTGCCATCGGACCCTGTCGATCGGGCGCGAGTACGTGCGCTGGCGCAAAGTATTGCCTGCGAAATCCATCCGCTGAACAACCTGCGTGTGCTCAAGTACCTGGTGCGCGAACTCCATGTCGACGAGGAGGCCAAGACCCGCTGGTATCGCCACTGGGTGCGCGAGGGCCTGTTGGCCTTCGAGCGTCAGTTGAACCAGGGCAAAGCCGGCACGTACTGTTTTGGCAATACCCCGACCCTGGCCGATTGCTGCCTGGTGCCTCAGATTTTCAATGGGCAGCGTTTTGACTGCGATTTCTCCGGGTTGCCACGCACCATGGCGGCCTTTGATGCCTGCATGGCGCTGGATGCGTTTGCCAAGGCCCAACCATCGGCTTGTCCGGACAACGAGGCATGACGCTGCTGCATCCGGACTGGTTGGTGCCGGATTGGCCTGCACCGTCCCGGGTGCGCGCTGTATTCACGACACGCAACGGCGGGGTGTCGAAGCCACCATTCGATAGCATGAATCTGGGGCGTCCGTCCGGCGATGATGTGCCCGCAGTGGATGTCAACCGTGGCCGACTGCAGGACGCTTTGGGGTTGCAACCGGTCTACCTGAGCCAAGTGCATGGTGTGGCATCGCTCGAGCTGCGCGAATTTGCCGAACCCGGTGTGCTGGTGGCAGACGCCTGCACCAGCGGGACACCTGGTGTGGTGTGCACCATCCGGGTGGCCGACTGCCTGCCCGTGCTGTTTACCGACCGGGATGGGCTAGCGGTGGGCGCGGCGCACGCGGGTTGGCGGGGTCTGGCGCAAGGGGTCCTGGAGTCGTGCTTCGCACAATATGCAGGCCTGCTCCCGCACGCGCATCCGTCTGACGGTACAGTCGCTACCAACACGCTGGCCTGGTTGGGGCCGTGCATCGGGCCGCAGGCATTCGAAGTCGGCCCGGAAGTGCGCGAAGCTTTCGTGGTGCAAGACGCCGCTGCTGCGGGCTGTTTTCGGGCCCACGCAAACGGAAAATGGTTGGCGGATCTTGCCTCCCTGGCGCGGCAGCGCCTGCAGCGCCTGGGCATCACGCAAATCCATGGCAATGACAGTGGTGTCCACTGGTGCACCGTGAAAAATCCCCTACGGTTTTTCTCGCACCGGCGCGACCACCTCTTGTTGGGCGGCAGCGGTCGCATGGCCGCCTGCATCTGGCTCGACCGCGCCGCCTGAATCGCGATCGGTCCGAGACGCGTCTTCGGCCCGTTCCCGCGCGCGCGTTGCCCGACGGCGCGCAGGGGAGCCAAGCAGGTACATCACCAATGCCACCGGCAGCAGTCCATACAGCACGAACGTGATGATGGCGCCCAGCACAGTGCCCTGGCTGCTGGTGCCCTCGACAAGGGCCATCATCAGCGTGACATAGATCCAGGCGATAGGAACGAGGTACATTGGAGGGAGGCAAAAGGTCCGGGTGTCAGTTTACCGAAGGACACTTCGGTCATACTGGGGTCATCAAGAATTGCCATAGCAGGACGACATGATGAAACAAGATGTGAACGAGTTCTGGAAGCAGTCGGCCGAGCAGATGCAACAGACATTGATGAGTCAGTGGACAGGCGCATTGCAGGCCTTGCAGAACATGGCGCCTGGCACAGGCTCCGCGGAAAATGCTCCGGCCGTGAGTCTGTCTGCGCCGCGCCTGCAGCAACTGCAGCAGCAATACCTGCAGGAAGCCGCCGATCTGTGGACTCAGTCTGTGCAGGGAAAACCGACCGTCAGCGACAAGCGTTTCGCCAGTGAAGCGTGGAGCAGCAATCCGATGGCTTCCTTCTCCGCGGCAAACTATCTGCTCAATGCCCGCACCATGTTGGGTCTGGTGGATTTGATCGAGTCCGACGAGAAAACACGTGCGCGGGTCCGCTTCGCCGTTGAGCAGTGGATCGCAGCCTGTGCGCCGAGCAACTTCATGGCCTTGAACGTGGAAGCCCAGAAAAAGGCGATCGAGACCAAGGGCGAAAGTATTGCCAGGGGCATGCAGAACCTGCTGCACGATATGCGCCAGGGCCATGTCTCCATGACCGACGAGAGCCTGTTCGAGGTTGGGCGCAATGTGGCTACGACCGAGGGCGCCGTGGTGTTCGAGAACGAGTTGTTCCAGCTGATCGAATACAAGCCTCTGACTGCCAAGGTGTTCACCAAGCCGCTCTTGCTGGTGCCACCGTGCATCAACAAGTACTACATCCTGGATCTGCAGCCCGAGAACTCCCTGATCCGTTATGCTGTCGATCAAGGCCACCGCACTTTCGTCGTCAGTTGGCGCAATCCCGACGCGACTCTTGCGCACAAGACCTGGGACAACTACATCGAGGACGCGGCGATACGCGCGATTGGTGTGGTGCAGGACATATCAGGTGCCAAGACCATCAACGCGCTGGGCTTCTGTGTCGGTGGCACCATCCTCACCACCGCGATCGCAGTGCTGGCGCAGCGCGGCGAGAAGCCGGTCGCCAGCGCGACCCTGCTGACCACCTTGCTCGATTTCACTGATACCGGTGTACTCGACGTGTTCATCGACGAGTCGTTTGTCAAGTACCGTGAAATGGAAATGGGTCAGGGCGGCCTGATGAAAGGGAAGGACCTGGCCTCGACCTTCTCGTTCCTGCGCCCGACGGACCTGGTCTGGAACTATGTCGTCGGCAACTACCTCAAGGGCGAGACGCCCCCGCCATTCGACCTGCTTTACTGGAACAGTGATTCGACAAATTTGCCAGGACCGTTCTACGCCTGGTACCTGCGCAACACCTATCTCGAGAACCGGCTGGTCAAGCCCGGCAAGGCCTCGGTTTGCGGCGTCACGATCGATCTGCGCAAGCTCGATCTCCCGGTCTATGTCTACGGCTCGCGCGAGGACCACATCGTGCCTATTGGTGGTGCCTACGCGTCGACGCAGCATCTGCCGGGCAAGACGCGTTTTGTCATGGGTGCGTCCGGCCATATCGCCGGCGTCATCAATGCACCGGTCAAGAACAAACGCAGCTACTGGACTGGTCCGGCGGACAAATTCCCGGCCAACGTCGAAGACTGGATCGCGGGGGCCAAGGAGCATCCGGGTAGCTGGTGGACGGATTGGGCCGCCTGGCTCAAGAGTCATGCCGGCAAACAGGTCGCGGCGCCAAAGTCGCTCGGCCGTGGAAAATACAAGGTGATCGAGGCCGCGCCCGGTCGTTACGTCAAGGCCAAGGCTTGATACCGAATCAGAAACCAAAAGGGAGAACCTCATGGAAGATATCGTCATCGTTGCGGCCGCCCGTACCGCCGTTGGCAAGTTCGGCGGTTCGCTGGCCAAAGTGCCGGCAACCGAACTGGGTGCGCTCGTGATTGCCGAGGTGCTCAGGCGCAGCGGTCTGCAGGCGGACCAGATTGGTGAAGTCATCATGGGTCAGGTCCTGACAGCAGGTTCAGGCCAGAACCCGGCCCGCCAAGCTGTCATCAAGAGCGGCCTGAACCAGGGCACGCCGGGCCTGACCATCAATGCGGTTTGCGGCTCCGGCCTCAAGGCCGTGATGCTCGCCGCACAGGCCGTGGCTTGTGGTGACAGCGACATCATCATCGCTGGCGGTCAGGAAAACATGAGTGCTTCGCCGCACGTTCTGCCCAATTCCCGCGACGGCCAGCGCATGGGCGACTGGAAGTTGGTCGACACCATGATCGTCGACGGATTGTGGGACGTGTACAACCAATACCACATGGGAATTACGGCTGAGAACGTGGCGCGCAAGTACGGCATTAGCCGCGAGGCACAGGATGGTTTGGCATTGTCCAGCCAGCAGAAGGCGGCCGCCGCCCAGGAGGCTGGGCGTTTCAAGGATGAGATCGTGTCGGTCAGCATTGCGCAGCGCAAGGGCGACCCGGTGATATTTTCCAACGACGAGTTCATCAACAAGAAAACCAATGCCGAAGCCTTGGCGGGCTTGCGTCCAGCGTTCGACAAGGCGGGCGGGGTCACCGCCGGCAATGCGTCTGGCCTCAACGATGGCGCTGCGGCCGTAATGGTCATGACGGCCAAGAAGGCCGCTTCGCTGGGCCTGACGCCCTTGGGCCGTATTTCCGGCTATGCCACCAGCGGTCTCGATCCGGCGCTGATGGGCATGGGCCCGGTGCCGGCGTCGACCAAGGCTTTGGCGCGTGCAGGCTGGAAGGCCCAGGATCTCGATCTGCTCGAGATCAACGAGGCTTTCGCCGCACAGGCCTGTGCCGTGAACCAGGAAATGGGCTGGGACACCGGCAAGGTCAACGTCAATGGGGGTGCGATCGCCATCGGGCATCCGATTGGTGCGTCCGGTTGCCGCATCCTGGTGACCTTGTTGCATGAAATGCAGCGGCGAGACGCCAAGAAGGGCATCGCATCATTGTGTATTGGTGGCGGCATGGGTGTTGCGTTGACGATTGCACGTTGAGCGTCACGTAAGATGGAACAGGATTTCAACAAAAGGAGAACAACATGAGTCAGAAAGTAGCGTATGTGACGGGTGGCATGGGTGGCATCGGAACTGCCATTTGCCAGCGTTTGCACAAGGAAGGTTTCAAGGTCATTGCCGGCTGCGGTCCTACCCGCGACCACGCGAAGTGGATCGCCGAGCAGGTGGCCTTGGGCTTCACGTTCCATGCATCGGTGGGCAACGTCGGCGACTGGGACTCGACGGTGGCCGCGTTTACCAAGACCAAGGCTGAACACGGCACCATCGACGTGCTGGTGAACAATGCCGGCATCACGAAGGACCGCATGTTCCTCAAGATGACGCGTGAAGACTGGGACGCGGTGATCGGAACCAATCTCAATTCCATGTTCAACGTCACCAAGCAGGTGGTGCCGGATATGGTCGAAAAGGGCTGGGGCCGCATCGTCAACATCAGTTCGGTGAACGGCGAAAAGGGCCAGGCAGGGCAGACCAACTACTCGGCCGCCAAGGCCGGCATGCATGGTTTCACGATGGCGCTGGCACAGGAGATGGCGACCAAGGGCGTGACGGTGAACACGGTCAGCCCGGGCTACATCGGCACGGACATGGTCAAGGCCATCCGTGAAGATGTACTGGCCAAGATTGTTGCGACAATTCCGGTCAAGCGTCTGGGTGAGCCCAGCGAGATCGCATCCATCATCGCCTGGCTGGCGTCCGAAGAAGGTGGCTATTCCACAGGCGCCGATTTCTCGGTCAATGGCGGCCTGCACATGGGTTGATCGGCCGCAGCGCCGATCTGCATGTTGCGAAGCAAACCCCGCCACGGCGGGGTTTGTCGTTTGTGGTGTCTGAATACCTTGGCAGGTGCATGAAGGAAACCCATGCGTGATCCGTATCTTGACTACGTCTGCGGCTTTGAAGAATTGCTGCGCCAAGGTGACACTCTGAACAACGCGGTGCCGCCGCCGCCGATCCAGCCGCTTGTGGCCGACGATGCGCCGGTATGCCTGGTTTTTTCACCACATCCGGACGATGAAGTCATCGCGGGTGCATTGCCATGGCGCTTGCGCAGCGAAGCGGGTTGGCGCGTGATCAATATCGCAGTCACGCTTGGCAGCGATGTCGGTCGCCGCGCAGCGCGGTGGCGTGAGTTGACCCGATGTTGCTCACATCTGGGCTTTGAACTGTACAGCGCAATCGGTACACCAGGCGTGGCGTTCGAAAGGGTTCGACCTTTGACCGCCGACGACAGTCCACAGCGTGACGCCAATGTGGCACGGATTTCGGCGCTGATTCAGCAATATCGGCCACGTGTGGTGGTCTGCCCGCATGCACTTGATGGGCATCCGACTCATATCGGCACCCATGATCTGGTCGTGGCTGCCTTGCGCAGGGCGGCGCCGCACTGGCGGCTGCACGTGCTGTTCAGCGAGTACTGGAACACCCAGATGAATCCCGCCTTGATGGTGCCGCTCGATGGCCAGCAGGTTGCCACGCTGGTTGGCGCCTTGGGCTTGCACACCGGTGAGGTTGCACGCAACCCGTATCACCTGAGCCTGCCGGCGTGGTTCATCGATGCGGCGCGCCGAGGGGCCGAGCGGGTCGGGCCGGCGGGCGGGCCAGCGACCGCTGCGGTATTCGCGGCCTTGTACGGCTGGTCGTGTTGGCAGGACGATAGGCTGAGCCCGATGCCAGCACAGATCGCGCCAGGCGGGCGGGCTATAACCGGACTTTTTGTCTGACTGCTGCGGCACGAAGCAGTGCCAGCCGATCATTGCCGAAATACATGTCATCGCCGACAAACATCGTGGGTGACCCGAAGCCGCCGCGGCGTACCAGCTCGTCAGTGTTGTCCTTGAGCTGGGCCTTGATCGCTGGCTCCCGGATGCCAGCGAAGAAGGCATGTACATCGATGTCGCATCGGGTGCAGATTTCGCGCAACACGGCATCGTCGGAGATGTCGCGGTTGTGCGACCAGTAGGCTTCGAACGCGGCCGTGGCGAACGGCAACATCGGTGATCGATCCAGCAGCCACAGGCAGCCACGCATCACCTTGACGCTATTGACCGGAAAGATCGTGGGCGGCATGTAGATTGTCAATCCGGATAGGCGCGACCAGTCGGCCAGGTCCTTGCGCATATAAGCTTGTTTGGCCGGGACGGGGTTGTCGCGTGCAGCGTAAACGCTGGGGTTGATGGCGTTGAACACACCTCCCACCATGATCGGCCGCCACCGGATTGGCACACCGATCTCGCTTGCCATCGGCTGGATATTGTGAAAGGCGAGGTAGGTCCAGGGGCTGGAACAGTCGAAGAAGAATTCGATCATGGCGGAAGTTTTCCATCCGTTCGGTGTGGGCCCGCAGTCGTGGTCGATCATGGCATTGGCGCGGCGCAAGTGCCAGCGGTCTACGATCGATGCATGATAGTTTGCAGTTGTAGCGTGAACAGCACAACAAATGGTCGCAAATGTCAAGATTTTCCGGCGCCGACGCGAGATTCAACGGGCAGGTAGTAAGCTTCGGGGCAATGACCATCAATGGATGCCAATCTGTAGCCTCGATCCGCGTTTCCGCGGCCTGAACATGACAGATCATGGCTACGACTTCATCTCGCCGGAACGGTTGAGAATTGGCCTGTTCATCGAGTTGCAACTCGGTTGGATGTCGCATCCGTTTCCCAAGGGCAGCTTCAAGATCAGCTCACAAAAGCAGATCGAGACTTTGCAAGGACTGGGCTTGGACCGGATCCGCTTTGTGCCCGGGCGCAGTGATCCGCCGCACGTTATCGATGTGGCGCCACCAGAGCCAGCATCGCTGGATGCGTCCCATGGCCTGGGCGCGGGCGTGCTGGTAGAAAAGCAGCCGTCCGACAGTGGACCGAAGGAAGATGTTGCGCAGCGCCAGCGGCGCGAACATGCCGAACTGATACGGGCCCAGAACGACAGCCTGGCGCAATGTGACAAGCGGTTCGACGACGCCATCCGGCAATACCGCAAGGTGGTCGAGCGCATCGCGCAGGAGCCCAAGGCGGCGGCGTCCCTTTGTACGCATCTCGTGGACTCTCTGGTCGAAGACATGGTGGACCAGAGCGAGTCGTCGATCCGCCTGCTTTCCGAGACCACTGGCGACCGCGCCTGGATGCACCCGGTCAACGTGACGGTGTTGTCCTTGCTCCTGGGCAAAGCGCTGGGCATGCCCGCGCAGGATCTTCAGCATCTGGGCATCGCCGCCTTCCTGCACGATGTCGGCAAGACCCGTCTGCCCGATCGCTTGCGCCTTGCTGACCTGAATTTCACGCCGCCGGAGTACCGCCTCTATCAGAGTCACGTGGCTCACAGTGTCGCGGTTGCGATGCACCTGGGCTTGTCTCCTGAGGTGCAGCGCACGATAGGCGAGCACCACGAGACGATGGACGGCAGCGGTTTTCCACGCCGAATCGCCGGTGCCGACCTGAGTTTGTGCGGCAAGGTGCTGGCGCTGGTCAATCGCTACGAAAACATGTGCAATCCGTCGCGGCCTTCATCCGCGGTCACGCCGCACGAAGCCTTGTCGTTGATCTTTGCCCAGATGAAGGACCGGTTTGACATTGCGGTGCTTGCAGCCTTCATCCGCATGATGGGGGTTTATCCGCCGGGTTCCGTCGTGCAATTGTCGGATGAGCGTTTTGCGCTGGTGGTTTCGGTGAATTCAACCCGGCCGCTCAAGCCAAAAGTGATCGTTCACGAGCCCTCCGTGCCCAAGGACGAGGCCGTCATCCTGAATCTGGAGCAGATGCAGGCGGCGGGAATCCGGCGCAGCATTCGACCGGACCTGCTGCCCAGTGCAGCGATCGACTATCTGTCGCCCCGTGTGCGAATCTGCTATTTCTTCGAGCGTGCGACCGACGCTGCGCGCACCGAGACGGCGCCGTGAGCCTGGCTACCCGTCATGTGCTGATTGATGCGCTGATCGAAGCCGTCTGGCTGGTGGAGCCGGTCAATCTGCATATCGTCGCGATGAACCAGTCGGCGCTGGACCTGTCGGGTCTTGCCAGGGACGACATGCTGGGACGCCCCGTGGTGGAGCTTACAGCGACACCGGAGGACCAGTATTTCTGGGAAGACGTCGCGGCTGGCCTGACAGATCAGATCCACTCGGAAACATGGATCCGCAGTGCCGACGGCATTGCGATACCGGTGGAGCGCAAAGTCTGCCGCATCTGGCTGGACGCTGCCACGCCACTTTTCATTGTCAGTTTGCGTGACCTGCGACAACAGCGGCGGACCGAGATCGAACTCGAGCGATTGGTGGCCGAACTGCGCGCCACACTGGAGTCTACCGCCGATGGCATCCTGTCCCAAGGTCTGGATGGCCGGGTGCACAACTACAACCGTCGCTTTGCCGAACTGTGGGATCTGCCCGAGGCCTTGATGGTTCGACGCAACGATGCGGCCTTGTTCGAGCACATGGCCAATGCCGTCGTCGACGCACAGCCCTATGAGCGAAGGCTGCGCGAGATTGCTGCCGCGCCCTTGCTGGAGGCGCAGGACACCATAACGCTGCAGGGCGGGCGTATTGTCGAGCGTCGCTCCAGGCCCCAGTACAGCCGGGGCCTGCCCAGTGGCCGGGTCTATGCTTTCCGTGACATCACGCAGGAGGTGGACACCCAGGCGCGGCTGCGCCTTGCGGCCAAGGTGTTCGAGTCCAGTTTGGATGCGATCTTCATCACCGGAGCCGACTTCGTCGTACTCGCGGTCAATCCGGCCTGCGAACGCCAGGCAGGGCAGGTCCAGTCGGAGTTGCTGGGCCAGGGTGCGGCCGAGTTTTTTTATGATCCGCACGACCAGAGTTTTTTCAAGCGGGTTCAGCAGCATCTGCAGACCGACGGCTTCTGGGAGGGGGAAGTCTGGCGAAGAAATGCCACCCGCGAACCTCATGCGGTGCAGGTGTCATGGATATTGCTACGCGACGAACACGGCGCGCCGGTGCACAGCATCTGCTTCTTCAAGGACTTGAGCGAAAAATATGCGGCCCAGCAACGCATTGAAACCCTGGCCTACCGCGATGTGCTGACCGGCTTGCCCAATCGGCTGCTGCTCAGCCAGAGGGTCGATTTTGCACTGCGCATGGTCGAACGCAACGGCGGCCAGTTCGCGGTTTTTTTCCTGGACCTGGATCGCTTCAAGAATATCAACGACTCCATGGGCCATTCGTTTGGCGACCGGGTGCTGGTCGAGGTCGCCGCCCGCATGGGCGCCTGCCTGCGTGATGTGGACACCTTGTGCCGCCTCGGTGGCGACGAGTTCGTGTTGTTCTTGCAGGAAGCCGATGCGCCGGGCGCCGAGGCCTGCGCACAGCGGGTGCTGCATGCGATGGCTCAGCCGTTTGTGCTTGATGGCATGAATTTTTCGGTGGGCTGCAGTATCGGGGTGGCCTTGTACCCGGACGACGGCAAGACGCTCGATGAACTGATCCAGTACGCCGATACGGCCATGTATCGGGTGAAGGAGCGGGGCAGGGGAAGCTTCCGCTTCTACCAACCCCAGATGAATGTCGATGTGCTGTCGCGCATCAAGTTGGACCATGCCATGCGTCAGGGCATGCAGCAGGGCCATTTCCGCGTCCACTACCAGCCTCAGATCGACATCGGAAGCGGCGCTCTGGTGGGTGCCGAGGCATTGACCCGATGGAGCGACGCCGAATTTGGCGAGGTGGCGCCATCGGTGTTCATCCAGTTGGCCGAAGAAACCGGGTTCATCACCACCATCGGCAACTGGGTGCTCGAGCAGGCGGTGCGGCAAGCCGTCCTGTGGCAACGCGCCGGCACGCCGGTCGTGGTGTCCATCAATGTGTCACCGCTTCAGTTTCAGCAGGCCGATTTCGTGGCGATGGTCGACGAGGCCTTGCGCAGCGCGCGATTGCCGCCGCAGTTGCTCGAACTCGAACTCACCGAATCCATCCTGGTACGCGACGCAGACGAAGCGCTGGAGCGCCTGCATGCGCTGGCAGCCATCGGGGTGGGCCTGTCCATCGACGATTTCGGCACCGGTTATTCAAGCCTGTCATATTTGAAACGTTTCCCCATCGGCAAGCTCAAGATCGATCGATCGTTCATCACCGGATTGCCGCAGGACGAGAGCGACCGCGCCATCGTCAGTGCGACCATCGCGATGGCCCAGGCACTCAAGCTGGCGGTGGTTGCCGAAGGGGTGGAAACGCAAGCCCAGATGGATTGTCTGCGCGAGCTCGGTTGCGCGTCGTACCAGGGTTTCCTGTGCTCGCCGGCCGTGCCCGCTGACGCTTTTGCGCAATGGATGGCGTCGCGCTCAAGCGACTGAGATTGCCGCGAGTGTCACCGCACGCATGGTCAACCCGGTCGGGACGCAACCCTTGCTGGTCGCGCCGCAGGGAGTGTGGGGTCTCGATCAACGCAGGATCAAATATCCCGCCAGCGCGTACAACACGACGGCAAACACCCGTTTGAGGGGCGCCACATCCATGCTGTGTGCGACGCGCGCACCCAGCGGCGCGGTGGTCATGCTGGCCGCAGACAACAGCAGGAAACCGGGCCAGTACAAATAGCCCACTGCGCCGGCCGGCATGGCAGGCAGGCTCCATCCAGCGGACAGGTAACCCAACGTTCCGGCCAGTGCTATCGGAAAACCCAGCGCGGCGGATGTTGCGATCGCCGCGTGGATCCTGATATTGCACCAGGTCATGAATGGCACGGAAATGAACGCGCCGCCAGCACCCACCACCGCCGACATCACGCCGATCAGATTGCCTACGCCAAACAAGCCAGCGGCGCCTGGTAATGTACGCGCCGCATGGGGCTTTCGATTGAGCAGCAGTTGCGTGGCCGAGAAGGTGACGAACGCAGCGAACAGGTAACCCAGCCAGATTGCGGGCATGGCTGCAGCCAACTGCGAGCCCAGAAAAGCGCCAAGCAGGATTCCGGGTGCCAGGGCGCGCACAATGTCCCAGCGCACCACGCCACGTCGATGGTGCGCACGTACCGATGCCAGCGATGTGAAGCAGATAGTGGCAAGCGACGTCGCCACGGCCATTTTGATGACATGTTCCTGCGGATAGTCGCGTGCGGTCAGGATGAAGGTCAGGAACGGCACCATCATCATGCCGCCACCGAGTCCGAGCAAGCCGGCCAGAAAGCCGGTGCACAGCCCCAATGCGGCCAGTTCAAGGATCAGTGTCGAGGAGAAGTCCACGGAAAACAAGGTGCCTGCAGTTGCCACCGGACCCGCATCCTGAACCGGGGTTCAGGTGGGCGAGGTCAGCGTTGGCGTCGGGTTCATCTAACGCGAGATGATCACACCAGCCAGGCGATGTTCCAAGCCCGAGCTACGAGAGCATTGGTTCAAGGAAATATAAAGCCCGATGAGCACTGCAGGCCAAGGCATTGTAGTTGCAGCGTCTGCGGAATGGAATCCCTGCAGGCGATATCCCCCACTGGGAATCAGATCAGTTGGCCGTCTTCACCCAGGGCGCGGTCGAGGCGGTCGAGCAGTGCGCCGAGCATGAGTGCATCGTCTGCATCGCCAGCGCCGTCACTTGCACTCGACGCAGCCGCTGCGCTACTGGCCAGAGGCGCCGGCCCGGTATCACCGAGATCAAACGCCAGATTCAGTGCCGCGAGCACCGCAATACGGTCACGCGCCCGGACCTTGCCGACATCGCGAATCTTGCACATGGCCGTGTCGACGCGTTCCACTGCCTCAAGCAGGCGGGATTCACCGCCGGCCGGGCAACCCAGCAGATAGTTTTGGCCCATGATCTGGACTTCGAGCTGCTTCATGGGGCGTCTTTGGAAGTGTTGCCGACGCCAGCTTCGGGCAGGCGGTCGAGCAGTGCATCCACACGTGCGCGCGCTGCACTCAGGCGCGACTTCAGCGAATCGCGCTCGTTGGTCAGCGTTTCGATCTGGTTCGTCAGCAACGCATTGGTGCGTTGCAGTTCGGCGTGGCGTACCAGCAAACGTTCGACGCGCTCGGCGATCTGATCGATTTTGGACTGGTTCGACATAGGGTTTGCATTGTAGGGGGCAGGCGCAGCGCGATCGCCTAAAATCGCCGGGTTGGTGCTCGCAGTGTGGTTCGCATGCTGCAGTTCAACGGGAAGCAGGAGGGACTAGCCGCCAACGGCAGACCTAACCTGCGCTGCCCCCGCAACGGTAAGTGGACGAGTCTTGCGACTCTGTTTCCGTCAATGCCACTGGGCGCCTGGTCAGGCGCCTGGGAAGGTGACGGAAATTGCGCCATCAGCCCGGATACCGGCCAACAAGGGGGGTGCCTGCGCGCGGGTGCCCATGACGCCTGTGCCGTCGGGGACGACGATGCGGGCCTATTCAGTCGGGTTTTCCATTCATATGTTTTCATCTTCTCCACGTGCCTCGCACGGTGTTGGCGTTCGTTTGGCTTTGGTGCCGTTGGCCTGGGCCATGAGCGGCGCCGGTATGGCGCAGTCGGTTCTGCCCCCGGTCACGGTGACCGCAACCCGGTTTGCCGAGAATGCGGACGTCCTGCCGCTGGGCGTGAGCGTTATCACCGCCGACGACATCCGCCGATCCGGCGCTGCGACCGTCAATGAAGCGATCATGCGTTTGCTTGGCGTGGTCGGTCGCCTGGATACATCGGGTGGCAACAACTACAGCCTGGATCTGCGCGGCTTTGGCTCCACCGCCGGCAGCAACCAGGTCGTGATCGTCGACGGGCTGCGTCTGAACGAAGCAGATCTGTCCAGCGCCAATTTGACGTCGATTCCAGTCGCGACCATCCAGACGATCGAGATACTGCGCGGCACCGGCGCCGTGTTGTACGGCGAAGGTGCCACCGGTGGTGTCATCGTGATCACCACCAAGGCGGGGATCGGCGCCGAACGCAGCAACCAGGCGCAGGTGTATGCGGCCGCCGGCAGCCAAGGACTGCGCGAGACCCGCGCAACGGCGACCCTGGTGTCCGGCGGCTTCTCGTTCGACGTGGCGGCGAATGATCGCCAGAGCGATGGTCACCGCACCAATTTCGCGTCGTCGACCCATGCGACCAAGGTCTCTGGCCAGTGGAGCAACGACTGGCTGCGTTTCGGCGCGCGCGCCGGGCGTGATGCGTCGCACAGTGGCCTGCCCGGTGCCCTGACCGCAGCACAGTACGCCAGCGACCCGCGTCAGGCGACATCCTTGACCGAGTACGGCGCGTTGCAGAAATCGGACTCCGGCATCTTTGCCGAGGCCTTGTTGGGCGACTGGCAACTGGTCGCGGATGCGAATCAGCGTAACAAGGATTCCTACGCCGTGACTTTCGGGTCGCCTTATGCGTATTCCGTCGATGCCCACAACTACAGCCTGCGCGCACACCATGAACGGAAGTTTTCCGGCTTTGGCAATACGTTTGTCGTGGGCTACGACAAGGGCGCATGGGACCGCATGATCACGGCGTCTGCCTTCACGCCGGCAGGGACCCGGGCGCGGGCGGATTCGTCGGCCTGGTATGTGAAAGACGATGTGACACTGGCTTCCTCGGGCACCCGTTTTTCCGCCGGCTGGCGCACCGAAGGGCTGGACAAAGCCGAAGCCGGTTCGGCGACTGCATTGAAACAGCGCGAGCATGCATGGGAACTCGGCGTCAGTCAACCTCTGGGTTCGGGTGTCACAGCTTACGGTCGCGTCGGACGCAGCTTCCGGCTGGGCAATGTGGACGAGTTTTCGTTCACCAATCCGAGCGTCGCGTTGCTGCCGCAGACGTCACGCGATTGGGAGCTGGGCGCACGCTGGAAGGCGCAGGCCACAGCGCTTGAGGCACGCTGGTACCGCAGCGTGTTGCGCAACGAGATTGGCTATGACCCTTCGGGCACCGGTCCTTTCGGACCCTTCGGCGCCAACGTGAATTTCGATCCGACGCGTCGCCAGGGGCTGGAGTTGTCGCTGACCCAAGCCGTCAGCGACACCTTGGACCTGCATGTGAATGCAGCCTGGCGCCAGGCCCGTTTCAGCGCTGGCGCCAACGCCGGTAACGACGTGATGCTGGTGCCCAAGCGCACATTGGCGGTGCGGGCCGATTGGCGGCCGGCTGCGGAGCACAGCGTGGGCGCAGGTGTGGTGTGGGTGTCCAGCCAGGCGCCGGACTTTGCCAACCGCTGCACGACCCCGTCGTATGCCACCGTTGACCTGCGCTATGCCTATACCTGGCGTAACGCCGAATTTGCGCTGGGCATCGCGAACCTGGGCGACCGCAAGTACTACACCCAGGCGTTCGGTTGTACGGCAGCAGGAGTGACGACCAGCATCTACCCCGAGGCGGGCCGCACCGTCACGGCCTCGATGATGTTCAAGTTCTAGGAAAAGTGATGGACCACGATGCTTCGGTCGCTGCCGATCTGGCGCCTCGGCGCATCGTCTGCCTGACGGAAGAGACCACCGAGTGGCTGTACCTGCTCGGTCAGCAGCACCGCATCGTGGGCATCTCCGGGTATACGGTGCGCCCACGCCAGGCGCGCCAGGAGAAGCCCCGGGTCAGTGCATTTTTGAGTGCCAAGATCGACAAGATCCTGGCGCTCGAACCGGATTGCGTGTTCGGTTTCTCGGACCTGCAAGCCGACATCGCCTCGGCGCTGATCCGCCACGGCATCCAGGTCACCGTATTCAACCAGCGC
>Ga0105048_10004858_pt1 | contig 21833 bp, 17 predicted proteins | sample MAT05_FD_78382 | JGI IMG/M metagenome (GOLD analysis project Ga0105048, IMG submission 78382) | Freshwater microbial communities from Lake Fryxell liftoff mats and glacier meltwater in Antarctica - MAT-05 | ecosystem: Environmental > Aquatic > Freshwater > Ice > Liftoff microbial mat | place...
GCCGGGAAAATCTATACTTTTTTTGGAGCCGAAGATGCCAGTATTCCCCTCGATCAAGTGGCAGCGATTCGCACAGAATTAGAAAAATGCCAGATCAGGCACAAGGTGATAGTTTATCCGGGAGCTAGTCATGGGTTTTTCTGCGATGCGCGGAGTAGCTACAATCCCACCGCTGCCGCCGCTGCCTTTGAGGAAGTGCAGCAGTTATTTGACCAAGAACTTAGAAGTTAAATTAATGTCTCCCCGCTTGGCGATCGCCCTAGCTCAATGTTTAACTTGTATGCGAATTTTCATGATTTTAAATGATTAAATTAGTCTTAGCTACAAAAAAATAGAGGTAACAGTAACATAAGCTACATAAATTTAGGCGATTAATATAATTACCTAATGTAATAGGAATAAGGTTTTTGAAAAGCCATGAGAAATAAATTTTTTCATTTTGCGGTAGTTGCGATCGCCTCTCTGTCGATGATAGGAACACTAACCTATGCCTCTCCATCAGGAGCCATGCCGGGCTTGGAAACTCCAAAAACTAGTTTAATCACTTCCACAGTTCCTCCTCTTGCTTGCCCTAACTCTCAGCCAGTTGAAGTTAGCCATGTCCTATTTACAGGCACTTTGGTTTTTATTATTACCTTAGGAGCCTTGGGTTTAGGAGCGGTTAGTTATAGAAATCGTCAAAAGAAACGAGAGTTAACTCTTCAGGAGCAAATTCAACTGCTATAGGACTTACGCATTGACAGAAGTTTTGCCCTATGGAGTGGTCAATATTTGTAGTCTAAGCTACTTTTCTTTCGGGATATGAATCTGTATTTACCGAATTATCACCTCTGCACAGGACTTTCAGGTATGACTTAAACGGCGTGATTTCGTTAATGCATATCTAGGATAATTGCACAATGCGTAAGTCCTATGCTAGAAAAGATCTGGAAAGTCAAAAATAAATATTCTTCAACATCTTAGGAAAGCTTTATGGCACGGATAAATCCCTACAACCTACAAATGCAAATCTCTCGGCTTTTTCAAGAAGGGCAAGGCATATTCGCCCCGATCAAAGTTCAAGACTGGTTGAAACTCCATAATCACAATCCTGAAGAATACGATATTGTATTTCATAAAAAACCTGCTCCTCCCGGATCGAGCCTTGTTATCTCTATAGAAATTGAGCTGAGGAGAAAAGATGGTCAACCAGTAGATGATTGGCTGCAAGAGCAGGTAAATTTACGGGGTTAATTCAATTGATTTCCTAGTCTAAGTTTAAGGTTTGATTAAGTAAATAAGATTCGCATATTTTTGCTCAACTGTGTTAACATTTAACCATAATTTCAGGCTGCTTTTAGTTCGTAGCAATCCTAAATAATACGTAATTATGCGTAATTATTACTCTAAAAAGAGTCATTATTTACACGTTTCTAGTTTTTCATACAATCAAGTAAAATTATTAAATTGACTGTAATCCTAAAAGTGTAATTAATTTCTTCTGCCTAGGAACTGTTGCTTACAGGTACTTTTTAAATAGGTAAGGCATTTTATTGTAGATACTTACAGCAATTTTCATGTCCTTAAATGATACTTTTCTCACGGTAATACCCACAATATTTATACTTATGAAATATTAGGTATAGCTATTCCATATCCTACTACTGAAACGGCTGCAATTAAAGCCTTTATCTAGTTTTTAGAAAACAGACGAGGAGCTTAATCCCCTTGTTTCCTAGGCAGAGAATGTATCTATTTATCTAATTAAGGATTTGCAAGCCGTTATTCATGACCAATCATTCATAAACCTATTTATTACTATTAATTCTCTAAATTTAGTCAATTATCCCGATAAAAAACTTTCTTATCTACGCTAACTATTTCCACCTACTATGAACATAATCAATACCTCTGTCAATGAATTAGCTCTTGCGGAGATAGCTACTCCTCCCACTGAAGAACTGCGTATAGAATCTACTCTAGAAGCCTTGTGGTTATCGAAAGTTCAGGTAGAAATTGATCAAACCGGGAGGTATGTGGGCGAAGTTTTAGATGCTCATCCTTTGTTGCCGGGGGTAATTCTGGTAGATGGCGATAGTTTTTTTGGGGTAATTTCCCGGGGTTTATTTTGGGAGTATCTCAGTCGCCCTTTTGGCCGATCGCTATTTCTCAAGCGTCCCATTGCTTCTTTGCACCGACTTGCTCACCAAGATATGCTGATCTTGCCCAAGGAAACCCAAATTGTAGATGCCGCTCGGTCTGCATTGATGCGATCGCCTAAAGACCGTTATGAACCAGTAATAGTTAGATTATCTGCTCAAGATTACCGTCTTGTAGATGTCCAGCAACTCTTAATTGCCCAATCTCAAATTCAAGAACTTAGTGCTGAGTTAATTCGGCAGCAGACCCAAAAGCAAATGATGCAAACTGAGAAAATGGCGATTTTGGGTCAGATGGTGGCTGGAGTTGCCCACGAGATCAGAAATCCTGTAAATACTATTGTGGGTAATTTGCAATACATGAATACCTACTACGAATCTTTATTACAAGTTACTCTTGCTTACCAAAAGGAATATGCCCAAGATTCTCCTGAGATGCAACAGTTGAAGGAGGATGTCGAGCTAGATTATATTCTTGATGATTTACCTACTGTGTTGCATAGTGTAAGCCTAGCTTCAGAAAGAATTAAAGAGTTAGTAAATGGACTACGAACTTTTTCCCACATGGGAGGAACAACTAAGAAAGAAACTGATATCCATGAGTGTATTGATAATACTTTGCTAATGATAAAAAGCCGTCTAAAGTATGGAATTGAAGTGGTGAAAAACTATGGAGAAATACCTCCAATCAACTGTTATTCTGGGCAGTTAAGTCAGGTTTTCATGAATATTATTAATAATGCGATCGATGCTTTAGAAGAAAAACAGGTGAAGGAAAAAGATAAAGGTTCTTTATGGAAAGGTCCCCGATTAATGATTACTACTTCCATGCTTAGTTCTCAAGAAATCTCGATCAAAATTGTAGATAATGCTGATGGGATGCCGCCGGAGATTAAAGATAGAATTTTTGAAATGTTTTTTACTACCAAATCCGCCGAAAAAGGAACGGGTTTAGGGCTGGCTATTAGTCATCAAATCATCACAGAAAAACACAAAGGGAAATTACGGATAGCTTCAGAACTCAATCAAGGCACAGAGTTCGATATCATTCTTCCTTTAGGTACATCTTCACCCGGACTATCATGATAGCAACTTACAGCATGATATGCTATACATACAAAAAGTATTAATAATAAGCACGATCCTTAAATCTGCTATACCTTGATACTATTGTTGAAGATACTGTATCTACAGTTATCAATTCCTGACTTGCTTTGAATTATGGCTCTTAAAAAGATATGGCGGATGGTCAAGTCTACCATCCAGCGGCTACCTGTAAAATGGATAGTGATTATTCCTGTGGTAGTTTTGGTAACTATGGCGGTGACTTTGACGGGTTGGCTATCTTTTCAGAGTGGGGAAAGTGCCGTAAAAACTCTCACTTACCAACTACAAGAGGAAATTACCAAGCGTGTTATTGCTGATTTAAGTAGCTATCAAACAATTCCCCATCAAATTAACCAACTGAATAGTAACCAGTTAGAACTAGAAATAAGGAATTTACAAGATTTATCTATTTGGGAGAAGTATTTATGGAAGCAGTTACAGGTATTCCCTGACTTTGGGGTGATAGCGATCGCTAATGAGCAAGGCGAGCAGGTAACTGTCACAAGGTTAGGGGATGGCAAGATTGTAGTGCAGGTTGCTTATCAAAATCTTGGCTCTGGATTGAATACCTACCAAACTAACTCTAAAGGAGAAAAAACTACTCTCTCTAGCACAACTCCTAATTATGATCCTCGTAAACGTCCTTGGTATCAAAAGGCGGTAAAAGCTGGGAAACCTGCTTGGAGCGATGTCTATTTACATTTTGTCGATCGCACTCCTCAGATCAGTGCGGTTTTACCTTTTTATGATCAAGACCAGAAGTTGACTGGCGTGGGAACTACCGTAGTTAAGCTTCAAGCTCTCAGTGATTTTTTGGCTACATTACAAATAGGAAAAACTGGTCAAGTACTAATTATTGAACCCCTGGGTAATATAGTTGCCAGCTCTACAGGTGAATCCTTAGCTCGGAAAATTAATGATAAATTTGAAAAAGTCAATATTATACATAGCAATAACTCCTTAAGTCGGGCTGTGGGAATCCAGTTGCAAGATGAGTTTGGCAAACTCATTTTCGGAAATCCTTCAGACAATAGCACCTTGGTTGTAGATGATAAAACTTATTTTGTGAAAATCACTCAAGTCAAGGATGATAATGGCTTAGCTTGGAATATATTAGTTATTCTTGCCAGAGAGGAATTTTTAGAACAAATAATTCAAAATAATCGCTTAACTATACTATTGTGCCTTCTAACCTTATTAGTAACAGTTATTATTGGCATTAAAACTTCTACTTTGATTGTCAAACCAATTGAATCTTTGAGTGCCTCTACAAATCAAGTAGCCAAAGGTAATTTAGACCAAAAAGTTATAATTAGCGGCAGCGGAGAGTTAAGAAATTTGGCGATCAATTTCAATCAAATGATTGAACAACTTTGGCTATCACGCTCTAATCTCCAAAACTATAATCAGCAGTTAGAGACCACCTTAGAAGAATTAAAAGCTGCTCAGTTACAGTTAGTTCAAAGTGAGAAGATGTCGAGTTTGGGGCAGCTAGTTGCTGGGGTTGCCCATGAAATTAATAACCCAGTAAACTTTATTGTAGGAAATATTTCTCATGCTCAATCTTATGTAAAAGACATCTTAGAAGCTCTGCAAATTTACCAGCAATATCCCGGCGATCGCAGCAAAGAAATTGCTATAGAAATAGAAAATAGAGATATTGATTTAGAGTTTATTCAAGAGGATGTTGTTAAGGTTTTATCATCTATGAGAGTTGGGACTGATAGGATTCAAGCAATAGTTAAATCCCTCCGCAATTTCTCTAGATTAGATGAGTCTGAAGTTAAAGAGGCAGATATTCATGAGGGTATTGACAGTACTTTATTGATTTTACGAAATAGGCTGCAAGGAAAGGGCGATCGCCCAGCTATAGAAATAATTAAAAATTATAGCGATTTGCCTTTAATTGAATGTTATCCCGGGCAGTTAAATCAAGTTTTCATGAATTTATTAGTTAATGCTATAGATGCCTTAGAAGATAAATTTTACGAACTAAAAATTGACAAGAATAATTCTCCTCAAATCCATATTACTACAGAGATTATTAACCAGCAAAAAATAACAATAAAGTTTTCTGATAATGGGAATGGAATGCCAGAAGGTATGATAAATAAAATATTCGATCCTTTTTTCACTACTAAAGCTGTAGGTAAAGGTACAGGCTTGGGGCTGTCTATTAGTTACAAAATTATTACCGAAAAACATCAAGGGGAGTTAAAGTGTTTTTCTCAACTTCATCAAGGTACAGAATTTGTAATTACTTTATTAAAGCAGTTATAACTCCATAGCTCAGATTAAATTTTCTGCAAAATATAACTACAATTACAAGGATTATTGACAGCGAGGATGAATACCACCTTGAATGCAAATATACTCTAGTTGCTTTGGTTCTAGATTTCTGACTTGGCTAAAGTCTACTTGTTTGACGATCGCAGAAGTTTCTTTAGGAATAACTGCCCGAATAAACTGATCAGGACTAATACTCAAGGTATTAAAAAGAACTACCCCTTGAAAATTTGCTCCGACCAAGTTTGCACCCCTGAGATCAGCAAATCTTAAGTCGGAAGACTGAAAATTAACATTTTGGAGATTGGCTTTAGTAAATTTTGCTCCGATGAACTTGCTGTTACTCAGATCAGCCCCCTGAAAATTTGCCCCCTGAAAATTCCCTTGAGAAGCATCGGCGGCTTGCCAGTTAGTTTTAGTTAGTCTAGCGAAACTAAAGTCTGTATTAACTGCCCTGACTTTGCCTAGATTTGCTTGATGAAGATTGGCTTTTATGAATTGAGAATCCCCTAAATTAGCCCCGGTCAAGCTCGATCGCTCTAGATTTACTTGCAGGAATTTAGAGCTGATAATCTGCGCTCCACTGAGATTAGCTCCGGTGAGATTGCCACTACTAAAATCTGCCTTGTTAATTGCTGACCAACTGAGATTACTTTCTGGCATTATTACCCTAACTAATATCACTCCAGTTAAATCTACTTGTTGTAAATTTGCCTTAGTAAAGTCAACAACACTATCATCATAGGTTCCCTGAATTCCATCTTCCCCAGCACTAAAAAATTTACTATAGCGGAGGCTGGCATTAAATAAGTTGCCTTCACGGAAGCTAATTCCAGATAAGTCTAATCCTTCTAAAACTACCGGAAGCACACTAAAATCTACTTTACTTAAATCGATTTTTTGGGGAGATTTAGCATAAATAGTCAAGACTTTGGCGATCGATCGCACGACAGCTTTTTGGCGCAGGATAACTAGATATTGTTCTTCTTTTTGCGCTCTGCGTAGGGCAGTTTGGAGATCATTTTGTAAGGCTTGATTGAGTTTTTGGAGAGGTAGAATAGAAATTAGACCATTAGCAATTAAGGCTTGCTCGATCGCTTCCATAGAATTACCTATTTTCTCCCGAGAAAGCAGATCTACAAGGAAAGGAACAACGCGATCGTCTTCAATTCTCCCTAGAGCTAAAATAGCACCCTGCCTCTCTTCTGGCTTTGTAGCAGTATTTAACTGTCGGACAAGGGAGAGAAATACCTCATTTTGCTGTTGTTTGAGATTGCGTTGATTAGTCTGACCTTGAATATAAACCTGAGTCGCAACAAAGGTTCCTAATACTAAGAAAATACTTCCCAACAGGGCAGTTAGTAAGGCAGTCCCCGGATAGCGACGTATTATTTCCCAGAGGTTGAAAGAAGTATCCTGCGAGAGGGGAACTATGCTAAGTTCTGTATCCAAACTCTCCTCTAAATCCTGATACAAATTCTCCCTTGGGGTTGCCGAGTTGGGGGCGATCGCCCACTCCCCTGACTGCTCTACTAGCACGTTCCCTTCTGTATAGATAACCTGCTGGTTAGGTATGGTTATTGCTATTTGGTTACTAAATATTTCTTCGGTATTTGGAATAGTATTTGAGTCCGAATCTAAATCTAAGCTATTATCTGGAGCGGGAACTTCTTCTTCATCAAGCCAAATAACCTCCACTACATAGGTTGCGGCTAACCGGTCATGGAGCGATCGGCGGCGTTGACTTAATAAAGTACTCATGCTCTCTAGCACCACCAAGACCCCAGCCAAGCCAACTAAAATAGTAGGCTCTGGGAAAGCTCCCGTAAAACGCCATAGGATATAAGCCCCACTTAAGGATAGCCCCCACCGCCCCACCCCTTCCCGCAGCAGGACCCTAGCCATGCCGGGGGATGAGCTATCTGCCCGCACTACGGCTACGGCAAACCAACGCTTGGGACTAGTTTGACCTGTGACGGCAAGGAGAATCAACTGCCAACCCCCTACTAAAATCGGTAAAATCACTGCTCCAGACCAGAAGAGATTGGTGAGGGGAGCAACTTGGAGAATTTGAGAACTCCGGGGAAGAGAAAGGGTTTTAGCGATCGCTTCCTGTACTTGAACCAAGGCGGGATTGAGGGGAACTTGTTGTTTTGCTTGTTGATTAGCCCATTGCCCCAGCCCAAAGGGAACCACTGCTGCCATGGAAACCAACGATACCTCTAGAACTGCTGCCAAACCCCGTCGAGCTAAGATGGGAATTACCAAACGAAACTTATGAGGAGCCTCGTTTGTGGGGGAAGGGTTGTGGTTAGTATTAACACTATTTAATGCCATTTAATGCCATCATTTCCCTGTAGATTATTCCTCTGTAGATTTTGGGGCGATCAAAAACCTGTAGACTAGATAAAAAATAATACCTAAAATGGCTAGACTGGCTGCTGCTACGACTAATTGCAGGACACTTCTAAGGACAATAAAAGCAACTAAAGCTCCCACTACCGCCACAATTACCTTGCTACCTTGAGGAAGATTATTAAACCAAGGCAGGATGCGATCGATCAAAGTTCGGTACTGAGCAGGATCGCTCATAACCCTCAAAGGTTCCGGTACTGTAAACTTCACCTCCGTTGCTGGCTTAGTTTGGTTTACTTCTACCTCTAGCTCTTTAAGGCGTTGTTGCCAGTTGGAATTATCAGAAGATTTCATGCTAGTTCGTTGTTGAAAATTATTACTAGTTCAAAGACAATAGCTACTAGAGATATGTCTAATTCTGAATCTTATTTGTTATCTGACTCTAGCATATAGAAAGCCCCACGAAGACCCTAGAAGTTTAGACAATTTAGCAGATTTCCCGGAACTTCCAAAGCTCGTGCTAGTCATAAATGCTAGTGATAAACCTTAAAAACAGAAAATCTATGAAAAAAAATCTTATAAAATCTCTACCACTCCTGACTACCAGTGTAGCTACAGCTATTTCTGTCCTACTTATTGGTAGTATTCCCGCCTTTGGTCAGGCTATTACTATTGTTCCCCAAGCTCTCTCAGAGCCTATCGTCTTGCAGGGAAATTCTGGAGGCGGACAGACTAGTTCCAATTGTGGCAATATTGCTGCTGCCCCTAATCACATGGTGCAACTAAATGCTGACTTCCCCTATTTAAGATTTAGTCTCCAAGGCAGCGGTCAACCAACCCTACTAATTCGTCTCCCTAACGGCACTACCTCCTGTATTTCTGCCGATAGCACTACTGGCAGAATTAATGCACCGGGTTATTGGGAACAGGGCAGCTATGAGATCTATGTGGGCGATCGCACCGGACAGAGACACCCCTATACTTTATCTGTTACCCAAAGACGAAATTAGTTAGGTTCTTAGAGAGTTAGGCTTATTCTGATTTTAGAACTGATTCTGGGGCTGATTCTAGAACTGTATTTTGCTCAGCCAGCGCGATCGACCAGCGATACTCCACCGGGATCTGCAATTGTTCGCAGGTAGTTTCTATCTGTTTTTGCTGAGAGAGAGCTTTCCGTAAACTATAGATAAGTTGCTGTACTTGCTCTCGGACTTGAGGTTTTTGGTTTGCAGCAAAACTAGTTTGCTGCTCAAGGAGTTGCAGTAACAATTCGTAGTGGACGTGGGATGGCAAAGGTAAAGGGGGCATGGTCGACCTCAAATCAATTATCGGGTAACCGGAGATAGGGTAGTTCTAGGACTTCTGAAAGCTAGGTTTATATCTCTTGCAATTTTATATAAAGTGATCGCTAAATAGATCGGCGATCGCCTGCTGTACATCTGGTTGCTTAACTAAAGATTCACCAATTAAAACTGCTCCAGCACCTGATTTTAACACAAAATCTAAATCTATCCCTCGATTGATCCCCGATTCACTCACTACCAGAATTTCCCGATCGTACAATACCTGATATTGAGAAGCTAAGAGTTTTTGGGTGGTAGTAATATCTACAGAAAAATCCTCAAGGTTACGATTGTTAATACCAATCAAATCTACACCTGATAACTCTAAAATCCTTTTTAACTCTTCTTCCGTATGCACCTCAATTAGAGCAGTCATGCCTAGGGATCTAATGATTTTGGTGAAATATCTCAGGTCTTGATCCGAGAGGATCGCCGCAATTAATAAAACTGCATCAGCTCCGTGATACCGGGCGTAATAAATTTGGTAAGGATAAATAATAAAATCTTTACACAGCAAAGGAATATCTACGGCAGCCCGAATTAATTGCAAGTTCTCAAAACCGCCTTGAAAAAATTTCTTATCTGTTAATACTGATAAACAGCTAGCTCCAGCCGTAGTGTAGCCTTGCGCGATCGCTACCGGATCAAAATCCTCACGAATTACGCCTTTACTAGGCGATGCTTTCTTCACCTCAGCAATCAAAGCGGGCTTAGTTTTTCCAGAGCGGAGGGCTTTCAAAAAATCTCGTGGTGGCGGCATCAAAGCTACTTGCTTTTGCAGTCCAGCTAAAGGCTGAAGCCCCCGAAATTGAGTTACTTCCCCTTCCTTATGCCAAACAATTTCTTCTAAAATATGGCGGGGCTGGGCATCGGGCATGGGGACTTGATAGCTAAACTGACTTGCAGAAATAGAGGAACTGGGGGGACGGCGGCGGATTTGCATTACGTTGCTTTACTTAAACTTACTTTACTTGTCAAACTTGCTTTACTCAGACGGCATTAGGTTGTTGTGTTAAGATCTGGTAGTCCTAAAAAAGTAATGATTTTTTAGCAAGGATTTCCCCCGCGCTGCGGGGGAAATCCTTATCGGTTTAGTACTATCAGATCTAAGCCCAGATATTTTTAGACTCTAGAACTATTCAATTACTAAAATAAAAGACTATTCCCCTAAGGGCTTTTAGAATTTTCAACATTGATAGTTAATCTTTTCCAAAATAGTATAATCTAACTCTCTATTTCCTGCCGATATATGGAAACTTCGCTTCTCATAATTATCCTTGGTTTGATCACTTATTTTATTGTTAGCCGTGGTGTAAGTAAAATCACTACGACACCTTGGTGGATGTTGTGGCTAGTTTTGATGACCCCAGCTATTTCTCTGGGGCTGTGGACTTTGGTTTATGGAGAGCGGAGACCCATGCCTACTATATTGCTTTTGGGGCTATTTATTTTTTCTCCCCTCAGCTATTGGTTCTTGGTTCAAGCAGGCAGACGAAACCCACCCCGAGAGGATTCAGGAACGATCGCCCCTCAAGCTATACCCCTTGACAACCAAACTCCTCCCTTGCGCCCCATTACTAAAGAAGAAGAGGTAAAATTGCGGGACTGCTTTCCTTGGGGAATTTACTATCTTCAGGGAGTAGATTACTTTCCCCAAGCCATGGTCTGCCGAGGTAAACTCCGCACCGATCCCGATCGCGCCTATCAAGCTGTGAATCATAATATCCAGACATTATTTGGCGATCGCTTTTATACTATTTTTCAAGAAACTTCTAAGGGGTTTCCGGTCTTCACCTTGGTTCCTAATCCCCACGCCCAGAATCATGCCCAGAATCCAGAACTAAGATCGCCTACTTTTCGACCCTTTCTAGCCCTGGGTTTACTCCTTGCAACTCTACTTAGCACTACGGCGATCGGCACAAACTTAGCTGGTTTTTCTGTTAAGCAGATCCAATCTAGTCCGGGGTTTTTGATGCAAGGCTTACCCTACGCCTTGGCTTTAATGGCTATTGTAATTATTCATGAACTGGGGACTTACTTTGCTTCTGTTTATTATCAAATGCACACAACTTTGCCCTACTTTATTCCTGTACCCTTCTTCCCCGGAACTATAGGAGCTTTTAGGCAACTGCGATCGCCCGCTCCCCATCGAAAGGCTATGTTTGATACGGGTCTGGCTGGGCCAGTAGCCGGATTGATAATTACCCTACCTCTATTATTTTGGGGTTTGGCTCATTCTACAGTAGTACCTCTGGGAGCTACCTCTAGCCTAATTAGTGTTGAATCTCTTAATCCCCGTTTCTCCTTACTTTTAACCCTAATTAGTAAATTAGCTTTAGGAGGAAAATTTATAGCAGGACAAGGGATTCAGCTTCACCCTCTAGCGATCGCCGCCTATATTGGCTTAATTATCCTAGCCTTTAACCTAATACCCTTAGGTCAATTGAACGGAGGGCATCTGGTTCATGCCATGTTTGGACAAAAAAAAGCTGTAGCGATCGGACAAATGACGCGCTTAATATTTCTATTCCTTGCCTTCCTGCAACCAGACCTACTTTTAGCGGCGGTGTTATTTCTATTTATGCCTGTCAGCGATCAGCCCGCCCTTAACGATGTCTCTGAGTTAAATAATTGGCGAGATATAACAGGGTTAGTTATTTTAGGATTTTTAGTAATGATGATTGTCCCAGTACCAAAAGCAATAATTCAGTGGTTGAGTATTTAGGGGGAGGAGGTAAAGGAGGTAAAGAAGTTAATAGATTGGGGCTTCTAGTTGGTTGAAGGGGACAAAACACTCGGTATATAACAGAATAGGTTTGACACCAAAAACTAACTTTCCTCGGTGAGACTGGCGATCGATCACCACGCCAACTGGTCGTTGCATTTTTCCGGGATGCACCTCATAAAAGAGATGATAAATTTGTCGGGCAGCTCTTAATATCGCCGGCTCCAACAATACCGAAGGGGTAGTTGGTTCATAACTATCTGATCTAGTGGGGGAGGAACTGACCATAGGATTAGGGGGTAGAGGAGATGAAAAAATATATAGACTAGAGTTTAATTATATTGATTAATCGGGGGCTTGACTTAAGATCACATTCTACCTAATTTCTGATGAAGATGCGGTAACAGGCAAGCAGTGACGAATTTGGCTTCGACTCCCCTCAGCCAGAGTAATCAGCCTTGTCCTAATAAACTAGCACTATAATTACAGGGAGAAACCCTATGCTAGAGTCGGGGGAAAAATTCTCGTTACTTATAAATCCATACGTACTCAATTTCTTCCCTTGGCTCTCGTTGTCGCAGTCTGCACAGCCCAACCCGTATTTGCCCAGAGCATCTCTGAAGCGATCAAGGAAGATTAGAAGAGGCTATTTACAACTATCGTAATGCTATCCGGATCGTCCCCAACAATACCCTTGTCCAAAACAATCTCCGGGCAGTAGAACAACTTTTGGTGGAGCGGCAGAGAACAAGATAGTTCAAATATAGGGATAGCTCTGGGCAGTTTTAGCTCTCCTATCGCAACGTTATTTTCCCCCGTTCTTGCCCTTGAACCCCTCTAATTCTCCAGAAGCTATTACTTGTATTATGGAAGACACCCTCTCTAAACCTCATCTCTATAATCAATACAGTATTTTAGTAGTAGATGACCACCCTGCTAATTTAAGTTTGTTGATGCAAATTTTGACGGGTCGGAGCTATAAAGTCCGGGTTGCTCCTAATGGCAATATTGCCCTGCGATCGATCGAATTAATGCTGCCAGATCTAATTCTTCTGGATATCAACATGCCAGATATGGATGGCTATACTCTTTGCCAGTATCTAAAAAAAGACCCCCGTACTAAAGATATTCCCATTATCTTTGTGAGTGCTTTAGGAGAACCATGGGATAAGGTTAAAGGCTTTACCCTAGGGGCTGTGGACTATATTACTAAGCCCTTTGAACGAGTAGAAGTATTAGCAAGAATAGAACACCACCTGCGTTGGCAAGAATCAAAAACTCAATTAAAACTCCAAAATAATCAACTACAACTGCTCCTATCCACTGCCCAAGCAATTAATGAAGCCGAAGACATAGATTCAGCTCTCAAGTTGGTTCTAGAGCAAGTCTGCCAGAGTCTCGGCTGGGATATGGGAGATACTTGGATTCCAGAACCAGAGAAGGATTATTTAGCTTGTAGTCAAGGCTCTTATGTACGAGATAGTAGTTTGACTAACTTTTATGAATACGAGAGGACTCTACAAATCACCTCTGGGATGGGCTTAGTAGGACGGGTGTGGAATAGTCAACAGCCTCAATGGATAGCTGACTTGTCTGAGATTGAGGCTGAGGCTGAGGAGCACTTATTCATGGGGATCGATCGCGCCCTCGCTGTGGGAATTCGTGGCGTGTTAGGCGTGCCGGTTATCTGTCAGCAAAAATTGGTAGCGATCCTCAGCTTTTTTCAAAAGCAGCCTTTGATCATGAAACAAGATACTCTGAATTTGATAGAAGCGGTGGCAAATCAGTTGGGTTCTTTTATTCAGCGCCGCCAAGCGGAGGATCAACTCCGCCAGTTAAACTTGGAATTAAAAAATTTAGCTAATTTAGATGGTTTAACCCAAGTAGCTAATCGCCGCCGTTTTGATGATTATTTAGCTCAGGAGTGGCGGCGATCGCTCCGAGAAGAGCATTATTTATCTTTAATTCTCTGTGATGTGGATTATTTCAAAGCCTATAACGATCACTACGGGCATCTTGCTGGGGATGAGTGTCTCCAAAAAATAGCCCAAACCATGAGTAGCTATATCAGGAGACCTGCTGATCTAGTTGCACGCTATGGTGGAGAGGAATTTGTGGTGGTTCTGCCTAACACAAGCGTTGATGGGGCGCAGCAGGTGGCAGAAAGTCTAAAAAATCAGATAGAAGAATTACAATTGCCCCATGTCCAGTCTCTAGTCAAACCATACGTTACTATGAGTTTAGGTGTGGCTAGTCTGATCCCCAGTTTGAGTTTATCTCTAGAGGATTTAATTGCCTGTGCGGACAAGGGGCTATACGAAGCAAAACGCCAGGGACGCAATCAAATAGTTGCTCACTCGATCGTATCTTTCCCTGACGAAGTACTCAATTAGCCAACCATTTCCCCTAAGTACCCAACTAAATTGAACTACGTTGATTTTGAGATTAACTAATACTGTGCTTTTTTCTGGTAAACCAATTTTTTTGTTTCTGCTTTGGTTGCCATCTATTGCAATGCTGACTGTGATGGGGGGCTGTGCCAATACTCCTAATGCTCAAGATTTGGAACGAACTTTTGCTGCGGATCCTAAATTATCTAGCCCTAGTAGTTCTCCTAGTCCGGTGCTAAATTTGCCAGAAGGATTTCCGAAGGAAATTCCCCTATATCCTCAAGCGCGTCTTAAGTCTTCTACTGTGGAGAATACGAAACAGGTGACTAAGTGGGAATCGGGGGATCCGAGCAATTTGATCCAGAGTTTTTATGAGCGGGAGTTGCGATCGCGCAACTGGCAAGTCACTCCTCCATCTCCCAACGACACGATCTTGAAGGCTAGTCGTGATTCTCTGCAAATTCAACTCACTATCCAGCCCCAGACTGCCAGTGGAACAGAATTTCTTCTAGAATACGGTCGAGCTAGTAGTTCCCCTAGCCCTAGCGCAATTTCTAGTCCCACACCTCCAGTCAGTTCTACTGCTAGCCCCACAACCATTTCCACCCCAAGTTCCCAGCAAAATCTTGGTGGTGATAGTGATATTCCTAGCCAACTGCGATCGGCGGTGGAAGAAGTTCTTGCCTTGGGTATCCTGACTAGTGATGCCAAGGGTACAAAAATTAGTCTAGGACAACTGGAACCAAATAAACTGGTGACGCGGCGAGAGTATGCCCGATGGCTGGTGGCAGCAAATAATCGGATTTATAATAATCAACCTGGGCAGCAGGTGCGGCTAGCTACGGCAACTGATCAACCGGCTTTTAGCGATATTTTGGCAAAGGATCCAGATTTTGGAGCAATTCAGGGTTTGGCAGAAGCGGGCTTAATTCCTTCTCGCTTGAGTGGAGATTCTACGATCGCCTCCTTCAACCCAGAGGCCACTGTCAGCCGAGAACAGTTAATTCTATGGAAAATTCCCCTCGATACCCGGCAGGCTTTACCCACAACTTCTGTGGAGACAGTACAACAAACTTGGGGTTTTCAGGATTCTCCTCGGATTGACCCTCTAGCTCTCCGGGCTGTAGCTACAGATTTTCAGAATGGTAGCCTAGCTAATATCCGCCGAGTTTTTGGTTTTACCACTCTCTTTCAACCCCAGCGCTCTGTAACCCGTGCCGAAGCTGCTGCTGCCCTGTGGTATTTTGGCTCTCAAGGGCGGGGAATTTCTGCTAAGGATGCTCAACAAGTACCCTTGCGATCGCCCGCCAACTAGCTGGTAGCAGCAGATCTGGGGGCGATCGTGGGGGCTGGATTGTATGCGATCGCAATTTTGGGGGCGATCTTCACTTTAGTGACCCTCAAAGTCCTTAAAAAACTAGAAAAGAAGGAATAGTAACGTGACTTAACTAAAATCATGAAATAGGTTTCTGGAAGTGCATCAAGAAAATGAATATCGTTGATTTTGGAGAGCAGAGGGCGTAAAGCCTTACGCCCCTACAAATTGAAATGTATTACCAATCTATTAAACTACTTTAGCTAAGTCACTCCAGTAGGGTAGGTTAGCGATAGTGTAACCCACCATCTCAAAGAGTTTTATGCGTTACGGCTACGCCTTTTCTTGAATACCGAAGGCTATACAGATACTACAACTAATTACCCTCACCTAGTTGGAAGATTTGAGTAGATTGATATCACTTTACCAAAAAATCTACTAAGGGACGAAACTGGTCAGCCACAGATTGATTGCTAGCGACTAAGGTGGGCAGGGAAAGAGAGCCGTAGTTTTTGCCCACTTGCAAAGGAAATACTGGGTCTAGTTGCAAAGATAGCCATGCTCCCCCAGCCGCTTTGAGAATTACCCACACAGCAGCAATATCCCAAATCTTAGGAGTAGCCTCTACCCCGGCTAGAGCCGCCCCGGAAGCCACCGCCAAAAAATCGTAGGTCGTCACGCCCAGCATTCTGATCTTGCAGGGAACTTTCATCGGTTGCTGAAGAATAGGTAAACTTCGAGCGCAGATATTTAAGAAGTGACTGGGGCTGGGGGACTCAGAACTAGTGTGAATGGGCCGGTTGTTGAGATAGGCTCCACTAGGGACGCGATCGCCGGGGAAACCTTGACTATAACCATGAAAAGATTGGCTCAAAGGAGGAAAGTGGACGTAGCCAAAGACGGGAATGCCTTGGTAGAGTAGCCCTAGAGAAATACCCCAAATAGGTAAACCTCTAGTAAAGTTGGTGGTGCCATCAATAGGGTCAATAATCCAACACCAGGGTTGTTCTGGAAATATATGCTCGCCTTCTTCACTGAGAACGCCGTGGCTCGGAAAGGTAGTGGCGATCGCCTCTCGAATTTCTTGATCTGCCCATCTATCTGCTGCCGTTACTAGACTCCCATCTGCTTTCTGAGTAGCAGTAATCTGTCCGTAGTCTTTTAATAACTGTTGCCCTAGGCGATGGGTCAGGGTTTGGCAGAATTGGAAAATTTGGTCAGGAAAATCTTGCATGGTTATTGGCGGGTATCTAAGCTCTGATGTTATCACACTCTATTCCAATAAAAGTTATATTCAAGTTATATTCAAGTTATATTCAAGTTATATTCAAGTTGAAGTTATGGCATCCTTATCTCATATTTTATTGTTAGCCTCCGCAAGCTCCACTTTGGAGGTTAATACTTTAAGAGCAGGAGCAAGACAAATCGCTGATCTAGAGCGAGTAACAAACCTAAAAGAAGGACAGTTAGCCTGTCAATTACGGCAGCATTTAGCTTACTTAGTAGCACAATCTTTTCTGGAGCAATTTCTTTCTAGTTTACCAATCAATCACCCTCCTGTCATTGCTTTAGTCGAAGATTTAGTAGCAGGAGAAAAAGCCTTAACCATGGGAGCTGAAGATTACCTAGTAAGAGAGGATATTACAGTTCCTATAATAAAGCGATCGCTCCGCCTAACTATTAAAGCCCACCAGAACTTGCTAAAACTCCATAACCATCAGCAAGAATTTCAAGAGTTAGCAGCAAATAATGAAGCGAAATACCAAAGCCTATTTAACCTACTTCCTCGCGCTGTTGTTTTAGTATTTGATCAACAGCTACGGATATTATTTGCTAGGGGTCAAGCCCTAAAAAGTCTGACTATAGATTCAGAAAATATTCAAGGGCAATTATTACAAGATGTAACTACTCCAGAAAATTTTACCCTTCTAGAAAAATACTATCAATCTGTCTTGATAGGAACTTCACCGACCTTTGAGATAAATCATGAAAACCACTATTATTTGATCTATACTTCTCCCATTAGAGACGAGAAGGGAAATATTTCTAGTGGCTTTTCAATTGCCTACGATATTACTGATAGAAAATATGCAGAGCAGGCTTTACGGAATAGTGAAGCAAAATTTCGAGCAATTTTTGAGCGATCGCCCATGGGCATTGCCTTGGTTTCTATTGAAAGAAAAATATTTCAAGTTAATTCTACTTTCTGTGAAATTTTAGGCTATCCAGAATTGGAGTTAATTGGTATTGGGGCAAGGGATATCACCCATCCCGAAGACTTAGAAGTTACCGATAGCAATATTGCTTATCTCTTGAGTAAAGAGGCCAATTATTTCACCCTAGAAAAACGCTATCTCTGTAAAGATGGCAGTTATTGCTGGGTGCAATCAGCGGTAGCTACTGTTAAAGATAATCAAAATCATTTGCAATATATGGTTTTGTTAATTACTGATATTCAAGAGCGCAAACAAATAGAAGAACAAATCCAGTATCGGTTGCATTTAGAGTCGATCGTAACCACTATTTCTCAGCATTTACTTGCCAGTGAGTCGGTCAATCTGAACTGGATTATAGAAATTCTGGGGAAGGCGATGGAGTGCGATCGGGCTTATATTAATCGCTTTACAAGTGATCTAAAATATTTTAGTGTAATTCATGAATGGCATAACTATAGAAGCACTCTTAGTCCTAATTATCAGAAAAATGTCCCCGTTGCCGATTATCCGGGTTGGTTTGATACCTTAAAGTGGAATCAAGATGTTTTGATGAATAATGTTCAAGATTTACTCCCCGGCTCAGAGAAAAGTTATTACGAGGAAAATAAAATTGCTGCTTGCTTAGAAGTTCCGATATTTAGCTCTAGAGGAGAACTTTGGATCAGCCTTTGTTTTGAATCTATAATTCCTAGAAGTTGGCTACCAGAGGATGCTCAAATATTACGCCTTGTGGGAGAAATGATTTGTAGCTACCACGAGAAACTAAATAGTCAAAAAGAGTTAAAAGACTCTGAATCTCTTTATTCAGGTATTTTCAACCACTCGATCGATAACATATTTCTCTTGCAAGTCCACTATTCTCCCCAAGCAGTAAATACTCAAGATTGCAAGAATATTAAATTCACTTATAAAACTATTAATGCTGCAAATGAACAAACTCTAGGAATAAGTGCAGCAGAAATTATAGGCAAAACAATGGCGGAGGTTTTATCTCCAGAAGTTGCTGCTTGGGTAGAGTATCAATATCTTACTTGTGTGCAGGCAGGAGAGGTAATTACCTACGAAGAAAGTATTGCATTAGGTACAAAAGGGCTTTGTCATTATATAACTACTTTAGTGCCAATTCGGGATGAATTTACGGGGCAGATTATCAAAATTCAAGGCTCGGCGCGAGACATTAGCCAAGTGAAATTAGCCGAGCAGGAAAGACTGAACCAAACTTACTATCAACAGTTATTCTTTAATCTAACTCTGAAAATTAGATCATCATCAGAATTATCAGAGATTCTGGACACTACTGTGGCTGAACTCCAGAAGGTTTTAAAACTCGATCGCGTCATGATCTGGCAATTTAATAGCGATCGTACAGTTAAAACCGTTAGTAATGCTCTAACTCAAGACTTAAAAGAAATAAATAATAATTTCTGTAATCCTCTACCTGTTCCCCTAGAACAATTTCAAGATTATCAGCAAGGAAAAGTACTTCGGTCGAGCGAGATAGAGTTTGTTGAATTAACCCCCGATTACCAAGAGTTTTTACTACGTTTCCAGATTAAATCTTTCTTGACTTTACCAATCTTTCTGACTCAAGCTACTCAAGGTTTAATGCTATGGGGATTGTTGAGTTTGTACGATCGCAAGGTCTCTCACACTTGGCAATCTTGGGAAGTGGAGCAACTACAACAGATGGCAAACCAACTAGGGGTAGCGATCTATCAAGCCCAACTCCTAGAACAAGAACGTCGTAATGTCAGGGAACTCGCTGCCTATAATACTGAACTAAAAGAATTTACCTACATTGCCTCCCATGATCTTCAAACTCCCTTAGGAACAATTTCCAACTACGGAAGTTTACTTCAACTCCGCTACGGGGAACAATTAGATGGGACAGGTGTTAAGTTTCTGAAATTTATCACTAGTGCAGCCCAACGAATGCAGGAGTTGATTGATGATCTATTGTTTTATAATCTTGTCAACCGAGATCAGCTTCCCCTAACTCCTGTGGATTGTAATTTAGTATTTCAGGAAGTTTATACTCATCTGGAATCGGAGATTATTACACTTGGGGCAATCATCAACTGTGCTATCTTACCTACAGTTCTCGGTAGCCATTTCCAGCTAGTCCAACTATTCCAATGTCTTCTCAGCAATAGCTTAAAGTATCGGGGTTGCAAAGCTCTGGTAATCGATATTAGTGCAGTGTCCCAAGATGGTAAGTGGTTGTTTAGCTTCCGAGATAACGGTATTGGGCTAGATATCAGACATAGCGATCGTATCTTTCAAATTTTTCAACGCCTGCATACCCAACAAGAATACTCTGGTACAGGTGTAGGTTTAGCTGTGTGTAAAAAAGTAGTAGAGTATCACGGTGGTCGCATCTGGGTAGAATCCCAGATCGGAGAAGGATCAACCTTCTTTTTCACTCTTAATATCTCTTCATTTTTCTAACTTTAACTAGGATAACATTAGTATTTATTTGCCAAGAAACATAATATAATCCTAGCCATGGAGAAACTATGACTAGGATTATTTATTCGACAATCTATTCTTAGCTAGAAAATATTATTTTTACTCAAGGTGATCTATGGCTTATTCTTCTATGACTCTAAAAATATTGATTGCGGAAGATGAAGAAGCCCATCTTTTCTTAACCCAAGAAGCACTCAAAATCAATCAACTGCCCCACGAACTCTACTCTGTAACTAACGGGGAAGACTTGATGAGCTATCTTTATCATCAGGGTATTTATGCTGACAAACAAAATTATCCAGACCCAGATTTGATATTATTAGATATTAATATGCCCCGCAAAAATGGCTTTGAAGCTCTGGCTGATATTAAAGCAGATGCTAGGTTGGCTAATATACCTGTAGTCATTCTTTCTACATCTAAACGCGAAGAAGATCGTCTCCGGGCTGAGGCTATGAAGGCAAGTCTTTTTATTGTTAAGCCTCTTACCTTTGATGTGTGGGTTGATGCTATTGGGGCGATCGCTATTTATTGGCAGTAATCGCAGTAATCTAGGATGGAAAAAGATAAGCTAGTTTTTTTTATGCACATTCCCAAAACTGCGGGAACTACTTTGTCTCAAATCCTGCGGCAGCAGTATGGAGAAGAACATATATTTCGAGCTTATATTGGGGTTGGGGCGGCTACCCTTCAGGAGCATATTGATAGTTTGCAATTGAGATTGGAAAAAGAAGATAGAGATGGAAATGAGGGCGATCGCACTCCAGCAGTGAAACTAATTCTGGGTCATGTGGGGTTTGGGTTACACGAAATTCTCAAAAGAGAGTTAACCTACCTTACTTTTTTGCGGCATCCTGTCGATCGCGTCATTTCTTGGTACTATCATCAACGGCGGGTTCCCGATGCTAAATATCATCAGGAATGCCAGTCTAGGAATTTGCCGGAGATTATTACTTGTTTCCAGCCCATCCCCACAGACAACCATCAAACCCGATTTCTCGCCGGAGACACTCTCCGAGAAAAGTTAGGATTAGCTGGGACGATTCCTTATGGATATTGCGATCGAGAGCTATTAGAACAAGCAAAGGAAAATCTCTGTAAATATTTTTTAGTAACAGGTATTCAAGAAAGTTTTGATGATAGCTTATTATTGCTTCAAAACCACCTAGCATGGCAAAATATTAACTACATCCCAGAAAATGTTGGTAGCAATAAACAAATTATAGATCAATCCCTAATTGATTTTATTCAAGAATATAATTATTGGGATCTACAAGTTTATGAATACGCCAAAGAATTATTTTGTCAACAAATAACCAAACTCAAATCATGACTAGAATTCTCTTGATCGGTGGGAATGGACAAGTAGGCATAGAACTCCATCAATCCTTGAATAACTATCCAGAATTAGTTGTAGTAAGTAGACCCCAAATAGATTTATATCAGCCAAACAAATTAGGGGAATTAATAACAGAAGTTAAGCCAGATA
>Ga0105048_10004859_pt1 | contig 21831 bp, 15 predicted proteins | sample MAT05_FD_78382 | JGI IMG/M metagenome (GOLD analysis project Ga0105048, IMG submission 78382) | Freshwater microbial communities from Lake Fryxell liftoff mats and glacier meltwater in Antarctica - MAT-05 | ecosystem: Environmental > Aquatic > Freshwater > Ice > Liftoff microbial mat | place...
AACACGAGGGCGAGCGTCCAATAGACTGTGCTGTTTCGCATGGGTGTCTCGTGGTCGAAGCCGCCGCACGACGGCTGCGCGGGACTGTCGCACAGGTGGTAGGGGCGCGATAGGACCGCTCTGGAACCGATCGACATAGTCGAATTGAGGGGTTAGACTCCACTTCGCTCGCCCTGGGACGCCTCCAGTCACTCCGCGCGACCCACGCGAGCGGGAGCTTGTCATGCGCGTTCCGTCCCGCGTCTTCTTCGTTGCTGCCGCTGCCGCCGCTCTCTTCTTGGGTGCGTGTGGCGACGATGCGCTCGGCCCGAACACTCCCAAGACCGACGTGCTCGAGGTGTTCCTGCCCGACAGCACGGCCGACGGCGCGGTGCTTGATACGTCTGGGCCCGACACCGTGCCGGCGGACACGACGCCCGCGGACACGGCGCCTCAGGACACGACCCCGGCCGATACGGCACGTCCCGATTCGACGCCTGCGGACACGACGCCCGCCGACACGACCGCGGACACGACGCCCGCCGACACGACGCCGGCCGACACGACGCCGGCCGACACGACGCCCGCGGACACGACGCCCGCGGACACCGGGCCGCAAGCCTGCCCGGCGCCTGCCGACGAGAAAGTCGTCACGCACTCCACTATCTATCGCCAGGAGAACTTCTCGGGTGCCAAGAACCAGCTGAAGTTCGAGACCGACCTGTGCAGTGACACGCCTGACTCGGTCGAGCGCACCTATCGCTTCGAGCTGCCGCAGGCGATGGAGATCTACGCGGCGACCGATTGCGGCTGGGACTGCGAGCTCGTGCTGACGCGCGATGGCTGCACCGACGCCGACGTGATGACGTGCGAGACGAGCCTTGGCGACGAGGCCTTTGGCCAGAGCTACAACGCCGGCACCTACCGTCTCTTCGTCGAAGGCGACAACCCCGGGGACGTGGCGCCCTATGACCTCATGCTGAACCTGCACAACACCGGCGGCCAGGCCAACTGCCAGGCCCAGGCCCTCGACGTCGTGAACAGCAACAACTGCCAGGACCCGTTTCTTGGCGACCCTCGCTACGAGCTCGCGCTCACGGGCCAGACGCAGGCCTCCGACAGCGACGACTTCTTCGTGCAGGACGCCGACAATTGCACCCATGACGGCAGCCACATCGGGGGTGCCCCCGATCGCGTCTACTCATTCACGCTGCCCGGCACCCGTGATGTCGACATCACGCTCGGGCCCGATGGCTGGGACGCGCTCCTCTATGTGACTGGCTCGCCATGCGGCGCCAAGGCTCAGGTCAAGGCCTGCTCGGACGACGTCGTCGGCTCCCAGGAGAACGTCGCGCTCACGCTCGGTGCGGGCACCTGGTACATCGTCGTCGACGGCTTTGGCGAAGAGACCTTCAGCGGCGGCGCCTCCGGTCCATTCGACCTGACCGTGCTCGTCTACGACGACGCCTGCAACCAGTAGAGTGGTCTGAGTGGTCTAAACGGATAACTCTCAACTGACGCTCACGGCGAAGCGCCACCGAGCGTCGGGGATGCGACCGTCCATCAAAGCGTGCGAAGCCCGCAGGGAGGGAGCACCCCGACGTCGGTGGTGTGGTGACTGGATCTCGTTCGAGAGTCATCCGTTTAGCCGAACCGAGGGCCGGGCTCACCGCGACTTGCGCAGCGCGCTTACGGACGGCAATGTGCGCCGCGTGAGCACACGACCCCGCGGTATCTTGTTTGTCGATCTCGATGGCACCCTGGTTGGGGCCGATGGCATCGCGGACCGCGTCTGGCCGGCGCTGGCGGCGCTGCGCGAGGCCGGGTTCCGCATTGCGGTGTGCACGGGTCGACCGGGTCGCGGCATCGCGCTCGACGTCGCGCGTCGGGTCGACCCCGATGGTCTGCACGTCTTCGAGTCCGGGGCGGTCGTGATGCATGCGTCGGGTGAGGTGCTCGTCCACCACGCCCTCCCGGGCCGCGCCGTCAACGACATCGTCGCCGCCGGTGTCGCGGCGGGGGCCACGCTCGAGTGCTACAGCGCCGATGCGCGCTACCTCGTGCGCGAGCGCAACCTGCTCATCAGTGACCACGAGCGCTTATTGGGTTTCGCGGCCGAGGTCGTCGCGTGGCCGCCGGTCGTGCCGCTCGTGCGCATGCAGTGGGTCTTGTTGCACGAGGAATGGCCGCGTCTACAAGCCGCCGCGCGTGAGGTGCTCAACGAAGTCGAGGCGCACGAAGGGCACTCACCGCGCATGCCCGGTGTGAGCTTCGTGTCGATGACCGCGCCCGGGGTGTCGAAGGCGACCGGCGTGCGTGTGGTGTTGGAGCGCCTCGGAATCGATCGCGCGGACGCTGCGATGGCGGGCGACAACTACAACGACATCGATGCATTTGGCGCCGTCGGCACCGTGTTCGTGCCGCTCGATGGGGTGGTCGAGGCGCTCGCGCTGGCCGACTACGTGATCCCGAGCGCCACCGCCGGTGGCGTCGCGGAGGCGGCGGAGATTCTGCTGGCACGGGTCGGTCGGCCGGTCCTTCGTTGACTTCCCGTGTTGGCAGGCCGTGACCCAATCGCTTCGCTCGATTCTCCCGAACGCTGCTAAACCCGCAAGAGGGCAAAGGGCCAGCCAGACTCATTGCAGTGCAGTCAGGACGACGGCGCGGTTCAAGGGGTCGGTTCGACCTGGGCGGGGGCGACGGGCTCGGCCATGACGGAGCCATGTGCACCGTCCTTTGGAGACAGCTTACCCGCTTCGCCGCTGCGCAGGATAGCGATGCGATAGAGCACCGGCGCCACCATCTCGTTGATGGCGACGATGCTGAAGATGAGATCGCCGCCGCCGTGGCCGAGCATCGGGAAGCTCTCGGTGAAGAGCGCGGCGAGCGCCAGCGCGAGGCCGGCCTGCGGCATGAGGCCGAAGGCGCCATAGCGACGCACGACATCGGGCGCCTTGGCAATGCCCGCGGCGATGCGCGTGCCGACCCAGAAGCCCAGGCCACGGGTGACCACGAACAGGGTCGCGGGCAGCGCGAAGATGACCAGCGCGTCGAGGTGCACGCCGGCTCCGGCAATTGCGAAGAACGCGATATAGACCGGGAAGCCGGCCGCCTCGACCGCGTCGTGCACCCGGTCCGAGACCGACGTGACGTTGCGGATGAAGATGCCGGCCGCGAGCGACACGACCAGCGGGTCGAGGTGCAGCCGTTCGCCGACCTCGGCGATGACGAAGGCCACCGCGCCGATGAACAGCGCCCGGCCGCCTTCGATGCGGGCCACGAACACGGCGACCAGGAAGCCGATGGCGATGCCGACGAGGATCGAGCCGCCGACATGCCAGCCGAGCGAGAGGGCCGTCGCGCCCGCATCGGTGCTGGCCCCGAACGTCGCCTGCGCGAGCGTGGTCGCGATCGCGAACAAGACGATCACGAACAGGTCGGCGAACACGACCACGGCCAGCATGGTCTTCACCATCGGCCCGTCGGCGGCGGTCTCGTCCCGCACGGCGACGGCGACGGCGGGCGATTGCGCGGTCGCGGTGATCGCCAAGACGATCGCTACCGCGATGAGTTGGACCGGTTCGAGGCCATCGAGGAACGGCAGGAGCGGCTGCGCGACGATCGCCAGGATCGCCAGCAGGGCGGTCGTGCCGAAGACGGCGATCAGTATGATCCAGCGCACCGACCGGAACAGCGGTCGAATCGTCGGGATGTGCATCTCGAGCCCGGCCGTGAGCGCCAGGAGTGCCACCGCCACGCCCTTGAAGATGCCGAGGCTGCCGACCACCTGGGCGGACACGACATCGAGTACCTGGGGTCCAAAGACGATGCCCGCCGCGAGATAGCCGGTCAGCTTGGGCAGGCCGAGGTCTTTGAAGACGCGGCCTGAGAAGAAGCCGGCCAGCAGCAGGAATCCGCACGAGAGTGCCACCGCCGAGGCATTGGCACTCTCGGGAGCAAATGAGCGCACGGCCTGTACCAGGATCGTCAGCGCCACCAGCAGCACGAAGTTCATCGCTGGGGCTCCTCGGGGTGGGCGTGGGCGGTCGGGATGACCGTGGCCGGTGGCGGCGGGGGTGCCGGCGTGTCCGCGTCTCCGGTCACCGCGAACGTCGGAAAGAAGCCGGTCATGAGGCGTGGCTTCAGCGTGAGGAGGTGCACGACGAGCTCGGTCGCGATGGCGCCAACGATGATCGTGTGAACGATCCACGGCACCGTCTTGCCGGAGTAGAGCAGCTGGGCCGAGATGACGATCGCGACCGACAGGGCACCCATCGGTGAGGCGGCGAGGTGGCGCTGCTCGACCGGGCCGAGCGCCTCGGGGTGGCGGCGCGTGAAGATGCGCACGCCGAGGAAACGACCGCCGAGGCGGGCCAGGACGAAGAATGCCATCAGCACCCACGCCTCCCACTGGTCGACGCGCCAGATGGCGCCCGCGAGCACGAGGAACAAGAGATAGACGGGGCGCTCCAGGCGGAGCAGTGCCGCGCGCACGTGGTCCTTCCACGTCCCAGGCAGATTGACGAGCAGCGCGCCCGCGAGAAAGCAGACGACGATCGGTGACAGACGCAAGAAGCCGGCGATGCCGGCCGCGAGGCAGATCGAGCCGAGCATCACGGTGGCTGTCTCGTTGGCGCCCTTCAGGCTGCGCAGCGCCGCGAAGATGAGAACGCCGAGGGTCGCGCCGACGCCGACTGTGATGAACACCCAACCGACGCTGGGCAGTTGCCAGCCGAAGCTTTCGGTCGGGCGGAAGAAGGCGCCGAGCAGGATGAGCCCGACGAAGGCCGCGAGCTCTTCGAGTTGGATGAGGCGTTGTACGTGCTCGATGTTGGTCGGGTTCGCGTTGCGTTTGGCGAGCAGCGACACGACCGTACGCGCGGTCATCGCCCCGGCCGTCGCTAGCACCAGCGCGTCGCGCACGAAGGCGGCGTCGGCCGAGATGCCTTCGACCAGGCCGAGCATGAGCGCCGCGGCACCGACGATCGCCGCGAACGGCAGGAGCGTTGTCAGGACGAACGCTTCGAGCATCACGCGCGGGAAGTTGTCGAACAGGCGCACATCGAAGCGGAAGCCGATGGCGAAGCCGATCCAGCCGAGCCCGAGCGGCAGGAGCGGGCGAATCGCGTCGAGCACCGGATCCGACAAGACGCCCTGGGAGCGGCCGATGAGGCCGAGCAGGATGAACGGGAAGCCCGCCAGCACCAACTGGGCCACGCCGAGGCGGCGTTCGAAGCGCTGCACGCGCGGATGGCCGCCGATGTAGGCGAGCGCGAACAGGACCAGCAGGCCGATGATCGCCTTGATCGCATCGGCGGTCGACATCTCGGATGGGGACGCGAGGTGCTGCGGATCGGGCAACGTCAGCAGCTTCGAGAGCGATTCTTGCGGCGTCGGTCCCGGATCGACAGGGGCCGGCGCGAGGTCTTCCGCTGGCGCGAGCGACATCTCGGGGTCGGGTTCGCAGGCGACGCTCGACTCGCTGCACCACGGGGTGGGCGCCGGCGCGTCGTCGGACGCGTGCACCGCAGCGCCGCCAACGACGCGCGCGACGAGCAGCATCCCCAGCAATGTTGCGGCCCGAGTCACGATCGCAAGCTAGCCGCCATGGCAGGCGACGACAACCGCTAATGACAGTGCGCGTCAACTGGCACACGAAGGGCTCGCTACCGCCTTGACCTTGCGGCCGAGCGCGAGGCACACGAAGGCATGACACAGTCGCGCATCTTCATCACGGGTGGTGCTTCGGGGCTCGGTCGCGCGTTGGCCGAACGTTATGCGCAGGCGGGGTGGCGCGTCCTGATAGGCGACGTCAACGAGGAGCGCCTGGTCGAGACCGTCGCGGCGGTCGGTGCGGCGGGCGGAAGCATTGTGCAACGGCTGTGTGACGTACGGCGCGAGGAGGATTTGGAAGCGGCGGCACAGTGGCTCGACGCCGAATGGGGCGGCGTCGATGTCGTCGTCAACAATGCGGGTGTGTCGCAGGCCGGCGGGATCGGCGAGACGTCACTCGCTGACTGGAACTGGATCATCGACATCAATTTGTTGGGCGTGGTGCGCGGCTGCAAGGTGTTTACGCCGCGTTTTCGCCGCCAGGGGCGCGGCCACTTCGTCAACGTCTCGTCGCTGGCGGGCCTCGTACATCCGCCGCTCATGTCGGCCTATTGTGCGACCAAGGCGGCGGTGGTGGCGCTGTCGGAGTCGATGGTGGTCGAGCTGGCCGCCGATCACATCGACGTGTCGGTCGTGTGTCCCGCCTTTTTCAAGACCAACTTGATGGAGTCGATGCGCACGTCGTCGTCGGCGCTCGACAGGTCGGCGCGTAAGCTCGTCGAGAGGGCGCGCCGCGGTGCGCCGGAGATCGCGGCGCTGGTGTTCGAGGGCGTCGCGCGCAAGGACTTCCACATCCTGACGCATCCCGAGGGGCGTGCGGCGTGGATGGTGAAGCGCCTGGCACCCTTCGCGGCGTACAAGCGCTTCATGCGCAAGTCGACCGATATCATGCTCGCACTACGGAAGTAGCACGGCCCGCTGCGGGCAAAACTCGCTCAGGCGATCGCAGCGAGGCCTATCAGGAGCATGCCCACGACGCCGGTCGACCAAAGCGTCGTGCGCAGGTAGGGAATGCCGGCGAAGTACGCAAGCCAGTAGGCAAAACGCGCCCAGAAGAAGATCGTGGCACCGAGATCGGCGCGCGGGCCGGTCTTGCCCGCGAAGTGGACCGCGGCTACGAGCGCGATGAACAGGATCATGTTCTCGAGCATGTTGCGTGAGGCCCGTTCGGCGCGACCTACCCACGGCCGGCCTTCGGGCAGCAGTTCCCGGTTGCCCGACGCGAGCTTGAACCCGCCGAGAGTCCAGAGCTTCAATCGGATGATCGTCGGGGTCATGATCATCAGCCAGGCGAGGGCGGCACACATGACGAGCGCGAGTGTGGTGGTCAGCATGGAAGGATCATCACTCAGGTCGGCCAGCCTGTCGACCCGAGGCTCACTCGCCCGTCAGCACCCAGCGCGCGGCGTCCGTGTCGGGCGCGAACGCCTCCCAGAATCCGTCGAGCCGCGAGACCCGTGACCAGGCCGCGAATGCGGGTCCGAAGCGGTCGCTGCGGGGGTCGGCGAGCAGGCAGGCGAGCGCCCCACCGATGACGACGAGGGCGTGGCCGCTCGGAGGGATCTCGTCGCTGCCGATACGGAGGTAGAGCGTTCGTTGCAGCGCATCGAGCACGATTGCATCGAGCCCGGGCGGAACGACGAGTGGTGGCAGGCGCTTTGACGGCAGCGGTCGCGCGGTGCCGAGGCGGCGCAAAAATGTGCGGGTTGCAGCGAGATCAGCGCCGATGAGCGGGCCGTTCTCGCGATCTTCGAGCAGCGGAATCACCGCCCGCAGACGGTCGATAAGGCGCGTGCCCATGCCCTTTGGGAACTGGTCGGGCGCGGCGATGGGATCGTTGGCGAGCACGCTCGCGAAGCGGGCAAGCGTCATGCCCGGGCTTCGCGCGAGGCTGACGAGCTTACGCTCGACCGCGGCGAGGCCGGGCTTCTTATGCTGGTCGCGGCCGGTCGGAATGAACCAGAGGCTCAGGTCGGGGCCGGTCGCGAACGAGCGCCAACTGCTCGAACAGCCAGGGTCGACACCGAAGCGGATGCCGTCTTCGGCCCGCACCGAGCGGCGTGGGAAGAGCTGGCAGGTGATGGGCTTTTCGTCCTCGCCGTAGCGGGCGTGGATGCGGCAGAGCTTGTCGGCGCCCAGGAACACGCAGACGCTGTCGACCTGGCGCAGCTCGCCGGCGACGATCGGGTCTGGGACGCCGAGCTCGGCGGCCTGGCGGATGACGCGCTCGCGCTCCGAGTCGTCGGCGAGGCGGCCCTTCCAACCGGTGCAACAGTTGCCGCAGGCATGGCACGCATGGCGAGGTGGGCCGAGCGTCAGGACGGTGTTCGCCGGGCTCGCGGCGCTCACGGACGCGGCGGCGCCGGATGAGTCGGCGGGATCGGCGGGGGCAGCCATCGTGTGTATGGGAGCACGCCCGGTCGTAGGCCGCAACCCGTTGACGGTCCCTGCGATCCAGGCGACGTTGCAGCGGTGCAGGCCCCCTTCGAACGCACCTTGCGCGCGCTCTCGGCGGAGCGGCGACGAAGGCCGTACGCGCACGTCGTTGCGCTGGTCGTGATCGCGGCGTGGGTCGTGTGGGCGGTGGTGGCTGAGGTCGGCGTGCATGTGACGTCGATCACGGGGCGCGTCGAGGCGCGCGAGTCGGTCAACATCCTGCGGGCCGAGGTCGACGGGCGGCTCGTGGCGGTGCATGCGACCCTCGGGCAGACAGTGGCTGTGGGCGATGTCCTCTATGAAATGGATGGGGCCGAGCCGGAGATCCGGCGCTCCGAGGCGGCCGCGCGCCGGGCCGCGTTGGCAGCCGAGCGCGAGGTCTTGCTGGCGGCGGTCAATGCCGCCAACCAGGCCAAGGACACCGGGCAGGATGTGCTGTTCGCGGCGCTTGCGGAGGCGCGTGCACAGCTTGCGCGGGCGCGGGCCGGGCTCTCCCAGGCCGAGCGCGAGGTGACGCGCCTGTCGGGTCTGGCCGCCGGCGGTGGCGTGCCGTCGCAAGACGTCGAGCGCGCGCGCACAGCGGTGTCGCTCGGCAAAGGCGAGGTCGGCGTGGCGCAGGCGCTCTCGGACAAGCTCTCCGCGGTCGAGGCGCGCGAGACCTCCGACCGCACGGCGGCGGTCGAACGCATGCGCCAGGAGCTCTCGCGTCTCGATGCCGACCAGGCGGCAGCGGACGCCGATCGCCGCTCGGCCGAGGTCGCCAGCGAGCGCCGCCGCGTGCGTGTGCCGATCGCAGGACGCCTTGGCGAGCTACCGTTGCTGCGGCCTGGCGACTATGTTCAGCCGGGTCAGGCGCTCGGCACCATCGTGCCTTCGGGCGCGTTGCATGTGGTCGCCTACTTCGCGGCCGATCGCGCGCTCGGCTGGGTGCGGCCCGGGGCACCCGCGCGGCTCCGCCTCGACGCGTTCCCGTGGACCTGGTTTGGCCAGGTCGAGGCGTCGGTCGAAGACGTCGCGCTCGAGCCGAAGGACGGGCTCCTGCGGGTCGAGCTCGCGCTCGCGAAGGACGTGCGGGCCGACCTGCCGCTGGCGCATGGGCTGACGGGACAGGTCGAGATCCAGGTCGAGCAGGCGAGCCCGTTGGCCCTCCTCTTGCGGGCCGCCGGCCGTCAGACTGCGCCCGAGGTCGGCCCCACAGCGAGTCGCCCGGCGGCCGGGACGACCCCGTGAGCTCGGCTGAAGGCCTTCGGCAGGATGGCGAAGCCTCGACTAAAGGCCTTGCGCGGTCCGCCCGCCCGCACAGGAAGTGGCTCATACCCGAGGTGGTGCAGACCTCGGCGATGGACTGCGGCCCGGCCGCGCTCCGCAGCTTGCTCGTCGGCCACGGCATCGACGTCTCTTACGGCCGCCTGCGTGAAGCGTGTCAGACCGATGTCGATGGCACCAGCATCGACGTTCTCGAGACGGTCGCCGGACAGCTCGGGCTCGATGCCGAGCAGGTGCTGGTGCCGGTCGACCACGTCCTGCGGAGCGAATCGAACTGCCTGCCGGCGATTGCGGTGGTGCTACACCCTGATGGCCTCACCCACTTCGTGGTGCTCTGGGAGCGACGCGGCAACTGGGTGCAGGTGATGGATCCCGCCATCGGCCGCCGCTGGATGAAGGCCGACGCGCTCGAGGCGATCCTCTATCGCCATCGCATGCCAGTCCCCGAGGACGCCTGGCGCGAATGGGCCGGCGGTGCTGATGCGCTCCGGACCTTCACGGCGCGTCTCGTCGCTCTCGGTCTCGCGCGCAGCGAGGTCGCCCGCCGTCTCGCCGACGCGAGCGCCGACCCGGGTTGGCGTGGCCTTGGCAGCCTCGACGCCGCCACACGTCTCGTCGAACGCATGGTCGCGGCGCGGGCGCTGCGCCGTGGCAGTGAAGCTCAGCGCGCCTTGAGCGCGTTGGTCGGCCCCAATTCCAACGCCGCGAACGGCCTCGACGCGGCGCGTGCGCGCGACGATCGGATCCCCGCGCGCTGGTGGACGGTGCGCCCCGCCGAGCCCGACGCGGATGGCACGCCCAACGTCGAGGTGAACGGCGCCGTGCTCGTGTCGGTGCGCGGCGTGCGGTCGAAAAGTGAACGCGCCGCCGCGCGCGAGCATCTTCCGCGTGAGCTGGCAGCGGCCCTCGACGAGCCGCGTGAACAGCCCCTGCGCGCGCTCACCCGGGCCCTTCTGAGCGACGGTTGGCTCGGTCCGCTGGCGCTCGCGTTCACGGTGACCGCGGCCGCGTTGCTGACGGTGCTCGAGGGTCTCTTGTTTCGAGGGCTCGTCGATTCCGATCGGATCCTGACGTCGCCCGAGGAGATCTGGGGCGGCTGGACCTTGGCCGTCGCACTCGTCGTCGCTCTGGCGGTCCTCGAGTGGCAGAACGCGCTCGTGTCGCGGCGCATCGGGCGACACCTCGAGACCCGCTTTCGCGCAGCCTTCCATGCGAAAGTGCCGCAACTGCCGGACCGCTATTTCAAGAGTCGACCGGTCTCGGACATGGCCGAGCGTGGCCACATGCTGCACGTACTGCGCGCAGTGCCGGCGCTCGGTTCGCAGATCGTGCACGCGGCCGCCGGGCTCGCGGCGACCGTCATCGGGGTCGTGTGGCTCGACCCGGCGTCGGCGCCGATCATCATTCCCGGTGCGCTGCTGGCGCTCGTCATCCCGTTCGTGGCGCACCCGGCGTTGGCCGAACGCGACCTGCGCCGCCGTACTTATGCCGGCTCGTTGTTCCGCCTGACGCTCGATGCGCTGCTCGGGCTCAGCGCAGTGCGTACCCACACCGCCGAGCATGCGATCTTGCGCGAGCACGAAGGCCTCCTCGCGGATTGGCTGCGCGCCGGCGAGTCCGCGCAGCGGGTCGCGGTCTTCGTCGAGGTGCTGCAGGCGGCGCTCGGCGCGGCGCTCGCGCTGGTGCTGGTCACAGGTCATCTCGCCCGCGAAGGCGCCACCGGCACGAGCCTGCTCTTGACCTGGTGGGCGCTCGAGGTGCCGCTCTTCGCCGGCTCGCTGGCGCTCGGAGTGCGGCAATATCCGATGTTGCGCAACGCGCTCCTGCGCATGCTGGAGCCCCTTGGCGCACCGACCGACGGCGCCGCGCCGGCCCCGCTGGCAGGGGCCACTGCCAACGAACAAAACCCCAGTATCGCCTTGGGCTGCCTTGGCCAAGGCCCTATCGCCGTGCGCCTCGATGGTGTCAGCATCATTGCTGGTGGCCACACGATCCTCGACCAGGTCGACCTCGCCATCGCCCCGGGCGAGCACGTCGCCGTGGTCGGCCCGTCGGGCGCCGGCAAGTCGAGCCTCGTCGGACTGCTGCTCGGCTGGCATCGTGCCGCCACGGGCCAGGTGCTGATCGATGGCGTGCCGCTCGACCCGACGCTGCTAGAGCAACTGCGCCTGCGCATCGCCTGGGTCGATCCCGAGGTGCAGCTCTGGAACCGCAGCCTGCTCGACAACGTACGCTACGGCGCCTCCGAAGTGGCGCTCGACGGTCGCGCCGCAAGCCTCGCCGGCGTGATGGAGTCGGCCGATCTAAGGAGCGTCGTCGAGGCCTTGCCCGACGGCTTGCAGACCTCGCTCGGCGAAGGCGGCGCCTTCCTGTCGGGCGGGCAGGGACAACGCGTGCGCCTCGCCCGCGGCGAGCTGCGCCCGAACGTCGGCCTCGTCATCCTCGATGAAGCATTGCGTGGCCTCGATCGCGACCAACGCCATGACCTCCTCGGGCGCGCGCGTGACCGTTGGCGCGACGCGACCCTCATCTGCATCACCCACGACGTCGCCGAGACGCTCGCGTTCCCGCGCGTCATCGTCATCGACCAGGGGCACCTCGTCGCAGACGACACACCCGCCGCGCTCGCCGCACGCCCGGATTCGCTCTTCGCGCGCCTGCTCGCAAGCGAACGCGACAACCGCGATCTGCTCTGGCAGAACGCCGTCTGGCGTCGCGTCCGGATCGAGTCGGGACGCCTCAGCGAGTCCCCTTCAGTGCCCTCCAACGGCCCTGAGCAGGTGCAACCATGAGCACCGCCGCGTCCGCCGAGACCTCCGTATCGCCTTCGGCTGCCTTGGCCGAGGCCTCCGTGCGCGCCTGCGCCTGGCCCGCCGCACACGTCGCCGATGCCCTGCGCTCGCTCGCCACCCGCAGCGGGGTCGGCCTCGCCGCCGATGCTCCGACCCGCGATGACGTCGCCCGTGACGACGAAGGCCTGCGTGCGATCGGCCTCTCGCTCGGGCTCGAGCTCGACAAGGTGCAATCGTCCTGGCGCGGTGCCCACGGGCTCGTCTCCGGTGGGCCGATACTCGCGCTGCTCCCGGGCGGCGACCAGCTGCTGCTCCTGCCCGCGCGCCCCGGTCGCGCCCGCCTCCTCACGCCGCAGCTCACGGTCGTCGAGCTGCCGGCCGACGACGTGCGCAACGTGCTGCGCTCACCGATTGTCACGGAGACGAACGCGCTCATCGACTGCGATCTCGACCTCCTCGGAGTGCCTACGCGACGCCGCTCGAAGGCGCGCGAGTTCCTCCTCGACGAGCGCCTCGGCATCCGCCCCGCCATCGTCGCCTGGCTCGTGCGGCCGGCGGGCTCGCGGCCGGTCGTTTCACACTTGCGCGAGCTGGGTCTCTTCGCCTCGCTGCGTACGCTCGCCGTGACCCTCGTCGCGCAATATGCGCTCGGCCTGCTCGCCTGGGTCTGCCTCGCCTGGGGTGCGCTCTCCGGTCGCGTCGACCCGGGCTGGCTCGTCGCCTGGGGCCTGGCGCTCGGCAGTCAGGTCGCCTTGCGCGGCGTGCTCTTGCACGCGACCGGCAACGTCGCCCTGCGCGGTGGCGCCGCTGTCAAACGTCTCCTCCTGCTCGGCGCGTTACGCGGCGATCTCGACAGCATGCGCGCGCGCGGCATGGGCGGCATCATCGGTCGCACCGTCGAGAGCGAGGCCTTCGAGTCGCTTGCACTCAATGGTGGCATACGCCTCCTCGTCGGCACCTGGGAGCTCGTCCTGGCCCTCGTCATCGCCTCGCAAGGTGCCGGCGGCGCGGGTCTGGTGGTGCTCGGCGTGGTCGTGCTCGGGCTCGCGGTCCTGCTCGGACGGCGCTATGTGCGCGCAAAGGACGCGTGGACGCGCGCCCGCCTGTCGATCACGGGCGACCTCATCGAGCGCATGGTCGGTCATCGCACCCGCCTCGCGCAGGAGGCTCCGGCCAACTGGCACCAGGGGGAAGACGCTGCGCTCGCCGACTATGTGCAGCGTTCGGCGGTGCCCGATGCGCTCGAGTGCCGCCTTGCAGTCTGGCCCGGACGCGTCTTCATGGCGCTCGGCCTGGTGCTCATTGCGCTTGCCGCCGGCACCGATCCCGACCCTCTCGCCGTTGGGATCGCACTCGCCGCGGTGCTGCTCGGCTCGCAGGCCCTCGACTCGGCCGCCAACGGCGTCGCCGCGCTGGCCGGAGCCATCGTCGCGCGCCGCGTCGTGCACGATCTCGTCGCCGCCGCCCGCCGCCCCGAGCGTATCGGCGCGATGTTGCCCGCGTCCGTGCCGACCACCTCCGACGCGGTCCCCAAGCCGCTCGTACTCGAGCTCAGCAACGTCGGCTTCAGCTACCCCGGCCGCCCTCGCCCGGTCTTGAGCGACATCGATCTCGACTTGCGCGAAGGCGATCGCCTGCTCCTCGAAGGCGGCTCGGGCAGCGGCAAGTCGACGCTCGCCGCGCTCATGGCTGGCCTGCGCCTCCCGACCCGCGGCCTCGTGCTGTTGAAGGGCCTCGACCCCGCGACCTGGGGCGAGCTCGCCTGGCGCCGTCGCGCCGTCGCCGCTCCGCAATTCCACGACAACCGCGTCATCGCCGGCACTTTCGCTTTCAACCTGCTGCTCGGCCGCGGCGGTCTGCCCGACCCCGAGTCGCTCGCCGAAGCCACCGCACTTTGCGAAGAGCTCGGTCTTGGACCCCTCATCGCGCGCATGCCCGCCGGCCTCATGCAGCAGGTCGGCGAGTCCGGTTGGCAGCTCTCGCACGGCGAGCGCAGCCGCCTCTACCTGGCGCGCGCGCTGCTGCAACGGGCCGACGTCGTGATGCTCGACGAGAGCTTTGGCGCGCTCGATCCCGACAACCTGGGCCGCGCCCTCGCATGCGCGCTCCGCCGGGCCAAGACCCTGGTCGTCATCGCGCATCCATGATCTCGCCGCGCGCGCCGCGCTGGCGAGATTTGCGAATCGAATCAGTCCCGAGGCCTCGCGACGAAGCGCCCGAAGTCGAGCCCGTCGTAGACGACGGTGAACACGAGCAGGTCGGGCCCACGGGGGGTGGACTACGCAGGACAATCCAGGTCCGAACCGAGGCGCGCTTGGGATCGAAGTCGCCGACGTGCTTCCACACTTTGACGAAGACGTCGTGCAACACGTCCTCGACCTCGCTGCGATCCCCAGCATGCGCATTTCGAGTGCCATCAACGACGACGCAGTCGATCGTAGAGGCTCGCCAGAGCCACGCGGTCGCCGCGGGCGATGGCCGCGAGCTCTTTGATATCGAGGTCGGGATCATGCGTGGACGGCAGGGTCATGCAGCGCGTCGCTCGTTGGGCGAAGGCACCGATGACGCCATGGCCCACTGAGTTCCCGCAACCTCGGAGGCGACGATGCGCATCGACAAGGACGACCCGAACAAGGCCCGCAGTCCAGGCTTCGCCTCCCTTGCGAAGGCCGACGCCAGCAAGCAAACCCCGACCGTGCGCTTCGCCCAGGACGCGCGCGAGCGCATCGAATCACGCCGCTGCTTTCTGCTCAGCGCCGCTGCCGGCACTGCCATCCTCGCGTTCGGCGGCTACTATATGCTCACTGACAATTCCCTCCCAAATGCCGCGCGCGCCCAGGTTCGACCCGACGGCCGCCCGCGCCTACCGCCCGGTCAGCGCGTCATCGAGCGGCTGCGCGCAATGGGCGGCCAGGAAGGCGACCTGATGCCGCGCAACTTCACGCTCTCGATCTCCGGCGCGGTCGACTGGACCCTCTCTTGGACGGCCGGCGGCCTCGTGTTCCTCGCGGTCTCGGGCTTGTTCATGCTCAAAGGCCGCCAGGGCGTGCTCGGCTGGCGTGGGCTGTAGGTCGTCGCGGGGGCCGCCATCCCCATCGGCTACCTCATCGTCTCGGGCGGTCCTTGACCTATACCTCGCAGCCTCGCGGCAGCCTCGCATCGGGGCTTGCGCGTGTGCCTGGGCTGGGCGACAAGGCGGTATGGCGCGCACCCCTCCCAGTCGGCTCCCGCGTGGCGCAAAGCTCCGAGCGGCCTCCATCGACGAGCGGTTGGCCGTGTCGATCCCGAATCCGGTGGTCGAGCTCGACCACACATCGGCGTGGCAGCTCCTGGTAGCGACCATCCTCGCGGCCCAGAGCACCGACAAGATGATCAATACGATCACGCCCGAGCTCTTCCGGCGCTGGCCGGAGCCACGCGACCTGGCGCGCGCCGACCTCGCCGACGTCGAGGAGGTCATCAAGTCGAGTGGCTTCTTCCGCCAGAAGGCTAAGACGATTGTCGCCGCGGCCACGAAGATCATTGGCGACTTCGACGGCGAGGTCCCGCCCGACATCGACGCGCTCGTGACCGTGCCCGGCGTCGGCCGGAAGACCGCCAACGTGGTGCTCGGCGCCGCCTATCGCATCGCCAGTGGCATGGTCGTCGACACGCATGTGACGCGGTTGTCGGCCCGCCTCGGGCTCTCGAACGAGACCGACCCCGAGCGCATCGAGGTCGATCTGATGAAGGCCTTCCCGCGCGCGAGCTGGATCGATGTGAGCCACCGCTTGATCCTGCACGGTCGCTACGTCTGCAAGGCGAAGTCGCCTGACTGCGGCGCATGCACGCTCGCGGATTTGTGCCCGAGTGTCCTCCGCGACGCGTAAGCGAGGCGCCGATCACTGGCCGAGCTGGTGGATGTCCTTGCCCGACAATATCTGCTTGTCGGTCTCACCGAGAGCCGCCGCGATCATCGCCCGCCCGAGCAGGCGCGGAGTCGTCACCACGCCCGGCATCAGCATGTGTCCGATGGGCAATATCGGGCGCATGATCGCGTAGGTGATCCGATAAAGCCGGGTCTTCGACTTCAGTCCCTTCAGCGGGATGAGCCCGCCGAGCCGGACCATCACCGCGCGCTTGAACCCCATGGCAAGCAGCGCGTTTTCGGTGCGACCCTTGACCCGGGCCCACATGAAGCGGCCCTTCTCGCTGCTGTCGGTGCCTGCGCCCGATACATAGAGGAACGCGATCTCTGGCGCTATCGCGCGCATTGTTCGCGCCACAGCCAGCGTGAGGTCGTAGGTCGTGCGGGTGTACTCGGGCTCCTTGAGGCCGGCGGCGGACACACCGACAGTGAAGAAGCAGGCGTCATAGCCCCTCAGCTGGTCGGCTATCGGCGAGATATCGAACAGGTCCGCATGCGCCAACTCGCTCAGCTTGGGATGCGTGCGCCCCGTCGGGGTCCGGCCCACCGCGAGCACATGCGTCACACGATCGTCCGCGAGACATTGATCGAGGACGGCCGCGCCGACCATGCCGGTGCCACCGAAGAGAAGCACCTGGAGAGTCGCATGACTGGTCATTTCGTTAGCCGCCTGCTCGGGTCGATGTCCCATCCACGGGTCAGTCGCGGCACGGTCGCGAGGTAGCCGTGCAGCCGCCTTACCGACGTGCTGAGGCGCGGCGCCGACGTAGCGCGTTCGAGCCGAGCAGGGCGAGCGCCACCAGCGCGGCTGACGTCGAGCTGCCGCCGGCGCAGCCGCCGTCGTCGCTGTCGAGTTCGTCGGTCTCGTCATTCTCGCCGGGATCGACAGGGTCGATTGGATCGACAGGGTCGATTGGATCGACAGGGTCGATTGGATCGACAGGGTCGATTGGATCGACAGGGTCGATTGGATCGACAGGGGTGTCGCCCACGACGTAGAGGCCGCCCGAGCGGTCCGCGATCCAGTCGCGGTAGACCGGCACGAACGTGTAGACGCCGCCATCACCGCAGTTCGCAACGGCATTTTCGGAAGCGCGCGAGGTGGTGCCGACGAGCAATGCCTTGCCGCCGTCGAGCAGGTAGGCCGGCCCGCCCGAGTCACCGGGGCAGGTGTCGGCCTGGTTTGGACCTCCGAGCACGATCTCGGCGTCCGCCCGGAGCGCGAACGAGATCTCGGCGATGTAGAGCACGCCCGTCTCGTCGGTCTCCGCCGAGGTGGCGCCGTAGCCGGAGATTGTGACCGTACTGGCCGTGTCGAGTGCCGCCAGCGCTTGGTCGACGCTCGGGATGAGCGCGCTCTCGAGCCCGCTGACGTCCTTCGCGAGCACCAGGATCGCGATGTCGTCGTAACGGCCGGCCCCGCTTGGGACGTCGACGGGCTCGGACTCGTTGGGATAGCCCTCGTGCAGGATCACCTGCGCAACCGCGTAGGTCCCGTCGCTGGTGGCGTCGCTCACGTCCAAGGCGCCCGCCACGACGAGGAGCTCACTTGGGTCGGTGATGCCGGTGATCTGGCCCGACTCCTCGTCCTCGATCGCGAGACAATGGGCCGCCGTCACGACGACACGCGGGGCGACCAGCGTGCCCGTGCAGTTCGCCTCGCCGGTTGCGGCGTCGACGATCGCTATCGTCGCGTAGAAGTCGTTGGTGCCGGCGAGCCGACCGCCGATGATCGGCGCCTCGATGAACTCGACGCCTGCATGGGTCGCAGGTGCCACCGCTGTTGCGAACACGAGCGCGGCGCATGCCGCTGAGCCTGACGAAAGCCGCATTATTGCCCCCTGAAGTAGCTGTGATGAGTCATGGGGTGAGCGGCGCCGCTGGCTCCGACCCGCAGTTACCCGCATACCGTACCGAGAATCCGCGCCCCTGCGCCGCGCATGTATTGCAGTAGCGAACGCCGTCGCAGCCGCACACACCTGGGCAGTCCTTGAAGCAACCGCGTGGTCGCGCCTCGCAGATCCCTGGAACCGCCCCCGCCCCGCAAGCCGACTCCGGTGGGAACGCGCAGTAGCCAGCGCCGTCGCAGGCGCCGAGGTCTGGACCGCACGGTGCGCCGAGCGGGAGCGTGCCGACAGGTGCGTCGGGCGAGTCGGGGTCGGGCGTCAGGACCGGGCTCACGGCTAGCGATTCATTGGGCGGGGCGGCTGCGCGCTCGCGCGGGCAACTCGAGGCGCAGGCCACGCTCGCGCACATCGCGGCGACGACGAGGACGAGCGCGTTCGACAGGCGGACCGGCAACCAGGAGGCTTCAACCATGAGACCTCGACGAAGAGGGACCGCGAAGTGCAGCGTAGGCTTCTTCGCGTCGCATCTTGTAGCACGCGGGGCGAGGCATGCGAATCGTTCGCGAGGCACCGCGTGAGAAGTGGCCTCGGCACGGAGGGCGAAGCCTGGACTGAGGGCCAGGCCTCGAATCAACCGCAGGAGTAATTCCTTGCAATGGCACCCACAGGCCGCTAATCGGCGTTGGACCCCGATGCGTGGCAGGGATGGAGAGTCAGTGGGCAGGCCCCCTCATTACAAGAGCTGCAGGCGAGCCGCTGTGCGCATGATGTGCGCGGCGCTGGGCATACTCGGGCTCATCCTGTCGCTCAGCGGGTGCCCGGCGACCGAGCCGCCTTGCATCCGCACGCCGTCCGGCGACGCCACCATGACGACGTGCGGTTGTGCGCCGTGCGCGGACGAAGGCGCGGGCCTCGTGTGCGGCGATGCGCGCTGCGTCGTGGGCAAGGAAAGCGCCGCGAGCTGCTATGCCGACTGCGGGACCTGCGGTGACGGCACGTGCAGCGCGGGCCACGAAGACGTCGCGAGCTGCTATGTGGACTGCGGGAGCTGCGGCGATGGGGACTGCAGCCAAGGTGACGAGGACCCCGTGAGCTGCGACGTGGACTGTGCGGCCTGCGGCGACGGGGCGTGCGAGCCGCTCAGGGAGGACAGCGCGAGCTGCTATAACGATTGCGGTCGCTGCGGCGACGCGGTCTGCACGGCCGATCACGAGGACGCCGCGCGCTGCTACGAGGATTGCGGTCGCTGCGGCGACGGGGCCTGCAGCGTCGACCACGAAGACGCCTCGAGCTGTGCTAGCGACTGCGTCGTGTGCGGCGATGGCCGCTGCTCGCCGGACGAAGACGCCGTGAGCTGCTACGCCGACTGCGGCACCTGTGGTGATGCGGTCTGCACGGCGGAGCGCGAAGACGCCGCGCGCTGCTACGACGATTGCGGCCGCTGTGGCGACGCTATCTGCAGTGCCGATCACGAAGACGCCAAGAGCTGCTACGCGGACTGCGGGGCCTGTGGCGACGGCGACTGTCAGGACGGGGAAGACGCGGCCAGCTGCTACGCCGATTGCGGTGCCTGCGGCGACGGGGTCTGCAGCCCGCCGGTCGAAGACGCGCTGCGCTGCTTTGCCGATTGTGGCCAGTGCGGCGATGCCGTCTGCACGGCTGGCCACGAGGATGCCAGCTCGTGCTACGAGGACTGCGGTCGTTGCGGTGACGGGGACTGCAGCCCTGAGCAGGAGTCCGCCGCGAGCTGCTATGTGGATTGTGGTGGCTGCGGTGATGCGACTTGCACTGTCGGTCACGAAGACGCGAGCTCCTGCTACGACGATTGCGGCCGTTGCGGCGACGGGCTCTGCAGTGCTCCGGCCGAGGACGCGGCCCGCTGTTATTCGGACTGTGGTCGGTGTGGCGATGGCGTCTGCTCGGCCGGGCGCGAGCAGGTCACGGGGTGCTATGCGGACTGCGGTCGTTGCGGCGATGGGGTGTGTAGCGCGGGCCCCGAGAATGCCGCCGGTTGCTATCTGGATTGTGGCAGTTGCGGTGACGGCGTATGCACCGTCGGTCGCGAAGACGCCGGCAGTTGTTACGCGGATTGCGGGAGCTGCGGCGACGGCGTGTGCACCCCGGGGCGTGAAGACCTGGCGCGCTGCTTTGGCGACTGCGGACGATGCGGCGACGGGCTCTGCACCGCGGGCAAGGAGACGCTCGCCAACTGTGCCCTCGACTGCAGCCGTTGTGGCGACGGGACCTGTTCGATGGCTCAGGAAGATGCGACCTCGTGTTACGTCGACTGCGGTCGCTGCGGCGATGCGGTCTGCACCGGCACGCGTGAAGACGCGAGCTCGTGTTACGGCGACTGCGGTAGCTGCGGTGATGGGAGCTGCACGGCCGGGCGCGAGGCGGTTGCGTCGTGCTACGCCGACTGCGGGCGCTGCGGCGACGGGATTTGCAGCGCTGGGCGCGAAGACGTGACGAGCTGCTATGGGGATTGTGGTGGCTGCGGCGACGGCGTGTGCACGGCGGCGGGGGGCGAGGAGGCCGGGAGCTGCTACGACGACTGCGGTCGCTGCGGTGACGGGGTGTGCACGGCGGGCGTCGAGGACGCGCGCAGGTGCTGGGCCGATTGCGGGCGCTGCGGTGACGGGATCTGCTCTCTGCTACGTGAGAATCCGATCGACTGCTACGACGATTGTGGTCGCTGCGGCGACGGCGAATGCACGGCCGGCGTCGAGGACGTCACGAGCTGCTACGACGATTGTGGCACCTGCGGCGACGGGCTCTGTTCGGCTGGGGACGAAGATCTAACGAGCTGCTATGGCGACTGTGGTCACTGCGGCGATGGGATCTGCACTGGCACATTCGAAGATGCTGCCGGCTGCTATGGCGATTGTGGGCGCTGCGGCGACGGTGCGTGCACGTTCGGGATCGAGAGTGCCACGAGCTGTTACGCTGACTGCGGTCGCTGTGGCGACGGCGCCTGCACACCGGCTCTCGAGAGTGCCACGAGCTGTTATGGCGACTGCGGGCGTTGCGGCGACGGCGCCTGCACGGCCGGCAACGAGACGGCCGCAAGCTGCTATGGAGACTGTGGCCGCTGCGGCGATGCGCTCTGCACGGCGGGTCGTGAGACGGTCACGAGCTGCTATCTGGATTGTGGAAGTTGTGGCGACGCGCTGTGCACGGCCGGTCAGGAGACGGCCACGAGCTGCTATGGCGACTGTGGCCGCTGCGGTGACAGCCGCTGCACCGCGGCTCATGAAAACGTGACGAGCTGTTATGGGGACTGCGGTCGCTGCGGTGACGCGATCTGCACGGTCGGTCGCGAGACGGTCACGAGCTGCTACGGTGATTGTGGGCGCTGCGGCGACGCGCTCTGCACGGCGGGCGCCGAGACGGCCGCGAGCTGCTATCAGGATTGCGGCCGTTGTGGCGACGCGCTTTGTAGTGCGGGCGCCGAAACGGCCGCGAGCTGCTACGAGGATTGCGGACGCTGTGGCGACGGGATCTGCAGTGCGCCGGACGAGGACGCGCCGAGCTGCATCGACTGTCGCTTCTGCGGGGACGGGCTCTGCACGGCGGGCGAAGAAAACATCGCGAGCTGCTACCAGGACTGCGGGAGCTGCGGCGATGGGATCTGCACGCGCGCGCACGAGAATGCCAACGACTGCTATCGCGACTGCGGCGAGTGCGGGGACACGGTGTGCACGAGCGGGGCCGAGGACGTCGTCAGCTGCCCGGTCGACTGCACCGCGGAGCCGACGCTTCTGCGCGGCGTCAATATCGCCGGCGCCGAGTTCGGTGAAGCGAAGCTGCCCGGTACGCATACGATTGATTATCTATGGCCCAATGCGAGCAATGGTTATTCGGCGACCTATTTCACCGACAAAGGCATGCGCGTTGTGCGCCTGCCGTTTCGTTGGGAGCGGCTCCAGCCGACGTTGCGCACGGCATTGAACGCGGCCGAGCTGGCGCATCTGGTGGCAACGGTCGCGGA
>Ga0105048_10004861_pt1 | contig 21829 bp, 21 predicted proteins | sample MAT05_FD_78382 | JGI IMG/M metagenome (GOLD analysis project Ga0105048, IMG submission 78382) | Freshwater microbial communities from Lake Fryxell liftoff mats and glacier meltwater in Antarctica - MAT-05 | ecosystem: Environmental > Aquatic > Freshwater > Ice > Liftoff microbial mat | place...
CGTCTTCCTTGTGACTCCATGAGCGACCGGCAACAGACACCAATGTCATGTTGAGTAGTCCAACCTGATTAATTTGTCTGGTTGGCGCAGTTCCCTTCTCGTCATGCCGACGAAGGAAGCATCACCCCGGTAGGGCGTGGATGTCGTAAACGCGCAAGCAATCGAACAAGAGATCCTTCAGTGTAGCCTCAGGATGACCACTTTGCAGGCGGATCAAATGGATGCTTAAGCCTGGAAAGACCGTTGATGACCGAAAACTCTCTCAGGCGAGTCGTTTCAGCCTCGAAAGTTGCCGGTTCTGAGCTTCTGACTCCCTCCGAGGACCATGGACCTTTCGTCCCTCGAGGAGACCAGTGCGGTAGCATAGGAGATCACCAAATGGCGGTCGCTCCAAGTTCAAGTCAGGTTCAGTCAGCCGAATGGCTCATAGGATATGTCGTGACATTCGACGGCAACGGCTCTTCGACCCGGATCCGATCTCGCCCCAGCATGCCCCGCAGCTCTGCCTCCAGAGGTTCACCGAGTTCAATTCGGTGCTTTCGGCTTCTCAGTGCAATCTTCTGCTTTCCAACAGGAAGATGAATCACGACCTGATCGTCGCCCTCATGGTGTCCCAGCAGTTCGTCAATCTTCTGCAACAAGTTGATATCGGCCCAAACGTCATCGCTCACCGGAATCGAAAGATGAATCGTGCGCGTCGGGGCGGATTGTACTCCCAGCGCGGAGAGATCATCTGTTACCGATTCGCAAATCAACTGCAACTGTTCATTTCGACGATCGATCTTGGCAGTGACATCCAGAATCCTGTCTACCTCGAAGTGGAGCGAATTGTTGTCAAAGGTGTCTGGAAAGGCCACGAGTTCTATGTTTCCCGTCAGATCCTCAAGATCGATGATCGCCATGGTTCGATTCGATTTGGTAATGACTCGCCTGACGCCTACCACCATGCCTATCAGGCGAACCTGGTCACCTGCGGAACGATTCTCAAGGGCAGATATCTGGCTACGCCCGATTCTCTTCGCCCGTTCTGTCAATTCACTCAACGGGTGATCGCTCAGGTAGACACCCAGGAGCTCCTTTTCCCATGCGAGCAGGTTCCGCTGAGGAATTTCCGGCCAACCTGTTCTCTGATTGGTGGGCGCGGGTAAATCCACCGGTCCACCCATATCAAACAGACCCATCTGGCCACGGGCGCTCGCCTTTTGGTGCTGTTGTCCGGTTTGAATCGAGGTCTCCAGCGATCCGATTACCTGCGAACGCGGTCCGAAACAATCGAACGCGCCGCATTTCGCCAGACACTCCGCAACTCGCTTGCTGACGATGTTCCAGTCGACCTCTCGACAAAACGTGTCCAGGTCAGGAAATCTGCCGTCTGGCGTACGTGTCCGCGCCTCGACGATTGCCCTCGCGGCATTCTCACCGACGTTCCGGATCGCTTTCAAGCCAAAGCGCACGGCCTCCTTATCGTCAGCCGCAGATTCGACCGAGAACTCGACCGCACTGTGGTTCACCGAGGCGGCCAAAACTTCAATACCGGTCCGTCGGCACTCCGCCACGTTCGAGACGATCTTCTCGGTATTCCCGATTTCAGTGGTCAGCAGCGCCGCCATGAACTCGACTGGATAATTCGCCTTCATGTAGGCGGTTTGCGCCGCGATTACGGCGTACGCTGCGCTATGGGCCTTGTTGAACCCATACCCGGCGAACCGCTCGATCATGTCGAAAATTTCGCCGCCAAGTTTCGCCGGAATGTCATTGGCAAGACACCCGGTGACGAAGCGATCTCGATACTTCGCCATCTCTTCGGGCAGCTTCTTGCCCATGGCCTTGCGCAAACCGTCGCCTTCGGCCATCGAGAACCCGGCAAGGACGTTGGAAATCTGGATAACTTGCTCCTGGTAGAGCGTCACTCCGTACGTCTCGCTGAGAATCGATTCCATTTTCGGATGCATGTATTCGATTTCGGTTCGACCATGCTTACGGGCAATGTAATCCGGCGCCATCTCCATCGGTCCCGGACGAATCAGCGCCATCAGCGCGATCAAATCCTCGAAACATGATGGTGCAACATCGAAGGTCATCCGGGTGGTCATACCACCTTCGAGTTGGAAGACCCCGACCGTTTCGCCCCTTTGCAGTGTGGCATAGGACTTCTCGTCGTCGAGAGGGATGTTGTCCAGTGTCATTGTCGGGTTCTTGTGTTTAGCGAGTTCAACCGCCTTGCCGAGAACCGTCAATGTGCTCAGTCCGAGGAAATCCATCTTGAGCAACCCGATCTCCTCGAGCCTGCTCATCGGGTACTGGGTGGTGACTTCACCTTCGCTTTTGCCGCCAGCGCGTTGAAGCGGCACGTGATCGACCAGCGGATCTCGCGAAATCACGACACCGGCGGCGTGAGTCGATGCGTGCCGGGCAATGCCCTCGACCTTCTGGGCTGAATCGATCAATTCACGCAAACCACGATCGGAGTCATACAGCGCCTTGAGTTCGGGCACCTTTTCCATTGCGGACTTGATGGTGACGCCGGGTCCACCGGGAATCAGCTTTGCAACCCTGTCCGTTTCGGAAAAGGGCAATCCCATGGCCCGACCGACGTCGCGAACGGAAGCCTTGGCAGCCAGAGTTCCAAAGGTAACGATCTGGGCGACTCGGTCATCTCCATATTTCTTGACGACATAGTCGATCACTTCGGCTCGGCGATCATCCGCGAAGTCGATGTCGATATCGGGCATCGTGATTCGGGCCGGGTTGAGAAAGCGCTCGAAGATCAGTCCATACTTAAGAGGATCGAGGGCGGTGATACCCAGGCTGTAGGTGACAATGCTTCCCGCGGCAGAGCCACGTCCGGGACCGACCAGGATGCCGCTATCCTTGGCGAACTTCACGAAATCCCAGACTACCAGGAAGTAATTCGTGAAACCCATCGAACGGATTACGTCGAGCTCATAGTCGAGCCGGGCGCCAACTTCCCCTCCATCATGTCCGTAGAGTCTCCGCACACCCTCCCGGCAGAGCGTTTCCAGCAACTCGTCCGCGGTTTGTCCCGGTGGAACGTCGAATTGCGGGAGGTGGTACCCCTTGAATCCGAGATCGAGCGAGCACATCTCAGCTATTTTGATGGTGTTGGTCAGAGATTCCGGCAGATGACCAAAGACAGCTTGCATCTCCTCCGGACTTTTGAAATAGAGTTGATCCGATTCCATCTTCATTCGCTTCGGATCGCTCAACGTGGTATTTGTTTGCACGCAAACAAGCAGTTCCTGCCCCGGTGCATCAAACTGGTTCACATAGTGGACATCGTTGGTCGCGACCAGGGGAAGACCGAGCGACTTCGCAAGCGGGAGAAGTTCGCGATTGGTTTCGACCTGTTCGCGAATACCGTGATCTTGCACTTCTATATAAAAGCGCTCCGGTCCGAATATCTCGGCGAGCGTCCCGGCCATCGATCTTGCGAGCTCTGGACGGTTGTGCAGGAAATTGTTCGCCACCGGTCCGCCGAGACAGGCAGAGGTCGCGATAATCCCCTCGTGATGTTCCTGAAGCCATTCGAGATCGATCCGCGGCCGGTAGTAATATCCCTCAAGGCTGGCTTTACTTGCGAGTTTCAGCAGGTTGCGATACCCGATATCGTTTTCACAGAGGAGGAGAAGGTGGTAGGACTTTCGCTCTTTTTCGGCCGCCCGGCCCTCGGCGAGATAGGCTTCCATCCCGATGATTGGATGCAGACCGGCATTGGTGGTCGCTTTGTACCAATCCATGGCGGCATACATCACGCCATGGTCAGTCACGGCCAGGTGCTGCATGCCCAGTTCCTTCGCTTTCGTGACATAGTCATCGATTCGACCCATGCCATCTAGCAAAGAAAATTCCGTGTGCAAATGCAGGTGAGCGAACTCAGCCACCGCGACCCCCTTTGAACCGGGTAATACGTTTTGCGACCTTTTCCTGACCGCAAACCAGTTGCTCTGGCATGTTTCGCAGTCGGGTTCAAACGATACCCGGAATTGCCCCGCATATCACCGAGCGAGAGAAACGAATCCCGCTGGAACGTGGGCTCCTGACTTGGTGTTGGACCCGATGATTTTCACGAACTTCTGAGAACTCATGACTGGGAAGTCGACCGTCCACCGCAGAAAAACGAAAACCAGCCGTGCGGGCGGCTGGTTTTCGTTCAACTGAATTGCGACGCGTGTTATTTCTTTTCGAAAGACTCGACGAAGGACGGGCGCCGAATCGCATCAAATCAATCTGCGGGCAAGAATTGAATCGATGGTGACCTACGCGGCGGCTGGGCGAAGCACCGCAAAGCGAGCCTGCTTCGCAAGCAGTGAGAGCACCTGCCGCATGTTGTCACGATACTCGGACGGAACTGCCTCGTCCTGCAAGAGATCGAGCACTTCACCGATCACCGGTTCGCTCGAAAGCAGGCTCGAAACATCGCGCGGCAAGAAGCCGGCTGCGGCGAGCATTGAATCCAGTTGCGGCTGCAACAGATCCATCGCTTCACCCAATCGATCGACGGCTTCTCGGGTCGGCATCCGGGCGCCACTTTCGAGTCGCGAAACATAACTGTGATCGAACTCGGCCCGCTCGGCGAGTTTGCTCTGAGAAACATTCCGCTTCTCACGCAGACTCTTGAGCAGAGCACCAAACTCTGTGCTGCCGTGTTGCACCGCCCCTGCGCTCCTTTGTGACAAACAGTCACACCTCTAATCAACCTTGCCCGCGCGTCACGCAACCCGTGACTCGTTGACACGATGGTAGCACCGAGGTGCCGTCCTGTCAATCACCTTGTCCACGCAATCCACATTCACTGGCGTTATGCGCCTCACAACGTCACTCTTTGCGGATAATCGACAGTACGAGCGCAGAATAGGTATTGTGGTGCGGATTACTGTTGTTATCACGGGAATCGACTGGCGGTAAGTGTCGGAACTGTCAGGTAGATGCGCCGAAAACCAAGGTGCCGCTGACCCGACCGCGGCTATACTCGTTGCCAGCGGACACGACAGAGCTCCTACGACCAAGTCACAATTCGTCACGATTCACTGGTCAAGGTCAAAACCCAAAGGGTCACAATGACAGCACAATTGCTTCGCGGCGCGGGTCTCTCCGCCCGCCTTCGCGCCGAAATCGAATCTTCCACTCGTTTGCTCATCAGCTCCGGTGGAGGATCACCGCGCCTGGCAACGCTCCTGGTTGGAGACGATCCTTCGGCCGAGGCATATCGAATTTCGATCGAACGAACGATGACCCGGGTCGGTATCGAGCACGTTCCGATCAATCTGCCGGGAAGCGTAAAACCGGTCGAATTCACCAACGCCCTGGATTCGCTGAACATTGATCGGGAAATCACAGGAATCCTGGTGTTGATGCCGCTGCCAGATCACCTGCCCTCGTCGCTCGTTCACGAACACCTCTCTCCAATGAAAGATGTTGATGGCATCACTCCGACGAACGCCGGCAGGCTTCACATGGGATTGCCTTCTCTTCGTCCCAGTACCCCTCAAGGTGGTGTCGAACTTCTCGATCACTACGGGGTCGAACTGGAAGGCAGACGAGTCGTCGTCATCGGACGGAGCAACGTCGTCGGACGACCGCTTGCCAGCCTGCTGGTTCAGCGGAACGCGACCGTCACCATCTGCCACCGGCGTACCGTTGATCTCGCCGACATCACCCGCACCGCCGATATCCTCGCGAGCGCAACCGGGCACGCTCATCTTGTGACAGCGGCTATGGTCAAGCCCGGGGCAGTCGTTCTGGACTTCGGAGTGAATGTGGTGGACGGTCATGTGGTCGGCGATGTCGCCTACGATGAGGTCTACGAAATCGCGGGTGGAATCACCCCGGTGCCCGGTGGGACCGGTCCAGTGACCGCGCTTGTTCTTGCCCGCAACACGGTTGCAGCGGGATTTGTAGCTCTCTCTGGCAGCCTGGATCATGCCGATTTAGTGAGGGCAGTTGGCCATGCTCCGGCAGTTCGAGTCGAATAGCGAGCAATCTGCCGAAATGCGTCGACGGGGAGGCTGGACCGTGCTAAAATTTCGGGCGCGTTGGGGTGTCGTCTAACGGTAGGACGCTTGACTCTGAATCAAGTAGTTGGGGTTCGAATCCCTGCACCCCAGCCACTGCAAATGTGACCCAACAACGAAGCTCGAGGCGATATGTCGCTTCGGGCTTCGGCATTAATTCCGGTAGTACTTCAGTGCCTGCCGCAGCAATTCGGCATTCGATTCCGCCATTGCTCCATCGGGCAATGAGCGTCCATTCTCCAGCCCGATCCTGACCAAAAATCGGTGCGTCGCGGCCATCTCCTCCTGCGGCAGGACCGAGTGATTTAATCCGTGAAGCAGGATCGACTTGCGGCCTCAGCTAGCTCGAGAATGTCGATCACGTCAGAGACAACTCGAGTGTCATCCTGGACATTGAGCCCTTCCATCTCAACCTAAACGCGCAAAATGCGGGAGGCGAGCCGCTTTCGATTAGCTCTTCTGCCTCGGCAGCAGAGGTGATTCCATTCTCGATTCCCACGCCTCAGGACCGGAGGGCATTGCAGACCTCTGGTGCTCCTGGTTCGCTCAGGTTGACTGAGGCATTTTCAGGAAGTGCGTTCCACCTTCCGAGGAATTCGACCATACGCCCATGATCCCCTTGGATCTATTCGCCGCCACTGATTTCAAAGAGCGTCCCGGGCAACGCTTATCGCAACACGTGAACTGTCTCGTTCAAGAGCTGGGGTTGCAACGATTTGTTTCCAGCCTGATCGTGAACATGCAAGTGAATTTCGGACGCCCCGGCAAGCACATATTGGGTCGCATCTCGAACCAGATCTTCGAGTGCGATTGGCAGACGCAGATGGAAGGCCGCGAGACGAGTTCCATTGAGACAAGCCTGAACAATCATGATCCATCTCCAGCAAACTCTGGTCAGCCGACCACCTCGATGAGTCCAGGTGTGACGATCGCAAGGGGAAGTGCCGTGAGCAAATCATGTTCCAGTAGGTGCTGATCCGTCGATGTCAGGATTAGTTGTGCTCCGGCCGCGCTGACCGCCGACAGCAGCCGGTCACGATGAGTACCATCGAGTTCTGAAAGGACATCATCCAGAAGGATGACTGGATGCTCACCGGCTTCATTCGCCATGAGATCCGCTTCAGCCAACTTGAGGGCGACGACCGCAAGTCGTTGCTGCCCCCGAGATCCGTAGGTGCCGACAGCAACATTATTCAGCAGGAGTTCGAAGTCATCACGGTGTGGGCCAATGAGTGAAACTCCGCGGCGAAGTTCGTCGACGCGTATCTCCTCGAGACGAGATTCGAACACTCGATGCACCAGCGACACGACAACATCGACACCGGCGTTGCCGGGAATCTCAACGTCGACATTCGCCCGATAACTCAGGGCCAGATCGCCACCCTCGCTGAATTCGTTGAAACGAGAACGAACCAGTTCTGTGAGAGCGGCGCAAATCATTAGGCGGCGAGCGAGGATGTACGAACCATATACGATCAGCTCTTCATTCCAGAAGGCCATTTGGGTCATCACCGATCCCGCACTGACCTGCCTGCCTTCACGCGCCAGTGATTTCAATAGGCTGTTTCGCTGCTCCACAATCCGATTGAAGCGCGACAATGATCGGACATACCTTCTGTCGATCTGAGAGATGAAGAGATCGAGATAGCGGCGCCGGCCCGATGGGGAGCCCGAGACAAGTGCCACATCCTCCGGCGCAAAGAGCACTACTTTGAGTTCACCAACCGCATCAAGCGCCCGGACTGAACGGCCGTCGACTTTGACTGACTTCTTGAGTGGACCTTCAACGCCGCCATCGGTTTGCAATCCGATTTCGATCTGCGTTTCACCGGCGAGACAAAGGAGATTTCCAACGGCTCTCGCGTATGGTGAGACGCCATAATCGATACCGCTCTGCCAGTTGATCAACTCCCGATCAGAGCTACTTCGTGGTGAGCGCATCGTGGCCAGCAGAGCGATTGCTTCCATCAGAGTGGACTTCCCGCTGGCATTATGTCCGACCGCACGAATACCGCTGGCTGGAAGATCAAGCGACAAATGCCGGTAAAGCCGGAACTCTTCGAGTTCCAGGCGATGAAGATGCATGCTTGTGCCAGCTCTCGGAGGGTGAATCGCGCTCGCCTATGTGGCGCCGATCACCATCGGCATGATGACGTGGGTGTAGTCCTCGGAACCGGAAGGCCGAACAACGCCAGCCTGATTGCTCCCATTCATTCCGAGCAGCACCGTGCCCTGCCGAATCACTCCAAGTACGTCGGAGAGATAGCGAGCATTGAAGGCGATCTGCAGCTCGGGTCCGGAAACGGAGGCATCGACGAAGCTCTGGCTATTGCCACGCTCGGCGGCGGTTGCCGAAACTTCAATCGTTCCCGGATTCATCTCGTCGTCAGCCGGGCGAACAATCACCCGAATCACATCGTTGTTGTCGCGCGCAAAGTAACTCGCGCGTCGAACGGCGCTTATCAGCGCCTCGCGCCCGATCTCGACTCGGGTCGCCAGATCACGAGGGATGATCTGTCGCACATCCGGGAAGGTGCCTTCGATCAGACGGGAAAGGAATTCAGTTGAACCAACCCGGACGAGCAACTGGCTCTGGTTTGGCGTTACCGAGAGGGTCAGCGGCTCGGTGGAGTCTCCAATGATCCTTGCCAGTTCACGATACGCGCGAGCCGGAACAATCATGTCGAACCGGTTGAGCACCAGATCCTTCAATTCGCCATTGCGCACCGCCATCCGGAAACCATCGGCTGCTGCAAGCAAGATCGTACTGCCCTCGAACCGGGTCAACACACCGGCAAGAACAGGACGGCTGTCATCAGCGGCAGCGGCAAGTTCGACCTGAGAGATCATCTCGCGGAAGATCTGAGGATCGACCACGGCAGTGAACGCATCGCCGGTGACGACAGGAATGACCGGAAAATCCTCGGCATCAATCCCGTTGATCGCGGCTTTGTCTCGACCGCACTGAACGGCCAGGGAATTGCGAATGCGTTCAGCGGCCAGAACGACCGTGTCATTCGGCAGGGTGTTGATGAAATCACTCAGGAGCCGGGCATCGACCGTAATCCTGCCCTCTTCCTCTACCGAAGCGGGAATCCAGGTCGTAATACCGATCTCCAGATTGGTGGCTGCAATCTTGAGACGACCGTCATCGGTAGACAGGAGCACATTACTCAGAACCGGCAAAGCAGTCTTCGTGGCAACAGCCCGAGAAACCTGCGCGAGCGCCTTTTGCAATGTCTCCTGAAGGCACGAAACCTTCACAGCCACACTCCCCATAACACCGCAAACGAAAAGTCCATAACTCCCCGAATCATAGCATAGGGATGTCAAAACCCCCTTCTGGGACTGGTTGTCACAGGATGGTATTGACACACATGTTCTAAATTGATAGAATACGGCGAACGCATGTTCTATTCGCGTGAAGGAGTTTTCTTCAATGGCCGACACAACCTCTTTTGATCCGGGCCGCTATCTCACCAAGGTCGGCTCGTCCGATTATCTTGAAGTCAAGTGGCGCCTGGTCTGGTTGCGACAGAATCATCCCGATGCCACGATTGAAACCGAACTCGTCAGTCACAACGATCAACTCGCCATCTTCAAAGCCACGATTGCCATTCCGAATGGTGGATCCGCAACCGGATTCGGCAGCGAAGGATTCAATGACTTTCGCGAGTACATTGAAAAGGCAGAGACGAAGGCCATCGGACGTGCCTTGGCTGCGCTTGGTTTCGGAACACAGTTCTGTCCGGATTTCGACTTTGGCAATGCAACGGGCGGTGTGGTTGACTCCCCGATCGATTTCGCCTCCACTCGGGGCAGCAGGATGAATCAGGGAAGCAATCGAAACGGAACCAACACCTCCCAGGCGGCAACACCCCGGCAGATTCAGTTCATCCAATCGATCGCCCGTGATCGCGGAATGGATGAGAGCCAACTCAATGCTGAGGTCGAGGAGCTTTACGGACGCCCGGTCGACCAACTTGATCGGAAAGATGCCTCCGCATTCATTGAGCGCCTTCAGTCAAGGCGGAATGTTACCGAGATCGCATCCTGATCGATCGGACTTTGAAAAACAGGAGATCTTTTATGGCATTGCGTGAAGACGGACCTGTCGAACTCTTTCACAACGACGATCTCCGCCGACAGAAGAACAGACTCGAACAACGCCTTGAAGATGGATATGTTCGTATTGATGAGGCTGTCCGCCAGGGTCGTGATGTGACCGCATGGGAAGATTTCTGGCTCAGCTTGCTCTATGAGTATGAATCCGTATGCGACGAGCTCCAGGACGCGGCTTAAGGGTTTATGACATGAACAACGGGGAAGGCAATGTGCCTTCCCCGTTGTTGTTTGTCTGATTCGACTGCGCCGAGTCAACCAGGATGAAATCAAATGACGGGCGATCAACCGAGTTTAGGACTCGGTAACAGTCGCTTTGATCAGCGTTACCGGGTTGATCGGGGTGGAGCGCTCACCGGAGCGAGATGCCTGAACCGGGGTCTTGTTCAGTTTGTCGACCACATCGATTCCACTGGTGACCTTGCCAAAAATGGTGTAATTCTTGCCAAGCTTGCCCTTCAGATCCGCGGTGCAGATGAAGAACTGGCTGCCGTTCGTATTCGGACCGGCATTGGCCATCGCCAACGTGCCCTTCTCATACTCTTTGGTGATCGGCTCGTCCGCGAACTTATAGCCCGGTCCACCTGCGCCGGTACCGGTCGGGTCGCCGCCTTGAACCACAAAACCATCAATGATTCGATGAAACGGCGTGTTATCGTAATAGCCGGCGCGAGCCAAAGTAACGAAGTTGTTCACGGCCTTCGGAGCATCCTTAGGATAGAACTCGACTTCGACGGTACCTGCGCTCGTTTCGATTGATGCCGTGTACGTCTTGCTGACGTCAATCGAGAGTTCGTGCTCTTTGCTCCACTGCTGATGTGCCACGTTCGGTACTTCTCCTTTGCCGGTCCCGCGTCCTGCGGCTGCCCGGCAAGATTGTGTTCTCAGACCATCCATGGACATCGCCATGGATGAATGGACGTCCTCAAAGTATAGGGTCAGGCCCGTTGCAAGCGCGAGAACTTGCATTCTCATTGCACAGGCTGGTTGCCTGCTGATTAGCCAACCTGTTTGCTACCTGGCATCAAGACTCGGACACGGTCACCTTCGAAATGATCACTGGCTCGATCGGGCTGGATTTTGGAGCTCCTGTTTCAAGCGACTGCGTCGGCCAGATGTTTAGTTTGTCGACGATATCCATTCCGCTGGTCACCTGACCGAAAATGGTGTAGTCCTTTGCCAGATTCCCGGTCAGATCAGCCGTACAAATGAAGAACTGGCTTCCGTTCGTATCCGGTCCAGCGTTCGCCATCGCGAGTGTTCCCTTGAGATAATCGCGCGTTACCGGTTCGTCCGCGAATCGATACCCGGGACCACCTCGTCCGGTTCCGGTCGGGTCACCACCCTGCACGACAAAGTCCTTGACGATCCGGTGAACCGGTGTTCCATCGAAGTACCCCGTCCTGGCGAGACAAACGAAGTTGTTGACCGCAATCGGAGCATCCTTCGGGAAAAACTCGACTTCGATCTTTCCAGCGTTCGTTTCGATTTCAGCCTTGTACGTCTTCTCCGAGTTGATCACCAATTGCGGCTGGACCTTCCACTGCTGATGAGGACTCTCCAGCTCGCTCTCACCCGCCCCACGATCGGCCGCTTTCCAGCAACCGCTCGTTATGTCGACATCGGTTGTGGAGACTTCCGCGGTGCCTGTCGGGTTCGGCTTTGATTGATCCTTTTCAGTGAGCCCGCATCCCGAAAGTACAACCATGGAAATCGCGACCAACGCGAACCAACTACCGAAACGACGCTTCATCCTCGAACCTCTCCAATCTCAAGACAGTCAATCATCGTCAAAACTTCTCGGCAGGCGCTTGGTCACCCACAAACTATCCACGATGGATGCCAAACGTCTCTTTTCCGTACATTCCAATTTGAATGGTAATGCGATCGCAGCACTCGGCGCCGCAATCGGTGCTCACACCAGAAGCATCGCATCCCCGAACGAAAAGAACCGATAACGTTCTTCGATTGCAGTCTTGTACGCACCACGAATCCGTTCCGCGCCGGCAAAGGAACTGATCATCATAAGCAGGGTCGATTTCGGCAAATGAAAGTTCGTGAGCATCGCGTCCACAACCATCCATTGATACCCTGGCGTAATGAAGATGTCCGCCCACCCTTCGAATCCGCCGGAAGCGCCGCCGGGAGACTGATTCCCCCACATCTCCAGGGAGCGCGCGCTGGTCGTGCCGACCGCAACCACTCGTCCGCCCCTGGCGCGGGTGCTGTGAATTGCCGCAGCAGTCACCGCGGGAACCGAACACCACTCGCGATGGATACGGTGGTCTGCGACAACTTCAACAGTGACAGGACGAAATGTGTCCAGTCCAATATGAAGTGTGACCTCGGCCCACCCGACTCCCCTCGCCTGCAGTTCAGATCTCAATTCATCCGTTATGTGAAGTCCAGCTGTAGGCGCAGCGGCCGAACCGGCCACCGTCGCATATGTGGTTTGATACCGTTCTGCGGTCGCAAGCGGTGCGCGTATATACGGCGGAAGCGGTACCACACCAATCAGGTCGAGATCGAGACGGCCATTTTCCGCGAACCGGATGGCGACTTCCCCTTCTCCTCTGTTTTCGATCACTTCCACGTCAACGAGATCGACGCCGTCTTTCGTCGCTAACTGGAGTGCGACACCGTCCAAAAGCGATTTCGACGGCTTGGCCAGACAGGTCCAGATACCCGACGGATCACGGTGAAGAAGCAACAACTCGACGCGGCCACCGCTGTTTTTCTTGGTGGCGAATATACGAGCCGGAATGACACGAGTGTTGTTGACGACCAGGAGATCGCCCGAATTCATCAATCTGGGAAGATCGCGAATCGTCTGGTGAGTGATCGAATGGGACTTTCGGTCGACGACCATCATTCGCGACGCATCGCGTTGCTCGAGCGGTGTCTGCGCGATCAGTTCAGCGGGTAATTCATAGTCGAATTGCGAGAGCCTCAATTCCGTCACTGTCTCTTTGTCTGTCACGCTTCTTCAAACAGCGCCTGTTGTCGCGTTTCAAGCGCCACCGGCAATTGCGCACCCAGATGCTCATATGCTCGCCTCGTCACAATGCGACCTCTCGGCGTGCGCTGAAGGAAACCGAGTTGAATCAGATACGGCTCGTAGACATCCATGATCGTGTCGTTCTCTTCGCTGGTGGCGGCGGCCAGCGTTTCGATTCCGACCGGCCCGCCGTCGAACTTCTCGACAATCGTTCTCAGGATGCGGCGGTCGATATCATCAAGTCCAAGCGAATCCACCTCGAGCATCACAAGCGCCTCGTCGGCGATCCGATCGGTGATCACCCCTGTTCCATGCACTTCGGCAAAGTCACGCACCCGCTTTAACAGGCGGTTGGCGACCCGTGGTGTCCCGCGAGAACGCATCGCGATCGCACTGGCACCCGCCTCCTCGATTTCAACCTGGAGAATCGAAGCGGACCGGCGGACGATCTCTTCCATTGCCGGCAACTCATAAAAATCGAGTCGCAGCACGGCGCCAAATCGGTCACGCAATGGACCGGTGAGCAACGCCAATCGTGTCGTCGCTCCGACAAGGGTGAAGCGAGGCAGGTTGATCCGCATCGTCCGGGCCGCGGGGCCCTTGCCGATCACGATATCAACCGCATAGTCCTCCATCGCAGGGTAAAGCACTTCTTCTACCACTCTGTTCAAGCGATGGATCTCATCTATGAAGAGCACATCTCCCGATTTCAGATTGGTCAAAATGGAAACAAGATCGCCCGCACGTTCGATCGCGGGACCGGAGGTGACCCGAAGACTGACGCCCATCTCGGCCGCAATGATCGAGGCCAACGTCGTCTTACCAAGACCCGGCGGACCATACAACAGCATATGATCAAGTGTCTCTCCGCGTCGCTGAGCGGCAGCGATGAAGACGGAGAGCGTCGCTTTGACCCGATCTTGCCCGATGTATTCGGCGATCCGGCGGGGCCGCAGGCTCTTCTCGATCTGGACGTCTTCAATCTTCGCGCGCGGCGTCACGACGCGTTGGGCCATTCGGCTCGCGTTCGAGGTTATCGTGGCGGCAGGCGGCTTCTCAGTCATGCGGAAAGTATAACGCGCTTGGGCGAACGGATGTTCGGACCTACTCTTCGTCTACGAGCATATTCGGGATGCCGCCCTCGATTCGATAGCGGTGCCCGCACATTGAGCAAACGAGTTCACTCCCTTCGATGCGTAGCGACGCCTTGTCGATCGGACAAACGAGGATGTCAAGCAATTCGTTGCTGATGACTGGGGCCTGTTGACTCATCACGTGCTCTCCGTTCCGGCCGGTGTCGCGACCGGCGATGCGACCAGTGTTCCAGCAACCGGACTGGCTCCTCCGAGTTGCAGAATCTCCTCGGCGGCGCGTTCAGCCACAAAGGTATCCGGGCCAACTTCAATCACTGTCTGATACTCGACAATCGCCTCCGCGGTGCGGGGCGGGACCCAGTTCGCATAGAGCTGACCGAGCGAAAAGTGCGCTAGTGGATCGTTGGGCTGGGCGGCGATCACCTTTTTGAACTGCAGTTCAGCGTCCGCTCGTTTTGCTCCATTCGCCAGCACCCGGGCAAAACCAAGGCGAATGTCCCAGTTGTCCGGTGCGAGTTCGAGCGCCTTCTCGTACCAGGGAATCGCCTCATCCACACTGCCGGTGTTCCCAAGATAGTTCCCAAGGGCGGCGAGCGATTCGGCGTTTTCTGGATTCGCCTCTATTTCGGCCAGGAGTTGCTCTTCTACGGGATCGGTCGTGCTCTGGTCGACATTTATGGTCGAATCGTCCGAGGTCTGCGTGAGAAAATCGATGATCGGTGGAACGATGATCGCGGCAATCAGCGAAAACGCAACGACCACCCCAAGAATCGCGTAGATGCGCTGGCTCTTTTTGCCACCGGTCTGGGGTCGCTTCTTCCGCGGCTGAGGCGATATTGGTCGCTTTCGGGGTTGACTCACGTTGAACCTCATGGATGCTGGAGGCAAACGCCTGACACAACCATGAACGATACCATAGAGAGTCTGGTTTCCCGAACGTACACAATCGACCCTTTTTGGGCCGCAATTCAAGGTCTGTTTGCCCCTGCAAGGTGACCATGCTATTATCTTGTGGCTCTGGGATCGGGCTGCATTCGCTGCGCCGACCTAGCTCAGCCGGTAGAGCAGCTGTTTCGTAAACAGCAGGTCTCGGGTTCGAGTCCCGAGGTCGGCTCCAGACTGAACCCATCACAGAGCACAAGCCGAAGTGGCGGAACGGCAGACGCGCTACGTTCAGGGCGTAGTGGGCAACAGCCCGTGGGAGTTCAAATCTCCCCTTCGGCACCAGGGTCTGACGGAAAATGAGCAATCATTTCCAGATGACCGGCGGATCATGACCGCCAGCACATTGAAAACTCAGAATTCCGGTGAGAAGGATGATCGCTGGCTTCGGCTAGAGGAAAGTCCGAGCTGCACAGAGCAAGGGTGCCTGGTGAAAGCCAGGGAGGCGCTTCGGCGTCGACAGTCCAGATTGGCGTGCTTCGGCACGAGAGCAACAGAGACCGTTCCCTATTCCCCGGGTGACCGGTGAGTGTGGGGTGAAAAGGGCAATCCTCCCCGCAGCAATCTCCGATTCGACCGCTATCAGGTTGCTCGCCAAGGTCGGAAGTCGAGAGCAGTCGTCCTCGCGAGATGGCGACCGATCGAAAGATCGAGAGAGATGATCATCACGAACAGAACTCGGCTTACTCTCCCATCGGAATTCTGACAATGAATGTATGGTGCCTTTAGCTCAATCGGCAGAGCGCTGGCCTGTGGAGCCGGAGGTTACGGGTTCGAGCCCCGCAAGGCACCCCAATCACACGAGACGAGGACCGGCAATTCTGCCGGTCCTCGTCTCGGTTATGTTTCAGGTTGGCTACCAGTCGTTTCCGGTTGCCGACGCCGCGACGATCGCTCGCTGCTCTTTCCGTTCAAGCCACCAAACCACGATCAGTCCACCGACCAATGCCGCGATCACCATGGCAAGCGGCACAAGGGCCGCCGTGGGTGGCGGATCGGTGCGAACACGAGCCGGCTGATCACGTATCGCCCGCTCAGCGACACGTCCGATTGCAACCAGCAGGTGCGTGGGCAACCAGATCGCGGGGAGGAGCAATGCAGCTTTCTCCCGTTCACTTCTGGCCACCAGCGCGACCAGCGCGCCGCCAATCGTGAAACCGATTGCCGCCCACATCAAATCGGACGGTTTGACCAGCAGTACCAGAACAAAGGAGATGACGATCGTCAGGCCGAAGGTCGTCCAACCGCCCGATTGCTTGATCGTGAATCGAATCAACAATCCGGCCGCCAGAAACCACATCAATCCAGCAATGCCGTTGATCCCGCGGGCAGCTGCGCCATCGAGTACGATCGCTATCCCGACCACGACTGCGGCGGCGATCAGAATTTGGGGAGCTCGTTCCTGAAGTGTGGCGAAAATTCTCTTCATTGATTCCTCTTGATGAATAGTGAGCACAACACGATCAGCCCCACCGTACCCAACTGCGACATTCCCCGTCAAATGGAATTCTGTCATTCTGAGGCATGACTGCTATACTGCCTGCCGCGCGAACGCCTGTTTCGCCCTCGTAGCTCAATGGATAGAGCGCTTGGCTTCGAACCAAGAGGTTGGGGGTTCGATCCCCTCCGAGGGTACCAACCCACTTAACTTCGTTTGATCTCAGATGACTGGTGACCGGAGGTCGCATGCGGGCTCAGATCCTCTCGATCGGGAGTGAACTCATCCTCGGCCACCTGACCGATACCAACGCAACCTTTCTCGCACAGCAACTCGCCGGACTCGGAATTGAATTGACGCTGGTGACGCAAGTCGGTGACGATCTTGTGCGACTGGCAGCCGCAATCGAACGCGCGACCAACTCCGACGAAATCGTGATTTGCACCGGCGGGGTCGGTCCAACTGCCGATGATCTCACCCGGGAAGCGATCGCGCAGGTGGTCGGCGAAACCCCGGTCGTGCAACCCGAACTCCTTGAAATGATCAAAGCCTTTTTCCGTTCGCGCGGTATTGAAATGCCGGAGCGAAACGCGAAACAGGCCTGGATGATCCCCTCCGCGGAAACACTTCTCAACCCGGTGGGTACCGCTCCAGGTTGGTTCGTTCGGCGAAATGGTCACGTAATAGCGGCAATGCCAGGCGTTCCCCGCGAAATGTTCAAGATGTGGCGCGAGCAGGTCGTGCCACGCTTGATCGAGATGAAACAACTTCGCGCGATTCGCACGATCACGATCCGCACCATTGGAATTGGTGAATCCGCGGCCGAACAGGTGCTTCACGATCTGGTTGCTCTCGAAAACCCGGTGGTCGCCACGTACGCCAAAGATGACGGTGTGCATGTCCGAGTCACCGCGACCGGAGAGAGCAGCGCCGAAGCAGAATTCCTTCGCGATGAAGCGGCGGCCGAAGTCACCCGCCGCCTTGCCCCACACATTTACGGCACAGACGACACAACCCTGCCGGAGGCACTGGCGACTCTTGTTCGTAAACATGGATTGATCCTGTCGGTTACCGATTGCGGTGGTGGTGGCAGATTCGGTGCGCTTCTGGCAAGCCATCCCGCTTCAACTGGTGTGCTTGCAAGTGCGTTGATGTCACCGCAAACGGCCGGACTCGATGCCACCGGACTTGCTGCAGAAGCGCTGTCAGTCGAAAACGCGACGCTCGGTCTCGGCATCCATGTAGAGATGACTCCATCGAGTAGCGAAGGTGTCTACGAAGCAATCATCGAAGTCGCACTTGCCGGCCAGCGAACCGGAACGGACCGAACGCCAATGCGCTCCGGGTTCGAGGATGTGCAGCGCCGATCCGCTCTGATCGCCGCCGACCTTGTCCGCAAATCCCTCTCGTTCTGAACCGCACGATCACATGAACCACAACAGGCGCTGATCCCACCAGAAGCAATTCAGAAGGAATCAACCATCTCCTGGGTTGAAGTGGGGTAGTTCCGTTATGCCGGCAATTCTGCTCTGGTTCTGAAGTCGAACGCGTTGATCAACTCCTGCTGCCGCTCCAACATTGCACTCCGCTCGTCGTTCGAGTGATCCAACCACCCACACAGGTGCAAAACACCGTGCGCTGCCAGAAACCGGATCTCTTCCCACGGAGTCAGACCCCATTCCGCCGACTGTTCGATCGCTCGATCCACAGAAACAACTATGTCTCCGCCCTGCGAACCTCCGGGATCTTCCGCGGGAAACGTCATGATGTCGGTCACGGAATCGTCATCCATGAACTGGGCATGAAGCGCTCGCACGGCATCGTCAGTGGTCAGGACGAGCGCGATCGACCACTCTCCGCTCTGCCCTTCCTGAAGAAGCACCCATTCCACGAGTTCCGGCAGAGAGTCCGGGGCGGCTCCATCTGGAAGTTCCGTTTCGATCAGGAGATCGACGGCAACACTCATCCCGCGGTAGTGAGGGCTGCGCGCGCCGCCGCACTGATTCGCTTGCCATCAGCCCGTCCGGCGGTGCGCTCAATGAGGAGCGGCATCACCCGACCAAGATCTTTGGCAGTGGTCGCACCGGTCTCCGCCACCACGCTCTTCGCCAGTGCAAGCAGATCGTCTTCCGACATCTCCGCCGGCAGGTAGCGCTTGAGAATCGCTAGCTGCGAAAGTTCTTTCTCCGCCAGGTCGTCCCGATTCCCTGCATGGAACTGCTCGATTGACTCCGCCAGTCGCTTCGCCTGCCGGTGCAGCAGCGTGATCCCCTCCTCCTCGGTCAGGGCGTCGCGCTTGTCAATCTCTGCATTCTTGATCGCAGCCAGGAAGAATCGGATCGTATCCCTGCTCTCGGTGTCGCCACTCTTCATCGCTGCTTTTACGTCTGTTTCCATGCGTAGTCGCAATGATTCAGTCATACTTGTTCTCGCTTCCTTTGAATTGCTATTCTGTTCGGCTATCCGGGGAAATTAGCCCATCCCAGCATTGAGCCTTCTGCCCCCGAGCACGTGAAAGTGCAGATGAAAGATGGTTTGACCGCCATCGGCGCCGTCGTTTGTAACCACCCGATACCCGGAGTCAGCCACACCCTCCAACCGGGCGACCGTTGACGCCAGTTCCAGCAACTCTCCGGCAAGCGCCGAATTGCCCGGGAGGAGATCCTGCAAGCTGCTCACATGTCGTTTCGGGACGACGAGCACATGAGTCGGAGCCATGGGCGAAATGTCACGAAAAGCGACGGCATTGTCACTCTCAGCGACAAACTCGGTGCCAAAATCACCCCGGACGATTTTGCAAAAGATGCAATCGGTCGTGTCACTCATCTCATTTCCTCAAGGGAAGACCCATATCCGCGTGGTACCATCGCCCGGCGGCAACCTTGATCAACCACGAATGCGAGTATGCCAGAACTACCCGAAGTCGAAACAGTTCGCAGAACACTCGAACCGGCGATCGTCCAGCAGACCATCTCCGGTCTCACCGTCGGAGCTTTTTCCGGGGTCCTTGGTGGGATGGAACCGGAACTCGCGAACGCCCTTCTCACGGGTAGACGCGTGCGATCGATCCGGCGGAGAGGAAAGTACCTGCTAATCGATCTCGACGACGGAAGCGGGATTGAAGTACACCTCCGTATGACCGGTCATATCGAACTCGCCCCGGTCGAGCGCGATCCGATCCGTTTTCAGCATCTGGCACTCCATTTTGAGAACGGAATCGATCTCCGATTCGCCGATCAACGAAAATTCGGGAGAGTGATCGTCCACGCGGGTAATCCGGAACTCGGCCTGAAAACTAAACTGGGTCCGGAGCCACTCTCCAGCGACTTCACCAGCGTTGTACTCGCCGCAATTCTCGGCAAGCGATACGCGCCCATCAAAAGCGCGCTGCTTGATCAAAAAGCCATCGCAGGAATCGGCAACATCTACGCCGATGAAGCACTCTTTCTCTCACGCATCCATCCGCTGCGACCAGCGAAGTCTTTGACCCCCGAAGAGATTCGAAAACTACACCGGAACATTCGTCGCGTATTGAACAGTGGTCTCGAACACCGCGGAACGACTTTTTCAAGCTATCGTGATGCGAACGGAGAATCCGGTGAAAACCAGCAGCACCTCTACGTCTATGGGCGAGGGCGGTCAGGTGGCGCGTGCCCGCATTGCGGACACCCCCTGACACACCTCGTCATTTCAGCGCGAACGAGCCACTTCTGTCCAAACTGCCAGCGGTTGCCGTCAGGTGACTCATCCGCCGCAATCTGAACGCGCTCGGACGTTTCAGATTGCGGGCGCTCCAAACGCACCCTGTGCCGCGAGATCATCAATCTGCATTGGGCTGTACCCATGTTCCGTCAGGATGGCCATTCGATCGGCGCCAAATTCCGGACCGGCTTTGTAGACGGGTTCGAACCCATCGAACTCCAGGGGTGAACCTACTGTCCGTACCGTTCCCAATTCCGCTTGCTCGTACTCAACGAACATCGAACGTTGCTTAAGCTCATCAACATCTAACGCCTCGTCCATCGAGCGGACAGGTGCGCACGGCACCTCACCTCTCAAGCGCCCCACCCAATCCGACGTGCGTTCTTCGGCAATACGTATCTCGAGAATGGCGAGCAATTCAGCGCGATGGATGAGGCGTGACGAAAAGTTGCCGAACCTCGGATCAGTCGCGACTGAATCGAGTCCGGCCAGCCGCACCAGTGATTCGAAAAACTTCTCCTTTGCACACGCGACCGCAATATACCCGTCGGCAGTTTTGAAAAACTGAAACGGCACAATGCTTGGGTGCGCCGACATAGGTTGTCGAATTGATGGAACGCCCGCTGAAAGTGCCCACGTGGCCGGATAGCTGAGCATAGAAATCGCGGTGCTGTATAGCGACGTGTCGACATCGCCTCCGATGCCGGAGGAGCGAGCGCTGGTGATGCCGGCCAGCATCCCGAACGCTGCGGTCAGACCGGCCGCGTAATCGACCATCGACAATCCGCTCTTAATCGGCGGTCCGCCCGGTTCCCCCGTCATCGCTGCCCACCCGGCTTCCGCCTGCACCAGCGCGTCGTACCCCGGTTCGAATGCCCGCGGTCCGTTTCGTCCGTAAGCTGAGAGCGAAACGCACACGATCTTCGGATTGAACCTGCCAAGCGAGGCGTACGTTAGTCCGAGGCGGTCTGGTTGATCGCCTCGGAGATTGTTGAACACTGCGTCGGCATCCTTCACCAGCCGCTCGAACACCACCCGCCCATGCTGATTCTTCAGATCGATGGCGATACTACGCTTTCCGCGATTGAAAGTTTCGAAGTAGAGACTGCTCGTTCCGACCACACCCGGAGGAACACTTCTCGCAACGTCACCACCACTGGCAGGATCCTCGATTTTGATCACATCGGCCCCGAGATCGGCAAAGAAGAGCGTTCCGAAGGGACCGGCGCCGAACTGCTCAACGGCCAGAATTCGAATTCCTGCAAGTGGAGTGTTCATACATCCCCTGATAGGTGTTCGGAAAGATCCGTCGACAATAGGCAAGTTTACGATTCTCAAAGGTATCCCGGCCGGATCGTAGCCAGGACGCGGAGAACGACGTTCGAGTGTCAACGAACCTACAGAACGCCGTCACAGCATTGACCGTTTGGCGGGGTCATCGTACGTACAATGACACTCATGACAAGGCGAATCGAGTACGTGTTACAGGCGGGCACATGGC
>Ga0105048_10004862_pt1 | contig 21825 bp, 18 predicted proteins | sample MAT05_FD_78382 | JGI IMG/M metagenome (GOLD analysis project Ga0105048, IMG submission 78382) | Freshwater microbial communities from Lake Fryxell liftoff mats and glacier meltwater in Antarctica - MAT-05 | ecosystem: Environmental > Aquatic > Freshwater > Ice > Liftoff microbial mat | place...
AAAGTGGATGCAAATGCCCCGGAGTATGCGGCAAAGCAGGCCGACTTCGAAGCCTGGTATGCCACGCAGAAGACCAAGGTCGCCGAACTCCGCGCCGCAGCGAAGACGATCGAAGACCAGATCTACCTGGCGAACCAGCCCCAGCCGCGGAAGTACGAGCTGGCGCTGGTGAAGTAATCACTGGGCAACCCTCCGCCTCACCAATCGACCTACCAGGGCGGGCTCCGGCAGGGGCGCGACTTCCGCGAGATCCAAAGGCCGGTGGAGGATGATTTCATCCCGCCTCGCCGCGGCGGAGGAGGATCGGATCGACGCTCAGGCGCCGTTCAGCTCCCCGCCACCTTTTGCCCGTGCGGCGCGATCGAGCGCACCACTTCATCGAGGAGCGCGGGGTCCATCTCCACGAGATGTGCCCGCTCGGGGAAGCGGCCTTCCTTCACTTCGGCGACGTATTCGCCGAAGGCGGCGACCCGCTCCCGCTGGAGGCGGCGGTGTTCTTCGAGAAAATTGCGATAAGCCCGGGCGTGACGCGGCGGGCGTTCTTCGTAATCGCCGAGGATGTCATCGGAGAACAGGAACTGCGTATCGCAGCCGGCGCCCGAACCGAGGGACATGAGCAGCATCCGGGTGTGGGCGGAAAGAAAGCGGGCGAGATTGTGCGGCACCACCTCCAGTTCGGCGGCGTAGGCGCCCGCGGCTTCCAGCTCCTTCATTTTCCCATACAGCCGCCGCGCTTCGTCGACGGTGCGACCGATCGCGCGGTAGCCGGTCCAGGTCGCATGTCGCGGCACCAGTCCGAGATGACCCACGACGGGCAGCCCCTCGCGGGCCATGGCCTCGATGATGAAGGGACTGGACGAGCAGTACACCGAACTCGCCCCCGCCTCCAGGGCGCGAAACCCCACGCGGATGGCTTCCTCCGGCGAAGCCAAACCGTGCGGGGTGGCCGCCGAGAGAAAGCTGTGGGGAGCGGCGGCCACGAGCAGCGGGAGCCGCGCCTGCGCCTCGGGTGAATCGAAGCTGCAGCTCATGAGATCGACGCCCGCAGCCTCGCCAGCGGCGGCTTCTTCCGGGGATTTCACATGAATGTGGGTCAGACAGCGCTGGCCCTTGAGCTGTTGCAGGTCGTGGACGGTGTATTTCTTGCGGGGGCGGAGCATCGGGCACGAGTAGGCAAAGGCGCGGGCGAACTCAATCGCCATTCCGGCGCCCGGACGCTCCGGGCCGCCCCCCGGGGGCGAAGCGGTGCGAGCTCCCGAAGCCGCAGAATCCTACCATCGAAGAAAACCAGACCGGAGCGCGGTGGGTCCCCAGGCGGAATCCCAAGGGACAAAAAATTTTGCTAAGGATCGAAAATAGGTCGGGTCAATTCGTGCGAAGGGAGATCGTGGCGCGCAGCGAGCTTGGAACCACTGGAAACCGAAATGGTTTCCGAATCGTTCCCGAGTTCAGCCCGAAGCCAATACCTCCGTTTCCCCGCTAAACCCAACCAACAGAACACTATGAGCGATACTCAACCCGTAACCTGGCACGACGATCCGTCGCACTTCCGCAAACACTCGCGTCGTGAATTCCTTTTCGCCGGCCTCGTCGGCGGGCTGGGCCTCACGCTCGGCGATCTCCTCAAGCTCCGCGCTGCGGAGGGCGCCCTGGCAACCCAGATCCCGGCCAAGGCAGAGTCGCTCATCCACATCTTCCTGCCCGGCGGCGCCGCGCATCAGGAGTCGTGGGATCCGAAACCCTTTGCCCCGATCGAGTATCGCGGGCCGCTCGGGACGGTCGATACCGCCATTCCCGGCGTGAAGTTTTCTCAATACCTGCAGAACACGGCGAAGATCGCGGACAAGATCACGGTCGTGCGCTCGATGACCCACGGCGAAGCGGCGCACGAGCGCGGCACGCACAATATGTTCACCGGCTACCGTCCGTCGCCGGCGATCCAGTATCCCTCGCTCGGCTCGGTCGTCTCGCACGAACTGGGTTCGCGGAACAGCCTGCCGCCTTACGTCTGTGTGCCCAACGTGCCGAATGAATTCGCGGCCACCGGTTACCTCTCGACCAGCTTCGGTCCGTTCAGCCTCGGCGGCGATCCGGCCGCAGCGGGCTTCAAGGTGCGCGACCTGAACATGCACGACGGTATCACTCAGGATCGCTTCGATCGCCGCCGCGGCATGCTGGCCACGGTGGACGAGCATTTCCGCACCCTGGAGAAAAGCGACGCGCTGACGGCGATGGATAGCTTCTACCAGAGCGCCTACTCGCTGGTGTCTTCGCAGAAGGCGCGCGAAGCCTTCAACCTCGAGGCCGAACCGGAGAAAATCCGCGGCGAATACGGCAAGCACGAAGCCGGACAGCGGATGCTCATGGCCCGCCGCCTCGTGGAAAGCGGCGTGCGCCTCGTGTCGGTCACCTTCGGCAGTTGGGACATGCACGCGAACGTTGCCAAGGGCATGGAGACGAATCTGACGAAGTTCGACCAGGCCTATGCGGCGCTGATCACCGACCTCGATCGCCGCGGTATGCTGGACAAGACGATGGTCATGGTGTCCTCCGAGTTCGGCCGCACGCCGAAGATCAACAAGGATGCCGGTCGCGATCACTGGCCACGCGTTTTCTCGGTCGCCTTCGCCGGCGGCGGCTTCAAGCGGGGTTACATCCACGGCGCTTCGGACCCCACGGGGGCCGAGCCGGAGTCCGATCCGCTCACGGTGGAAAACATGGCCGCCACGGTCTTCACCCAGCTCGGCATCAGCCCCGAGAAGCGCCTCATGGCACCCGGCGGTCGTCCGCAGGCGATCGTCAAGGACGGCACGGTGGTCAGCGAACTCCTCGCGTAATCCGCCCGCTGGTTCGCGATTCCCACGTCTGCCTCTTTCCAGTCTCTGAATGCTCCGCGAGCGGCCACTCCACGGCCGCTCGCGGACGTTCATACTGGCGCGTCCGAAGTGCGATTCCTTTGTCAGAGATGATTCTCCCCCGGACATCCACTGCTCCTTTCCCCTCATGAAAATCCCGCCGCTCGCTCTCGCCATCTCGCTGCTTTTACCGGCCGCCGTCTTCGCCGGCTCGCCGAAGGTGGCCTACTCCACGCCCTCTGCGGTGCAGCGCGGCGGGGAGCAGCAGATCACCTTCACCGGGAGCGGTCTCGAAAACGCGCGGACGGTGATGTTCGACGAGCCGGGCTTTGACGTGACGTGGGTCTCCACGACAAAGACCGGCCTCGTGGCGGTGGTGAAAGCGAAGCCCGAGGCGCGGCTGGGCGAGCACTCCTACCGGGTGATTACGAACTCTGGCGTGTCCGACGTGCGGCTGCTTTACGTCACCCCTTTCCCGACCGTGGCCGAGGTGGAGGACGCGAAGAATCCCGACGCCGTGCAGCCCGTGGCGCTCGGCACCACGATCTACGGCAAGGCGCAGAACGAGGATCAGGACCGCTTTGAAGTGGATCTGAAAAAGGGCGACCGGCTCAGCGTGGAGGTGATCGGCATCCGGCTGCTCACCCAGTCGGTCTTCGATCCGTATCTGCTCATCCGCGGTCCGCAGGGCGAACTGCTCGCCGGGGTGGACGACTGCGCCTTCAGCCGCCAGGATCCGGTGGCCAGCATCGTGGCTCCGGCGGATGGAAAATACACGGTGATGATCAAGGACAGCACGAACTCCGGTGCGGGCGCGTGCAACTACCTGGTGAACATCGGTTCGTTCGCCCGGCCACTCATCACCTACCCGCTCGGCGGTCCGGCGGGTGAGGATCTGAAACTCAAGCTGATCGGAGACGCCGCGGGCGACATCGAGAAGACGGTGAAGCTTCCCGCCAAACCCGAAGAGCGCTTCGAGGTCTTCACCGAGCAGGGCCAGCCGACGCCGCAGCCGAACTACATCCGAGTTTCCAATCTTCCCAACATCCTCGAGGTCGAACCGAACAACACGATCAACGAACCGACCCCGACCATCGCCGCCCCGCCGATCGCGCTCAATGGCATCATCGAGAAGAAAGATGACGTCGATTGCTTCAAGTTCACCGCCACGAAGGGCACGGACTATGAGGTGCGCGTCTTCGCCCGCGCGCTACGTTCGCCGCTCGATAGCATCTTCGACATCTACGACCTCAAGGGCAACCGCGTGAGCGGCAACGACGACGCCGGCGGACCGGACAGCTATGTGCGCTGGAAAGCGCCCGCGGACGGCGAGTTCATCCTCGCGATCCGCGACCAACTCAACCGCGGCGGCGCGATCTACGCTTACCGCGTGGAGATCACCACGGTGCAGCCGCGCATTGCCACCTACCTGCCGGAGATGGTGCTCAACCAGAACCAGGAGCGCCGCGCGATCGTGGTGCCGAAAGGCAACCGCTACGCTTCGCTCGTCCGCGTGAAGCGCCAGGACATCGGCGGCGAGATCAAGCTCGACGCCGAGGGCCTGCTGCCCGGCGTGACCGCCTTCGCCCCGAACATTGACAAGGCCGTGGATACCGTGCCAGTCGTCTTTGAGGCCACCGCGGAGGCCGCGCGCGATGCGAAGGATTTCGTGCTCAAGACGCAGCTCACCGAGCCGCCGAAAGATGTGAAGGTCGAAAGCGTGGTCGAGCAGAACCTCGACCTCTCCGAGAACGGCAACCAACGCTCTTACTATTCCATCCTGCAGGACAAGCTGCCGGTGGCCGTGACCGACGAAATCCCGGTGAAGCTCGATCTCGTGCAGCCGAAGGTGCAGCTCCTCCAGGGCGGTTCACTGCCGCTGAAAGTACGCGCCGAGCGCAAGAATGACTTCAAAGGCCCAGTCAGCATCGCGCTACTCTACAGTCCGCCAGGCACTGGCTCGAACGGGCTCGTGCCGATAAAGGAAGGTGAATCCGAAGGCACCGTGACGATCAGTGCGAACGCCAACGCGGCGCCGCAAAAGTGGAAAATCTGCGTCATCGGCAACGCGGACTTTGGCCAGGGAATCGTATGGTTCAGCTCGCAACTCATCGAGGTGGAAATCGCCGCGCCGTATGTCGCCGGGAAGATCGCCCGCAGCTTTGTGGATCAAGGCGACACCACCACGATGACCGTGCAGGTCGAGCAAAAGCTGCCCTTCGATGGCAAGGCCAAACTGCAACTCCTCGGACTTCCGCCCGGCGCGACCGCAGATGAGCAGGAAATCACCAAGGAGAGCACCGAAGTGAAGTTCACCGTGAAAGCGGAAAAGACCACGCCCGCGGCGACCCACAAACAACTCTTCTGCCAGTTCACCCTCCCCCGCGACGGCGAGAACATGACGACGGCTTTCGCCCAAGGCGGAATCCTGCGCGTAGATAAAGGCAGCGTCGCCAAAATCGAAGAACCAAAAAAATGAAGACCGCCCTGCGCACCGTCCTCCTCGCCGCCGCCATTACGGTGGCCGTCCCCGCCTTTGCCGCGCTCGATCCGAATGCCCCGGCATTCGAGATCCTCCCGGCCGATGTGAATCTGAAATTCCAGCGCGACCGGCAGTCGATGGTGGTCCGGATCACCGAGCCCAATGGCGTCAATCGCGACATCACCGCGCAGACCACATTCACGCTCGCCGATCCGACCAAGGCGAAGGTCGAGAAGGGCGTGGTCTATCCATTGGCCGATGGCGAAACGACGCTGAAAGTAGCCTATCAAGGCAAGGAACTCACCGTGCCGGTGAAAGTGGAGCAGGCCGCGACGGATCAGCCCGTGTCGTTGCGCCTCGATGTCATGCCGGTCTTTATGAAGGCGGAATGCAACCGGTGCCATGGCTCGGCGCGCGGGCAGGATGGCTTTCACCTCTCGCTCTGGGGTTTCGATCCGGATGGCGATCATTACCGCGTGACCCGGGAGTTTTCCGGTCGCCGGATCAATCTCGCGCTGCCGGATGAATCCATGCTGGTGACCAAGTCCAGCGGCGGCGCTCCGCACACCGGAGGCAAGCTCTTCGAAAAAGACAGCCCGATGGCGAAAACGCTCATGCGCTGGATCGCCGCCGGCGCGCTGAACGATCCGCCGGACCTCGCCAAGGCGGTCAGCGTTGAGATTCTCCCGAAGAAGCTCGTGCTCGAAAGCCCCGGCCAGACCTTTAAGGTCACCGTCCGCGCCCACTACTCCGACGGCACGGATCGCGACGTCACCGACCTCGCGCTCTTTCTCACCAGCAATGAAGGCTCGGCCAAGATCAAGGATGGCGTCATCACTACGGGCCAGCGCGGCGAGGCGTTCGTCATGGCGCGGTTCGCGACCTTCACGGTCGGCACCCAGGTCATCGTGATTCCGAAGGGTCTCCAGTTCGATTGGCCCAAGGTCGAGCAGCGCAATTTCGTGGATCAACTGGTGGACGACAAGCTGCGCAATCTGCGCATCACGCCCAGCGAAGTCTGCAATGACGAAACCTTCCTCCGCCGCGCCGCGATCGACATCACCGGCTCACTCCCGACAGCCGACGACGTGAGAAAATTCGTGGCCGACCAAGACCCGGCGAAGCGCGCGAAGAAAATCGATGAGTATCTGCAGCGGCCGGAGTTCACCGACATCTGGGCGCTGAAGTGGAGCGAACTCCTCCAGGTCCGGACCGTCCAGAATCAAGGCAGCTACAAGGCGGTGCTGCTCTACTACGATTGGATTCACGATCGCCTGGAGAAAAATGTGCCGATCAACGAAGTGGCACGCGAACTCATCGCCGCCAGCGGCTCGAACTTGGAAGTGCCGCCGGTCAATTTCTACCAGATCGAAACCGATCCGCTGAAACTGGCGGAAGACACCGCGCAGGCGTTCTTCGGCATCCGCATTCAGTGCGCACAGTGCCACAATCACCCCTTCGATCGCTGGACGATGGAGGACTACCGCGGCTTCACTGCCTTCTTCACCCAGATCGGGCGGAAGAATGGCGAGGACCCGCGGGAGAAGATCATCTACAACAGCGCCAGCGGTGAATCGAAACACCCGGTCGGCGACCGCGTCATTCCGCCGAAATTCCTCGGTGGAGAAGCGCCCGACACCAAGGGCAAGGACCGCCGGCAGATGCTCGCCGACTGGATCGCTTCGCCGGAAAATCCGTGGTTCCCGAAACACATCGCGAACCTCGTCTGGGCGCAATACATGGGCCGCGGCATCGTGGAACCAGTGGACGACGTCCGCATTTCGAATCCCGCCTCCAACCCCGAACTGCTCGAGACGCTGGGCAAAAAGATCGTGGAGTATAAATACGATCTGCGGCGCGTGGTCCGCGACATCTGCAACTCCCGCGCCTACCAGACTGCGACCCGGCCCAACGAAACGAATCAGCTCGACGAGCGTAATTTTGCCAAGGCCACGATCCGTCGCATGCGGGCCGAGGTGATGCTCGACTGCATCAGCCAGGTCACCGATACGAAGGAAAAATACAAGGGCCTGCCCACCGGGGCTCGCGCGGTGCAGATCGCCGACGGCAAGACGACAAATTATTTCCTGACCACCTTCGGCCGCCGTGATCGCGAGACTGTATGCGCCCGCGAGGAAGTGGGTCCGACACTCAGCCAGGCGCTCCACCTCATCAACGGCACCACCGTCGAAGACAAGATCACCCAGGGCGGTGTGATTAAGAAACTGATGGGGATGAATCTCACCCCGCGTGAAATCGCCACCGAACTGTATCTGCGCTGCTTCAGCCGCCAGCCGACCGATCAGGAACTCATCAAGCTGGAGCAATACTGGGGCGTCACCGAGGAGCAGCCCAAGGCTTACCACGACATCTTCTGGGCGCTGCTCAATGCCAAGGAGTTCATGTTCAACCACTGAGTTTTCCCATGAAGAAATTCGCCGTCCTCGCCGCATCGATCGCCTCTGCCACGTTGTCCGCTTCCGCGGCCGACAAGGTGACTTTTGAAGACCATGTGCTGCCGATCTTTCGCAACGCCTGCAACAACTGTCACAACCCGGACAAGAAAAAGGCCGGCCTCGACCTAACGACCTATCAAGGGGCGCTGCAGGGCAGTGAAAACGGCAAGGTCGTGCAATCCGGCAACGTCGCCTCGAGCCTGCTGGTCAAGACGGTGAAGCACACCGAGGAGCCGAAAATGCCGCCGAAAGGCGACAAGCTGAGCGACGATGAAATCGCACTGATCGAAAAGTGGATCACCGGACAGCTCCTGGAAAGTGCCACCGGCAAAGTGGTCGCCGCCGTGGACAACAAGGTGTCGGTCGCCGTGGTCTCGCTCACGAAACCGGACGGACCGCCTCCCATGCCGGGCGAGCTCTCGCTTGAACCCGTCTTCCGCACCGCGACGGCGAATGCACTCACCGCGCTCGCCGTGAGCCCGTGGGCGCCCGTCGTGGCGCTCGGCGGCCAGAAGCAGGTGCTGCTTTACCACACGGAAACCTACGAACCGCTCGGCGTGCTGCCCTTTTCCGAAGGCTTGCCGACGATCCTGCACTTCAGCCGCAACGGGCAACTCCTGCTCACCGGCGGCGGCTACGGAGGAAAAAGCGGCAAGGTCGTGCTCTGGGACATCAAGACCGGCGACCGCATTGCCACGATCGGCAACGAAGTCGATTCCGTGCTCGCCGCGGATCTCAGCCCGGATCAGCAGTTCGTGGCGCTCGGCGGACCGACGCGGCTGGTGAAAATCTACTCGACCAAGACCGGCAAGCTCGTGGCCTCGATCAAGAAGCACACCGACTGGGTCACCGCAATCGCCTATTCTCCGGACGGCAGATACCTCGCCAGCGCTGACCGCAGCGGTGGGATCCAGATCTGGGAAGGCTCGACCGGCAAGGAGTTCAACTCGCTGCCCGGCCACAAGATGCAGGTCACCGGCCTGGCCTTCATGCCCGGGGTGCTCGCTTCATCCAGTGAGGATGGAAAGATCGCGCTCTGGGATGTGAAAGAGGGCAAGGAAATCCGCAGTTGGACCGCCCATGCCGGCGGCGCCGCGTGGGTGGACTTCACGCCGGACGGGAAACTCGCCTCTGCTGGTCGCGACAAGCTCGCCAAGGCGTGGGATCAGACTGGCAATGCACTCGGCAAGACCGAACCCTTCGGCGACATCGCCCTGCGCGCCGGCCTGAGCAACGACCGCGTGATCGCGGGCGACTGGAGCGGCCTCGTGCGCGTGACGAATCTCGCCGGCAAGGAACTGGCACAGCTTTCCACCAACCCGCCTGCGCTCGCCGACCGCATCGCCGCGACGAATAAACGCATCGCCGAGCTGCAAGCCGCACTTCCGGGCACGCAACAGCAGGCGACAGCCGTTACCGAAAAAGTGAAAGCCGAGAAGGCCGCCGCTGAGGCAAAGAAGAAGGCGGACGCCGATGGACTCGCTGCGGCCAAAGAGGGTGTGCCGCAAGCCGAGAAGAAACTCGCCGCCGCAAAGGCGGAACTGGAAAAGCTGAACAAGGAAACCGAAGCCGCCGACGAAGCGACCCGCCCCGCAGCGCAGCAGAAGATCGAAGCGCAGAAAAAAGCCATCGCCACCCTCCAAGGCGAAGGGAACGCCGCCGGTGAGACACTGAAAAAGAAGATCGCCGAAGCAGATGCCGCGAAGGCCGCGGAGACCAAACGCACCGAGCAGATCGCAACGTTCACGAAGCAGCTTGAGGCTCACAACGTGGAACTCGCGCGGTTGCGTGGGGTGCTCGGCCAGCAGAAGGCCGGGACGCCTGCATTCAATGAAGCGAATGCGAAGGTGAATGCCCGGGCCGGCGAGGCGGCTCAGAGTCAAAACGCGCTGACCGCCGCTCGCAAGCAGGCGGGCCAGGTTCCGTCCGATTCCGAAGATGCGGCTGCCAAAGCGATGACTACCCTCGACGACACGAACCAGCAACTCGCCAACGCCCGCACGCAACTCGGCCGTTGGAAACTCGCGCAGCTTTTTCAAGTCGTGCATGTCGCGAAGCAGTCGCTCGCGCAAAAGCAGGCCACCTACGAAGACCTCGCCGCCACGGTGAAAGACGCGCTCCAACCGATCGAGCGGATCAAGGCCGAGATCGCTGCCGCGGAAAAAGCCGCAGCCGAAAACACCGCAAAGCTGCCCGAGAAGGAGAAACTTTACGCCGACGCTCAAGCCGCCGCCACGCCCGCCAACCAAGCGGTCGGTGCCGCCGTGGCCGCCGTGGCCGACCGCGAAAAATCACTCAAGACAACCATCGAGACGGTAACGGCTGAGATCGCAGCCAAACCCGAGCAACTGCGCAAGCAACTCGCCACGCAGAACGAAGAAGCGACGAAGCTGCGCGAAGCCCGCCAGTCCAAACCCGCCGACAGCCCGGAATTCGCCGAGGCTGATAAACTGGTGCAAGCCAACAAAGCCGAGATCACGGCCACCACCGCTGCGCTCGAAACCGCGAAGAAAGCCCCCAAAGCCGCCGACTCGGAACCAGCGAAGGCCGCACTCGCCGAAGTCGCCAAAGCCCGCGAGACGCTCGAAAAAACTCACGTCGCCGCCCGTGAAGCCACCGACAAAGTGAGCATCGCCGAGCGTGAACTCAAGAAAACCAGGACCGCATCCGAGCAGGCAGACAAACAGCTCGCCGAACTGAAGGTCAAACAGCCCGACGTGGTCAAAAGCGCCGAAACCGCGAAGCTCGAAGCTGAGCGAGCGCTGCCCATCGCCGAGAAAGAACTCGCCACCGCCAAAGCGCAGGCCGAGAAAACCCGCGCGGATTACGAGACGGCAAAGGGCGTGCGGTCCGCGTCGATCGGTGTGCCAGGGCGGTAATCAGGCAGGCGACTTCGTCGAGGCGCGGTCAGCGAGTTTCGCCTTTCAACCTGAAGCAATCGGCCCTTACGCCGCCAGCTACTCGAGCAGCGTCGCGAGGTCCTTCTTCATGTTGGCGATCATTTCCTTGCCGGTCCCGAGCGCCTTGTATTCGTGATGTTGCGCGAGCGGGCCGGTGAAAGCGGATTTCTTCAAGTTCGCGAGGAAACTTTTCTGCACGGTGCCTTCCCCGAAGTTGCACCACAGCGGCTCCCAGCCTTTCGCGGTCTTTTCCCAACGGAAATCCTTGAGATAAACGGCGACGTAGAACGGCTCCATCAGCCGCGCCTGCACCGGCCAGGAGAGGCCACCCTCAAGCGTGGCGTGGCCGATGTCGAAACACATCCCGACGTGATTTGGGTCGAGGTCCTTGATCATCGTCCACACGTCCCAGATCGGCGCGCCGACGTAGTCTGAGCCGGAGTGGTTTTGCCAGCCGCCCTGAATGCCGAGTTCGCGGTTGAAAGCCGCGAGGTCTTTCAGCGCGGCGCCGACTTCGCGCACCGTCTCTGGCACGGGTTTGTCCTTCGTGTATTTCTCGAATCCAAAGCGGTATTTCTTGATCCCGAGTTTCGCCGACGTGCGGAGGATTCGTTCGGCGAGGGGGTTGAGTTTGGTGATCTCGGTCGTGACGATCGTCACTTCCTTGCCGCGCTTCTTCAGCGCCTCGACCATCTTTGGAAGATCGTCTTCCACCTTCTCGGGCGCGATATGCCCGGCTTTCGCGCGGACCGCGCACTCGATCCCATCCCAACCGATATCGGCGACGAAATCCGCCGTGTCCTCGAAATTCAGATCGGCGAACGGTTTGCTGAACGCGATGATCTTGAAACGCGGATCGGCGGCGGCATACGCGCGCGGCGTCGTGGCTGCGGCCGCAGCGAGCGCGGCGGTGGTGAGGAACTGGCGGCGGGTCTGGGGGAGCATGGGGAAGAAGGTAAGTGTTATTCGGGAAGAATCGGTGAATCCCACCCTGCGAGTTGCTCGGGCTTCACATCCTTGGCGCGCTTGGCGCCGCCGTGGAAGGTCGGGCGCAGCGGACCGACGAGGCTGACGTCGCCATCCACCTTGATCTTGTCCTCAAGGCCGAGCGCCCAGAGGCAGCCATTCACCGCCATGCGGCGGAAGCCCTCATTCATCAGGTCGCCGCTCGAGCCGTAAGTGCTCGCGAAGACGCGGCCCTTCTTGCCGGACTTGCTCTGGTATTCGCGAACCCACGCACCGGCCATCGGCAGCTTGCTTTCATCCGTCGCCGAGCCGGGCTCCATGCCGAGAAGCGGCTGCGCCATGGCGAGCACCTCGCTGCCTTCAATGGGATACGCGTTGTAGGCACCGATCTCGGCCCAGGCGTTTTTCACGCCGCGCAGCACGGGGTGCTCCTTCGCCGCCGGCACGAGATCGAGGCGGGTACTGGATTTGTGGTTCGGGCCGTAGTGGCCGACCCACGTCTCGCCGAGGATCTGCCGGCCAAAGCCGCCTTTGTAGTCCTCGCCTTTGTAACCGTAGTCGTATTTCGCAAACGGGCTCTCCGCGGGAATCTTGAAGCCGTGAGTAGAGGTGCGGAAACCGACGACCGGGCCGCCGCGGTCGAGGTAATCGACGATCGGCTGCATCTGGTCGGCGGGCAGGTCTTGGAAACGGGTGAAAATCACCATCAGGTCCGCGGTCTTCAGCAGCTCGGTGTCCGGGATATTCGACTGCCCGGGGCGGATGAACCCCTGCTCATCCTGCCCAAAGAGCACCGTGCATTTTGCCCCGAAGTGCTTGGCGAGGATGCGCCCGAGCATCGGCAGCGCTTCTTCAGATTTGTATTCGTGATCGCTGGCGACCAGAACGACGTGTTTGCCCTGCGCAGGACCGGCATCGCCTTGGTAAACGAGGGGCGCGGCAGTGGCGGGGCGAATGAGAGCGACGACCGCGAAGATCGACGCCAGCAGGATGGTTTTCATAAAGTTCCGGGGGTTGATGATTTGGAGAAATGTGGCCTCGATCAGGCCAGACATTTGGTGAGTTCCGCACGAATGCGGGCCTCGTCGAGCTGCTTGCCGATGAAAACGAGCTGACTCTTGCGGACCTCGTCTTTTTCCCAGAGCCGGTCCCACATGATGGTGAAGCGGTTGTTTACCCCGTGGAAAATCGCCCGGCGCGGATTGCCGCCGATGGAAATGAAGCCCTTCGAGCGGAAAACCTTCTCCTTCTCCGAAAGCTGCTGCACAAACAGCTCGAACTTTTCCACGTTGAAGGGTCGGTCGAACTCGAATGAGAACGAGTGGATGTCGTGGTGGTGACGGTTTTTCAGCTCGTTGAGGAACTCCGGGTCGATCTCGATTTTTTTGTCGAGGTCGAAGGCGTGCATATCGAGCAGTTCCTTGAGATTCACCTGCGACTGATTGGTGCGAAACATCTGAGCGTGCGGGTTCAGCTTCCGCGCGGTGGTTTCCACTTCCACGAGCTTCGCCTCGTCCACGAGGTCGGTCTTGTTGATGAGGAGGTAGTCCGCCATCGCCACCTGTTCACGGGCGGTCTCGGTGTCCTTCATCTGCTTCTCGATCTGTTCGGCATCGACCACGGTGATGATTGAGTCCAGCCGCACGTACTGCTGGAGCTGCGGGATATTGAGGAAAGTCTGAGCGACCGGGCCGGGATCGGCGATGCCCGTGGTCTCGATGAGCAGGTAGTCGAAGCCGCCCTTCTTCAGCAGCGTCTGGACACCCTTCACGAGGTCCTTGCGCACCGTGCAACAGAGGCATCCGTTGCTCAGTTCGAGCACTTCATCGTTCGTCCGCTCGACGAGGCCGCCGTCGATCCCGATCTTGCCGACTTCGTTGATGATGACGGCGAATTTGTAATCGTTCTGCTGCTTGAGGATGTAGTTGAGCAGCGTCGTTTTTCCGGCGCCGAGGAAGCCGGTGAGGATGGTGACAGGGACGGGTTTCATGAGAGTGCCGATGGCGGGTTGGCGATTGCCGAATAGAACAAAAGCGGGCGCGAAGCCTCCATGGAGAAGCGGAAAACGGCAATCGCCAATAAACGAAACTGGCGGCGGGAGTTAAACTCCACGCCGCCAGAAAAATTTGGCCGAAAGTTCGGCGACTAGGCCTTGACGGTCTTCTTCAGCAGCGGCAGGCCGGTCTTGGTGTTTTCGGAGACTTCGTAGCCGGCTGGCAGAGCGTCGATCGCACCTTCCTTCGCCTCAGCGCCGAAGTAATAGAGCGTCACTTTCTGGCCACCTTTGAGTTCCTGCTTACGCTCATGAAGGAAGTAGGTTTTGCTCGATTTTTTGCTGACGACGGAGAATGCCATAAGGGTTTTTCGTTTTCTAATCGTTTCGGTTGGGTGGTGTTTTGGCCGCCGCCGATCGTTTAGATCACGCCAGCCTTTTTGAGGGTGGCATAGGCGCCATTTTTCGTCACGGTTTTAAGCGCGCGAGCGGTCAGCTTGATCGTGACGAATTTCTTCAATTCGCTGACCCAAATGCGCTTTTTGCGAAGGTTCGGCTCGAAGGTGCGGGACACCACTTTGGTGACGTGCTGGCCGATGCCGCCCTTCTTTTTGGCGAGACCGCGGCGGTGAATCGTGCTGCCCTTGGTGGGGCGGGCGTGGGTGATGGCGCAGGCTTTCATAGGTAAAAAGAGGTTCCGAAAGTGGGGCGGGGAGAATGGAGGTGGCTCGCGGCCCGGTCAAGCGGAAATCTGGCCCCGCGTGCGCGGACTCCATACGTTGAGCGAAAAGCATGACGCTCACCTTTCGCCCTGCCACCGCTGCCGATATCCCGCTCCTCCGCGATCTGGCCGAACGGATCTGGCGCGCCTGCTACGTGGAGATGATCGGGGAGGCGCAGATCGATTACATGCTCGACTGGATGTATTCCGCGGAAAAAATCGCCGCTGAACTAAGCGACGGTGTGCTCTGGGAGATCGCGATCCTCGACTCAGCGCCGGTCGGCTATCTCGCCACCACCTTTCACTCCGCCGGGCAGGCCGAGCTGAACAAAATCTACCTTCTCCCGGCACGACAAGGACGCGGCTTCGGGCAGCAGATGCTCGCCCATGCCCTGGCTACCGCCGCCGCGCGCGGCTGCACCGAGCTGCGGCTCAGGGTCAATAAATCCAACGTGCGCGCCCTCCGCGCCTACGACCGCGCCGGCTTCCTCATCATCGAGTCGCTCGTCGCCTAGATCGGGGGCGGCTTCGTGATGGATGACCACGTGCTGGCCCGTGCTATCGGCTAGCGATCCTGTTTCTTCGCCCCACCCTCACCGGCGCGCAGATCCTCGAACTGCGTCCGCACCGGCGCCTTGGCGCTTACGGCGGGGATGCCATGGGCCGCCACCATGAGGCGGGTGGCCGAGTGCCGGAAGGCGCCGGAACGCGAGAAAGAATAATAAGGAACGTAACGCCCAGAAGATACGCTATCCGCGGCGATCGGCGCGGAGCGCACCGTTGGATCGAGAATCCACCAGCGACCGTTGTTGCGCCAGTAAACCCAAGCATGGCTCGTCCGCGCCCGCCGCTCCAGCTTGCCGATCACATAGTAGGCTCGCGGATCGCCGAGATGATCGTACACCCAGAGCGCCTTCGATTTGCAGTCACCCGCGCGGCGCGCTTCGGTGACGGCGGGTGGATCGGCCCGATACAGATCGGTCATGGTGTAGCGGAAGCGGCGGCACTCCAGCACGAGTTCGCAGGCCGTGACCATCGAGGCATCGCGCTCGTCGAGCTGCGAGATCACCGTCTTCACGGTCCCCATGTAGCGATCGTAGGGCGTGAAACTCGTGGGTAGAAAATCGATATTGAACCGCGAACTGCCGCGCGGGTCCTCGCGCAACGGAGTCGTGACGGTCGCCCGCGGACGGAGTTCCGGCTGGGGAAGCGGCGGCACCACCACCTGGGTTTCACTCCGTTTCGGCGTCGGCAGCGGCGCGCTCGCCGCCCTAGCTTGCTTAGAACTGGTCACCCGCACCACCCGGGGCGCCGCGGTCGGAGGGACCGATTTTACCACAGGAGCCCGAGGGGACTTCGCCGGCTCCCCTGCTTGAGGCGCAAAGAGCCGCGGTGAATCCGTGCGAAAGAGCACCCGCTTCGGCTTCACCGCTGCCGCTTCGCCAGGTTTCTTCTCCTCCGTCGCCCGGCCGTGCGCCGCCGCGAGGCAGAGGCAGAGGATACCGAGGCTGAGTGTCGAACGAATCATGGGAATCGGAACCAGATCGTAGCCAGAGAGATGCCAGCCGCGCAACGGCTTCTCTGCAACTGCCTAGCCCAATTCCTTTCTCGAGGATTGGCGGCGGCGCACCGGCCCCTTAGATTTTCGCCTTCATGAGCCTGCTTTTCGCCGCCGCATCCTGCCTCGCCGAACGGATCAAGATAAACGCCATCACCCGCGAGACCCGCGAAGGCCGCCTCCTCTTCGTCAAGCGCCGCCGCCGCTCCGCCCGCCTCACCCTCGCCTGCGCGAATCACTTCTTCCGCGTCGCCGGCAATCCCATTCGCGCCCTCGCCGGGCTGCCCGAGTGGCAGCGCTGGGAGGTGGAATGCTTTCGCCGCCTGCACGGAGACCCCTTTCACATCAGCACCCGCGGCCGCCGGAGCGTCGCCGCGGAGGCATTGCCCGGCATCCCGCTCAGCCTCGCGCTCGAACGGCGATCCCTCACCGCTGCCATGACCGCAGCCGCCGGTCGCGAACTCCGCCGCAGTCACGAGACGCACTGCGAAACCTTCCCCGACCACTGGTCGCACGGGGATCCGCACACCGGAAATTTCCTCTACGACCCCGCCACCGACCGCGCGCGCCTGATCGATTTCGAAGTCATGCACGATCCCGCGCTTCCCGCAGTCGCACGCCGCGCCGACGACCTCCTCGTCTTTCTCCAGGACCTCGCCGGGCGGGTCTCGCGCTCCGAGTGGCTGCTGCTCGCCTGCGCCTTTCTCGACGCCTACGGCCACCGCGAGACCATCGCCCACCTCAGCCCCCGGCTGGTCATCCCGCGCGGCATCGCGCGGCTCTGGTGGGCCATCCGCACCAGCTACCTGCCTGGCGCCGAGCTCGCCCATCGGTTGGAGCTTTTGCGCGAAGCGCTCCGGCCCGACCCGGTCACCTCGTAACGCCGAGGTCGTTACGCGCGGCGACCCACTCCAGCACGGGCACGCCGCCGATGAGATGCTCCTGCAGGATGCGCTCGAAGCGCTCCGGCGTGACCGCTCCATACCAGACCCCCTCCGGATACACGACCAGCCACGGCCCTCCCGCGCAGATCCGGAAGCACGCCGCCTTCGTCCGCATCGCCCGCAGCCCCGTCTCCTTCACCCGCCGCTTGATCACCTCCCACAGCGCCTCCCCTTCCGCCGAGGCACAGCAATCCGGCCCGATACAGATGAAAACATGCCGCTCCGCCGCAGTGAAACCCGCTTTGGCAAAACCCGCGGCGACAGGATCGCTCATCGCGGCTACGCCACCGCCGCCACCCGGCGCAGCTTCGCCACCACCTTCGGCACGATCTCCAGCGCTTGCGCTACTTCGGCCTGCGTGTTGAAGCGGCTGAACGAAAACCGCAGGCTCGACCGCGCGCGTTCGTCCTTGAAGCCCATCGCCTTTAGCACATGCGACGCATGCACGCTGCCCGTGGTGCAGGCCGAACCGCTCGAACAGCAGATGCCCGCCTGGTCCAGCAGCATCAGCACGCCTTCGGAGTCCACGTCATCGAATGCGAGGTTCGACGTATTCGGCAGCCGGTGTGCGCGGTCGCCATTCACCTGCACGCCCTCCACCGCGGCGAGCAGGCCATTTTCGAATTCATCGCGCAGCGCCCGCACGACCGTCGTCTCGTGCTCCAGATTTTGCCCCGCGATTTCACACGCCTTCCCCAGCGCCACGATGCTCGCCACGTTTTGCGTTCCAGCGCGCTTCCCATTCTCTTGACCGCCGCCGATGAGATAGGGCGAAAACTTCGTCCGCTTGTTCACGTAGAGCACTCCCACGCCCTTCGGGCAGTGCAGCTTGTGGCCGGAGAGGGAGAGAAAGTTGATCTTCGCGTGGTCCAGATTCACCGGCAGCTTGCCGATCGTCTGCACCGCGTCGGTGTGAAAGAGCACGTGCTTCTTCCGCACGATGCTGGCGATCTCGTCGATCGGGAAAAGCACGCCTGTTTCGTTGTTCGCCCACATCACGGTGACGAGCGCGGTTTCCGGGCGGATTGATTTTTCCAGCTCCGCGAGATCGATCTGCCCGCGCTCATCCACCCCGAGCCAGGTGATCTCGATGCCGCGCTTGGCCAGCACCTCGCAGTGCTTCAGCGTGGCGCTGTGCTCCACCCGCGTGGTCACGATGTGCTGCCGGTCCCGGTCCATGAGCAGCGCGGAATTGATCGCCGCATTAGTCGATTCCGTGCCGCAGCTCGTGAAGAGAATCTCCCCCGGTTCGCATCCGATCAGCGCCGCCACTCGCTCGCGAGCGAGGTCCAGAGCCTTTCCCACCTGCTGCCCGAAGCGATAGCCGCTCGACGGATTGCCATACAGCTCGGTGAGAAACGGAAGCATCTCCTCGACCACTGCCGGGTCCACCTTCGTGGTCGAGTTATTGTCGAGATAGATGAGGTCGTGAGCTTTCATGGCAGGTGAAAAGGGCACGCACCCTAAGGGCAATCCCCGCCTCGGGCCAACGGACTTTTGTGTCATCAGCCCCCCGACTGCGGCGCGCCGCTAATACCACGCGATCGTGATCAGCAAATCCGCGCTTCCTTCATTCCCCGCGGGGTCGTCGTCATTGGCGAAGAGCCCGAACGTCCCATCCGCCGGCACCGTGAAGGTGAATCGATCCCCGGCCGCGAGGAACGGCGTCTTGTCCACAAACGCCACCAGCGCCATCCGCGGCATCCCGAGCACCTGATCGCCCGCCAATCCATTCCAGCCGCAAAACTGCCCCTTCCGCGCCCCGCCGCTCGTCCAGCGCACCGGTTCCCGCGCCACGATCCGCACGATCTGCCCGGCGAAAACCCGGGCCATACTCATCGCCCGCCGCCCCGTATTCGTCGCCGGCACCATCACCGTCTTTTCCCAGATCACCTTTTGCAGCGGGCGCTCGGCCACCGTCTTCACCTGCACCGCCGCCACGCGCGCCGCCACCCCGGGCCGGGCCGACGTCACCACCACCACCATCCCCGGCTCCAGATCCGCGAGCGTCGCCGCGCGGTCGTTGATCGTCACCTTCGTCTCCCCCGTGCAGCGGTAGATCTTGCGGTCCGCCGCATCCACTCCCACCGCGAGCAGACCCGCCGCCCCATCCACCGTGACGATCTGCTGGCTGCGCAGAGCATCCGGCAGCGCCGCCGCTGCCCCCGATGGGGCAGCAAAAAAGACCGCCATGCTGAGCGAAACGGCGCGGAGGAGGAAGATCACGACACCCCTTAAAACACGACCCCGCGATGAGCAACGGAGCAAACCATCGGCATCGTAAAGATCCGATGGCGACCGGGATCATCACGCCCCGCACGATGCCAGCGCAGAGGGGAGCCAGCGACGGAAGTCGATCCCGGTAAAAAACAGAACCGCCGGGCCCCTCGCGGGACCCGGCGGTCTGAATGTCTAATGAGCTAGCGGAGACTGGACCTAGCTGACCAAAGTTTGGGTCTTAGCTGACCCAAGCTTGGGTCTGAGCTGACCCAATCGTGGGTCTTAGTAGTCCATGCCGCCGGGAGGGTGACCATGGTGGTCACCACCCGCGCCGGCCTTGTCCTTTTCAGGCAGCTCGGTGATCAACGCTTCGGTGGTCAGGAGCAGGCCGGAGATGGAAGCGGCGTGCTGGAGCGCGCTGCGGGTCACCTTGGCCGGGTCCACGACACCAGCCTTGATGAGGTCCTCATAGACGCCGGTGGCCACATTGTAGCCCTCGTTGCCTTTGCGCTTCTTCACTTCGCTGACGATCAACGCACCTTCCTGGCCCGCGTTCTCGGCGAGCTGGCGGAGCGGTGCTTCGATCGCACGGCGCACGATCTGCGCACCGATCGCTTCGTCACCTTCGAGCTTGAGGCTGTCGAGCGCCTTTTGGGCGCGGATGAAGGCGACGCCGCCGCCGGGGACGATGCCTTCTTCCACCGCTGCGCGGGTGGCGTGGAGGGCGTCTTCGACGCGGGCCTTCTTCTCCTTCATCTCGGTCTCGGTCGCGGCGCCGACATTGATGACGGCGACACCACCGGCGAGCTTCGCGAGGCGCTCCTGGAGCTTCTCCCGATCGTAGTCGCTGGTCGTCTCTTCGATCTGGCGGCGGATCTGCGACACGCGGCCCTGGATGTCAGCCTGCTTGCCGCCGCCTTCCACGATCGTCGTGTTTTCCTTGTCGATGGTGATGCGCTTGGTGCGGCCGAGGTCTTCGAGCACGATGTTTTCGAGTTTCAGGCCGAGGTCTTCCGTAATGCACTTGCCACCGGTGAGGATGGCGATGTCTTCGAGGAGGGCCTTGCGGCGGTCACCAAAGCCGGGCGCCTTTACGGCGGCGACCTGGATCGTACCGCGGAGCTTGTTCACCACGAGCGTGGCGAGGGCTTCGCCTTCCACGTCTTCCGCGATGATAAGCAGCGGCTTGCCGGTCTTGGCCGTCTTCTCGAGCACGGGGAGCAGGTCCTTGAGGGAGCTGATCTTCTTCTCGTGAATCAGGATGTAGGGGTTATCAAGGATGCACTCCATCGCTTCCGCGTTGGTCACGAAGTAGGGCGAGAGGTAGCCCTTGTCGAACTGCATGCCTTCGACCACGTCGAGCGTGGTCTCGATCGACTTGGCTTCCTCGACGGTGATGGTGCCATCCTTGCCCACCTTGTCCATCGCGTCGGCGATGATCTCGCCGATCGTGACGTCCCAGTTGGCGGAGACGGTGGCAACCTGCGCGATTTCCGTGCGGTCCTTCACCTTCTTCGAGATGCGGGCGATTTCGGCCACGAGGACTTCCACAGCCTTCGAGATGCCGCGCTGCAGCGAGGTCGGGTTGGCCCCGGCGGTCACGTTCTTGAGGCCTTCTTTGTAGATGGCTTCAGCGAGCACAGTCGCCGTGGTGGTGCCGTCGCCGGCGATGTCGCTGGTCTTGCTCGCGACTTCGCGAACGAGCTGCGCGCCCATGTTTTCGTACGGACACTCGAGCTCGATCTCCTTGGCGACGGTTACGCCGTCCTTGGTGATCGTCGGAGAGCCGAACTTCTTGTCGAGGATGACATTCCGGCCACTTGGCCCGAGGGTCGCCTTGACTGCTTTTGCGAGTTTCTCAACGCCGCGGAGCAGAGCGTGCCGCGCGGATTCGTCGAACTGGAGTTGTTTAGCTGCCATATCTAGTTAGTAGGTCGTGGGTTGGTTGAATTAGCCGAGGATGCCGAGGATGTCGTCCTCACGCATGATGAGGTAGGACTGGTCTTCGATCTTGATTTCCGTGCCGCCGTATTTGGAGATCAGCACTTTGTCACCTTTCTTCACGGTGAAGGCGATGAGCTTGCCGTCATCATCGCGCTTGCCGGTGCCGAGGGCGACGACTTCGCCTTCCTGCGGCTTCTCTTTGTGGGCGTCGGGGATGATGATCCCGCCCTTTTTGGTTTCAGTCGCTTCGAGGGGTTTTACGAGAACCCGGTCAGCGAGGGGTCGAACATTGACTGCTGCCATAATTGGATTGTGGTTTGTGGTTTATTGTTGGGTTTTACTGTGGCGCCGCCGCCGCTTGCATCCGAGGTGAGTCGGGTGGAAGCGACGATCGTCGCCCGTCGGTAAAGTTAGGTGAGTAAGTGTGAGAGCCGACTTACTTCTTCTTGTCGTCGTCCACGACCTCGAACTCGGCATCGACGACATCGCCGTCCGCCTTCTTCGCGGCGCCCGGCTGAGGGCCGGCGGATTCAGCGCCCGGTCCCGCGCCACCCGCGCCGCCGCTGGACGCAGAGGCCTGCTTGTAGAGTTCCTCGCTGATTGCTTGGAAACCATTCTGGAGGTCGTCGTAGGCCACCTTGATCTTATCGGCGTCGTTGCCCTTGAGCGCTTCGCGCACGGCTTCGATCTTGGTTTCGATCTCCTTTTTCTTGTCCTCCGGGATCTTATCCCCGAGCTCCTTGAGCTGCTTCTCGCACTGGTAGGCGAGGTTGTCGGCGTTGTTCC
>Ga0105048_10004863_pt1 | contig 21825 bp, 22 predicted proteins | sample MAT05_FD_78382 | JGI IMG/M metagenome (GOLD analysis project Ga0105048, IMG submission 78382) | Freshwater microbial communities from Lake Fryxell liftoff mats and glacier meltwater in Antarctica - MAT-05 | ecosystem: Environmental > Aquatic > Freshwater > Ice > Liftoff microbial mat | place...
CGCCGGCAGGATGTCCTCAACGTATTGGCGATCGATACAACTTCGCTCCACGTTAGGCAGGTGGTTACCGAACGGCAATCCACTTGGCAGGACAATTCCCCCCAGGTTCAGTTTCTGAGTGACAGCAAACGATTCATTTGGGAGTCGGAAGCCACCGGCTGGAAGCAATTCCAAATGCGGCATATGGATGGCCGGTTGCTCAATCCGCTATCGGTCGTGGGAACCTATGTGTGCGGTGTAATTGTGAAAGTTGATGAAACCGCAGGTTGGATGTATTACACCGCCTTTGATGACGTCAATCCCTATAACGCGCAACTGCATCGAGTGAGGCTGGACGGTAGCCATGCCATTCGGCTCACCGCCAGTCCGTTGCATCATAGCGGGTTTGAGATTTCGCCAGACCATCGCTTTGTGGTAGCCGTTCGAGAGCAATTGGACACGCCACCGAGCACCGTCCTTTACGATGAAGCGGGCAAAGAGTTGGCAGTGTTGGCCAAGGGGAATCGGGAGGTGGCCGAAAAGGCGAAACTCTCGCTGCCAGAGCTCTTTTCTTTTCTGTCGGACGACGGAAAGACGACGATCTACGGCACTCTTCACAAGCCCTCGAGCTTCGATCCGACACGCAAGTATCCGCTGGTGATCGATGTCTACGGTGGCCCAGAGAGCGCCGGACTTTCGAACCGATACTCACCAGCCAATCCGGTTTGTGAACTAGGTTATCTGGTCGCGAAGATAGGTAATCGCGGAACGATTGGTCGAGGCAAGGCTTTTGAGAGCGCGACCTATTTGAAGCTGGGAGGACCCGATTTGGACGACCAAGCGGCCGGAGTCAAATTTCTTCGCCAACGCCCCTATGTGGATGGCGACCGCGTTGGAATTTATGGCCATTCGTACGGAGGCTACATGTCCGCTTTGGCGTTGCTGCGTTATCCCGATGTTTTCCACGCAGCCGTCTCAGGAGCGCCCGTAACCGATTTTCGCAACTACGATTCAATCTACACCGAGCGCTACATGCAAACCCCGGCCGAAAACATCGAGGGGTACGACGCGGGATCGTGCAACAAGATTGCAGACAAACTCAAAGGCAAATTGTTGCTCGTCCATGGCTTGATCGATGACAATGTCCATCCATCCAATACCTGGCAGTTAGCTAAGGCCCTAAACGATGCCGACAAACGCTTTCAGATGATGATCTATCCTGAGTTTCAGCATGGAGTCGGCAGTACCTATAGCTCGCTCCGATGGGAATTTTTTCATCAACACCTTCAACCGCAATAGATCCCTGCGCGCTACCCAATAAACTTGATTCAAACATATGTTCTTTTCGTTACGTTTTAGATTCTTGCATCGCTGGCAACGCTTAGCCTCAGAGCCCAGAGCCTGGCCGACGAAAAAGGGAAGGTAAGTCATTTGATAATCCATCCAAATGGAGCACATTAAAAAGCGAAGAAATGTCCATTGTGCGAAGAATACCGAGGCTAGTGCATCTCAGGTCTTAATCTTGGGGGTATGCGCTAAGTTGTACGACGCTCCGCGTCGCAGGAATCACGACGCGGAGCGTCGTGCAACTAAGAGCTCCTCGTTCCCAAGCTCCAGCTTGGGAACGCCGTCCTCGAAGCTCTGCTTCGACGTCCTGATACTGCGGTACGTTCGACGCTTGGCAACCACCGCTCGTCGACAGGTGAGAGCCTACCAACCAGCAGGTTCCGGGGCAAACCAACAGGTTGTGGGTTCCGGAAGCGGGAGCTTCCGTAGTGTGCGTTCCCAAGCTGAAGCTTGGGAACGAGTTTAAAACCTCACGTGCCGGAGTATGAAATTGCCGCGGTAAGGGAGCTACTTCGCATGTCCATTTTTTCGGCGTGCTCGAACGGCGGTCGCCAACTCCTCGAGCAAAACTACGCTATCGTCCCAACCGAGACAAGCATCCGTGACGCTCTTCCCGTACTCCAGGGCGGCAATATAATCTGGCGTTTGGACCAGCTTTTGATTTCCAGCCTTGAGATGGCTCTCAATCATCACACCAAAAACCGACGTGCTGCCGCTGGATAGTTGGACTGAAACGTTGTGACATACTTCCTTTTGCCGCTCATGGTTCTTATCGCTATTGGCATGTGTACAGTCAATCATCACTTTGGCGGTGGCATTGGCCGCCGATAGCTCTTTGACCGCTTCAGCAACATACGAAGCCTCGTAGTTGGGTGTTCTTCCACCACGAAGGATCAGATGGCAGTCCTGATTGCCTTGCGTTTGCACGGTTGCAACTTGGCCGTTCTTGTGAATCGACAGAAAGTGGTGGGATTGCGAGGCAGCTTGGATGGCATCGATTGCAATTTTGACATTTCCATCGGTTCCATTTTTGAAGCCGACCGGTGCAGACAACCCCGACGCCAGTTCGCGGTGCACCTGCGACTCCGTAGTGCGAGCGCCAATGGCTCCCCAACTGATCAAATCGCCGATGTACTGAGGGGAGATGACATCCAGAAATTCGGATGCGCATGGCATGCCAAGACGATTGATTTGGACCAAAAGATCTCGAGCGATTCGAATTCCCTCGTCGATACGATAGCTCTCGTCCAGGTAGGGGTCGTTGATCAATCCCTTCCAACCGAACGTAGTGCGAGGCTTTTCAAAGTAGACTCGCATCACAATCTCTAAGTCTGCGGCGTGCTGACTCCGCTGAGCCGTTAAGCGTGACGCGTACTCCATCGCAGCTTTTGGGTCGTGGATTGAACAGGGACCAATAACCACCAGCAAGCGATCGCTTTCACCCGAAAGCATCCGTACTATATTGCGGCGAGTTTGTTGGACGAGTTTTTCCGTCGGAGAATTGGCGATGGGGAAAAAGCGAATCAGATGCTCGGGAGGTGGCAGTGGAACGATCTGGTCAATACGTTGATCGTCCGTTCCCGAAGTACGATCCGCTGGGGAAGGATCCAAATTGGTCATTGCTATCCGATTGGGGGGCTGTGCATTGAAATACTTCGTTGAATTGCGGTATCGTAACGCAACTTATCGCGATCGGCTATACTTTGGCACGTGTGGTCGTCTGTTCCATATCCATAGGATTTTGAGCGGCGAAATTTAACTGGCTCAATTGCATTCGCTGACTACGGGAAATTTGCGATCTTGATCCAAACCGATTCATCGACAGAAAAAATTCAAATCCGATTGCCACCCGGGCCAGCTGGATCGTGGCGACCGACCTTGAAGCTGATTCGAAATCCCCGACAAGCCCTCGAAAGTTGGGTCAAAGTGTATGGTGATCCATTCTTGTTGAATGCGCTGAATGGACCCGTCGTCGTTACTGGCCGGGAAGATCTTATTCGCACCATTCACGGCCAGGATCCCAGCATTTACGCCCCATTCGCTACAGCGACCATCATTCCATTGATGGGAAGTGGGTCGATGTTGATTTTGGAGGGAGAGTCGCACCGACGCGAACGACGACTTGTGATGCCAATGTTTCATGGCGATCGCATGAAAGCCTATGGGGCAAGCATGCAGCAATGCACAGTCGAGCAATTCGAATCTCATCGAGTTGAAAAACAAATTGATACGTTGGACTTGATGATCGAAATTTCCCTGGAAGTGATCGTCAGGACAATATTCGGAGGCCATGATCGCGAGCTTGCGATACAGCTCATGGATGCAAGCCGGCGGGTTGTGGCAAACAGCTCTCCGTTGCTTTTCTTCTCACAGAAGACACATGTGCCTTGCTTTGGTTTCAGCCCCTGGGATCGATGGACGAAAGCCAAGAATGATCTGTTTCGACTCTTGGATGAAGTAATTGAAAAGCGGGGTCAAAGCAGTTTTCAAAGCGACGATATTCTTTCCATGCTCTGTGCCGCTACCTACGAGGATGGTCAATCGATCACTCGAGAGCATATCTATTCGGAACTGATGACCTTTTTGTTTGCTGGTCATGAAACGACTGCGCTTTCGCTGACTTGGGCCATGTATCATCTTCACAAAAACACGAACTCGCTGTCTCGTTTGCGGCAAGAGCTTGACTCGCTCGCCGACGATTCTCCAGCGAGTCTGACTTCAGCGGCCTATTTGAAGGCCACCGTTCAGGAGACGTTGCGAATCCACCCGATCCTTACCGAAACGCTCCGCAAACTGAAAGCGCCTTTGCAGTTAGGGGAATACATGTTGCCTGTCGGGATGTCGGTGGCGCCAGCGACCGTATTGGCACACCATAACCCCGCGACCTACACGGAGCCAGAACTCTTTCGCCCGGAACGGTTTCTCGAACGCAGTTATTCCCCGTTCGAGTACATGCCTTTTGGGGGTGGCCATCGTCGATGCATCGGCGCCGCGTTTGCTTCTTATGAAATGGCGATTGTACTGGGCACGCTACTCAAGCGATTTGAGCTGGAGCTGGTCGATTCCAAACCGGTCGTCCCCAAGCGTCGCAACGTAACCATCGGTCCGTCGACCGGCGTGCCAATACGCGTCGTGTCGAGCCGTCCTGTTTCTTAGGCTTCCAGCACATCAAGCTTGAAGATTGTTACAAGGTATCCAGGGCTGGGAACCGGATGTGAAAGGCAGTACCTTTTCCGACGGTGCTTTCAACCCGAATTCGCGCTTGATGTTGATCGATGATTTCCTTGCAGGCAGAAAGGCCGAGTCCCGTGCCACCCTTGCCGCTACCGTCGGGGCCGCTTTTGGTAGTAAAGAACGGTTCGAAGATCCTGGGTAGGTTCTCCGAGGAGATACCGTGGCCAGAATCGCGGACCGAGAGGATCACCGACTTCGTGGCTTCGTCGTGCGCGATACGAATGCGAATGGTACCCACCTCGCCGATCGCTTGTCTCGCGTTGGTGAGCAGATTCAGCATTAACCGTTGGATCTGATTGCCGGCGGCCATCACGTTGGGAACCGGGTCGAATTGCTTCTCGATGGCCACGCGATACTTTTGCATTTCCCGTTCGAGCAGTACGAGCGTGTCTTCGATGAGCGGGACCAGGTTGGTTGGCTCCATATCGCCGCTGCGATTGCGAGCCAGTCCCAGGACTGTGTTCGTGATCTTTGCACCTCGGTTGGCGGCGTCGAGGATTCGCGAAAAGGCTTTGTCGCGACTGGCCTCGTCTTTGTTCCTTTGTCCCATCTTGGCGTAGTTTAAGATGGTCATGAGGAGGTTATTGAACTCGTGCGTGGTCGTGCTGGTCAATTCGCCTACGGCGGCTAGCCGTTCGACTTGCGTCAGCCTCATTTGCATTTGAGCCAGGGATTGATCAGTCGCGACACTTTCAGGCGCGTTGTAGAACGCTTTCCCGGCGGCGACCGTATCGGGGGGGTCCATCGAACGATTTTCCAACATGTGGTGCATCCAAGCGATATGGCGGTGGGAATGGGCAGACGCTACTTTCCCGTTGAAGAGGAATACTCGAATCAGCGGTATCAAATCAAGTTCGGAAAACCATGTTTCAAACGATAGATCGGCTGGAAAGGTTGTTGGAAATCGCATCCGGCGAGGGGATTGCGGTCCGCTGCGAATGGCTGGGCGGGGTGCGAGGCGGGCTTGTTCGTGTCGGCAGAAAGCCTATCCTTTTCGTGGATGATTCACTGACGGCGACCGAACAGTTTGAGCAGGCGAAAGCGGCTCTTGGGCAATTGGACTGGAGCGAATCGGAATGGTGGGACGAAATGAGCCAGTTGCTTGCGTCGGAGAACCTGCGTGCGTAGGCGGGGCTCCCCATTTTCGCCTGTTCGGTTCAGGCCAGAAACCAATTCACGGCAAAAGAAACGGCCGTTAAGAGAAGAAAAAACCCTGTTGGGCTAGGCAATTTGTAGTCAAAACGTTATCTAAAGAGCCCCAAAAAGCTCACTTACCTATTTCACTACCCACTATCTCAAAGAAATTTCGAAAGTCTTTGTTCGAGGATCAATCGAAAATGCAAGTTAGCGAAGATGTTTTTTCCAAGGTTCAAGCGGCATTGGTTGACGCTCTCGGAGTCGACGACGATGAAGTGACCCCGCAAGCGACCATGGTCGGCGATTTGGGGGCCGAATCGATCGATTTCCTGGATATCGTCTTCAAGTTGGAGAAAAGCTTTGGGATCAAGGTTGCTACCGAAGATCTGTTTCCAAAGGACATTTTGACCGAAAGTTCCTACGTTCAAGGGGGCAAAGTGACGGCCTCCGGAATCGCTGAGCTAAAGAAACGAATGCCTTGGGCCGATCTGAGCAAATTCGAAACCAACCCCCGCGTTCAGGACTTCGGCGATTTGCTGACCGTCAGCGATTTGTGCCGATACGTTCAGTCCAAGATCGCTTAGTCTGGTTCGAGCAAATCAATGCGTTGGTTCTGGATTGACAGGTTTATTGAATTTGTTCGCGATACGCGGGCAACGACCGTCAAGAATGTATCCTTCGGCGAGGAGCCGATCGACGACTACTTGCCTGGCCACCCTCATTATCCCCATTCCCTGATCATTGAGGGAATGGCACAGACGGGTGGCTTGCTCGTATCCGAGTCGGGTGGTTTTCGGACGAAAACCGTGTTGGCGAAAATCTCCAAGGCGGTTTTTCACGATCTGATCGTGCCGGGAGACCAAGTATTCTTGCAAGCTGTGGCTGAGGATATCAAACCGACCGGGGCGATTGTGCAAGGAACAGTGGTCGTTGGCGGCCAAGTGAGGGCTGAACTGGAGCTTTCTTTCGCTTTTCTAGACGACCGTTTTGGTGATGGTGCTTTGTTTCCACCCGAGGATTTGCTGCGTACGCTTCGAATTCTCAAGCTGTTCGACGTTGCTGTCGACCAAAACGGGAATAGAATATACGCTCCTGAACACATGCTCGAAGCGGAACGCCAAGCGGCCATAGGCATCAGGCATAAACGCCCATAGCACGATTTGCAATTACCGTTTTTTGGAGTGAGAGTCGTCGATGCGCCGTCGTGTGGTTGTAACTGGAATTGGGATGGTGAATCCGCTCGGACATGACGTCCAAACGGTTTGGTCCGCGCTCCAAGAGAGCAAGAGCGGTGTCGGTCCCATCACCGTTTTCGACCCCAGGGGTTATCCCACCACCATCGCTGCCGAAGTGAAAAACTGGAGCATTGCCCAGGCTGGCGAAAACGTAGACAAATGGAAGCATTGCGGACGCCATACCCGTTTTGCCGTCGGTGCGGCCAAGCAAGCGATCGCGCAATCGGGCATTCTCGATTCGGGAATGGCTCCGACGAGAATCGGCGTCTACATGGGAGCAGGCGAAGGAAACCAAGATTTTCCCAACTTTACCAGCATGATGGCTGCCGGAGTCGAACATGGTCCTTTCGATTTAGCGGCCTTCTTGCGCCGTGGTCGCGAAATCCTCGATGTCAATGCCGAGCTCGAACAAGAACCCAACATGCCGTCCGCTCATCTGGCAGCTCTTTTTGATGCCCAAGGGCCCAACAGCAATTGTTTGACGGCGTGCGCTGCGAGCAGCCAAGCAGTTGGCGAAGCGACCGAATTGATCCGTTGCGGTGACGCCGATGCAATGATCGCCGGCGGAGCCCACAGCATGATTCATCCCTTCGGTTTGACAGGCTTTAGTTTGCTCACAACGCTATCGCAACGAAATCAAGATCCAACCCGGGCATCGCGGCCATTCGACCGAGATCGCGATGGTTTCGTTTTGGGTGAGGGAGCCGCAATTGTGATTCTCGAAGAATATGAACATGCCCGAAAGCGAGCCGCACCGATCTTCGGTGAAGTGCTCGGTTACGGCAGTACAGCCGATGCGTATCGAATCACCGATATCCATCCGGCAGGCCGTGGCGCAATCGGTTGTATGCGACATGCAATCGCGGACGCCAAACTCAATCTCGATGAAATAGGTTACGTCAATGCACACGGAACGAGTACGACCGTCAACGATAGAACCGAGACGCTCGCGTGCAAAGGCGTTTTCGGTGATCGCGCTCGACTGACACCTGTCTCCAGCACCAAGAGCATGATGGGGCATTTAATTGCGGCGGCTGGCGTTACCGAAATGATCGTCTGCTTGATGGCCATCCGCGATGGCGTGTTGCCACCTACGATCAATCAAGAAACGTCCGACCCAGACTGTGATTTAGACTACGTGCCCAACGTGGCTCGTCCGTCTAAGCTGAAAGTTGCGTTGAACAATAGCTTTGGTTTTGGCGGGCAGAATGTGACATTGGCCGTTGGTGCACTACGACCATGATAAGTGATTCGGTGCTCTTGGCATACATCGAAGAGTCGTTGCCGGCGGAAGCGATGGCTAAAATCGAAACGACATTGCGCAGCGACGAAATGCTTCGCAAGCGGTTAACTGCCGTGATTGCTCAACGCGATAATGGAGTGCACACCGTAGGCGACATATGGCGAAGACATAGATTGAGTTGTCCGACGCGTGAGGAGCTTGGCAGTTATTTGCTAGGGGCCATGATGGACGACCAAGCGGATTACATCAAATTCCATTTGGAGCAGATCGGTTGTCGTTTCTGCCAATCGAACTTCGAGGATCTATCGGCGAGTCATCATCGAGACGCAGTCATCGCGAGACGCAAAAAGTACTTCCAAAGCAGTGTGGGGCGATTGCGTCCCGAGGGAAGAGGTTAAGCCGTGCGCGTTGGTCATATCATCAAGCTAATCCCAGATCGCAAGTTCGGCTTCATCAAGACGGAGCATTTTCGAGAGGATGTTTTTTTTCATTTCTCGGCATTGCGAGGCGGTTTGCAAGGGCAGTATCTTCAGGAGGAGCAAGAGGTCGAGTTTGAGATCAACGAGATCCTGAGGTTGGATGAGCAAAAGCTGGAAGCGACCATAGTTCAAACCCCGGCCCGCCCCCTGTCTAAAACTTTGGATGAAAAGTCGATCCCTGCCATGCAAGCATCGCACCACCCGCGAGCAAGGCAGAGGAAGCCGACTTGGCGCGAAAAATCGGGCCCGGAAGCCGCGAGCCAAGACGGACCGCATTCCGAGGAGTCCGCGCCGGAATAGTCTCCGGCGGTGTCCTTACGAGGATGTCCCGAAGATCGCGGCGAGCCACAAGCTGGGCATGTCTCACGCATCATATACCGAAGTGCTCTCTGCAGGAGCCCTTTTTTCCTTTTTGCGAACTTGATAATCATGACTGGAAACTCAATCTCCAAGGGCATTATCTTGGCGGGCGGGTCCGGTACGAGGCTATACCCGATTACGCGGGCCGTGAGCAAGCAACTGCTGCCAGTGTACGACAAGCCCCTGATCTATTTTCCACTGTCTGTTTTGATGCTTGCAGGCATTCGCGACGTGCTTGTAATAAGCACCCCAGACGACCTACCCCTTTTTCGTCGATTGCTTGGTGACGGAAGCTCCTTGGGTATGAATTTTGAATATCGCATTCAGGCGACACCTCGAGGACTCGCGGATGCATTTATTGTCGGAGAGTCCTTTGTCGGGAACAGTTCGGTCGCCTTGGTTCTCGGCGATAACATTTTTTACGGTCAGGGATTTCAGGCTCTGCTCCAACGGGCGGTATCGCGACCAAGCGGGGCGACCATTTTTGCCTGTCCCGTCAGTGACGCTCAACGGTACGGCGTAGTGGATTTTGATGCGCAAGGGAAAGCGACTTCTATCGAGGAAAAGCCGTCAAAACCACGTTCGAATTTCGCCATACCAGGTCTCTACTTTTACGACAACCAAGTGGTTGAAATTGCCAAAGCGTTAGCACCTTCCCCAAGAGGAGAGATAGAGATCACGGACGTCAATCGCGTCTACCTGGGACGCGACGAATTGTGGGTGGAGCGACTCTCGCGTGGATTTGCCTGGTTGGATACAGGAACACCTGAGTCGCTACTGCAGGCTGGTAATTTCGTACAGACGATCGAAGCTCGTCAGGGGCTGAAGATAGCGTGTCTCGAGGAAATTGCATACGGTAAAGGATTCATAGATTCCCACCAACTTGAGAGACTAGCCAGCGAATCTCCACAGGAACTTCGCATCTATCTTCAAGGCATTTTGTCTGATGCTTAAGCCAAAAGTCCGAGTCTTTGGCGCCGATAGGAACCCGAGGTGACTTGCTCTATCCAATGGGTATTTGCGAGATACCATTGCACCGTTTGACGCATGCCCTGCTCAAATCCAACACTAGGCTGCCAGCCCAGATCGCCTAAGATTTTGGAGGCATCTATGGCGTAGCGTCGATCGTGACCCGGCCTGTCTTTCACGAACTCCATTAGCGATTTGCAAGGTGAATGAGCAGGTTTAGCTAACTCATCTACGAGATCGCAAAGGGTCTCTACCACGTGGATATTCGTTTGTTCGCTATTGCCCCCGATATTGTACGTTTCTCCTAGGGCACCCGTTTCCAATACGACACGCAACGCATGGCAATGATCTTCGACATAGAGCCAGTCGCGTACATGTAGCCCGTCGCCGTAGACTGGCAATCTCTTGCCCTCCATCGCATTCAAAATCATCAGTGGGATCAGCTTCTCAGGAAACTGATAGGGACCATAGTTGTTGGAGCAATTCGAAATGATCGTCGGCAATCTGTACGTTTCGTGATAGGCTCGAACGAACATGTCCGAAGCGGCTTTGGATGCGGCGTACGGTGAATTGGGGGCATAGGGTGTACTCTCGACAAATTTTCCTTCCGCTCCGAGCGAACCAAAGACCTCATCGGTGGATACGTGTAGAAACCGAAACGACTCCTGTTGCAAGGATGTCATTCGACGAAAGTACTCGAGCGTTGCGTCCAATAGCTGGCATGTTCCCGCAACATTGGTTTGTACGAATAGCATCGGTCCATCTATCGACCGATCGACATGAGACTCAGCTGCAAAATGAATGATCCATTTTGGCGAGTGTGAAGCTAGAAGCTCAGGCACTAATGCACGATCGTTAATATCGCCATGTACAAAGAGGTGATTAGGGTGTTGGATTGGAATTGAGTTTAGGTTTCCGGCGTATGTCAATGCATCGAGATTGACGACGCGAAGATCGCCACGCTCGAGTGTTTGCCGAATGAAACAGCCACCGATAAAGCCGGCACCTCCAGTCACCAAAATTGTGTCCACGGTCAAGACCTACTGAGCGAGATGGAATCGAACTCTGGCCAGTGTAACTCGGTATTGCTTCAACAGGAAGGATGTTTCGGTCCCAGTAGGAACGCGTGACGCGCAATATGGAAGCTGAAGCCAACGCCATGTACCTGGAATCTGGAAAGACCCGATAGGATCGACGACGTCGGACCGGGAGTTGGGCGGATTGCTGTCGAGACACTCGTAAAAAACTGCTTAGCCGTTTTCGATCGATCCATCTTTAATTTGAATAAGTTCGGCATCCACTTCGCTTGCATCGAGTCTAGCGTAGCAGTCCTCAAGTTTTCCTCGGCTTGCCAGCCGAATCACTTGCCCTCCACTTGCTGCCACATAGGACGTTTTACCAGTTAGGAATTCACATAGGATGGATCCAAGACCAAAGACGTCGGTCCGTTCGTCGAGCCGATCGATTTCGCCCAACGCTTGTTCGGGAGGCATATAGGCGGGCGTTCCCATCACGCTCCCCATTTGTGTTACCGATCCAAGCGAAAGCGGTGAAACACTACCGACGCTTCGCAGCGTGCGGATCATACTGACCTCGGTCTGTTTTTCGAGCGATTTCTTTTCGTCAGCGATGCCCCCGGCTGCTAGTACTTTGGCCAAGCCCCAGTCCATCACTTGCACTTCTCCGAACACCCCGACCATAACGTTAGCCGGTTTCAAGTCGCGATGAATCACCCCGCGTGAGTGTGCATAGGCCATCGTCTGGCAGATCTGCTCAAAGATGCCGCTGGCGATTCCGATTTCAACGAAGCCCAGAATGCAAGACATCCCGCGCACACTAAACACCGAATATGTCCAAGCGAATGGAGGACACATTCTCGACGATGTCTTCTGAATGGATTGCGGACAAAACTGCTTGAGTACTCATCATTGGATCTTTCCGGACGAGTGCTGCGAAAATGGAATGTAGATGTTGCGGACTCTGCTATGATGAGAGGGCTGGGTAGGCGTCTTACCCTACTTTTCGAAAATGATGGAACGGCGGCTCCGAAATGCAAACGCAGACCAATAATCGACGATACGACCAGCAATGGATCGAGTCGCTCTCATGGCAAGACCCTGGGGCGATCGCTGATTTGCGTGATTATTTGTTGAAAGGCCTTAAGAAAAGATTGTCTAAGAAGGCGGTTTCAAGCCACATTGAGGACTTCGTCCAAGACTCCTTGATACGAATTTTGGAAAAGCTGCCGACTTTTCGCGGAGAGAGTCAATTCACATCATGGGCTCTTTCGATTGCCAATCGAATTGCGTTCTCTGAATTGCGGCGATCGAGGTAGAAGGACGTTTCTCTCGATTCGCTCATTGATGGACGTTCGTCGAGCATGGAATCCGCCACGACGGATTCCGAGCCGATAGAAGACGAACGCCAGAGAATTTCCCACAAACTTCCTGTTTTGATTGAGACGACGTTGACCGAAAAACAACGCGTTGCGATTCGTGCTACATTCCCTGAGGCATTCTAGATCAAGTACAAACACACTGTTTTGAAAGTTAGCTATGAGTTCCGCTTCGAATTCCGAAATCCACCTGACGAATCTCGTTCAGCTTTTGCTTGCAACGCAAGACAAAGAGCTGACACGTGACGAGTTACACGATCGAGTGGCGCGGTATGCAGAACCGGTCGTGGATAACGATCAACTACCGGCTGATAGTGAGATGCTGATTCAGCTCTTGTCAATCTGCAGCGATTGCCGCGAAGAATTCGAATGCTTGGTGGCCGTTTTCCAATCTAGTTAGTTTGCGCAATTTTCGAATGCGGTTTCAGTGAGCGGTCTCCCCAGGAAGGATTTGGCCATTTGAAGGACTTCATGGAAAAATTCCGAATGTGGACTTCCCCAATCTTTCCGATTCCGCGCAAAATGAGCAGATCGTTACATGGCTTCCCTACCTAGGTCAAAGCTCTTTGCTTTCCTTACCGTCGCTGGTGTGGCAGCAATTCTTTTTATCCAGTTTGGTCATCTTCTCAGCTTGAGCTTTTTGGCGCAGCGAGAGACCCAACTACGACAGGTCCAAATCGAATCGCCTATCGTTGTTTTTGGAATAGCCTGTCTTGCATACGTTGCCGTGACTGGTCTTTCATTGCCTGGTGCGGCGGTGCTGACGTTGCTCTTTGGCTGGTATTTCGGATTCGTTCAAGGATTGATCTTGGTTAGTTTTGCCTCGACTGCTGGCGCGAGCATTGCATTCCTTCTTAGTCGATTCTTATTTCGCGAATCGATGGACAAGCGATTTGGTCCAAGGTTAGCATCGTTCAATCGGTCCCTTGCGGACCAAGGAGCTTTCTATTTGTTTAGCCTTCGTCTGATTCCAGCAATACCATTCTTCGTGATCAATGCGATCATGGGACTGACTTCCATGAAGCTTCGGACTTTCTGGTGGGTAAGCCAACTTGGAATGCTACCTGGAACCGCTGTCTATGTTTATGCAGGTTCAAGCGTCCCGAGCCTTCAACGGCTTGCAAACGAGGGTGTGAAAGCCGTTTTCAGCCCCGCACAACTTACACAGATTTTGGCGGCCTTGATCGCCCTCGGCATGTTACCTTGGGTTATGCGGTTCCTTACCAAAGCTGGCAAGACTAAAGAGACCAAGTTGGAGCCTAGCAATCCCGAAGAAGCGATTGGAACAAAGAATCATGGATAAGTTCCCACAATTACTTCCCCCTGACGAGAACAATGCGAAGCTGGAATCTTATGTTCGTCCTGCTGACTGGAGGAACCCGCATTTCAAGGGCCGGTACAACTTAGTCGTCATCGGGGCGGGCACCGCGGGGCTGGTCACTGCCGCAGGTGCCGCAGGCCTTGGTGCCAAAGTGGCATTGATCGAACGAAGCTTAATGGGAGGCGACTGCCTCAACGTTGGATGTGTACCGTCCAAGGCGATCATCAGCGCAGGCCGAGTTGCTGCAACCGTTCGCAGCGCAGAACGCTTTGGAATTCGAGGGACCGAGCATGCGCACGCGGACTTTGGTCAAGTCATGGCACGAATGCGCCAACTGCGAGCTGATATCAGCCCCAACGATTCGGCTGCGCGATTTCGAAACCTAGGAGTGGATGTTTACTTCGGGCAAGCGATGTTCGAAGACTCTCAAACCGTGGATGTCGATGGAACAAAACTGAACTTCGCTAAGGCGGTCATTGCGACCGGAGCGAGGGCAGCGATTCCCACGATTCCTGGGCTTGATTCCGTTCCGTTTCTTACCAACGAAACCATCTTTTCTCTGACGGAGTTACCGAAAAGACTGGGCATCATCGGAGCCGGACCCATTGGTTGCGAGCTCGCGCAGGCCTTCGCTCAGTTGGGCTCGCAAGTGGTTCTCGTCGAGTCGGAATCTGGAATTCTTCCTCGTGAGGACCGAGACGCAGCAGCTATTGTTAGAGTATCTTTGATTCGAGATGGAGTCCGGTTGTTGCCATTTAGCAGCTCGCTTTCAGTGGAAGCGCGACCCACTATGGCACTAACGTCCAATGCAATATCTACCGCGTACCGTGAGGAAATTGATCAACTACTCGTGTGTGTTGGGCGGTCTCCGAACGTCGAGAACATGAACCTCGAATTAGTTGGCGTAAAATACAACGCAAAGGGAGTTGTCGTTGACGACTTCATGCGGACGACCAACCACAGAATCTTTGCAGCAGGAGATATTTGTTCCCCGTTTCAGTTTACGCATGCGGCCGACTTCATGGCCAGAATCGTGATTCAGAATGCGCTATTCCTAGGCCGCAAAAGAGCTTCTTCGTTAATGATTCCTTGGTGTACGTATACCTCTCCTGAAGTTGCTCACGTCGGACTTTACGAAGCGCAAGCACGCGACAAGGGGCTTGAGATCGATACCTATGTTCAGCAGCTTGCTGAAAATGATCGGGCCATTTTGGAAGGCGACACGGAGGGCTTTGTCAAGATCCACGTTCTCAAAGGCAGGGATCGTATCGTCGGAGCGACGATCGTTGCAAAGAATGCGGGCGATCAAATCTCGGAAGTAACTCTTGCGATGACCAACCAAGTTGGCCTCAAGAAAATCGGAACCACAATCCACCCCTACCCAACCCAGGCGGAAGCGATTCGAAGAGTTGCGGATCAATACAATCGCACGCGGCTAACACCCTTGGTGAAATCGTTATTTCAGCGTTGGCTGGACTGGACGCGATGAACTCCACATTTCTCGAAACGACATGCGGCTAGAACAAAAGAAACAACCATGATTCTGAAAACATTGAAACGCGCTGGTCATGAGCTTGCATCGACAAGTCGCCAGCGGCAGATACTCGGCGACGAGAAGCTCGTCGAGGCAGGTCGTTTCGAAGCGACGCTCGCGTCCGTTGGTGTCGATGGTTTAAGCAGGACACGCCTCTCGACTTTGCAAATCAATCTTGGCAAGTTGTGCAATCAAACCTGCTCGCATTGCCATGTGGATGCGGGACCCGACCGACGCGAAAGCATGTCGCATGAGACAGCAGAGCAAATTATTGGGTTCCTAAAGCGTTCTCATGTAGAAACGCTCGACATCACGGGCGGAGCACCCGAAATGAACCCGAATTTTCGATGGCTTGTAGAACAAGCACATGAGCTGGGCTTGAAGATTATCGATCGATGCAATTTGACGATCTTACTCGCTCCCAATTTTACTGACTTACCTGAGTTTTTGGCGAAACATCAGGTTACGGTGATCGCTTCATTGCCATGTTACCTGGAAGAGAATTGCGACTTGCAACGAGGAGAAGGAGTATTTAGCAAGTCCATTGAAGCGATTCACCAACTTAACCAACTAGGCTACGGATCTCCCAGCAGTGCTCTTGACCTCCATCTAGTCTATAACCCCGTCGGGACAAGTTTGCCTCCGGATCAATCGAAGCTTGAAGCCGATTATCGCGGACAGCTCATGTCAAGATATGGCTTGCAGTTCAATCGTTTGTACACGATCACAAACATGCCGATCAGTCGTTATCTCGCCGACTTGCTATCACGTAATGAGTACATGAAGTACATGCAAAAGCTAATGGATAGCTTCAATGCAGAAACGATTGGTGAGTTGATGTGCCGATCCTTGGTATCGGTTGATTGGAACGGGTATCTCTACGACTGCGACTTTAATCAGATGCTTGATCTGCCCTTGGGCTCAACCAACGCAGTTCACATTTCCGAAGTCTCCGAAAGCGACCTCGTTGGTCGAATGATCCAAACGGCCAATCATTGCTTTGGCTGCACAGCCGGTTGCGGCTCAAGTTGCACGGGTAGCATTTCATGAATTCGGGTCCGCAAAGCCAGAATCGCAAGGAAAGCCTCTTAGTATTTGCGAGATTTCCAGAACTTGGAAAAGCCAAGACGCGATTGAACCCCGCGTTCGGCGACGTTCATGCGATGGCAATTTACAAGCAGCTTGCACACAAGACGATTGAACTGGCGAGCCGGTTTGCCGCCGAGCAAGATTGCGCCTTGTCGATCCACTTCAGTGGCGGTGACTGCCACTTGATGGCATCGGAATTCGGAAGGGAACTAATCTTTGTCGAGCAAGTTGACGGAGATTTAGGAGCTCGCTTGACGAGAGCGACGGAGCAGGAATTTTGTCGAGGTGCCCGTCGAGTCGTGGTGATTGGGACCGATTGCTATGGCCTCTGCGAATCGCAACTGCAACTTGCTTTCGATACATTGCGATCACATGACGTCGTACTTGGACCAGCTACTGACGGCGGTTACTATCTCATCGGTATGAACCACCACCAAGCATTTCTGTTCGAAGATATCGAATGGGGTAGTAGTCGCGTGCTGGCGCAGACGAGTATCACTGCTCGGCAAGCTGGAAAATCGCTTTGCCTGTTGGAGCCTCTTCCTGACGTCGATCACCCCGAGGATGTTGTTCTCATGCGTCAAAATGATGTGGGCGACGCAGGCGAGCTTTTTGTGTCGAAGGCAGGCCGTATCTCCGTCATCATTCCTACGCTGAACGAAGCCCATAACCTTCCAAAAACATTGCAGTCTGTGGGACGCGCGAGTGAACAACTTGAGATTATCGTCGTCGATGGCGGTAGCACCGACGGAACACTCGATGTTGCAAAAGAGCACGGTTGCCGGGCGTTCCTGGGCAATCGAGGTCGAGCACACCAGATGAACGCAGGAGCGGCCATCGCAACCGGAGAGACATTGTTGTTTCTACACGCCGATACTTTGCTTCCAGCGAACTATGCAATGGACGTTGAACGCTGTGTGTCGGACGGCAGCATAGCTGGAGCATTTCGTTTGAGCATTGACGGACCTTGTTTCGGATTGCGTTGGGTTGAATGGGGGGCAAACTTTCGATCGCAGTTTTTTCAGTTCCCGTATGGAGATCAAGCCCTATTCTTGCGAGCTAAAACCTTCTTCGGGATGGGAGCTTATCGACCAATTTCGATCATGGATGACTTTGATTTGGTAGATCGACTTCGTCGGTTAGGAAAGATACAACTTCTCAAAACTTCGGTTTCGACGTCGAGCCGACGCTGGGAAAAAAAGGGTATTTTTGCAACGACGCTTATCAATCAGATGTGCGTTCTGAAGTATCGACTGGGTTTTTCGCCCGACAGCATCGCGCAGTTTTATCATGACGAAAAAGAGGATTGAAATCATGAAGGCTACAGCGTCGCAGCGACCATCGGTTTAAAGATTTTTCCATGGACTGATACCGGCAATTCCGAATTCAGTCGAGTCGTCATTAGCGATGCAAGCGGAACAGAACAGCCAGTCGGCACGAACCTTCAGATCACGTCATCCCCTGAACAGCAGGCAGTCGACAATCAGTAGGAATCGTTTCTCCCCCAGCACTCGCGCAATTGCCTGCCGAGTGGAATGGTCAACGTATTTTCCACTCGCGTTGGATAGGCTGTCGAGCTTGAAGTTGCTTCTTCCATCCTTCGCAAAGTTCTTGGCCCGTTGTTGGTGCGATCCGCCATGCTGAATCAATTTCCTCAATCGCCTTGTCATAGTTACTGGCCAAGCCATAGGCTGCAGCCAACGCTGCGAGTGAACTCCAATCTCGCCCGGCGCTCTTTTGCACGACCTTAGACGCTACCTCGATAGCCAGTTTTGGATTCGCGGCTGGAGAAGCTGAAAGCAACCATGCCAATCCATGCTCGATTTCCAATTCGTTGGGCGCAAGCTTGGCTGCGATCTTCAATTTTTTGACCGCAGCAGTAGCGAACCCTGATTCTAAATCGATACGAGCCGCCAGCGTCAAGATTCGCGGATCTGCCTCCTGCTCTTTGGACAACTTGAATTCCGTCGACCGCTTTTCTAGTCCCTGCACTACGTGCGAAAGTGAATGAAAAGTTTGCAGGAGCTTTTGAAACTTGGCATCGACTTCATTGACCTCACTCAAGTCCGACAACACGCCTGGATTATCGCCCAGGTTGAGTCGCGTCAATGCTCGCGCTAAGTATACCTCTGCACTCGCGCCCCCGTCATCAATAACCTTGGAAACGGCGAGTTCGATGTCTTGGTGGTCTTTCTTGCTTCGTAAATTCAATGGATCCGCCAGAAAGAAAGACTCTCGGCCTAAGTGTGCGTGCAAGCCTTTAACAAACGGATCCCGAATCTTTATAGCAAATGAATATTCGCTCGCCTTCGTTGCAACGGACTTTCGAATTTGGGTAATTTCATCTCGAAGCAGCTTCATGTCGGTTACCTGGCGAATTGAAAATCTGAATGAAGTTGCCGTGCGTTCCTCAGGACGGAACAAATCTAACTCCGATTGGATCTTGTCTGCATGGGCCTGTAGCTCAAGGTTGTCCGATTGATACTTGGTCCGAAGTTGTTCGATTTGCGCCTTTTCCTGCTCGACCTTTACGATCCGGTCCTGCCAGTCCTCGAATCTTTTGTCCAGCGACATTCCTCGCTTCAATAGGCCGCCAAGCCCGGACCATGTGCTTTCTAAGCCATTCAACACGGCATCTGGCGATTGGGCCTGTGGAACCGCGTCGAGCCAACCACGAATTGCTCTGAAGGATTCCAATTTGGGATCATCCTCATCGGGAATGAGGTCTTTGACGTGCATGATGTGTATTGCCGTAAAGATCGTTGGACCGCGACAAAGGCTTCCAGACATCATGCCGACTACTTGTCCTTCGCGATTGAACACGGGGCAACCGTTTAACGTTCGCGGTGCAAAATGACTCAACCAAATCCACATTGTCTCGGGATCAAGCCCATATCGCTCGGACGGTTGAATCTCCAAGCCGGAAACGTATTCTTCGCCTAGCAATCTTCGCTTCACTTTTATGGGTGCCAACCAGTTTTCAAAGCCATCAGAAAAAGGCCCACCCCATGCAGCTAAATCGTCATCGATCCCAGGATTGGCATTTCGCATCAAATCAAGTGGTTTGTCGGAGCGCGGAACCCCCCTCTTGGCGGGCGAAATTTTTGCGATGGCAATGTCTTTGCCCACGGACGCTGCCACAATTCCATCGACATCAAATCGCATGCCATCATAAAAAAACACGGTTAACTTATCTCCGCCGCGCAGGCCTGTTAGGTTTGTTAGACAGGTTGCAATATAGCCGCGTTCATCTACATAAAAGCAGCTGCCAACACACGTCCGACTGTTGAGATTACTGTTAAGATACAGTGCCCCGACCTTCTTGAAGAGTTCGCCTGAGAGTTGGATGGGTTGCGATTGCGCATGAACCACGGTGCAAGCGAAGAGCGACCACAAAAAAACTGAGCCATATTTCGCGATCGCCATGTTTGCATTCCTTACCGCGAGTTAGGAGAATTTTCAAAAGAAAATTCGGATTCAGCTCAAATCGCGACAGTTTGGACAACGATCGAAATGAATAGATGAATAATCGTCATCGACACTCTACCATAAATCGGTGTGGGACACTACATTCGAGGGACTTTCAAGTAAACTGGACGATGGTGTCGCCGCTCGCTTTCGTAATAGGTCTTTTATGTCTACTCGATTTCTGGTTTTTTGCGCGATCTTTGGGTTCACTTCCACCATTTTTGCGACCGATTCGAAAGAATCTGATGGCGATCAGGCCAAGCGGCTAGTTCAGGCTGCACTTCAATCAGAAATCACAGGTACAGCCCAAGAGCGCGAGGAACTTGTTAAACAGGCGTCGGCACTTCAGTCTCAAGACCCATCCGTGCACTGGCAGCTTGGGCAAGTGAAAATTGGAAACGTCTGGAGGGACTACACATCGCTCGTTGATCAATCGAAGAAGTCGAAAGTACTGGAAGAGTATCGCGTACTGCGTGACAGTTCTCAACCGACGCTTGCAAGCCAAATTCAAGTCACGACATTTTGTTTAAAACATGGTCTGAAAGAGCAAGCAAAGTCACATTGGTCTGCAATCCTGGAATTGGATCCAGACAATGCCAATGCACGAAAGCAAATGGGATTCGTACGACTGGGAGGTCGATGGCTATTGAGCAACGAAATTGAGTCGGAGCGTCGATCATCCACGAAGATTGCTGAGAATCTTCGCAAAAATCTACCCGGACTGCGAAGCATCGGAGAAGATTTGATAAATTTAAGGATAACGTCTATTGAAGCAACAGCAAAGATTTCTGTGGATGCGAGTATCTACTCAATTCCTGGCTGGGAACTTTGCTTGTCATCTGACAACAATCGAGGTGCGTCTGCAGTGGTCGCCGCTCTCGAAACGCTGAGTGCACCAGAAGCCTCTTTGTCACTAGCGCGCCACGCTGTTTGGGCAAGTGACTCGAAAGTACGAGAGTCCGCGATTCTCGCGCTTGCATACCGTGACCAGCACTCTTTCATCCCTGCAATGTTAGCGGAGCTTCAGGGGCCATGGATCGCCTCGCGACAGTGGGCGTACGACAGTTTCAATCGGCTCATCATTAGATACTCACTGGTTGCAGACGGACAAGACAGACAGTCGCTGCAAGTCATGGACAACATCTATTTTCTGCAAGGTAATCCCTATCTTGCAGCATTGACAGCCAATTCGCAGGCTTCGCAATCGACATCCCAGAACGAACGTATTAGGCGAAATGAGAACGCACTGATCGAAACCCACAACGCACAGATCATCCATGTCCTCGGTCGGGTGACTGATCAAAATGGTCTTACGTCGCCGCAGGATTGGTGGGAATGGTGGGACGCAAAAAATGAAGTCTACTCGTCTAGCGAAAAGCCGATTTTGACGAGCTACATGTTTCGCACCTCCGAAGCTAGGGCCCCGCTCTCACTGAGTTCGAGTTCAGAGAATAGCGATGGTCGCGAGAGTCGTGACAAGTACAAAAAGGATTGCCTCGCGAGTGGAACTCCGATTCTAACGCAGCGCGGACCAGTCAACGTCGAGCGAGTGCGCATTGGAGATTTGGTACTTTCAAAGCATCCGGAAACTGGAGAAGTTCGTTTTAGTCCGGTTCTCCGGACTACAATTCGAGAGCCGGAGCCACTCATTCGAATTGCGCTCGAAGGCGAAAGCAGCCGAGCAATTCGCGCGAGTGGCGGCCACCCGTTTTGGGTTAGCGGCAAGGGTTGGTTGAAAGCTCGCGAGCTGACGCCTGGAATGCGACTTCATGGCCTGGAGCAATTCTCGGAAGTCATAGGAGTCGAAGAGGAAACAAAGCCAACGCGGACCTATAACCTAGTGGTAGCCGACTTCCACTCTTACTTTATTGGGATCGGTGGTGTGCTGAGTCACGACAATAGCGTCATTGAACCGGTACGCTGCTTGGTCCCCGGGCTAAACCTGCAATAACAAGAGTTGGTCGGCTGATGGCTCCCAAGCACTCAGCGCACTGGCATATGTTGTTGTGAACAATCGCGTCAAAGAATGGCTCAC
>Ga0105048_10004864_pt1 | contig 21822 bp, 17 predicted proteins | sample MAT05_FD_78382 | JGI IMG/M metagenome (GOLD analysis project Ga0105048, IMG submission 78382) | Freshwater microbial communities from Lake Fryxell liftoff mats and glacier meltwater in Antarctica - MAT-05 | ecosystem: Environmental > Aquatic > Freshwater > Ice > Liftoff microbial mat | place...
GGCCGATTGTATGGGGTCGGGGCGGAACGAGGGGGGCAAATAGGGGGGGGTGGGGTTTGGGGTCCCATCGCGGGGGGTCGGGGTTTGGGGTTTGTGGTTCTTTGATCCGGCCAATCGAAGCCTGTCCCCAAGCCCCACCGACCCCTTCGCTCGCCTCATGAAACTCTGGGCGTATATCGCACACGGGAAGAAGGTTTGCGCTGAACCGATCCCGTTCGCAACGTCCGAGCGCGCCCGCGCCCGGGTGGTGGAATTGGCAGACACGCCAGACTTAGGATCTGGTGTCGCAAGACGTGCAGGTTCAAGTCCTGTCCCGGGCACCAAGGCGTGCGACGATCAATCCCTCGCAGCTCGGGGACGATCCAACCATTCGCGGGTTACTGGAAGATCAACCGGAACACTTCTGCGACTTTCCGGCACGCCTGCACCCGGCGGATCCGTGAAACTGTCCCGAGCTGGCGATCCAATTTGGCTTTGGAAATGAAGTAGATTCGCGAACAGTCGATCACCGTCGATCGATCGAAACCGTCTGCTTCGTCGCAGACGATTTCAAAAGGGCGGTTGCCGATGGCGGGGCGCTTCGTCGAACCAAAGAGCACGTTGATCGAAGCCCGATTGCCGTCCACGCACGACTCGTCATTGGACAGAATGATCAGCGGATGACCGTGCGGGTCTTGTTCGTCGCCCCGCGTCATCCATATTTCCCATTGCCGGCTCATTCGGGACGATCAGGACTTAGCTTCGCCAGCCGATTGGCCCGCTCGTATTCCGGCGGTGTCTCCAGCACGGTAAAGTAGCCGGCGGGCCGGTGCGGAATCGGCTCGGGCACGACGTACTCGCTGATTTGGACAAAACGCGTTCCACGTCGAATGATGACAGGTTCGCCTTTTTTCAGCACGCGGTCCATCAGCCGGCCGAGCTTGGGTTTCGCACTTGAGACAGTCAGGTAATCCATCGGTCCACTTTCGGTCTCAAAGTAGACCGTGTCAAGCTGCCGTCGGCGGATTCGCTCCTGACTCCAGTTTAGCGCCGGGTCAAAAAATGGGCGGGCTATCGTAGGTTTCGACGGATCCAATCGTCCATCTGCACCTTCTCGTGATACAGCGGGTCACTGCGGTCGTAGCCGATTTGTTTGCTGGTGAAATCATTGATCAGGTCCTCCGCGCCTTCCTTCACGACCTTGCCACCCGTGTCCGTGATCACCCACGTGAATTTCATCCGCAGCGGATAAATGGGTCGGATGATGCGCGTTTCCCGCGCCGTGGGATTGAGTTCCCCGGCCATATCAATGTCGGTGAACGTCATGGCCAGGGTTTGACCCACCGGAACCAGCTGGCCGGCCCAAATTTCCAAATGGCGTCGTAGGCCGTCCAGATAGGGTTGGCTGCTCGGGGCACCCAACTCGGATTTGAAGTCGGTGAATTTCTCTGGGTGGTCGTAATTGACCACCACCGTGCCATGGAAACCGGGGTTGGTCTGGCAGCCCGCCCAAGCCAGCGCCACGGCGGTGAGGAGGAACCCGGCAAGTCGTTTTTTCATGGGAGATCGGAGGACGGAGATGAGCTCGGGGAGGGGGAGATTCCAAAAATGCGACCTCTCCGGCAATCCATTATCTCCCCTGTCCGTGAAGGCAGGCGTCCGGCGTCCCCCATCGGCCTCGCCACGTCTGTCACGTTTCACCGGCCCGTCGCCTTTGCCATTCCCGCCTTCCGCCATTACATTGAACCGAGAGGCCCGCTTCAGGTCTCTGACCCACCCACCCAACCTTCCCCAATATGAAAAACTTCCTTTCTCTCCGCCTCGCTGCGATCGCCGCGGCGGCTTTCACCCTCGTTTTCGCAGCCGGTTGCAGCACGGCCAAGGTCCAGGACACTTGGACTGCGCCCGACGTCACCCAACTCAACTTCAAGAAAATCCTCGTAATTTCCGCGACGCAGGATGGCAGCGCCCGCCGGATCGCCGAGGATGCCGTGGCGGCCGCGTCCCCCGGGGTCGAGGTGGTGCCCAGTTACAGGGTCATCCCGGACGTTTCCGACCTGAAGAACTTGGACAAGGTCTCCGAAACCATTAACGCGGCCCACTTCGATGGCGTCGTGGTCATGCGCATGCTTTCATCCCGGGACAAGGTCACCGTCACCCAAGACCCGGGCTTCGCCGGCTACCCCGTGGGCTACCGCACGTTCCGCGGCTATTACGGCCGGTATGCTTTGGGCGGCTATGGCTACCGTTATGGCTATGGCCGCGACTTCGGCGCCACCACCACGGTGACCACCGACCGCATCACCCAGATCGAAACCAACATTTACGAAATGCCCGGCGGCAAGCTGGTCTGGTCAGCCACGACGGAAAGCACTTCCCCCGACAGCACCCAGCAGCTCGTGGATGATGTGGTAGCAGCGCTCAAGAAAGAGCTGATCAAGGACAAGCTCATCCCCGCGACCAAGAGCTGAGGTTCCCCGGCCGCCCCAAATCTGTTCGTCCTTTCGTTCTCCCGTCGTGTGGACGGGCCGGACCACACCCGTCCACGCCCCAAGCTTGATCGTCTAGGTCGCCTCGCCCAGCCGGTCGCCCATGCGGGCGTAAGTCTCCCGATGCAGAGCGCTCTGTTCGGCGATATCCCCGTCGAACCGGATCCTCCCTGCCTGAAACACTGTGATCACGCAGGAGCCGCCAAACGCGAACAGGCCCTTCTCCGCGCCCTTGATCGCGGGCCGGCCCGGCGGATGCGTCTGGCGGATCGCGCCGACATTCGTCGCGCCGACTTCCAGCATCGCCACGGTGCCGAACTGCGCCGACTCGATCAGGGTGAGCTCGCGCTTGTTCTGGATGAGATAACAGAGGCTCCGCCGCAGCGCGACCGGGCTCACCGAATAGAGCCAGCCGTTGATCAATCGCGGCTCACCCGGGGTGCCGTCGACGGGGAAATGGAACCGGTGGTAATCCACCGGACACAGCCGCGAGATTAGCAAGGATCCGCCCGCGAATTTCCCGGCCAGCGCCGGATCACCGAATAGCTCCGCGAGCGTGAACTTCGTGCCCTTCACATAAAACCCCTCCGCCGTGTCCACATTCGGAAACGCCAGGTGCCGCCCGTCCGCCGGAAACACCGCCACGTTTTCACCCGGCGCGATCGGACGCGCCTCCGGTTTCAGCGTGCGGTAAAAAAATTCGTTAAACGTCTTGTAGTCGAAGGCCGACTTCTCGAACTCATCCACGTCGACGTCATACTGGGCAATAAACGGGATGATGCGCAGCGCGCTCACGCGCTTGTTCATTTTCCAGCCATACCACTTCGAAAACCACGCCCGCCGCGCGAACAGCCAGACCGTCAGCCTTCCCGGCGCCGTCTCATACGCCCAGCGCAGCCACTTCTCGCCGTAGATCTGCTCCGTCGCGACGGTCTGCTTGTAGCGGTCGTAATAGCGGATGGGCTCAATCGGCATGCGAGGGCAAGGGTCGTGCAATGGCGCCGGAGCGCAAAGCAGAAAAATTCCCCATCCCGCGACGGCGGCTTCGCGGCCCAGCCTTTTGCGTTTTGTTTACGATGGGGATGCGGCGCCCCCGCCGCGTCCTGGATTCAAGAATCCCCCCGTGTCAGTGCACGCGCACCTACCCCACCTCCGGCCGTTCGCCTCCCAACCGATCATTTTTCTCACAGTGGTGACCCACCAGCGCCGACGATGTCTCGCTTGCCACTCTGCCTTCGAAATCCTCTCGATGATCTGGCAACGGTCCCCGAAGTTGAACGGCTGGGCGGTCGGTGACTACCTCCTCATGCCTGACCACGTCCATCTGCTTGCCAGACCCGCCTTTCAGGCCAAGTGCCTCGCCCAATGGATCGAAACTTGAAAATCCCTGAGTTCACGGCGTCTCAACCCGCAGCTCGGTCTCGAGCCGCCGCTCTGGCAGAGCGACTATTTCGACCGGTTCCTGCGCTCTGCGGACAACTATTCGGCAAAGTGGGACTACGTCGCGCTGAATCCGGTGCGGCAACGTCTCTGCGCTAGACCAGGCGACTGGCCGTGGAGAGGTCGACTGAACGAATTGAGGTTTTAAGCTCCAAACCCCGGGGCGAGGGCGCCCCAGCCCCATTGCCACCAGTGAGCTCTCAATGGGGATGGGGCGCCCCGCCGCGGCCTGGACTCAAGAATTGTGGGCGAGCAGAACTCCACCCTATTGTCACTTCACCGCCAGCATCGCATCGTTGTCCGTGAATTCCACGTCTCCGTTGCCCGCGGCGGGCTGATGATCCAGCGCGGCGCGCCACTCACTCGCCAGGTCCGCCGACGGCGTGGCCCAGAGGTCGCGGTGGAGGCGGCTCATCGAGTCGGAATCGAGCAGCAGCGCGAGCTTGTCGCGCGGCACAAGTGCCACCGGCCCGTCCCGTAGCAACCGGGTGCGCAGTTCCGCAAACCGCAGCTCGTTCGCCGGCGCCGGATTCTCCCGCGTGCGTAGCTGGGAAACGTGGATCGCGTTGATGCAGGGATCGGCCACGGCCTGCAGCAGTCCCCCATCCACGGCCGGCCAAGCAGCGGAGGCATCTGCCCGCGTGGCGAGCGTCAACTCCAGCCGGATCAGCTCCGGCGTCGGCGCACTTTCCTCGGGGGTGAGCAAAACTTTCGCGCGCTTCAGCGCCAGCCCGGGGGCGATGCGACCGGTGAAATACGATACCGGCGCCGACAAAACAAAGCCGGCCAGAATCGGTGACATCCACAGCGCGAGCGTCGGGTTGATCCACCAGGCCAGCGCCAGCCAGACGAGACCGAGCGCGGTTTGCCCTGCGTGGGTGGCCACACTTTCGCGCCAGTCGGATTGCCCATCGCGTCCGCGCCGCTGCGTCTTCCAGCCGACGCTGCGCCGGCAGAGCGTGAGCACCACGAACTTGGTGTGAAACAACATCAGCAAGGGTGCGAACAGCGTGAACAGCACGGTCTCCAAAAAAATTCCCGCCAACAACCGGCTCCATCCGCCAAACGCCGCGACTTCCGCCGGTTGGGAGCGCAAATCGAGCAGCGCGAGGATCTTGGGCAGAAAGAGCAGCCCAAGCGTCAGCCCCAGCAGCAGCACCGCTTCCGTGCCAAAGCGCCACTCCACGGTATCCGCAAAGCTGTCCACCGGCAGAGGCGTGAGACCCGTCGCCTTGAACCGCCAAGCGATCGCCGTCGAGAGCGCCAGGAACGCCAGCCAGAGCGGCGAGGCCAGATAGGATAGAATCCCGAGGGCAAAATGCAGCCGGCTCACGGCGTGCATTCCGGGCGCCACCACCAGCCGGGCGTGCTGGAGATTGCCCTGCAACCAGCGGCGGTCGCGCTGCGCGAAATCGATCAGGTTCGACGGGCACTCCTCAAAGCTGCCCTGCACGTCGGCGGCGAGCCACACCTGCCAGCCGGCGCGGCGCATGAGCGCGGCCTCCACGTAGTCATGGCTCATAATGCGCCCCCCAAACGGGCCGTCACCCGGCAGCTCGGGCAGCGAGCAGTGCTTGATGAAGGGCGCAATGCGGATGATCGCGTTGTGCCCCCAGTAATTCGCCTCGCTCAACTGCCAGTAGTTGATGCCCGCGGTGAACACCGGGCCATATAACCGGCTGGCGAACTGCTGCAGCCGCGCAAAAATCGTCTCGCCATTCACCAGCCGCGGCACGGCCTGGATCAGGCCCACGCCGGGGTTGCGCTCCATCATCCGCGCCAGCGCCACGATCGCCCCGCCCGTCATGATGCTGTCCGCATCGAGTACCACCATGTAGCGGTAATGGCTGCCCCAGCGGCGGCAAAAGTCCGCGATGTTGCCCGCCTTCTTGTTCGTGTTGACTCGCCGCTTGCGGTAAAAAAGCCGGTCGCTCGCGCCGAGTTCCTGCACGAGCGCGGCCCAGGCCACTTCCTCAGCGATCCAGCGGGTCGGATCATTGGAGTCACTGAGGATGAAAAAATCGAACTCCGGCAGCCGTCCGTCCGCTTCCAGCGATTCGTAAATTGCCTTTACCCCCGCCATCACGCGGCCGGCGTCCTCGTTGCAGATCGGCATGACCACCGCCGTGCGCACCGCCAGCGGCCCATCGTCCGCGGCCCAGTCCACGCTCGCCGCAATCCGGCACGAATCGCCGCCCTGCCGGCGCAGGATGAAACCCAGCAGCGCCTGCAACGCGCCCATCGCGAGCAGCCCGAACAACACCGTGAAGACGATCAGGTGCGCGAGTTTCCAGCCGTCGTAACCCGTCCGCAGGTGAAGATCAGCCATCAGCACCACGGCGGGCGCGGTGACCAGCAGCACCATGATGGCGGTGAAGATGCGACGCGTGCGGACCCGGCCGGGCTCAAGCTGCTGGGGATCAAAATTCAGGAGTTGCATCGACGTGCCGCTCAGCGGCCGCCGGCGGACATTGCGGCCCCCCATAGCGAGACTACCATCATCAGGCCGCTCACGATGCGCAGGAACGGCCAGCGGTAGGACCACTGCCACCGCAGCCGGCTGCCGGGCGGGGATGCTTCCGCGATCAAACGCGGAGCCATATTGGTAAACTTGATTTCCGGCGCGCGCCCCGGATCCGCTTCGCGCATAAATCCGCTCAACTCGGCCGGCACGGTCTGGCCGCTCATGAAGTGACCCGGCCAGCGCGCCGGCACCTCGCCCATCACCAGGGCCACGCGGCCGCGCGTCAGCAGCGGCGCATGACCCGCCTCCCCGGCCGGCAACACCTGCGCAAACCACGCGACCATGCCGGCATCCAGCGTTTCCATCGCCAGCGCCATGGGCTCGGCACCCGGACGGACTCGCGTCCGGGCGATCGCAATGATGTCCGCCGTCAGCCGCGAGACCTGACGAGCATTGCCCAGACGATGGGCGCGCAGGTAGCGCGCGATGCGGTCCGCGGCGGCGGACCAGGCGGCATCGGCTTTAACAACAGGGGAAAGGACAGGAGCGGCTTTCATGATTTCCACGCATAGACCCATGTTTCGGTAATTGGTTTGGCCCCGGCGCGAAGTTGACACCGAACGACATTCGTCTGCCCTGGCGCCCCCGCCTCGGTCTCAATCGCCACCCGCCAGCCACCGATATGGGGATACGCGCTGATCGAGTGATGCCGCACGCTGCCACCCCCAATGACCTCGATTTGGGCGTCGAGCGTGGCAGCATCGCGGGCCGGAAATTTTTCATCGGTAAAATCCACCCAGAACAGCCGGCCGCGCGGCACGTTGGGCAAATCACCCTCGTGGGTGTTCACGACCCGGCCCAGCCCCTCCGCCGGGGGTTCGCCCAGCGACCAAACGATGCGGTAGTTGAATTTCACCGGCTGGCCGACAACGGGGCGCGTCGCCGGCACCCAGAAGGCCACGATATTGTCCCCGTATTCCGTGCCCGTCGACAGTTGCACCAGCCGCACCGATCCCTCGCCCCAGTCGCCGATCGGCTCGACCCACGCGGAGGGACGCTGCTCGTAATGCGCCTCGAGGTCCTCGTAACTCGTGATCCGGCGGTCGCGCTGCAGCAGGCCGAAGCGCGTGAGGTGGTGCACCGGCGTGATCGCCATCTCAGGGGCCGTGGGATTGTGCAGCGGCTGCCAGAGGTGCTCGCCCGCGGCGTCGTCCACCAAAAGCCCGTCGGAGTCATGGACTTCCTGCCGCATTTGGCCGGCGGGCCGCGCGGTATTTTCGCCATACCAGAACATGCTGGTAAGCGGGGCGATACCCGGAAGGCTGACTTCGCGGCGGAAAATCAACTCGGAGCGGACATCGATGATCGTCGCCTTGCCTGGCTGCACGATGAACTCATACGCGCCCGTGACACTCGGCCCCTTGAGCAACGCAAAAAGGGTGATCGACGTGTCGCCCGCGGCCGGCTTGCCCACCCAGAAATCAGTAAAACGTGGGAATTCCTCTTTTTGGTCCGTCAGCCCGGAGTTAATCGCGATCCCCCGGCTCGAGAGGCCGTAAACCTGACCCGCCCCGATCGCGCGGAAATAACTCACGCCCAAGAATGCGATCAATTCGTCGTAAATCTTGGGCCGGTTGAGGGGCGTGTGCACCCGGAAACCCGCATAACCCAGCGACGAGTGCAGGCTGCCTAGGTCCTTGGCGAGGTCGTAGCTGAAGAAATCCCGCATAAACGGAATTTCCTGCACATGCGTCGCGCTGAACTCGTGGATGGTAACCTTATCGCGGAACAACCCGCCCCGATGGAAAAACTGGAGCTGGAACGGCAAGCGATCGTTCCGCCACAGCGCCTGCAGCGGCCGGAAACGGATGTTTCGGTAGTCGTCATAAGTCAGCCCGCCCAGCCGGGCCGGCAGGCTGTCCTGCGCCGGCTGGTAGGGCGTTTTCACGTCCTCCGCCGCGAGCGACCGCACGTAGTCAAAATTGACCGTTACGGACTCGATCTCGGCGTGCAGTACCCCACCCGCCAAGCCGAGAAACACGGCCAGCCGAAGGGCACAAAAGCTCATTTTGGTCGCAGAGGTCATGGTCGGTCGGGAAGACCACTGCTCCCCCCGCCCAGTTCCTGAATCCGCCGGATTTTTCGCGTCAAAGCGCCCGATTTTTTGGCCCATTCCTCCCTCAGACTAAGTAGGCTGATTTGGTCGTTTTTTTGGGAGGCATGCGGAACCATTCCACGTGGCGGGAAATAGTCGTAGGTTAAGTTCAAAGATGACCGGCATCTTGTCAGTTCGAAGCCCCGACACGCGAGATATTAGCAGGCATCGCGGCAGAAGGATCAGGCCGGTTTTCGTTAACCCTTCATTACCAACGCATCGTCTTTGACGGTGAACTTCACCCCGCTGCCTTCAGCGACCTCGCCGCTGATGAGCGCACGGGCGAGTTTCGTTTCTATGTTGCGCTGCAGGAAGCGTTTAAGCGGGCGCGCCCCGAAAACCGGGTCGTAGCCCTTCTCAGCGGCCCATTCCTTGGCCTTCGTTTCGAGCGTCACCGTGATCCGACGGTCGGCCAAGCGCTTGTTCAAGTCCGACAACAGGAGGTCCACGATACTCGTGATCTCGTCCAGCGTGAGCGGTTTAAACAGAATCGTTTCGTCAATGCGGTTAAGGAACTCCGGTCGGAACGCCTTGCGCAGCTCCGCCATGACGCTTTCGCGGACGCTTTCAGGGATCGTATCGCCGGTGACGCCCTCCAGTAAGAAGCGCGAACCGAGATTGGAGGTCATGATGATGACCGTGTTCTTGAAATCCACAGTGCGGCCCTGCGCGTCGGTGATGCGGCCGTCGTCGAGGACCTGCAACAGTACGTTGAAGACATCCGGGTGCGCCTTTTCGATTTCGTCGAAGAGGATCACGGCGTAGGGCTTGCGCCGCACCGCCTCGGTGAGCTGCCCGCCTTCGTCGTAGCCCACGTAGCCCGGGGGCGCGCCTATCATCCGCGCGACGCTGTGCTTCTCCATGTATTCGGACATGTCGATGCGCACCAGGGCGCTTTCGGTGTCGAACAGCGTCTCGGCCAAGGCCTTGGCGAGCTCGGTCTTGCCCACGCCCGTGGGTCCGAGGAACAGGAAACTTCCGACGGGGCGGCGCGGGTCCTTGATGCCGCTGCGGGCGCGCAGGATCGCCTCCGTCACCAGGGTGACGGCCTCGTGCTGGCCGATGACACGCTCATGCAGGACTTCCTCGAGGCGCAGGAGTTTTTCCTTCTCGCCTTCCACGAGCCGCGTGACGGGCACCCCGCTCCATTTGGAAACGACCTCGGCGATTTCCTCATCGGAAACCTCTTCTTTGAACAAAGTCGTGGTGTTGCCGGCCTTCTCGAGCTTCTTCAGTTCGGCCTCCATCTGGGGGAGTGTGCCATGGCGAATCTCGGCGACCTTGTTCAGGTCATAGGCGCGCTCGGCTTTTTCCATCTCAAGGCGCAGTTGCTCGATGGCCTCGCGGAGCTTCCGGGTCTTGTCCACCGATGCCTTTTCCTTTTCCCAGTGCAGCTTGATGCCCTTGGCCTTTTCGCGGGCCTCCGCAAGTTCCTTGCGCAGGGATTCGAGCCGGCGCTTGCTGGCGTCGTCCTTCTCCTTCGCGAGCGCCGTCTCCTCGATCTCGAGGCGGAGCACCTTGCGGGTCAGCTCGTCGAGCTCCTGCGGCATCGAGTCCATCTCCGTACGGATCATCGCGCAGGCCTCGTCAATCAGGTCGATGGCCTTGTCGGGCAGGAAACGGTCGGAAATGTAGCGGTTGGAAAGGATCACCGCGCTGACGAGCGCGTTGTCTTGGATGCGCACGCCGTGGTGCAGCTCGAAACGCTCCTTCAGGCCGCGCAGGATCGAGATTGCGTCCTCGACGGTCGGCTGGTCGACGAGCACGGGCTGGAAGCGGCGCTCGAGCGCGGCGTCCTTCTCGATGTGCTTCCGGTACTCGTCGAGCGTGGTCGCGCCGATGCAATGCAGTTCACCGCGGGCGAGCATGGGCTTCAGCAGATTGCCCGCGTCCATCGCGCCCTCGGACTTGCCGGCCCCCACGATGGTGTGCAGTTCGTCAATAAAGAGGATGATGCGCCCCTCGGCCTGCTTCACCTCGTTGAGCACAGCCTTCAGCCGCTCTTCGAACTCGCCCCGATACTTCGCGCCGGCCACCAGCGCGCCCATATCGAGCGAGAAAATGATCTTGTCCTTCAACCCCTCCGGGACATCGCCGCGCAGGATGCGCTGGGCGAGGCCCTCGACAATGGCGGTCTTGCCCACTCCGGGTTCGCCGATGAGGACGGGGTTGTTCTTCGTTTTGCGGGAAAGGATGCGGATGGTCCGGCGGATCTCCTCATCGCGGCCGATCACGGGATCCATCTTCCCCTTCCGCGCGAGCGCGACGAGATCGATGCCGTATTTCTCGAGCGCGGCGTAGGTCGCCTCGGGATTGTCGGTCGTCACGCGCTGGCTGCCGCGCATGTCCTTCAAGGCTTTCAGCAACGTGCCGCGGTCGAGCCCGAAGCTCTTGAAAAGTTTCTTCATCGCGTCCGGCTTGCCGACCTCCAGCAGACCGAGGAACAGGTGTTCCACGGAGACATACTCGTCCTTCAGTGATTTGGCCTCGTCCTCGGCCTTGGTCAGGACCTCGTTCATCGCCGACGTCACGTAAACCTTGGACGTGTCCACGTTACCCGAAACCTTCGGCAGGCGCTCCAATTCGCGGTCCACGGCCAGCTGCACGGCGCTGGGCGTGATGCTCATTTTGTCGAGCAGCCCCGGCACGATGCCGTTCTCCTGGCTGAGGAGCGCCGACAGCAAATGCCACGTGTCCACCTCGTTATGCGAGAGGCGGCGCGCCAGCGCCTGCGCGTCGGTGACGGCCTGGCGCGACATTTGGGTGAGTTTATTAGATTCCATGGGTGTCTATCCTTCGCATAAGCCGCGCCACCTACCCGCCAGGTTTTAGCCCCGCCTGAGGGTGCCGGCGGCCCAATTGTGTGCCATCTGCAGTGCCATCAGTCACAGTCCCGTGCCAACGTGGCTGGTTCCCTCCCACGCCCGACCAAGCGGGTTTGTAACCTATTGGGTTACAAACCCGATCAGGCCATCCCCAATGTTTGGCCCCGAAATGGCGCTCCTCTCGCCCCGCCCGCGCGCCTTTAGGCGCGAGGGAGATTGTGCCGCAGCCTACAAAATTCTTGTGCCATTTTGTGGCCAACCTTCCGCTGCCTTGGGTCTCGGACTTCGCGAGCCTTCGCGTTCTTTGCGGTAACGCGTCTCCGAGCCCAAAGGTGTCCCGTTTGGCGATTTGACCTCGGCCAAACCGCCACCCAGCCTGATCGCGTGAAGATTGTCGAAATCGAGACCCGCGTCTGCAACGCCCGGATGCGCAACTGGATCTTTGTGAAGGTCATCACTGACCAGCCCGGCCTCTTCGGCTGGGGTGAGGCCACCCTCGAGTGGCACACCCGCTCGGTGATCGGAGCCATCGAGGACCTGCGCGAGCTGCTCATCGGCGAAGACCCAACCCGGATCGAGCACCTCTGGCAGATGATGTATCGCCAGCATTTCTGGCACAGCAACGGCATCGTGCGCGGTACCGCCATGGCCGGCATCGACCTCGCGCTCTGGGACATCCTCGGCAAGAGCCTCAACGTCCCCTGCCACCAGCTGTGGGGCGGCCGCGTTCGCGACTACATCCGGCTCTATTGCCATCTCGGCGGCGGCAAGATGGAGGATTTTTACGAGACGCCGGTGGATGAGGCCAAACGCTTCGGCGATCTCGCGCGCCAGGCCGTCGCGGATGGCTTCACCGCCTTCAAATCCATGCCCGTCCCCGAGCAGGTCATGATCGAGGGCGTGCAGCCCGTGAAAAGCGCCGAGGCCTGCGTCGCCGCCATGCGCGAGGCGGTCGGTGACAACATTGACATCATGGTGGACTGCCACGCGCGTCCTTCACCGCGGATGGGCCTGCTCTTCGCGAAGGCCCTCGAGCCCTACAATCTCTACTTTTTCGAGGAGCCCTGCTGGCCCGAGCACATGGAGGGCATGGCGGAAATCCAGCGCGCGGTGAAAACGCCCATCGCCACCGGCGAACGCCTGACCTCGCTGCACGCCTTCAAGGAGCTCTTCGAACGCCGCGCCGCCAGCATCGTGCAACCGGACATCACGCATTGCGGCGGACTCAGCGAGGCGCGCCGCATTGCCACCATGGCCCATGCCCACGGCATCGCCATTGCGCCGCACAACCCGCAAGGCCCGGTCAGCACCGCCGCCTCGATCGAGTTCGGCCTCGCGACCCCCAACTACCTCATCTGTGAGGCGGTGCACCAGGATGTCCCGTGGCGCGACGAGATCGTCAGTTGGGGCTTCCGCGTCGAGAAAAAAGGCCGGTTGGTTTACCCCGGTTCGCGTCCCGGTCTCGGCGTCGAGATCAATGAGGCCGCCATCGCCCAGCATCCATTTGCGCAGGAACTCCCGCGCCGCAGTTTCGCCCGCGACGGCGCGGTCATTGATTGGTAACCATGGCCGCCCCACTCCACTCCTCCCCCGCAACGCTGCTGTCGCTGCCGGACCTCGCGGGCCAAGCGGTCGTTGTCACGGGCGCGTCCGCCGGCATCGGGCGGGCCACGGCCGAGGCGCTGCTGGCCAGCGGCGCGATCGTTTTCGGCATTGCCCGCTCGCCGCTGCCTTACCGCCATGAAAACCTGCACTCACTCCGGTGCGACTTGTCGAGTGCCTCGGCCATCACGGCGCTCTTCAAAAAAATCCGCGTCCTCACCCCGCACCTCGACGGCGTCGTCAACGTCGCGGGCATTGATCCCAAGATTCCCCTCGCCGAGGGGGACGAGCACAAGTGGCGGGAGATCGTGGATCTCAACCTGCGCGCCTACTACCTTGTGATCCGCGCCAGCGCGCCGCTCCTGCGCCAAGGGCGCGGGCGCGCCATCGTCAACGTCTCGTCCATCAACTACCGTTTGGGCGTGCCGAAGCGTTCGATCTACTCGGCGACGAAAGCGGGCATCCTCGGCCTCACGACCGGCCTCGCCCGCGAACTCGGCGCCGAGGGCATCCGGATCAACACGGTCACCCCCGGCTGGATCTTCACCGAGCGCCAGGTGGGCGAATACTTCGTCGGCGCGAAGGCCCGGAAACACCTCGCCTACCTCGCGGGCGTACAATCGCTCCCGCTGAAGATCTCCGCGGTCGATGTCGCCAACCACATTTTGTTCTACCTGAGCGCGACCAGCCGCGCCTCCACCGGACACAACTGCGTCGTGGACGGCGGCTGGCTGCTGGAGTGAGCGCCGTATCCATGCCGAACGATGCCTCAAGGTGGGCGGCGAGGTCCCACTCGCCGCATTCGACCGCCCCTTCGTCGCCAAGATCAGCTCCACCCACCTCGCTCACCTGAACCAGGAAATAGCCATGCCCGACGTCACCCTCCTCATCCCGTCCCACTGCGCCCTCGGCGAAAATCCGCTCTGGGACGAAGCCAAGCGCACTTTCTATTGGACCGACATCGAGGCCGGCGAAATTCACGCGTGGTCCGAGGCCACGGGCAAGACCCGGCGGGTTTACGCAGGGCCGTCGGTCGGCGGCTTCACCCTCGAGGCCGACGGCGCCCTCGCCCTTTTCCGCCTCAACGACATCACGCGCCTTGGCGATGACGGCCGCTGCACGCGCGTCATCCCGTTTGCCGATGACGGCTCGGAGCGGTTCAACGATGTCACCGCCGATCCCTTCGGCCGCGTCTTCGCCGGCACGATCGGGCGGACCAAAACTTCCGGCGGGGTGTTCCTCTACGAAGCCGACGGCAGCAGCCGCCTGCTCTTCCGCGGCACGGGCGTCTCGAACGGCATGGGTTTCTCGCCCGACCAGCGCACGTTCTATTGGACCTGCTCCACGACCAGCCGGATCTTTGCCTTCGATTACAACGCGGACTCCGGCGAAGTTTCGCGTCAGCGCGTCATCCACGAAGCGCCGCCCACCGCCGGCACGCCAGACGGGCTGGCCATGGAGACCACGGGCAGCTTCTGGTCCGCGCGCTGGGACGGCAGCCGCCTCGTGCATCACCAACCCGACGGCACCCCGGATGGCGAGATCGCGATTCCGACGCTGCGGCCCACGTCGTGCTGCTTTGGCGGGGCGAAGTTTGACCAGCTCTTTGTCACCAGTGCGCGCGGCGGCGATGAACCGCCGGAGAGCGTGGGCGGCGGCATCTTTCGCGTGACCGGCGCCGGCCAGGGCCGGGCGGTGTTTCGTTCGCGGCTTTTCTGCTAGAGTCGGCCGGGTTCAGACCGGCGTATCTGGCGAATTGCGTCGGGGCGCAGTCTTGCTGCACCCTCCGCGGAACGTGGCAGAGGGCGCAGCAAGACTGCGCCCCTACGTCGAAATGCCCCCAGCCATCCTACCAGCCCCGCTCGTCTACACGGCCTATGTGCCGCGTGCCGTCACGCAGCGCAGCGGAGTGCTCGACCCGCAAGCCTGCCTCACCGGCGGCGACACGCTGTTCACTCCCGGCGTCCAGCCGGCCAGCCTCGTGCTCGACTTTGGCGAGGAACTCGTCGGCGTGCTCGAGCTCACGGTCGAGGTCGAGGGTCCGACCACGGTTGAGCTCATTGAAGGCGAGGACCTCGAGGAAGCACTGCTGACGACCGATCCGTTTCCCCCCGACCACTGGTATCACCAGCCGCGTGATGTTCTGTCGCTGCCCCCCGGCGCCCAGACAGTGCGCAACCAGGGCCGGCGCGCATTTCGCTTCGTCAATGTCATCGTCCACGGCCCCGGACGCCTGCGGCTGACCCGCGCCCAGATGATACTCGAGCACGCGCGGGTCGCGGATCTCGGTTCGTTCACCTGCTCAGATGCGCTGCTGAATAACGCGTGGTCGATCAGCCGCCGCACCATCAAACTCTGCATGCAGGGTTTCTACGAGGACGGCATCAAGCGCGACGGGATGCTGTGGATCGGCGATTACCGCGTGGAGTTTTTGTGCGCGCATTATCTCTTCGGCGACGCCGCGCTCGCCCGCCGCAGCCTGAAAATGTTCGCCGAATGCCGTCACGAAAACGGCAGCCTCTCCGCCGTGGCGCTGCTCGCGGGCGGGCACATGTATCCGCGCGTCGGCTATTTAGGGGACCTGTCCAAACCCGGTTTCCTCCACCAGTGGGTGCTCGACAACTACTGCGCCGACTTCGTCTGCAGCGTCTGGGAATACGTGCTGCACACCGGCGACACTGCGCTCGCCACCGAGCTCGGCTCGGTGGTGCACGGCGTGCTGGGGTTTTTGGGCAAAGTGGACCTCGCCGTCACGAAGGGTGGCAAAACGTTCATCACCGACAACCAGCCCGATGACAAAGACTGGTGGGGCAGCCGCTCCGCCCTCGCCTACCAAATCGCCGCCGCCTTCGCCGACGGAGCGAAGATTGCTGATCTCCTCGGCGAAACCGCGCTCGCCGAATCGTATCGCCAGCAACACCGCGCCCGCCTCCCAAACGCCGCCGCCACGTTCGGCGATCCCGCCCGCGCCGCGTGCCGTGACGATTTTCCCGCGGACGCCTCGCGTAGCTGGCACGCGCACGCCGCCGCGCTCCTCGCCGACGCCGTCACGCCCGCCGAGTTGCGTGCCGTTTACCCGCTCCTGCAATCCGACGCCACCGTCCGCCGTCCGATGGCCGGCTTCATGGAATTTTACCTCCTCCAAGCCTGGCTCGACGCCGGCCTCACCCGCGAGGCGCTCGATGAGATGCGTTCCTACTACGGCCAGATGCTCCGCAGCGGGGCCACCACGACGTGGGAAATCGTGGACCGCCGTGAGCCCGGCATCGACCACATCGTCGCCGCCGGTCGCAGCCATTGCCACGGCTGGTCCGCCGGGCCCGCGTATTTGCTCCCGGCAAAAATCCTCGGCGTCACTCCCACCGCCCCCGGCTACCGCGAAGTCTCGATTCGTCCCGCCCTCGGCGACCTGGCCTGGGCGAAAGGCGACATCCCCACTCCCTACGGCCTCATCCACGTCAGTCTCACCGGCGCCACCTCCGGGGAAGTCACCCTTCCCGCCGGGACCACCGGCACACTGTACCTGCCCGGACGCAAACGCGTCTCACTGACCGGCGGACAAACGCACGCCTACAACTAGGCCACTCCTCCATGTCCGACTCACTCTGGATACTCTGCGTGCGGCTGGCGGGCAGCATTCATTTCGTCACGCTCGTGCTGGCGTCGCTCACGCCCATCCCGCCCGACTGGGAAGCGAACTTGGCGAAGCTGCCGCCGATACACCGGCGGTTTTCCATCGCCCAGAATTTTTCGATCGGCGCCACGATCGCAGCGCTCGGCCTGTTCTCGCTCATTTTCGCGCCGGAACTTGTCGGTGGCACCCCACTCGCCCGCGCGTTGTGCGGCGCCACCTCGCTGTTCTGGGGTGGACGTGCTCTGGTTCTGCCCTGGCTCGGAGTCCGGCCCACCCTTACCACGCCGCGCCTGCGGCTCGGCTACACGCTCCTGCTGATCGAATGCACGCTGTATGCCGCCGGCTACGGCTGGCTGGCGGTCCGCGTCAGGTGAAAAACTTCACCGCGCGGGCCGCGGAAACCCCAATTCGTGCAGGTAGACCCGAAAGATGGTGGACGCTACAGGACTCGAACCTGTGACCCCGTGCGTGTGAAGCACGTGCTCTAACCAACTGAGCTAAGCGTCCGACGTGAGGGCGAGAACGTGAACAGCCCCCGCGGGCGAATCAATCCCGTTTTCTGGGCCACTGGCTTCCCAGGTGGGCCGGGCGCTCCGCGCGCGGCATCGTGAGTCGAACCTGCCGCGCGGCGGAGCGCACGGCCCACCTCAATCATCTTCGTTCCACTCTTCGCGATCTTTGCGGTTAAACTACTTCCGCGTCTTCACCGCCCGCTTCCGCTCCGGAAAGAGCGTGCGGCAGATCTCGCAGGTCGTGCCATCGCAACGATGTGCCGTGCAGTGCTCCCGGCCGTAGAAAATGATCCGCAGGTGCAGCGCGTTCCAATGCTCCCGCGGGAACAGCTGCTTCAGGTCCTTCTCGGTCTGCACCACGTTCCGGCCACTGCTCAGCTTCCAGCGCTGCGCCAGCCGGTGAATGTGCGTGTCCACCGGAAACGCCGGCACGCCGAACGCCTGCGCCATCACCACGCTCGCCGTCTTGTGCCCCACTCCCGGCAGGGCCTCGAGCGCGTCAAACGTGCGCGGCACCATGCCTCCATGTTTCTCCACCAGGATTTTCGACAACCCGGCAATTGCCTTCGCCTTTTGCGGCGACAATCCACACGGCCGGATGATGCGCTGTATTTCCGCCACCGGCATTTTCGCCATCACTTCCGGCGTATCGGCGAGCGCCCAGAGCCCGGGGGTGACCAGGTTGACGCGTTTGTCGGTGCATTGCGCCGACAGAAGCACCGCCACCAGCAGCGTGAACGGATCGCGGTGGTCGAGCGGCACCAGAGTCGCCGGATAAAGCTCTGCCAACCGCCGGTCGATGTAATCGGCGCGGGATTGGCGGGAGCTGAAGTCAGGAGCGGGAACTTTCAATGGGAGGGATGATTTTGAAGGGTGAAGCCATGAAGCGGGGAACATACCACGGATCCGATTCCTGGTTTCGTGGCTTCCCCCTTTAGCCAAAACAGCCGCGCTTTCCGTCTCGAAACAAACCCTTAATTGCCCCGCCGCCGGCCAAATCGCGGTTGCGCGACCTTCCCCCGCGCCTACCGTTGGCGGGATGCCGACGTCTCGTGACCTGCTCGCCCCTCTTGATACCTTTGCCCGCCGGCATACCGGCGACAATGCCGCCGACACCGCCGCGATGCTCAAGCTGCTGGGCTACAACTCGCTCGACGCCTTGGTCGACGCCGCCGTCCCACAGCACATCCGCCACGGCGGGCTCAATCTCCCCGCCGCCGCCGGCGAAAGCGCGGCCCTCGCCGAGCTGCGCGGACTGGCCACGCAGAACCAGGTTTTTCGCAGCCTGATCGGCATGGGTTACTCCGATACGTTCGTCCCCGGCGTCATCCAGCGTAACATCCTCGAAAACCCCGGCTGGTATACCGCCTACACGCCGTATCAGTCCGAAATTTCCCAGGGCCGGCTCGAGGCGTTGCTCAATTTTCAGACGCTCGTCTGCGACTTTACCGGACTCGAGATCGCCAACGCCTCCATGCTCGATGAGGGCACCGCCGCCGCCGAGGCGATGATGATGTGCCACCGGCTCAAGGACGGCGATGCCGCTGCCCACCGCAGCTTCTTCGTCGATGCCGCCTGCCATCCCCAGACGATCGATATCGTCAAAACCCGCGCCCAGCCGCTCGGGATCGTCGTCATGGTGGGCGACTGGCGGAGCTTTAAAGTCGAGGCCGGCTGCTTCGGCGTGCTCGTGCAATATCCCGACACGACCGGCAGCGTGCATGACTTCGCGGACTTCTTCGCCGCCGCCCACGCCGCGGGCGCTTTCACCATCGTCGCCACCGACCTGCTCGCGCTCACGCTGCTGCGCGCCCCCGGCGAGTTCGGCGCGGATGTCGCCGTCGGCTCCGCGCAGCGTTTCGGCGTGCCGCTCGGCTTCGGCGGGCCGCACGCCGGCTTTCTGGCCACCAAGGACGCCTTCAAACGCCAGATGCCCGGCCGTCTCGTCGGCGTCTCGAAGGACACCCAGGGCAATCCCGCCCTGCGCCTCGCGCTCGGCACGCGCGAGCAACACATCCGCCGCGACAAAGCCACGTCCAACATTTGCACCGCGCAGGTCCTGCTCGCCGTCATGGCGTCGATGTATGCCGTCTATCACGGTCCCGAGGGCCTGAAGAAAATCGCGCAACGCGTGAAGCTTATGACCGGCCTGCTTGCCAAGGGGCTCACCGCGCTCGGCGCGAAGGTAAATGCCGAGCCCGTCTTCGACACCCTCACCGTCAGCAACGTCGGCGCCGAACGCGTCCACGCCGCCGCCGAGGCCAAGAAGTTCAACCTCCGCCGTCGCGACACTTATTCCCTCGGGATCTCGCTCGACGAGACCACCACCGTCGAGGACGTGCAGCTGATCCTCGCTTTCTTTGGCGAGGCCAAGCTCGCGGCGCCCGAGAGCGTGGCCGTCGAATTTGCCGGCCCGCTCGCGCGCACCTCACCCTTTCTGACCGCCGCGGTTTTCCAGCGCTACCACACGGAGCACGAGATGCTGCGCTACATCCGCCGGCTCGAGGCGAAGGACCTCTCCCTCTGCCACTCGATGATCTCGCTCGGCTCGTGCACGATGAAGCTTAACGCCACCAGCGAGATGCTCCCCATCTCGTGGCCCGAGTTCAACCGCCTCCATCCTTTCGCGCCGATCGAGCAGACCCGCGGTTACCAGAAGCTCTTCCGTGACCTCGAGACCTGGCTCGCCGAGATCACCGGATTCGCCGCCGTCTCGCTCCAACCCAACGCCGGCTCGCAGGGCGAATATGCCGGCCTGCTCGTCATCCGCGCGTTCCACGAATCGCGCGGCGAGGGGAAGCGCCACGTCTGCCTGATCCCGACCAGCGCGCACGGCACCAATCCCGCCAGCGCCACGATGTGCGGCTTCAAGGTCGTGTCCGTCGCCTGCGACGCCCACGGCAACATCGATGTGGCCGACCTTAACGCCAAGGCCGCCGCGCACCGCGACGACCTCGCCGCGCTGATGGTCACCTATCCGTCCACGCACGGCGTGTTCGAGACGAGCATCAAGGACATCTGCGCCACGATCCACGCGAACGGCGGGCAGGTTTACATGGACGGCGCGAACATGAACGCCCAGGTCGGCTTGACCTCGCCCGGATACATCGGCGCCGACGTCTGCCATCTCAACCTCCACAAGACCTTCTGCATCCCGCACGGCGGCGGCGGCCCGGGCATGGGTCCGATCGGCGTCGCGGCGCATCTCGCGCCCTTCCTTCCCGGTCATATCTCCCCGATCTCCGATCTTCGAACTGCGAACTCCGCGCGGGTCGGCGCCGTTTCCGCCGCTCCCTACGGTTCCGCTTCCATCCTTACCATCTCGTGGATGTATATCCGCATGATGGGACCCGACGGCCTCACCGAGGCGACGAAGGTCGCGATCCTCAACGCCAACTACATCGCCAAGCGGCTCGAGGCTTGTTTCCCCGTGCTCTACCGCGGCGCCAACAACCTCGTCGCCCACGAGTGCATTCTCGAATTCCGCCCGTGGAAAAAGCACGGCCTCGAGGTGGAGGATGTCGCCAAGCGCCTGATCGACTATGGCTACCACGCCCCGACGATGTCCTTCCCTGTTCCCGGCACGCTCATGATCGAGCCGACCGAGAGCGAAGCGAAGTCCGAGCTCGACCGTTTCTGCGACGCCCTCATCGCGATCCACGGCGAAATGGCCGCGGTCGCGAGCGGCGAGTCCGACAAGGCGAACAACCCCCTGAAGCACGCGCCGCACACCGCCGCCGCCGTCTGCGCCACTGACTGGGATCATCCCTACACGCGCGAGACCGCCGCGTTCCCCGACGCCCACACCCGCGCCGCCAAGTTCTGGCCGGCCGTCGGCCGCGTGGACAACGTCTATGGCGACCGCAACCTCGTGTGCAGCTGCGTGGGGATGGAAGCCTTCGCCGAGGCCCAGGCGTAGGTCGGGCTTAACGCCCGATATTCCTGGGCTTCAAGTGATTCGGTCAGTCCAGTAACCAGGACGCTGCTTGAAATGCATCACTGCGAGTATCCAAATCCGGTCGGGTAGATCCCAATAGACCACGGCATACGGAAATCTCATCCCAAAATGCCGTCGGGCCGGCGGATCAAACATCTGGAATAGCGCTGGTTGCCGACGGATGGCCACAATCAAGCCCTCGCGTCGTAAAACCGCCGGCCCAAGTCGGGATGGACCGCCGCGTAATGCCCGGCTGCGACCCTGAGTTCCTCCCTAGCCGCCCCATGGAAATGCAGCGGCTTCACCGCCCGACAATTTTGCGCAATTCCGCCATAACCTTATCGCCGTCCACGCCGGTCTCCTTGCCACTCTGAATGTCGGCGATGCGCCGCTGGATTTCCGTCCGCCAGGCGGCATCGATCTCGTTATCGGGGCGGACCAAGTTCTCCACCAAGAGGCGGTCAAACAGCTCCGCCGCCTGTTCCCGCGGGAGTTGGCGAACTTCACTGACGATTTGAGCGACCGACATAGCCACGCCCGGAAAGTGCGTAGGCTGGCCCGCGTTTTCAACTTTAGTTTCGCCCTGAATTCCCGGCTTGAATCGACTGAATAACCGGGCTTCCGCCACTGCCCAGGGGACACCCGCGTCAGGATCTTTTTCGTAAGCAGCCAAGCGGGCATCCAGCAGCGCCTTTTCCGCCTCGGTCAGAGGATAGTCATCGTCCAGCCCTCCCTCTCCGCCGGCGACAGCTTAGTCAGTTCGGCCATGACTTCATTGAAGCTCA
>Ga0105048_10004865_pt1 | contig 21820 bp, 10 predicted proteins | sample MAT05_FD_78382 | JGI IMG/M metagenome (GOLD analysis project Ga0105048, IMG submission 78382) | Freshwater microbial communities from Lake Fryxell liftoff mats and glacier meltwater in Antarctica - MAT-05 | ecosystem: Environmental > Aquatic > Freshwater > Ice > Liftoff microbial mat | place...
CCTGAAGGCTTCAAGGTATCAATGACGTTGAAGACTTCTTCGTCGTAGAAATAGATCCCCGTGACAGCCAGATCACTCGGTGGATCTTTGGGCTTCTCGATAATCTTCGTAACCTTGTCGCCTTCGGTTACGGCCACGCCGTAACGACCTGGATCGTGGACCTTCTGCACAAGGATCTTCGCGCCAGCCTGTTGCTTGCGGAACTCATCGCCAAAGGGCTTGATCGAGGACTGAAATATATTGTCACCAAGGATGACGCAGATCCTCCCATCGCGGCCGAAACGGCGTGCCAACCCAAGCGCCTGCGCGATGCCGCCCGCTTGATCTTGAACGCGGTACGTAAACTCGCAACCGAGTTCACGGCCGCTTCCCAACAAGGCAACCACGTCGCCCATATGCTCGGTGCCTGTAACGATGAGGATCTCAGTGATTCCCGCTTCCAATAGCTTGCGTACTGGGTGGAAGATCATGGGCTCACGTCCCACCGGCAAAAGATGCTTGTTGGTGACCTTTGTCAGTGGGAACAAACGCGAGCCTGTTCCTCCTGCCAAGATGACTCCGCGAAGGTTTGATTCTGGTCCGCTCATGTTGTGGGCTGCTTTCTCGAAGTCGAGTTTGTGTTAAGCGTTTGTGTTAAGCGTTTGTGCCGTACTGTTGTTGGTAGTACTCGCGGTAGGCGCCGCTACGAACCCGTTCCCACCACGTCTTGTTGTTTCGGTACCAAGCCACGGTTTCTGCTAAACCGGCCTCGAAGTCCCTCGAAGGCTTCCAGCCCAATTCTGTACGAATTTTGGTGGCGTCCATCGCGTACCTACGATCGTGCCCCGGACGATCCTGAACGTATTTGATCAGGCTGTCGCTGGCCCCTGTGAGACGCAAGATGTCCCGGATGACCGAAAGATTCGGGCGATCGTTTTCAGCGCCGATGTTGTAAACATGGCCCGTTGTCCCGCGGGTGAGCACAAGATCAATTGCGGCCGCATGGTCTTCCACGTGAATCCAATCGCGGACCTGCATGCCGTCGCCGTAGACAGGCAGAGGCTTGCCTTCAAACGCGTTAAGGACCATGAGCGGGATCAGTTTTTCAGGGAATTGAAACTGCCCGTAATTGTTAGAGCACCGGGTGGTCACCGTTTCCAACCCGTGCGTGTGGTGGAACGCGCTCACCAAGTGATCTGCCGCAGTTTTGCTGGCAGAGTATGGGCTGCGCGGATCGATCGGTGAGGTTTCTGTGAACGCACCCGTGGGGCCTAGGGATCCATAGACTTCATCGGTTGAGACTTGCAGGTACCGTTTTAGCTTCGTGTCCTTAGCGGCTTCCAGTAGAGCCAGTGTGCCCGATACGTTTGTATCAACGAATGGGGCTGCCGACATGATGCTTCGGTCAACGTGGCTCTCAGCCGCAAAGTTCACCAAAGCGTCAATCTTGTGCGTTTCAATGAGCTGCCGCACGAGTTTGCCGTCACGAATGTCGCCCTTAACGAAAACGTGCCCAGCGTCGCCTTCAAGGTCGGACAAAGACTCAAAGTTACCCGCATAGGTAAGCGCATCGAGATTCACGACCTTTGCGTCAGGACGCAACCGACGCACAAGCCTCACATAACACTGGCCGATGAAGCCGGCCCCTCCCGTAACTAGCAAGTTCACGGACACCGTCTTAACCGATGGGCCACCCAGCTGTCAAAACCTAACGTACCCGGGGAGGGACACCCAACTGTGCTAGCAGCCTCGACAAACGGCGGACTTTGAGGTTGACTGCGCTGCTTCGTGAACTCCGCCGAAACGACCCTGATTCTGATCCCCACATTCAATGAGCGGGAATGCCTTGCCGCCATCGTCAGGGCTGTACGACTCGCCGTTCCTGAAGCCACCATTCAGATTGTCGACGACAATTCTCCTGACGGCACTGGAGTCCTTGCCGACGAGCTGGCTACGTTGGATTCAAAGATTCGGGTCCTACACCGACTGGGCAAAGAGGGTCTTGGGGCGGCGTACCTTGACGCATTTGGACGCGCTATCGCGGAGGGAGGTTGGCAGCAGATCGTGCAGATGGATGCCGATTTTTCACATTCGCCGAAGGACATACCTAGGCTTCTTGCGGCCTTGAATGACGGCGCCGATCTGGCCATTGGATCTCGTTACGTACGTGGCGGCGGAACCCTCAACTGGGGACTTGGTCGCCGCATGATTAGCCGAGGCGGTGGCACATACGCGCGAATGATTCTTGGCGTAGACGTGCATGATCTGACGGCGGGTTTCAAAGCATGGAAGGTGCAGACCTTGCGAAACATCAACCTCAAAGCTGTTGGAGCTCGGGGATACGGCTTTCAAATCGAAATGACTTTTCGGGTTCTGCGGAACCGCATGAAAGTCACCGAAGTACCTATTATGTTTGAAGATCGGCGGGTCGGCCAATCAAAAATGTCAGGTTCGATCTTCGCTGAAGCGCTTTCCTTGGTGTGGCGGCTGCGACTTTCGATTCCTGTGGGACGTGGATGATCCTGGCACATCCGTTCGATTTGCAGGCGGCCGCACTATAGGGTTCGGCCTGCTGCTTTGGATAACGTACGCATACTTTGTTCCGTCTCCGTCGTGGAATCCAAATTCGCGTTTCAATCTGACGTTGGCGCTGGTTGAGCATCACAAGTTCGACATAGACGACTACCACAACAACACGGGCGACAAAGCCCAAAGCCACGGCCACTATTACTGCGACAAGGCTCCTGGCGTCTCATTCCTTGCGGTGCCTGCTTACGCAGCGTTTCGGTCGATCTGGCGTTTTCTTCTAAAGGACCTACCCGCAACAATAGTGATCGGCCGCGACGGTGCCGCAGATGCATCTTTGGCAAAAGGTGATGGCAACGACGACGTGCTTCTAAACGCGGGATACCGTTGGGGGCAGTATGTATCTTCCGTGTTTACGAATGGGCTTGCTGGGGCATGCTTAGGAGCTCTGTTCCTTTGGACAGCAACAAAACGAGGCAGATCTGTTCAAGATGCCACTGGAATTGCCATGTCGCTGTCACTGGGAACGCTAGTGTTCCCCTACAGCACATCGCTTTACGGACACGTTCCATCCGCGGCCTTTGCCTTTGCCGCGTTTTCCCTTCTTTGGATTCATGAGCGGCAAGAGAACGGGGTTTTCTTTCTTTCAGGCCTGTTGTGTTCGATGGCCACCGTTTGCGAGTGGCCATCCGCACTGATTTCGGCCTTCATCGGTGGCTCCGTTTTGTTTCGCACACGCAACCTGAAATTCATCTCGTTGTGGGCGCTTGGAGCCGCGTTGCCTGCCGCGCTGGCATTCGTCTACAACCAGGCAATTTTCGGCTCTCCATTCGCCGTCGGCTATGCGAACCTAGCTCGGTCTGATTTCGCTATAGGGATGTCAACAGGGGTGATGGGGTTTTCGTGGCCATCACCGCGCACGTTGCTTTTGATGCTCTTCGGACGGGCCCGCGGGTTGTGTTATACGGGGCCAATACTTGTTCTCGCGGCTTGGGGTTTCTCAAAATCCGGCCGTGACTCCAAATCTTTTCGCGTCCTGGCTGCGCTCATCAGTTGTACATTCGTCTTAATGTCGTCGGGCTATTTCATGTGGTGGGGCGGCGCTGCTTACGGTCCCCGCCATGTGATTCCATGTTTGCCCTTTTGGTGTTTGGGACTTGTTTTAGCTTGGCCACGCTCGCAAAACGCGTCACAGGGGTGGCTGGGACACGTCTTTTTCGCCTGTTTGGCGCTGTCGATGGTGAACATGTTTCTTGGCACCGCTGTAGGGCTGGAAGCGCCACTTACCACCGACATTCTTTTCCGTTATGCCTATCCTTTGACAGCCCACGGTCATATACCTGCGGCGCCAGGTGCTTCCAACCTAGGAAGGTTGCTTGGTTTGCCCGGCCTCCTATCATTAACGCCACTGGCGTTGATATGGAGCATTTACATTGTGTGGGTCTGGCGCCTTTTTCCGGGTTACAAAAGCAGCATCAAGGCACGTAAAAATGAGTGAACCTAGTTTATCTGGCTCAATGATTGCGGTTGATGAAGACAGTTCGCGCGGTCCTGAACGCATAGCGTTGGCGATAGTGGTGGTCTTGATTGGGGCCTTCTTGGGGCAAGTGTTGCGCTTTGGTTTCGTGTACGACGACCACTGGACAATCCTAGCGAACCCAGTGGTCCACAGCCTTGGTCATCTACCCAGTCTGTTGGGAACCCGGTACGCCGCCGAAGGTGTGCCAGATGCTGGTCGCCCGTTGATGTTGGCCACGGCGATGTTGGACGTGAAGCTTTGGGGCTTCGCTCCTCTGGGGTTCCATTTACAAAACCTATTCTGGCATTCGTTCGCTTCGGTCTTACTGTTGCTGGCACTTAGGCACGTAACAATGTCATTGCCTAAGGCGTTGTTTGCTGCAGCGCTGTTCGCGCTGCACCCTTTGAATGTCGAGCCGGTGGCTGTGATCAACTACCGCGAAGACTTGTTGGTGGGAACTTTCTTGCTCGCGGGTCTGATGGCACTTGCAGCAAGTCGAAGGGCCCCGGCGGGGCGACAGGCGATGCTCAGGAAAATATTGGCAGCCGCGTTCTTCGTGACAGCCGCGATGGCGAAAGAGTCGGCATATGTAGCGCCTCTCTTGGTTCTGCTTTTGGACTTCATACCTCCTACTGGATTGTCGCCCCTCATCGAAGCCAGGGGGCTTCCACCCGGTCGCAATGTTCGCGAACGACTAGGAGACGTGTGCTTGGCAGCCGGTTCTGTTGGCCTGGTATTTACGTGGAGAACGGTTGCAATGGGCGCGGCTGCCGTCGTTTCCAAAACAGCAGAAACGGACGACCTCGGGTTGTTCATACGCTTGCTTGAAGGGGCCTACGCTTTTGTGGCGGGAGTTACTCACGTCGTGAATCTCGCAGGGCTTTCACCAGAATATGATCCCGTTTCGTTAGACGGGTTCGGCCTATTCACAGGCGTTTTGGCCATGCTGTTCACCGCCGGATTGATTGTTTTTGCATTCGTCATGCGACGGCGAGCCCCTTTGGTGAGTATGGGATTGGGATTTGCCCTTATTGCCTACTTGCCGACCTTCGGATTCATCCCCATCACGAACGACAGGGCAGATCGATACTTCTACCTTCCACTGATGGGCTTGGTGTTGGCATTTACTGCTGCAATTGGGCACGCGTTGTCCTGGCTAAACCATAGAATGCGAAAGCAGCGTCCACCGATGTTGGTGGCTGGCATGCCAGTTGTGTGGTTACTGGCCGCAATTTTGGTTGCCGCCACAGGTTTGGCGGCGCGCAATCAATCCTCAATCTGGGCGAACGAGGAAGACATGTGGATGTTTGCAGTTCGCGAGGCGCCAAATTCGCCTAGAGCCTGGGTAGGATTGGCTTCAACTTTGTTGCAAAAGCGCAAGACTCTTGAAGCCCAGAACGTTGCACTCACGGGCCTATCGCGTTTCAATGGCGAACCTAGACTCAGCGAAATCTTAGGGCTCACATACTTGAACCAGGGCTCCGTTGAAAGTGGATGCAGAATTATCAAAGCCGCCGGTGACAGCGGCAGCGCCTACGAACGAGCGCAAAGAGCTAGCAACCTCGGTTATTGCTGGATGAGGGTGGGGCGCCTTGAGGAGGCTTTGCCCTTGTTTGAAAAAGCCCGCACGTTGGCACCTTGGTTTGAACGGGGATGGACGAATGCTGCCGAAACCCTAAGGCGCATGGGTCGCGATGGTGAAGCGCAGCAACTGCTGAAACAATTCGATGAACGCAACGACGGCGTCTGATGCAAAAAAGCCCCCGATCACAGAATGACCGGAGGCTTAGAAGCACTTTTGATTTGCCTGTTAGAAGCGGGCGTCCGTTGGAGCCACTGTGCCTTTGGCGTCGTATCGGATCTTTGCGCATTCGGTTCGATTGGCATATGTCCAGCCAATGAACTCAGGATCGTTTGAAGCGCTCTTGGAAAGGTACGCCTTGGACCATTCGACGTGCTGTGGATTCTCAGGGTCGTAAAGACGGGCTTTCAGGATGCGTTCTTCAAAGAATGAGTAAAAAGCGTCGTCAGCTGGGGTGAGTTTGGAGGCCCATGGGTGTCCATCGGGAATGGCGGGGAGCCAGTTTGCTGGCATTTCGATGGTGCCATCGGGGTGTTTCACCGGTTGGGTCAGCTTTGCAATGCCCAGCAATTTGCCTTGAGTCTTGAGGGCCAACCGTTGGTTGGTATCTAGAGAAATAGCGTCGTTGGTCAAGGCTTCGTTAAGCGTACGAATCCGGAAGGCATTAACGTCGTCTGTGCTTCGGTACTGCGCTGACTTCAAATCGGCGCAAACGTCAGGCAAACAAGCGTAGTTCGCCGTGGCGGCAACCAAGCCTGCGATGGCAAACAAGAACATCAGGCGCTGGAATTGAGGATTTTTCTTCATTGGGACGTGAGCCTCCGAACTGGGCGATGGGAGCGCATCTTAGACAACGGGTTACGCTAGGGTCAACAACCGGAATGAGAATAAGCACTTAGCAGCTGATTGTCTCAGCCGAAAGGAACTGTTGTTAGACCCGGACGGGCACAATAGGGGGCAAGATAAAGGGATAAGAGGGTTTGCTTGGTTCTAGGCCGGTCCAGCTGAAGATCCCTCCGCGCCCAGGCATCGTAGTTGACATAATATCTGTTATCGGACATTTGCGTGTAGACGCAAAGTGCAATCTTCCTCAGTTCGGTGCCTGGCAAACCAGCAATCACCTGGCAAAAGCGTAATCTAAACCTCAATTTGTATCCACAAACTGCACGATCGTCGATTCCACGGGAAACAAGGACATCATGGATTCATTTCCGATGATCGAGGTACGGTCTCCCGCCACGGATCTTGTCTTGGGTCACGTACCTCACCAGGATGAAGCACAGGTAAAAGCTGCGGTTGATCGAGCGCGAAAAGCGCAGCCGGCGTGGCAAGCCCTGGGGTTAACAGGGCGCAAGCTGGCCCTGCGTCAACTGTCTGCAAAGCTGGTGCGTGATGAAGCCTTGCTTAAGCTCATTTCCGATGAATCGGGACAGCCGCCGCACGAAGCGGAATGTATGGAGGTTCTGTATACTTGTGAACTAATCCGTCATCTGACCGGATCCGCAGCGCGCAAAGCGTTGCGAGAACAACGCCGAAGTCCTTTCTTCTTCGCCAACAAACGTAGCCGTTTGGTACGCCAACCGCGCGGTGTGGTGGGTGTCATTGGTCCCTGGAATTGGCCGCTGCTGAACAATTTCGCCGATACCGTTGCGCCGTTGATCGCAGGAAACACGGTGGTCTTAAAGCCTTCGCCCATAACGCCGTTAACGTCGTTGCACATTAAGAAACTGTGGGACGAACTGGGGTTGCCCCCCGATGTGTTTCAAGTTGTCACGGGCCAAGCAGATACGGGCGAGGCCTTGGTTCAAGCGGCCGACATGATCTTCTTCACCGGCAGCGTGGCGGCGGGACGCAAAATAGCCGCTGCCGCAGGCGAACGATTGATTCCGGTGGTCGTTGAACTAGGGGGGAAAAGCGCTGCGATTGTAACCAAGGAAGCCAACCTAACAGATGCGGCAAACGCGATCGTTTGGAGCGCGTTTATGCACAGCGGGCAAGCCTGCATACGAACCGAACGCGTGTTGGTGGAAGAAGCGGTGGCGCCCCAGCTGATTGAACTTTTGGCAAAAAAAACGTCCTCAATTCGATTGGGCCCTCCTGAATCGAATCCCGACATGGGCGCCATTATTTTTGAACCGCAGATCGCACGTTTCGAGCAACAGATAAGCCAGGCTGTGGCAGCAGGTGCAAAAGTAGCTGCAGGCGGGTACAGAAGACCCGGCATAGGAAGGTTCTTCGAGCCCACGCTGCTTGTGAACGTTACTGCTGAAATGGACGTGGCCAAGCAGGAAACGTTCGGCCCCGTCTTGCCGGTGATCGCCGTCAAAAACATAGAGGAAGCGATCACTTTGGCCAACGCCCTGCCCTTTGGGCTTTCCGGGGCGGTCTTTGCGGGCTCAACCAGCGCGGGCCGTGCGATCGCTCGCCGCATGCAAACAGGAAACGTTTGCGTGAATGACACCGCCGTTCACTACTTCTGTGTGGAATCGCCCTTGGGCGGCATGAAGCAAAGCGGGCTAGGCACGCGCCACGGCCATGAAGCCATCGCGCAGTTCACGTGGACCGAAACGATCATCGAGGATCGGCCGTTCTTCGCACCCATCACCAGGTTGCTAATGAAGCAACTTCGTTTCCCTTACCAACCCCGCATTCGCAAACTCCTGCACGTGATCATGCGTTTGCTTTACGGATAAAGAACTATGAATACCAACAAGCATCCCAAGGGTTCATCTTTGGGGTTGAAGCTTGAACACATGTCGCGTTGGGTAACCAACATGACAGGCAGTTCGTGGGCCTTCGCGCTGGCGCTGGCAACCATCGCCGCGTGGCTGATTTCTGGTCCACTTTTTCATTTCTCAGACACATGGCAGCTGGTGATCAACACCAGCACCACCATCATTACCTTCTTGATGGTGTTCCTGATCCAGCGGTCACAGAACAAAGACTCGTTGGCCATTCACCTGAAGTTGAACGAAATCGTTGCAGCCATTCACGGTGCCAGTAACCGCCTGATCGACGTGGAAAACCTGGGCGAGCGCGAGCTGCGCATCTTGCGCAAGCACTATGCGCGCCTGGTGACGATGGCCAAGGCCGACACAGACTTGCTGATGTCGCATTCGGTGGAAGAAGCCGAGACCCGCCACCGCCGAAAACGAAAAGAGCAAGCGCAAGAAGTGTAGGCGGTCAGGCTTTCTTGAGTGTCTCGCCCAAGGCCTTGAGTTCTGCGTCCGAAGGCGCAATGCCAAGGCCACGTTCGACCATACCGCGCGCTTTCTGCGGTTCGTTTTCAGCAATGTGAAGCTTGGCCAACGCCAAATAAACCCCGGCCTTGGTCATGCCTGCAGCAGCTTCATCGAATGACAGCAGCAATAGGTTACGGTAGTACTTGAGCGCCTTGGTTCGATCACCAGAAGCATCGGCCAATCGCCCCAACGCCACCGCGACTTTTGGCGATGCCGATGAATCAAGTGCATGAGCGGCTTCAAGATGCGCCAACGCCTTGACCACTTCACCACGCGCTTCTGCCGACAAACCCAATGTTGCCCGCAAACGCGCCACCGCCTTCATTTGGCGCTTTTGCGTGAGTCCTTCGATCAAGAACTCCAACAGGGTTTCGCCTTCTTGCACTTTGCCAGTGGCAATCAAAGCTTGTCCGTAAGCCTCTTTGACTTCAAAGTCGTCCGGTGCCATCGCGCTTAGTTTCTCAAGCGAAGGCAACGCGCTGCCTGGAGCGTTCAAGGGGCCGCGGTACAACTCAACCACTTCTTTTAGCAACGCTAACTGTAAGGCGGCCCCTTTTGACAAATGAGCCCGCAATTCAAGCCATTGCACCAGATCAGCGTGCTGCGCGGTCTTACGAGCGATCTCTTCAAGGGCCAACACAGCTTCAAGGTAGTTGTAGTCCGCGTCCAGTGCGCGCATGAACGCAGCCTTTACGGTTTCGTCATCGGCTTTTTGCGCTTTGAGCAGGCGTCCCATGCGGAAATGTAGATCAGCCGCTTCGCGCCCTTTAGGACCTGCCGCCTCGGCCTTGCGCAACACCTGCAAGGCTTCGTCGTAACGCAAGGCACGTTCGTAAAGGCCACCCAAAGTAATGAGTATGGCCAAGTCACCAGGGTTGCTCTTAAGCAACGCTTCGACGGCTTCACAAGCGCTGTCAGGTGAATCAAGCTTCTCCGCCCAAATTTCTGCCACCTTCAAGCGCAAACGCTTCTCTTCCGCGGCTTGTTTGCCAGCATGGGCTGCTTGTGCACGGGTTTCATAAAGATCAATAAGATCGTGCCAACGTTCTGTGGCGCCAAGAACGCGTTCCACTCCCTCAAACGCTCGGTTGTCGGTTGGATCCAGATCCATCACTTGCCGCAGGTAACCAAAAGCACGGTCTGCGTCGTCCAACTTCAACGAAGCGTTGTCCGCAAGCCTAAACAGCAGAGCCTTTTGTTCAGGTTCGTCAGAGACACCCAAACGTTGCAGCAGCACTTCTTCCAGACCACTGAAATCAGCGCGCCTCTCTTGTAGAGCAGCCAGAGCGTTCATCGCTGCGTCGCTGCGCGGATCTGAATCAAGAGCCTCACGATAGGCCAAAGCGGCGGCGTCATCATCGTGCAGCACTTGTTCCCGCAGCTGACCAATGCGCACAGAAATCGATGCACGAACGATGGGATCCGTTGCCCCCACTGCCTGCTCTTGCAGCACCTCCACCAGATCTGCGTGTCGCTGCTCTCGTTCATACAAACGTGCCAACGACGCAAGCACTTGGGTGTTGCTGTCATCGCATTGCCGTGCCAACTCCCAAGCCGCAATCGTTGATTTCAGATCGCCCCGTTGCTCATGCAACTCTGCGGCCTCAGCCAACGAAGCCACTTTGGCGCTAGGATCCATTTCAACCTGGGCCCGTTGTTGTAGGGTTCGGGCCAACAGGGCCTTGTCGCCTCGGCCACGGTACATGGCTTCAAGTGCTGACAAAGCGCCGGTGTTCTCGGCATCCTCGGCGAGGATCTTCTTGTAGAGGGTTTCTGCCGCCGCCAAAGAAGGCGCATCCCCTGCCCGCTCGAACAAACCGGCGGCGCGTTCTGCCAGTTCAACCAAAGACGATCCTTCCGCCTTCGCCACCGCGGCTTCAATCAATCGAGCGCCTTGAGCCAAGGCGCCACTGCCTTGGGCCACACGCAAAACGTCATCGGCCAACTGGGTGTTGCTTGGTTCCAAAGCCAAAGCCTTGCCGTATCCGGCCAGGGCCCGCGCGGAATCCTTGAGGTTGTTTTCGGCGACCTCACCAACGCGACGCCACCAAGCTGAGGCCGAACCTTCGTCCGTAGCTAGGACAGCACGTTGTTCATAAAGCGACAATAGTTCGGCGTGATCACCACGGGCATGGGCCAGCGGTTCAAGGACATCGAGTATGTCGCTACGCAACTCTTCTTGGCGCAACAAGTTGCGCAAAGCCGTCAAGGATTCAACATGAGCTGGTATGCGTTCCAAAGCGTCGCGGAATGCTTCGAAGGCACCACGACGTTCTGACAATCGCTCAAGCCGCACTTGTCCTAACGCTGCCAAGGCTTGCGCCTGTGAATCCGGGTCAAGCGAAGCGTCAGCGCGCTTCTGCAACACTTCAGCAAGTTCAGGCCACTTGGCACGTTGCCGCAGCAATGCTTCAATGCGGCCCAGCGTGGCAAGTTCATCACCGCCGCCCAGGTCCAAACACTTTCGCAAAGCCCCGATGGCCTTGTCGGGATCACGTAGCGAAGATTCGTACAGATCGGCCAACCGCAAGGCCAACAGCCGCTGTAGTTCCGTGTCGTAGATCTCCTCGATCTGTTCTTCGTATAGTTTTGCCAAGCGCGCAAAGTCGCTGCGCGCGGCCGTAACCCGTTCGAGGTTGGCGCGAACGTTTTCGTCTGATGGATCTTCCTTGAAGGCTCTGACCCATATGGCCAAGGCTTTGACTAGATCGCCTCGAACTTGTTCTTCAATGCGCGCTATCTCGGCAAGCACGGGTATTCGATCTGAAGCCGACGTCTCCGCAGCTGCTTTGATTTCCAACAAATCGACTAATTCGCTGTTGGCGTTTTGCGAACGCAGAAGCGGCTCCAACGCAGACACGGCGAGGCTTCGAGCGTCTTCGTCTTTGGTAAGCGCCCACAAGGCGTCCCGCGCAGGCTTGAACCCTGGGGAATGTTCAAGGATCTGGCTGTACCGCGGAATTGCACCATGTACATCGCCCATTTCCTTAAACAACAATTGCGCCGCTCGGAATGCCAACGCATCTGCGTCAGCAGGCGTCGTGGCTGTTTGCACGCGTAGATCCAGCACTTCTAGCAACTCGCTGTGCTGACCCTCTCGAGAGTAGATCTTATCCAGCAGATCCAACGCTGGGGCGTCGCCGGGAAACTCATCAAGAACCAAGCGCATTTGCGCTGCGGCGTCAGAAGCTTCTTTGAGCTTTTCGTCAAACAGACGAGCGGCATCAAAGCGCAATGAACGCACCACTTGAGCATCGCTGGCCACATCGATCTGGCGTTGGTAAATCTCAGAAAGTTCCGACCATTTGCTGGCTGCCGCGTAAAGCTTGACCAAAGAAGACAAGGCGTCTTCGTCAGCTTCCGAAATGTCCAGCACCTGATTCCACGCTGAAATAGCCCGACCAGAGTCGCCCGCATCGGTTTGGGAAAGCCGCGCCACGCGCTTGGACAACGCTAGGCGTGCATCGACATTTTGCGTTGACTCCGAGTGTTTCTGAAGAACTTCAAGAAGGTCTTTGTTCCGACCCTCCAGCTCGAGCAATCGTTCAAGTGTGATGAAAGCGGCATCATTCTCAGGGTTGGCGTCCAACGCCTTACGCCAAGTCTCGATCGCGCGTTTTCTATCGCCCAGGTGAGTTTCTAGCACCATCGCGGCTTTGCCCAACAACTGCCCCTGCAGTTCTGGATCAAGCGCCGAGTCCACGCCTTGCAGTAGCAATTCAACAAACCTAGGGAACGCCCGCGCCATTGGCACTGCGGCTTCCAACGCAGCCAAAGCGCCATCATTGGCAACGTCTTCCAGCCAAACTTTGCCGCGAGCTTCAAGGGCCTTGTCGCTGTGACCCAACCTCTCTTCAAGCGCGGCCATTTCTTGCAGCAACATTTGGCGCTCGCCCGGATCGTCGCCATCTTGCAAGCGGATTTCCAACACCTGCACCAAGTGTTCCCAATCTGAAAGTTCCCGGTAGCAGGCTTCTAGATGGGTTGAAACCACCAAGCGAAGATGTTTGTCCTCCAAAAAGCCTTCCAGCGCTTTGCGCGCTGTTGCGTTGCGAGGATCCACCACAAGTACTTGGCCATACAGCTCGACAGCCGTTTCGGTACTCGAAAGTTGGCCCGCTTGCAAAGCTGCCAACCGCAACTGCACTGCACGTTTTGCAGCAGGTTCTGACTCACCGTCCAGGCGCGACGATAGGTGATCCGCAAGGTCGCTCCATCGCTCGTCCGCGCGGTACAATCGTTCTAGATCGTCGGCGGCCTCGGTATCACCGGGTGAATCATCAAGCAAACTGCGCAGGGTTCGAGCCGCCCTGTCGTTGTCCAGCAACTTCAGTTCACAAATGCGAGCGCTGCGCTTTAACAACAAGGCACGAGCCTTGCCGTCATTGGCTGCCGAGATCTCCTCGTCAATTAAATCAAGCAGCTCTCCCCAAGCTTCCCAACGTTCGAGTGCTTGTTCGTAAAGAGCTATGGCTTTGGGCTCCCCCGGTTGAGCGTCCAAGAAACGGCGGTAATGTTTTTTGGCTGAGTCGCGATCGTTTAGACGCAGGTCCCACACTTCAGCGGCCAACTTAACGATGGCCAACACTTCGGGCCGCTCTGACATCTCGTCGTAAAGATAATCATCCAGCAGCGAGCCAAGTTCGCGCCACTTGTCGAGCTTCGGCGCCAATCGAAGCAGTTGCTCTTGCACAGGACGCTCGGAAGGCACTTCAGCAAATAGTTTGCCGTACCACTCAAAGGCTTTCGCTAGATCTTCAACGTTCTCTTCATAGATGCGTGCAATGCGGCGGGTATAAGGCACTCGCGCTGCCGCGTCATCAAGATGATCACGTCGTGCCTCGTCAATCGCAACCAGGCTCTGCCATGCGTTGCGCTTGGCATATACCGATTCCAAAAGCGCCGCCGCGTCCATCACCGTTTCAGGCTCTTTGACCAAAGCCTCGGCCATCTCTATCGCCGCTACGTGATCGGGATCGCGTTGGAAGATCTCCTTAAGATGTCCTACCGCAGCGACGTAGTTGCCCAGCTCGTTGATCTCGAGATGCGCAATGCGCTCGTGAATTTCAATGGCTTCGTTTGGAGAGACCTTCGCACCCAATCGCCGTTCAAGCAGCTCGCGCAGATCGACCCAACGTTCGGTTTGTTCATACAGCTTCTGCAAAGCCACAACCACATCGCGGTTCTGTGGCGAAAGTTCCAAAGCACGTTCGTACGCCGTGATCGCGTCTTCTGGGCGTTCCAGCACCAACGCCAGAGCGCCAGCTTCGATGCGCATCGGCAGTTCAACCGTTGAGGAATCCATCACAAGATCCGCACGACGCAACACCAACTCATAAAGACGATCGTTGTCGCCCTGTTTTCGGTAGATGCTTTCAAGGCCTGAAAGCGCCTCGTTGTCATCGGGAGATTGATCCAGGATGCCGGTATACCGCTCAGCCGCACTTTCCAAGTTGCCGCTCAACAACGCAGCGGTTGCCAATCGACGTTGGATGCGTAGTTTGACGTCCTCCCGAAGGACATCTGGCTCGATGTCCTCGTACAGCTTTACCACATCGTTAGGCTTGCCCAACGAATCGGCCAGCTGCTCGAACGTTACCAACAAGTCCATCAAATGGTCCTCGCCTAGCGATTCCTTAACGGCCTCGCCGAACGCAACCAACGCAAGTGGCTTATCTCCCAGCTGATCGCGACGCAACGCCGCCAACCGGATCCAAGCCTTCATACGTTCGCGACGGTCGTCTTCCGTGGCAATGAAGATCTCAAGAACCCCGCCCAAGTTCGCCCAAGCCTGACGGCCTTCGTAAATAGGCTCCATCGTTTCTGCAGCGGCACGTTTCAAGCCGAAGTCGTCACTAGACAGGAACGCTTCGATGCTTTCAAGCGTCGCGCCGTCTTGGGGCGCATGCACCAGAATCTCGCGCCACTTCTCAAGTGCGTCTGCCGGTTGTTGCAGTGGTCCTGCCAGCAATGCCGCAGATTTCCGCAAGAGGGAAACGCGTTCTTCAGGCGCTTCCGTCAACACCAAACGACGTTCAAGAACGCCCAAGCGAGAGCTGTGGGCTTCTTTCTTTTCGTAAAGGCGATCCAGGGCATCACGCGCCTGCTTTTCGCCTCCCACTTCATCCAAGTTCGCAGAAACAGTTGCGATCGCTTCATCCAGATCGCCAAGCTTGTTTTCCTGAACCTCGGCAATGCGCCAACGCAATTTACGTCGAGCTTTGTTGCCAACAGCCAAGCCCATTCTTCGTTCTAAAACAGAGATCAGATCGGGCCACAGGCTGCGCGATTCGAACACCGGTTCAATTCGATCGAGCAATTTAGGATCGTCAGGCGTGGCCTCGAACGCTTGGCGCAAACAATTCACGGCGGCGTCTGGCTTACTCAAAGCCTTGTCAAACAGATCGGCGATACGCACCAACAGATCAGACTTAACGCTCGGCTTGTCTTCCCAATCCAGTTTGACGTGAAGGATTTCAACCAAACGGCCATATTCGCCAATTTGCGGGTAAAGAGCTTCAAGCGCTTCAGCCGCTGGTCGTCCTACGTCTTGGCTGGCGGGATCAATGTCCAACACTTGTTGCCAGATCTTCGCCGCGCGGTTTCGATCAGCCAAGCTTGAAACGCACAAACGAGCAGCGCGCGTCAGGTTCTCCACCTGGCCTCGCACGTCGTCAGGCTCCTTCTTGGCAGCCATTTCCAGATAAAGCTCAACCAAAGCCGACGGCCGCTCCAACATGGACGACAACCGTTCAACCGCAGCCAACGCATCACGGTTGGCCGGATCCATGTCCAGCACCGTCTGCCAGGTGGCCAAAGCCGAAGCTTCATCAGCCAGCTTGGTTTCTTGGATCTCGGCAACTTTGGCCAATGCCGCAACAGCTTTCGCACCAGTCAGCGAAGCGCGACGGATTTGTAAGACCTCAACCAGCCCTTCCCAATTGCCAGCCTTGTTAAAAAGGGGCCCAAGAATGGTGGCTGCGCGTTGCTTGGCTTTAGGCTTTCGCAACAACCGTTCGACAGCACGACCGGCTTCCTGGTGCTCAGGATTAACCTTAAGCATTTCGGCCAACACATCCATGGCATCGTCGAAGGCGCCGACCTTTTCGGCCAACACTTCCACACGTCGAAGCACGATCGATTCGCGTTCGATAGCCGGCACAAGATCAACTTGTTGAGCCAAAACATCGGCCAGTTGGTTCCAACGCCCCAGCGCCGTCAGCAAGCGCTCAAGACCGTGGTACGTCTTGAGATTGCCAGGCTCAAGCTCTAGTTGTTTGTTAAGAACACCCACGGCGTGTTCGCGATCACCCAAGAGGGTTTCGTCGATCTCCGCAATTTGAGCGTAAAAGGCAAGCTTCTCCTTCGCGTCAGGCACGCGTTCTGCGCGTTCATCTAGAAGGTTTCGTAGATCGCCCCAACGCTCGCTTTCGCGTAGCATTCGGGTCAACGCGCTTACCGCCTTGTCACTATCAGCGTCTATGGCAAGCAGTTCGCGGTATGCCTTTTCCGCTTTTGCTTCGTGCCCTGAATGTTTCTCCTCAAGCTGCGCAATGTGACCAAGAAGCTCAGCCCGCAGGAGGGAATCCTTGATCGGTCCAAGCACCTTGTAGATGGTGTTTAGAAGGTCATCAAGCTTGTTGGTCTCAGCGGCCAACCGCAACAATCGCTGCAGATTGGTGTCATCGGAGGCCTCAATTTCGAAGATCTGAAGCGCGGCCCCAAAAGCCGAAACTTTATCGGAGGCGGGCCCTTCGTAAATGTCTACCAGCAGTTGAAGGTTCCGAAGCTTTTCGGATTTGTCCTTCGATACTCCCGCCAAACGTTGCAGTACTTCTGCCCAACGATCGTATTTTTCCGTGTTTTCGTAGAACCTAGCCAAGTGCTTCGAGATCGGAAGCACCTCTTCGTTTGGCAGGTTTTCGTCGTCGAACGCGCGTTCAAGCCCAGAAATAGCTTCTGCCGCTTCTGGGTTGATCTGCAAAGCTGATTGGTACGTTGCGCGAGCCGCCGCCGCATCTTTAACTTGATGTTCTTGCAGGTTCCCCAAACGCAAAAGCAAAGACAGCCGCTCGGCACCGTCATTTGCGGTAAGCGCTTGCTCTGAAAGCACGTTCGCCAAACCGGCATGATCACCTCGGTGTTCGCAAACGCGTGCCAACGCGGCCAAAACCTTGGCGTTGCCTGGATCAATCCCAAGGGCTTCCTGCAATGAAGCGGCGGCCACATCGGCTTTGCCTAATTTGTCTTCTTCATACCGGGCGGCGGCCACGAGCAAATCTGCACGCGCCGCAGGCTCTGTGAGATGCGACTGTCGTCGGTGCAACAACGCCACAACATCCGGCCATTTCTCTTCGGCCGCGAACTGTTGTTGCAAAGCGCTTTGCGCGTCGTCGTCACCTGGCGACAATTCCAACAAAGCTTCCGCCAAGCGTTTGGCCTCAGCCGCTCGCTTGGTCTTGTAAGCCGCAATAAACAGCGATTTGCGAATCAGCTCGATGCGTTCAGGCTGTTCAACCACAACCTTTAGGCGACGGCTGTAGACATCGAACAACGGCTCCCATTCTTCGCCTTCACGCCCCAGTCGCTCTACATCTAAGAAGAGCGTGCCATCATCCGGCGAAAGCTCTAACGCACGCAAACCCCACTTTAAAGCTAAGGCTTTCGAGCCAAGCTTCTCCTCACAAAGTTTGCGGGCTTCGGCCATCAACTTCAGCTGTTCTTCAACGGAACCAGCCGCAGTGGTCTTGGCGTCTTTGTTCTTCTTTTTCTTGCCCTTTTCCGTTGCACCTTCGGCAACAGGTTCCCCTTCGCCTAGTAGGGCGCTGAGTCGCTGTTCGCAGTTTTCCAGCAACCGCGACCATTTTTCGGTGTCGCGGTAGAGCCCTGCCAACGCATCGGCCGCCAAGCGATTGTCGGGATCAAGAGCAACAATCCTTTCGTTTGCCTTGATCGCGCGTTCGGGCTGGTTCAGTTTTTCGATCGCCACTTTGGCAATACGTTCACGTAACGCGATGCCGGCCTTTACGTCTGTCAATTGCTCAGCAAGATCGCTAAACACATCACACAGTTCGCTCCACTGGCCACGGCCCGCAAACAAAGCCTCTAAAGCGTCGTAATCGCCAATCTTGCCGTAAAGATCACGCAACGCCCTAAACACGCGTTGGTTGTCGGGCGTCAACGCGTAAACACGCTTTAAATCAGCGGCAGCCGCTTCGGGATTGTTAAGCTTTTCAGCCAACAACGTTCCCCTACGTTCAAGCAGCCCCGCCAACGTGGCATCATCGGTCGCAAGTTTCGCCTGGCGGTCGAGGACGTCCGACAAAGCCTCCCAGTCTTTGTCACTTTCGGCAAGCGCCGTTAACGCTATGAGCGCTTCGCCATCATTTGAATCAAGCGCCAGAACCTCACGCCATATTTCAATTGATTGCTTGTGATCGGTAAGCCGGTCCGACGCCAACGTTGCCATTTCGATCAGCCGACTTCGCACTTGATCTGGCGGCAGCACAGCCAGCTGACTGCGATGCAGTTCGATCAACGCCTTCCACTTGCGGCCCTTTGTATAAAGGTCCGTTAGTGCAGCCAACGTTTCGGCGTCATTGGGCTCTATTTCAAGTATGTGTTCGTAGGCCCCTGCCGCGTTCTGCGGCTTGCCAAGTTTGTCTGCCCACAAGGCAGCCACACGCTTGTAAAAAGCGATCTTTTCAGCTGGCGTTGCAGCCACTTTGGCCCGCGACGCCAGAACATCAACCAAGTCAGCCCAACGTGACTTCCGTTCGAACAGTTCTTCCAGAGCTTCTAAGGTGGGAACGTGATCTGGCTTTAGGCCACGGATGGCCAGATAGGTGTTCTGCACCATCGGTTCAAGCTTCATCCGATCTCGGTAGATCGGAATCATCTCTTGGTACAACGCCACCTTTTCGTCTATGGCGGTCGAGGGCAAGTGGTCCAAACGATCCTTTAGAAGTTCGTTCAGGGCGTTCCACTTCTCGGCCTTGTTGTAAAGGCGATGCAAAGCTTCAAAGGCATCAGATGTTGATGGGTTCTTGCGCAGCAATCCCTTCCATATATCAATCGCCTTTTCGATCGTGCGTGGTTCGCTTTCAGCCAAACGCGCCATCTCTAACGACAGTTTGTTTTGCGCCGCTTCATCAGGTTCCGCGCGCAGCGCCTGGGTCAACACATTCAACAGAACGGGGATCTCATTCCGTTGCGAGTGAAAGGCGATGTAAAAATCAATCGCTTCCGGCAACCGCGCATCGTTGTTACGGACCCGACGAAACACCAGCTCGGCAGCGTCGAGTTTCGACAGCTTCTGCCAAAGCACGTTGCCCAAAGCAACCGATAGGGCTTGCTCGCCGGGCCCCTTCTTCGCCGCCTTCAAAGCGGTTTCGTAAGCCTCAACAGCTTGGTCCCAGTTCCCCTGTTCCCCTAGCGTTTGCACAGCTTTGGTAAGCGCGGCAAGCGCTTCCGGACTGTCGGAGTTCGATTTCAAAGCAGCCAGGGCAGTCGTAACGTCAGCGTCCATCGTGGCCAACGACTATACACCCCATGCGGCAAGGCCGAAACGCTATGACGCTGTGCCGAAGAATTCTCCAAGCCTGCCAATTGGCTAGGCTTTCCCTTACCTATCATTGAGTTGGCTCTCAGTGGGTTTTAGGCTTGGAGGGCCGGATGTGTGAATGATACGGTCAGCTCCCACTTCCCTCGTCCTCTAGGAGGCCCCATGCGCCGCGTTCAGTTTGCTGTGCTCCCTTGCCTTGCCATCGTTATGACCGTTTTTGGCACCGCTTGTCCCGAATCCAAGCCTCAGGTTAAAGCCTGCTGCGACCAACCACAGATTCCCCCAAATGTCTCGTCGTTCAAGATCGTGGCTGACGACATACAGGGCAAGGCTGACGGCCAAATAGTGAAAATTAAGGCGGTTTTGTATAAAACGGCTGAACGCCAAGACGTTTATCCCGTCCTCCATACGCTGTACGCCTGGTCGCTTACAAGAGCCCCCTTTGAGCCCATCGACTTCCGCGCCGAGGTCTACGCCAGCCAGGTGGCGGCAGACGCCGGGAAAGACCCAATTGCCTACATTGAACGACCTAGAGGCAAACTAGGCCCGGAGTGCGAGAATTCCGTACCCTGGACCTTCAAACAATCCGTTGAACGGGCCTTCGAGGCCAGCCTCAACCGCGCGACGGTCGAAAACACCTTAGACACCTGCCGCATCGACAAGCCCAAGGTGGTGGACCGTATCGACAAAGATTTCAGTCACCAACCTAGATTGGAAATGGATATTGACGCCCACAGCGCTCAGGTGGAATTCCCATTCTTGGCAAAGGGCAAGGACGAGTTCGACGCCAGCGTATCGTTCAACCGGGTGATGACGTATTGGATCGAGTTCACGACGTCCATGTTCCGCCGGGCCCCCGATCTGAAAACCTTCAAGTTTGTGGGCGTTCACAAAGACGCTAGGGTGGCCAGCATCGTCGTGGATCGCGCCACATTCGAGAACAGTCTGGCGTCGCTGCAAGAAGAAGTGGCGTCACATTCGGCCGTCACTTTCCAAAAGCTGGGTATGAATGCCACCAGCGACAAAGCAGCCGAGAAAGAGCAAGACGAGTTCCGCCGTAAGACCTTCCACGACGGGTTGAAACTATTGCCCGCTGGCCAAGTTTCGATTTCCAAGCTTCTCAAGTAGTTTGCCGATTGGCGATGTCGAAAAAGAAGCTCGTAATTGAACGACAGCACGCTGAAAGCCGCGGCAACAACTGGGGCAAAGGCGATTGGGAACTGTACGAGCAACACCGAATCCACCAGACCGACGCCGTTTTGGCGCAGGCGCCGCCTGGGGGCAAGGTGTGTTTTTTGGGTGCAGGCAACTGCAACGATCTCGACCTTGAACGGTTGGCGAAACACCTGGGCGAGTTGCACCTTGTTGATATCGATCTCAAGGCACTGCAACGCGCGGCCTCCCGCCAGACGCCCGAAACTGCGGCAAAACTAAGGCTACATGGGGGAATCGAGCTGACAGGACTGTTGGCGAGGCTTTCCGAAAAATCACGGCCGTTGGGCACTTTTAACGAGATTGAAGCTGCACTGACACCGGCCACCGAAAGCGTACTTGAGAAGCTTCCACGCGATTTCGATTTGGCCGTCTCGTGTTGTGTTTCCACCCAGTTGTATTTCGGGCTTAACAGAGTTGTTGCACCCAACGATCCAATGCTCGTGTCTATTCGCCACGCGGGATTGGTGGTGCACCTAAGAACGCTGGCGCTGCTGGTGAAGCACGGTGCGCCCGTTCTGCTGGTAAACGACGTGCTTTCCAGCGAGTCTTACCCCTTGGATGCGCTGGCAGACGAGCCAGATCTCATTCAAAAAGTGGAAGATCTTTCGAGCCAAATAGCGGTTTTTGAAGGCGGAAGTCCAATCGTGGTTCGGCGGATCCTTCGCCGCGATACGGCGCTTCGCCAATTGTTAGAAACGCCTCGAATTACGTCAGCTTGGCTGTGGACGGGGCCTCGCGAACGAACTTACCTTGTGTACACCCTGCGGCTGCAACGACAAATGGGCGAGCCGCTAGCACCATAAGGTAATTCTGCTAATTCACGCCTATGGCGATACCACGCGAATTCACGGTGGGGTTGGTGCAAATGTCCATGTCGGACAAGCCAACCGAAAACGAAGACAAAGCGGCTGAAAAAATCGCTGAGGCGGCACGCAATGGCGCGCAAGTTGTTTGCTTGCCCGAGTTATACCGGGGCCCCTACTTCTGCCAGAAAGAAGACGCGGCGTTCTTTGATCTTGCCGAACCAATTCCAGGCCCGTCCACACTGCGGTTCTCAAAGGTGGCAAAGGACAACAAGGTGGCCATTGTTGTTCCCATCTTCGAAAAGCGTGCGCTTGGCCTTTACCACAACAGCGCGGTGATTTTCGATGCCACCGGCGAATCGTTGGGCGTGTACCGCAAAATGCACATTC
>Ga0105048_10004866_pt1 | contig 21820 bp, 14 predicted proteins | sample MAT05_FD_78382 | JGI IMG/M metagenome (GOLD analysis project Ga0105048, IMG submission 78382) | Freshwater microbial communities from Lake Fryxell liftoff mats and glacier meltwater in Antarctica - MAT-05 | ecosystem: Environmental > Aquatic > Freshwater > Ice > Liftoff microbial mat | place...
CAACGTCACCAACTTGGGCGCGGGCGATTCGTATTTCTTGAAGCGCTGCTTGAGCTCGCCCTCTCGCTTCTGAAGCATCGCCAGGCCCCTGAGTGCGTTCGCCTTCACCCGTGCGAGCTTCAGGGTGCACTCAGCTGCCGGGAGTCACGGTTGGTGCCTTTCGTGCCGCACCGACTGCTCTTCAATTTTGCTACTCGTCGCCGTCGATCTTCAGGAGCAGCGAGCCGTTCACTTTGCCAGCGCAGGCGTGGACCCATTTGCGCAGTTGTTGGAGCCCGAGCCAGAGCTCGTCCTGACACTCCTTGAGATTCTCGGGGTGATCGACCATCAGCTTCGGCGGAAGTGCCAGCACGTGCTTCTTGGTGACCGACTTCAATTCTTTCGCGACGGGCACCAGCTCGGCCGGTGACATCAGCGTGATGATTGGCCAGTCGGACCGGGCCTTCTTACCTCGCCATGGAAAGGCGAAGTTGGTGGTCCCCCAGAGCTTGGCGAGCTTCGGCATGCCGCACTTCGCCAGGAGCGGGTTCCAGTCGGTGGCTTTGGGCAGGTGGTAAGTGCCGAATTGTTCGATTTGGCCCGTGAGCGGGCGGCCGACGACGTTGGCGATCAACTCGATGACGCGCGCGTAGTCATAGTCGCGCTCGGCATCGAGCGTGCCCGCGAAGATCTCGTCCAGGGCGGAGGTGGCGATCGCTTTGCCGTCGTCTTCGTCGAGCGTCATGAAAACGTCGGTGCGAGCACGGCGGTTGGCTTTGTTGCCCAGCACCTTGCGGGAAGTCAGCTGACCTCCGCGCACTACCGACTCGAGGTCATCGGTCGAAATCTGCCAGGCACAAATGAATCGGTCAGACATCGGGCTAAACTAACTAACAGTGTTCCGGAATTGAAAGTGACCGTCATCACCCGCGCGGCAAAGAGGTTGCCGCGCTCACTCTGCGTCCCGAAGCTGCGCTTGCGCCAGATGACGAAGGCCCGCAGCTCGCGCAGCGTGGTTGTTGGTCGGCTCGACGCCTTCGTTGTCGACGAAAGTCCCCAGCGCCGCGCGGTGCTCGAGCATGTCCTCGCAGGAGCCTGACACGTTCGGCCACTTCCAGCAGAAATACGCCAGCAGCAAACCAAAACCGTCGATGAGCGAATACCCATCTCTTCGCTCGAGGTGGACGCCCTCCAAGCCCGTCAGCACTCCCCACCCGCGCAACGCGTTGACTGCCACCACGAATCTCGTCGCCCACCTGGGCAACTTGACTCGTGGCTTCCTTCGCTGACTTGAATCTCGGGCGTTTTTGTCACCGCAGGCTCCGGTCACCGCCGCGTCTTGACTTCGCGGCTCAGCTCGGCAGTCGCTTCTGCGACTAATGACGCGGGCGATCGCCCCTCTTCTCAGCTTCGCATTGCGGCGCCTACCTCCCGCTCATAGGGGCCGATCCGCATCGCGTGGGTTTTCGGCTTCCGGTTCTCGGGCTTCGGGCTCGTGCGTGGATTCGGATGCCGCTCGACGGGCTGTGTATAAGGCGTCATGCGCGTTCTTGTGCTTCATGGGCCGAATTTGAATCTGTTGGGTGCGGGGCTCGAGGCGATCGATTCGCAGATCAGGGCGCAGGCGGCGAAGTTGGGGTTCGAGGTCGAAGTGTTTCAGGGCAACAGCGAGGTCGCGCTGCTCGAGAAGCTTCACTCGAAACGAGAGTGGCTCGAGGCGGTGGTGATCAACCCCACGTCGCTTGCTCCCGTCGCTTACTCGCTCGCTGAAGCACTCGAGCTGATCGGCAAGCGTGCCATCGAGGTGCAGTTGGTCGAGGGGCGCACCAGTGTGCTGCGCGAGGTCGTCGAAGCACAGGCTCATGGCGAAGACGCGTACTCGCGCGCGCTCGACACCCTCGCCGGCACGCTTGAGCCCGAGATGGTCGACGCTCCCGAGTCAGAAGAAGAGGAAGAAGCACCGAGTCGCGCCTCACGCTCTGGCAAGTCGATCGGCCGCAAAGCGCAGAGTTCGGCGCCCGCGCTCGTCACCCAGGGCAGCGCTCGCAAAACCATCGGGCGCGTCGACAAGGCGGCTTCGCCGCCCGGCAGCTCGCTCACTCGCGAGAGCGTCAAAACCAAAGTCAAAGAGCGCCTCGCCGGCACCCTCGCACCTGAGGCGCTCGCCGCCTGGGCCCGCTCGCAGTGGCAAGGGCTGATCAGCGGAGGCAGCGTCGAGCCAGGTCAGAAAGACGTGCTCGAAGATGTGCTGCTCACCCTCTCGGCGTCGGCCAAAGCCAACGACCACCTGATCCTCGCGACCATCGCCAAGCTCGACCGCTGAAAGGCATTGCTCCCGGCTGCAGCGACCCGTAAGCGGCTCACCGAGCCCTGAATGAAACGCACTCCCGTCGGCGGCCAGCAGCCAGCGCAACAACCGGCGAAGAAGGCGGGCCCGCCGAGGCTCTCGGCGTCGAAGCAGGCGGCCAGGCGAAAGAGCCCGGCCAGCGCGCGGGCCATCGCCATCTCGGTGCTCTCGCGGGTCGCCGCCACCGATGCGTACCTGAACGTGGTGCTCGACACGGTGCTCACCGAGCTGCAGCCGGCCGACGCGCGCGATGCCGCCTTCGCCACGGAGCTCTGTTACGGCACCACTCGGCAATTGCTCGCGCTCGATTACGCCATTCGACTTCACTGCGACCGCCGCCTCGAGACCATCGAAGACAAGGTGCTCGCGGCGCTGCGCATCGGGGCCTACCAGCGCTTCTTCATGCGGGTGCCCTCGCATGCGGCGGTCTCTGACACCGTCAACGCGCTCAAAGAGGTGCGCCTCGAGCGCGCCACCGGCTTCGTCAACGCCATCTTGCGCAAGCTCGCTGCGCTGGAGTCGATACCGCAACCCGACCCCAGCGACCGACCGGCCTACCTCACCATCGCCACCAGTCACCCTGAATGGTTGGTCAGGCGTTGGCTGCGGCAGTTCGGCCCCGAGCGCGCGGAGGCGATGTTGGCGGCCGACAACCAGGCGCCGTCAGTGGTGATTCGCGCCAACACCACCCGCATCACACGCGAGGCCTTGCTCGCCCAATTCGCCGAGATGGGCGTGAGCGCCACCGCGACCACGCTCTCGCCATTGGGCATCACCCTCGACAACCCCGGCCGCATCGAAGACCTCTACGGGTTCGCCGAGGGGCTGTGGCAGGTGCAAGACGAGGCGGCGCAGCTGGTCACCACCTTCGCGCAGATACCGCCAACGGCCCGGGTGCTCGACGTGTGCGCCGCTCCGGGGGGCAAGACCTGCCACGTGGCGCAGACCAACGTGGTGATGGCACTCGACCTGCACGCCAACAAGCTGCCGAAGATCAACGCCGAAGCCAGACGACTGGGGCTCCACGAGCGAATCAAAACCCTGGCCTGGGACGCGACCCAGCCGTTGCCCGAAGCGCTGGGTGAATTCGACGTGGTGGTGGTCGATGCGCCCTGCTCAGGGCTGGGAACGCTTCGTCGGCACCCCGAGCTTCGGTACCGCCGCGCGGAGAAAGACTTCGCTGAGCTGGCCGCCCTGCAACGCGAGATCTTGCAGAACGCCCAGCAGCTGGTCGCAGCCGGTGGCCTGTTGATCTTCGCGGTCTGCAGCACCGACATGACCGAGGGGCCTGATCAGGTCGAGATGTTCTTGCGCTCCCACCCCGACTTCACCAGCGAGCCGCCAGTCGGTCTGGGCCACCTCCCGACCTCTCAAGGCCACCTTCGAACCCTCCCTGGCCCCGAAGGCCTCGACGGCTTCTTCGCCGCCCGCCTCCGCAAAATGTACTGACGAGTCGAGATCCGAGCGCTCACTTTGCACCTGTGCCCTCGCGGCGTGCGGCACGGGTGGGCTGAGCTGTCGGGCCTGCGACCCGCTCGGCGTCTGCAACGCGGGCGTCTGTCAGACCAGCCTCGACGCGGGCACCATCGATGAGCAGCTGGGCTTGGCGCGGGAGGCAGCGCTCGACGCCGGCGCTCTGCCAGTGCGCATCATCAACGCCACCGTCACCTACGTGAAGCCGTTGTCGCCTGACGCGGGCGCCTCTGACCCGGCGGGTTTCTTTCTTCAGGGCAGCCGAAACGGCCCGGCCATCTTTGTGGCCAAAGACCCCTCGACCATCGTCGACGCGGGGCTGCAGGTGGGCGACACGGTCAGCCTGACCGTCACCGGCGCGCGCCGATTCTCGGGTCTTCGCAACATCCGCAGCTGACCAAGGCCGAGGCGCTGACCCGAAAAGACCCCTCGGCGTGCTTCGACACCAACGACAACCTCAACGACTTCGTGAAGACCGCTCCAGCGCCGCGCAACGCCAGCACCCCGGCGGGCGCCTGCTACTGCCCGCACATCGTGATCAGCCAGCTGTACGGCGGCGGCGGCAGCAGCGCGGCCCCCTACTCGGCGAGCTAGGCCTTCTGGTACGTGGGAGTGCTGGGGGGCACCATCGCCCCGGGCGGGTACTATCTGGTCGCGACCAGCGACGGCAGCGACGGAGGCGTGTTGCCCGCGCCCGACTTTACGACCGCCGCCCCCCTTCAGCTCTCAGCGACCGACGGCAAGGTGGCGCTGTTGGCGACGACCCGACGGTTGTCGGGCTGCCCGACGGCTCCAGCAGTCGTCGACCTGGTGGGCTACGGCACAGCCAACTGCTCCGAGACCGCCCCGGCGCCGATGCTGACCAAGTTCGAGTCGCTGATTCGGGCCGACCTCAACGCCTGCGTCGACACGAACGACAACAGCTTCGACTTGGTGAAGATCACCCCCGCGCCGCGGCGATCGTCGAGCCCCGCCAACGTGTGTCGGTAGCCGCCCCGCTATGAATGAAGTGCGCTAGACGGTCGCCTCCTCTTGGAGGCGTTCATGTCTGCGTTGATCACCCTGGCTGTCGTTGCTGTGCTCGGAGCTGCCCCGGCGAACCCCCCGAAGCATGCGTTCACCGCTCAAGATCTGGTTTCACTCAAGCGCCTGCTGGCGTTCAAGGTCTCGCCTGACGGCAGCCGGGTGATCTTTCAAGTGCGCTCGACCGACCTCGAGGCCAACCGCGGCCGCAGCGACCTGTGGAGCATCAACGTCGACGGCTCGGGCCTCAAGCAGCTCACCAGCCACGCCGAGAACGACAGAGACCCGCTCTTCGCACCCGATGGCAAGTCGGTGTTCTTCGTCTCCGCCCGAAGCGACCCCGCGCAGATCTGGCGGCTGTGGCTCGACGGCGGCGAGCCGGTGCAGGTGACCCGGTCTCCCATCGACGTCGAGTCGTTCACCCTCTCGCGCGACGGCAGCCAGCTGGCCTTCTCGGCCAACACCTACCCCGAGTGCGACACGCTCGAATGCACCAAGAAGAAGCTCGACGAGAAGGCCAAGGTCAAGAGCTCGGGCCAGGTCTACGACCAGCTGATGGTTCGCCACTGGGATGCGTGGGCCGACGGCCGCCGAAATCACCTCTTCGTGCAGAAGGTCGAGAAGGGCACTCCGGTCGACGTGATGAAGAAGATGAGCGCCGACTCGCCCTCGAAGCCACACGGCGACGCCAGCGAGTACACCTTCAGCCCCGATGGCAAGAGCGTGATCTTCTCCGCGCGCGATGTCGGCCGCCAAGAAGCCTGGAGCACCGACCTCGACCTCTTTTCGGCCCCGGTCGATGGCAGCAAAGCGCCCACCAAGCTCACCACCACCAACCGCGCCACCGACACCGGGCCGCTCTTCTCGCCCGATGGCAAGTCGCTCGCGTATCTGGCGATGAGCCGGCCGATGTTCGAAGCCGACAAGCTGCGGGTGATGGTTCGCAGCTGGCCCGACGGCAAAGACAAGAGCCTCACCGACGGGTGGGATCGCTCGGCCAGTACGCTGACCTGGTCAGCCGACTCGAAGACGCTCTACGCCACCGCCACCGATGTCGGGCAGACCGGCGTCTTCGCCATCGACGTCGCCACCGGCGCAGTGACCAAGTTGCTCAGCCAGGGCGAGGTGGCCGGCGTGCAGCTCGCCGGGGGGCAGCTGGTCATCGCGCTCGACACGCTCAAGAGCCCCTCTGACCTGTTCACGCTCTCGCTCGATGGCAAGGGCACCCTCAAGCCGCTCACCGCCCTCAACGCCGAGGCGGTTGCCAGCTTCAAGCTCGGCGAGCCGGAGCAATTCAACTTCGCCGGAGCGAACGGCGACACGGTGCACGCCTACCTGGTCAAGCCAGTCGACTTCGACGCGAAGAAAAAATACCCGCTCGCCTTTCTCATTCACGGCGGCCCGCAGGGCAGCTTCGGCAACCACTGGCACTACCGGTGGAACCCGCAGAGCTACGCCGCCCGCGGCTACGTGGCAGTGATGGTCGATTTTCACGGCTCGACCGGCTACGGCCAGGCGTTCACCGACGCCATTCGCGATGACTGGGGCGGCAAGCCGCTCGAAGATCTCCAGAAGGGCCTCGCCGCCGCGCTCACCAAGTACCCGTTCATCGACAAGGCCAAGATGTGCGCGCTCGGCGCCAGCTACGGCGGCTACATGGTGAACTACATCGCCGGTGTATGGAATGAGCCGTGGAAGTGCCTGGTCACCCACGACGGCAACCTCGACGAGCAGATGGCCTACTTCGACACCGAGGAGCTCTGGTTCCCCGAGTGGGAGCACAACGGCACCCCCTGGGAGAACAAGGCCAGCTTCACCAAGCACAACCCCATCGACCACGTCGCCAAGTGGAAGGTGCCGACCCTGGTGGTGCACAGCGCGAAGGACTATCGGGTCGTCGATACCCAGGGCCTCTCGACCTTCACCGCGCTCCAACGTCGAGGCGTGCCGAGCAAGCTGCTCTTCTTCCCCGACGAGAATCACTGGGTGCTCAAGCCAGCCAACAGTGTGCTCTGGCACGACACGGTGCTGGGGTGGCTCGACCAGTGGGCAGCCCACTGAGCCTTCGTACAAAGCCCTGCATCGGCTCCAGAAAACTTGCGGTCTGATCGGCGCGTGCGAGCCTGAAATAGTTGCGCACGCCCGCTTTCACTCGCGCCAGCTCATTGCCGCTCCGGGCACGTGCATCGCCAGACGGTGGTCTCGGGTTTGCTACCTGGGCCACCTCGCGGGAAGCCACGGGAGTTTCAATGAACGGCCGTTCGAAGAAGAGCGCAGTTACCAACACCGCAGTCTCCGGGTTGGTCGTGTTTCTTTTGGCCTCGGGGTCGGTGTGGGCACAGGCGAGCACGATTCCCGGTGTCGGTGGAGGTGTGCCTCCGAAGGTGCTGATCATCTTCGACACCTCGACCTCGATGCGAAACCTGCCCGAGACCGACATTCCCAACACCCCCTCGTTCCCCGTGTCGCCGACCCGCGGCGATCGCAAGTACGCCTTTGACGACTTCAACCCGGCGACCAACGGCTCGCCCGACGGTGGCTGCGAGAACCGCTTCTGCATCGCCAAGCGCGTGCTCTACAACACGATGCCGACGTACTCCGACTCGATTCAGATGGGCATGGCCAGCTACTTTCAGTACCGCACTGAATGGGCGCAGCCCCTCGGCTCGACCCGCTGTGCGTACGACGTGCTCTCGAACGCCGGCCGCAACACCAAGTTCACCTCGCCGACGGCGACTTGGGCGGGCACCTCCATGCCTCCGACCAACTCGGCGCGCTGCGACAACATCGCCGTCAACAAGTACCCGATCACGCTCTTCGGCACCGACGGTGGCAGCCCGGTCACCTGCAGCGCGTACCGACCGTTACCTGACGCCGGCCCGTGGGCTACCGGCAGCACCGCCTGCCTGAGCGCTTCGAACTTCGTCAGCACCACGAACTTCGACCTCTACAACGGTGGCGCGAGCGCTGCGACCAGCAACATCTGGGTGCAGATGCCAAAGTCGGCGACCTCGTGCCCCAGCGGCAACGTGATGTGGGGCGGTGGCACCAGCTATCAGGGCGGCTCCGTCCCCTCTTCGTCACTGGCGGGAGGCATTGCGCGAGTCCTCTCGTACGCCACCATGCCGATGCCGGGGTTCGCCCCACTGGTGACTGGTTGGTCGGGCTCGTGCACCACGGGTCTCGGCGCCTGCCAGCTGACCTTGACCGGCGCGATGATGGACGGCCCGGTGACCGAGACCACGCAGATCATTCTGTGGGCCGATGCCGGCTCACCCCTCGATGGTGGCTTCGGCAACATCAGCCCCTTCACCCTCGTCAGCTACGGCGGCACCTCGCGCTATGCCTACGCCATCGACGCCGGCATGACCTGTAGGTGGCTCGACGACAGCACGACGGCGGTGCTCAACGCCTCGAAGGTGGTGGCGAACCTCAACGGCTACTCGCGGGTCAGTGGCAATACCGCAGCCTGTTCGGGCGTGGCCCCTTCGAGTCTCTCGGTCGGTTGCCGGGTCTTCTCGCGCGATGCCGGTACGCAGTCGTTCGGCGGCACCTGGTCGCCCACCTTCCCCACCTCCACCCAGTACTCGTGGTCTGCGCCGAGCAACTTCTCGTCGACCTGCTCGAACCCGTCGACCGGCACCGTCAGCACCGCCTTCAGCGCGCTCTCAGATTTGACCTTGACCGTGCCCAAGGCCACCTCGCCTGCCTCCTGCGGCGACATGAACGTCGCCGACGCGGGTGGCAGCGGCGCCTGCAGCGCCAGCTTCCCCTGCGATTACCGCTCCGGCGTGACCGGCACCTCGTCGGCCGACCCGGGCGGCCCGGTGTACAAGCCGTACGTTGACGCGGGCGTGTACACCCTGGTCTCGGGGTACCCGACCACCTCGACCATCTATCGGGCGCGCGCCGGCTATGCCACCGCCTGCCCCACCACCGACATCACCGACATCTTGCCTTGCACCGCGGGCAAGCCCTGTGCGGTGACCTCGCTGGGCGTCGACGCCGGTGGCACTAACGCGCCGACTGACCAGTTCTGGTACTCGTCGACCATACCGGCCTACGCCGTCGATGGCGGCGTGGCGATGGCGGGCGACCCGGTGTACTCGTACATCGGCACCGTCTCGACCTTGCCCATACCGCTGACCACCTACGGGCCTGAGAAGACCAGCCCGACCTGCACCGCCACGGTGAGCTTGACCAGCGGTGTGACGCTCTCGGGCGCCAACGGCGCCTGCAGCGCGACCCGGCCCTGCACGCTCACCAACATCGCCGACATCTGCAAGAGCATCTCGACCGACGCGGTGGTGCCCTGCTCGTCAGGCACCGACTCGACTCAAGTTCGCTCCTGCGCCTACCAGTCGGTGAAGACGCGGTACTCGGCCACGCCCTTCGGCAGCTGCGCCTACAGCATCAAGCAGTACCGGTACGAGCAGGCGACCTGCAGGTACACCGTGCACCGGTGGAGACTGACGGCGCCGGCGTGCAACGAGAACCGCACGGTCTGCAACTTCGACACGCAAGAGGTCAACTACACCTACTACAACCCGTTCAAGTACTGTCGGGCGACTGGCACGAACTACAACTACGCCGGCACCACGCCGCTGCAGTACATCTACCAGTGGAACACCAAGGGCGGTGAGTACCTCGGCACGTTCACCTACACCAACACCAAGCTGACCGCGCGCAACTACTGCGAGCTGCCGGTGGCGACGTACGTGGCCAACATCAGCGCGGCGCCTGATTGCCCGTCTGAGATCAACTCCACCAACCGCGCGTCGTTCACCTCGGGCGGCTACGAGAACACGCTGTGCGGCGTCGGCGGCGTTATCTGCCGGCTGCGCTGGCGCTCCACCCACGACGCGGGCGTGTCGGGCACCTTCGCCGGCCGCCTCGACTACGTGACCGCGCCGAGCAACACCGACCCGACCTTCGAAGTGGTCAACGTCAACAATGTGCGCTGCGAGACGCCTGACCGCGATGGCGGCGAGCTGCTCACGCCCCCCAACGCGAACTGGATACCCGTCGCTGCGTCGACCCAGGCCGACTGGTGCTACGGCACCGGCTCCAACGGCGTGGCCAAAGTGCGCCTGATGTCAGATTGGTACGAGCCGGCTCGCTCCAACCCGGCCCCCACGGTCGCCTTGCCCTTCGCCGACACTTGGACGAACCAACCGATGAAGCTCAGCGGCTGGAGTTCGAACCAGTACGACGGCGGCGCCTCGCAGCTCTTCGTGGGGATGGATTTCGGCAGCAACAACATCAGCACCATCAAGAACGCGCTCACCGCCTGCGTGCGCCCCACCAACACGACCTCTCCGATGAGCGGCGGGTTCTGTATGTCAGACGACGACAACTGCGGCCCGGCCGACAACGAGCAGTGCCAGGCGCGAGACGCCGGCATGACCGACTTCACGCCACTCAATGGCTCGTTGCGCAACGCGACCGACTACATGCGAGATCAGCTGCGCTTCGACAACGCCGATGTGACCTGCCGCGACTACTACGTGGTGCTGGTGACCGACGGCCTCGAGTCGACGCCGGCGAACTACTCGCAGTCAGACCTGGTGACCACGGTCAACGCGCTCACCAACCTGACCTCGACCAGCCCGGCCCGCAGCAAGAAGGTGAAGACCTTCGTGATCGGCTTCGGCGCCGGCCTCGCAGCGGCCGACGGCGGTGCCAACAGCCTCGACGTCATCGCCCGCCAGGGTGAGACCGCGGTGGTCATCTCGTCAGGCAACGTGGTGTACGACTTCGTCAACGGCAAGGCGTTGAGCGCGAGCAACGAAGCGGAGCTGGCCAACGTGCTCGGCATCGTCTTCTCGAGCATCACCCAGGGCCGCTTCGCCCGCAGCCGCCCGACCATCACCAGCGACGGTGTGCGCATCTACCAGGCCTACTTCGACCGCGGCATCACCGGCGCGCTCGATGCCGGCACGCCCGAGTGGCGCGGTAACCTCGAGGCCTTTCAGATCGACGTCTCGGGCACGCTGTTCTCGAAGTGGGAGTTCAGGCCGAAGGTCGACGCGCAGACCATCGCCTCGCGCAACCTGAAGGCCGAGATGCCGCTGCCTGACGGCGGCATCAACCTCCAGGCCTTCACCGTGGCCAACGTGGCCGCGCTGGGTGGCCTGACCGCGGCCACCGTTCGCTTCGTTCGCAACGACACCCTCGGCGCGCACGTCGACGAGACCTTCAGCCCCATCGCCATACCGCGCACCTCTCGCGCTGGCGCCTTCGTGTTCTCGAACCCGGTCGCGGTCGGCGCGCCGGTATTCAACTCGGCGACCTACGCCGGTCTGGCGGGCGAAGCGGCCGTGGGCTCGTACAACACCTTCAAGGCCACCTGGGAGTATCGACCGACGCGGGTGATCATCGGCGGCGAAGACGGCTTCTTGCGCGGCATCGTCGACAACCCGAAGGGCAGCTTCAACGCCGGCTGCACCGCGGCCGATGAATCGACCAACGCGTGCCCGAACGGCACCGAAGCCTGGGGCCTGGTGCCGTCATCGATTGTCTCCAAGCTCGCGATGACCCGCTTGAGCCCCCAGCTGCTGGTTGACGGTACCGCCGCCATCGCCGACGTGTGCTGGCCTGCTTCAGGCAACAACGCCGCCGACTGCGGCGCGGGTGACTGGAGAACCGTCGCCATCGGCTCGCTGCGCGCGGGTGGTCAGAGCGTCACCGGCTATGGCATCGACAGCAACAACTCCGAATACTTCGCGCTCGACGTCACCGACGCCGGCTTCCCCACGCCGCTGTGGCGCTATGACGACAAGTTCGACAACGACGCCACCGACGACCTCGGCTTGACCTACAGCACGCCGACCATCGGCCGCGTGTCGATCGGCTCGGGCGCGGGTGAGAAGCACTGGGTCGCCTTCGCCGGCGGCGGTAAGTGCAGCAGCAGCGCCGGCTTCGACGCGGGCGTCGATACCGAAGGCGACGGTATCTACATTCTCGACATGAAGACCGGCAAGACGCTGCTCAGCTCCGGCTTCATCACCAAGTATACGGCGGGCGGCGCCTGCGCGAACTTCGTGGCGCGGCCGTCGGTGTACCGCCGCATGGGCAAAATCGACGTCGAGTCGGTCTACTACGGCAACGAGCAGGGTCGCATCTACGCGCAGCGCACCTGGCAGACCAACACCGCCTCCAACTGGGCTCCGGGCATCTGGTACGACGGCTGGGACGTGATGTCGCAGCCCGACACCCAGCTCAACACCCGCGCTCCCATCTGGTACCTGGTCAAGACCACCGCCGGCAGCTTCACCGCTGGTACCCGGGTCGCCACCGGCTGCCGCATGCAGCTGGGCTCGACTGGTGCCTTCAACAGCTTGCCCGCCTCTGCTGGCAGCCCGGTGAACTGCACCTCGCTGGCGACCCGCCGGCCGATCTTCGGTCGCCCGCGCGTGGCCTACGCCAACGACACCTCGCTCACCAACCCCGACCTCTTCTTCGGCACCGGCGACCAGCAAGCGCTCGACAACACCAGCTCGCGCGACTTCTTCTTCGCGGTGTTCGATGAGCGCTTCAACGACCAGGCGTACATGAGCACCTCGACCCAGAAGGGCAAGACCTCGTGGGTGTTCATGTTCGACCCCGGCGAGAAGGTGCTGGGCGAGCCGGTGATGTCGAGCGGGTCGATCGTGGTGGCCACCTACGCGCCTCCTACCAGCGGCAGCACCTGCGGCCAGCTGGGCGACTCGTACCTCTACGCGTTCGACCCTCGTACCGGTGAGCCGCGCGCCACGCTGCGCGACCCGAACGTCGTCGGCACGCCGACCTACACGCCAGTGGTGAAGCTGACCGGGGTGGGGGCCATTTCTGACCCCATCGTGATCAACGGCGGGCTCTACTACGCTGACGGCACGGGCCAGGTGAGCAAAGTCGAAACGCGACCGGTTGGCCTCGGCGGCCGCATTCAAGGCTGGAGACGGGTGCGCTAATGAAGAACCGCTCGGGGAGCCACCAGCTGTCACGGGGTGGCTTCACCTTGATTGAAGTGATGGTGGTGGTGGCCATCATCGGGGTGATGACCTCGCTGTCGGTGGTGGGGTACCAATCGGTAATGCGCAACGCGCGCACCAATGGCGAGGCAGACATGATCGCTCAGTTCTTGAAGAACGCGCGGTTGCGCGCGGTGTCGACGGGGTGCCCCCACGTGGTGCGCTACGTGGTGCCGCCCACCACCTCGCCGATGACCGCCGGGAGCCTCACCATGTACCGCAAAGCCAACTGCCAGTTGGCGACGACCGACCTGCCCCAGACCACCACCGCGCCGCTCGATGTGCTGGTGAACCGCTACGAGACCACTCCCAACATGTGGGTTGTCTCGTCATCGGCCGCGGCCAACCTGGCTGGAAGGACGTACTACGTGGGCTTCACCGTCAGCGGCACGCCCCTCTCGGCCTACGATAACGGCACCCTCACCGCGCTGGGCAGCGCCACCATGAGCATCAACGTCAGAGCCCGCGAAACAGAGAAGTACGCGCGCGACGTCACCATCACGGGGGCTGGCGATGTCTTGGCTCAATAAGCTGCGTCGTCGCCTCAACCCCACCGGCTCGACCTTGATCGAGGTGTTGATCGCGGGCGCGCTGTTGGCCATCGGCATGACCGCCATCGCCGCCATGCTCAACGAGTCGGTGTTCTCGAGCCGCATCGCGATGCGCAAGACCGAGGCCTCGGAGCTCGGGGTGAGCACGCTCGAGCGGCTGGCGTCTGGCGGCTACGCCTCCTTGTCGCCGGGCACCTTCGACGGCGGCCAGGTGCGCGACGACGCGGGCGTGCTGCTCTACCACATGATGTACCTCGTCGACGCCGGCGGGGTGCCTGATGAGGCCTACTACCTCCAAGTTCAAGTCACCTATCGAGACAACCTCCGCCGAGAGCGAACGCAAACCTATGGCACCGTCGTCTCCAACCCGACCCCGACCCCGTAGCGGCAGCGGCGGCTTCACCCTGCTCGAGATTCTGGTGGTCAGTGCGATCGCCGCGATTCTCGTCGTCACCGCCGCCAGCTTGCTGGTGACGATGTCGTCGCAGCGTGCGGCCAACCGCAAGCGCCTCGAGCGGCTGACCCAATCGTTCACCGCGATGACACTGCTCGAGCGCAGCATGCTCAACGCCGGCTATCACTTTCCGTCAGCGCGGTTCGGCTTTCGGGTCTACGACAACGTGACCACCGGCTCCTTCGGCGGGCTGCCAGTCGGGGCCTGCACCAACGCCAACGGCTGCATCGTCGCCAACACCGACGTGCTCGAGGTGGTCGAGGGCGCGGTGCCCCAGCCAGGTATCATCGGCTCGGTCTTCAACGACGGCGGCACTTCGTGGATCGTGGCTCACCAGCAGCCGGGCGGGCCGATCTTTCTGGCCGATGCAGGCACCAGCGACTTCTTGCTGCTCTTCGGAGCACCCGATGGAGGCAACTGCGCCGGCATCGGCAAGCTGGCCAACCTGGGTGGGCCCATCGGCCTCTACAACAACGTGCGCATGGTCGACCGCAACCTGGGCACCCAGCCGAACACCTACTATAGCACCGGCAACGGCATCGCCGCCCGGGCCTACAACTGCCCCACCTCGGTCGATATGACCGTGTCGGTCGCCATCTCGCGCCGGCTCTACTTGGTGCTGGCCACCGACGCCGGCTTCGGCCTGTACGAGCAGAGCGTCTCGCCGCTCAGCATCGGCTCTTCGGCAGGTGACGGTGGCACCCCGCAGCTGCTGGCGCGCGGGGTCGACAACTTTCAGGTGATGCCGTTGATCAGGCAGACCGGCACCGGCTTCGGCACCGGCTGCGCCAACGGGGTCTGCGAGTGCAACTCGGGCTCGTCGTGCGTCTTGTCGACGGCCAACGACGACACCAACTTCGCCAACCTCGGGCGCCTGGTCGGCGTGCGCGTCGGCCTCAGCTCTCGCGGCGAGACCACCGAGTTCGCCACCGGCGCCAACGTGGTGCCTCCGGCGCTGGGCAACGAGACCATGGCGGCCGAAGTGAAGCCGATCAAACGCACGGTGCAGACGCAGACCTACATGCTCAGAAATTTTGCACAGGTGTCGCCATGAAGATGACTCGAAGCCGGGTGCAGCGCGGGTATGTGTTGATCATGGTGTTGGTGGTGCTGTTGGTGCTCACGCTCCTGGTCGCCGGTTTGTACTCGGCCTCTGAAGACAGCCGCTTCACCTCGCAGGTGATGCTGGGTCAGCGGGTCGCGGCCGCCCGGGCCGACGAGGCCGTGCAGCGGGCGGTGGCGACGCTGCGGGCCGGCACCTTCACCACCAACGACCTGGTGGCCTTGCCCTACTGCACCACCCCGATTACCCACCTGCGCACCGCCGGCACCTGCGCCAGCGGCTCGTTCTTGACCAGCGGTCAGATCGCCGGCCCAACCAGCGGAGATCTCGAGAATGGCTCAGGCCTGCTCTACCAGTGGTGGATTTACCATCAGTCAGACCCTGACGGCAGCGCGCCCGACAACTCGTACGAGATCTTCAACATCTACGCCGAGGGGTACTTCGGCTACGCCACCACCCGCGAAAACTTCTCGGTGGCCGCCATCGCCGCCGAGGTCACCTTGCCCGGCTCGAGCTCAGGCCCGCCGAACTTCGACGGCGACTACGGCGTGATTCACTAAGCCGCGGGGCTCAACTCGATGACCAGGCCGTCGTAGGCGATCTCGAGTGGGCCTTCGTATTCTTGCCTGGCCTGCTCGAAGAGCGGCCGCGGGTCGACGTCGTGGCGTGACGAGAGGTGGGTCAGCACCAGGCGCTTCACGTTGGCCTCTCGCGCGACCCGCCCCGCCTCGCGTGCGGTCGAATGCCGGGTCTCGAGCGCGCGGGCCTGCTCTTCGTCGCTGAAGGTGGCCTCGTGAATCAGCAGGTCGGCGTTCTTCGCCGCTTCAATCAGCGCCGCGCAGGGCCGGGTGTCGCCCGAGATGACCACCTTGCGCCCCGGGCGGGAGGCGCCCATCACCTGCTCCGGCATGATGGTCGCTCCACTGCTCGAGCTCACCGTCAGCCCCCGCTGCAGCTTGCCGAAGTCGGGGCCAGGGGCGACGCCCAGCGCCTTGGCCGCGTCAGGGTCGAACTTGCCGGGGCGCAGATCTTCTTCGAGCACGTAGCCCAGCGCGTTGACCCGGTGGTCGACCCGCACCGGCTTCACCGAGTACCCGTTGCGTGCCAGCGACTCACCACCGCGCAGCTCTTGAATATCGACAGGGAAGGCGAGGCGGTCGACGCCCAGGTGAATGGCCTCGTCGAGAATGCGCTTGGCCGGCATCGGGCCAGACAGGGTCATCGACTCGGTGCGGCCTCCCATGCCCAGGGTGCGCAAGAAGCCGATGATGCCGAGGTAGTGGTCGGCGTGAAAGTGGGTGAAGAACGCCGCGTCGACCGAGAAGCCGGTGCCGTAGCGAATCATCTGGCGCTGGCTGCCCTCGCCGCAGTCGAAGAGCAGCAGGTCGGTGTTGGCCTTCACCGCCAGCCCTGACACGTTTCGATGCAACGTCGGCATTGCGGCCGAGGTGCCGAGAAACGTCAGGCGCAATATCGACATGCCGCTCGAGCTCACTGCTGACGTCTCGCTCTCTTGGGTGAAAAAAGAAGGGCCACTTCGGTTTCCCAAAGTGGCCCCAGGCTCAATGCTTCGAGCTTGGCGGCCTAGGCCGCGGCCTTGGCGCTGGCCGTCGAGGCCGGCTCGCTGTCGCTCTTCACGTTCGACTCGATGCGCATGCCGTAGAACGAGCGGTAGACGAAGAAGGCCGAGATGACGAAGAACACCGCCGCCAGGCTGAGGGTCAGGGGGGTGGCCACGAACCAGCCCTTGGGCGAGGTGCCGCCCAGCGAGATGGCCACTTCGACCGCCAGCAGGCCGAAGAGGGTGGTGAACTTGATCACCGGGTTGAGGGCCACCGACGAGGTGTCTTTGAAGGGGTCGCCAACGGTGTCGCCGACCACGCAGGCGTCGTGCAGCGGAGTGCCCTTGGCGCGCAGCTCGGTCTCGACCAGCTTCTTCGCGTTGTCCCATGCGCCACCGGCGTTCGCCATGAACACCGCCTGGAAGAGGCCGAAGAGGGCGATGGAGATGAGGTAGCCGATGAAGAACGAGGGCTCGTAGCAAGCGAACGAGAGCGTGGCGAAGAAGATGGCGATGAAGATGTTGAGCATGCCGCGCTGCGCGTACTCGGTGCAGATCTGCACCACCTTCTTCGAGTCTTCAGTCGAGGCCTTGTTGGCTCCGTCGAGCTTCATGTTCTTCTTGATGAACTCGACCGCGCGGTACGCACCGGTCGAAACCGCCTGCATCGAGGCGCCGGTGAACCAGTAGATCATCGCGCCGCCCATGATCATGCCCAGCAAGAAAGGCGCGTTGACCAGCGAGAGATTCTCAAGGCCCGTGGTGAGGCGATTGGTGAGGCTGTAGAGAATCGAGAAGATCATTGTCGTCGAGCCGACCACTGCGGTGCCGATCAACACCGGCTTCGCGGTGGCCTTAAAGGTGTTGCCGGCGCCGTCGTTCTCTTCGAGGTACTGCTTGCCCCTCTCGAAGTCGGGAGTGAACCCGAAGTCTTTGGCCACCTCTTCTTTGATTCCGGGAATGGTCTCGATCAGCGACAGCTCGTACACCGACTGCGCGTTGTCGGTCACCGGGCCGTAGGAGTCGACCGCGATGGTCACCGGGCCCATGCCCAAGAAGCCGAAGGCCACCAGGCCGAATGCGAAGACCGGCGCCGGGTCGATGCCGCCCGCCGTCACGCCGAAGAGCAGGCGGCCCATCAAGCCACCGTCCAAAATCGAGACATAGTAGGCGATGCCCATCAAGATGACGATGGCGATGCCAAGCCAGTAGGCCGAGAAGTTACCGGCGACCAGACCAGAGATGACGTTGAGCGACGCGCCGCCCTCTTTCGACGAAGTGACCACCTCGCGCACGTGCCGCGAGTCAGTCGAAGTGAACGCCTTGACCAGCTCGGGGATGATGGCGCCAGCCGCGGTGCCGCAGGTGATGATCAGCGAGAGCCGCCACCACATCGAGTCGTCGCCCGCCAAGGTCGGCACCAACAGCTTCGAGGCTGCGAAGGTGACCGCGACCGAGAGCACCGAGGTCAGCAACACCAGCGTGGTCAGGGGGTGCTCGAAGTTCATCTTCGAGACGTTGGCGTACTTGGCCTTCTGGTACGCGTGGTTGAGCAGGTACGAGACGAAGCTGGTGACGACCATCATCACGCGCATCGCGAAGATCCACACCAGCAGCTGCACTTGCACGGCGGGGCTGCCTGCGGCGGCGAGCAAGATGAAGGTGATCAGCGCCACGCCGGTGACGCCGTAGGTCTCGAAGCCGTCAGCCGAGGGGCCGACCGAGTCGCCCGCGTTGTCGCCCACGCAATCGGCGATGACGCCCGGGTTGCGCGCGTCGTCTTCTTTAATCTTGAAGACGATTTTCATCAGGTCTGAGCCGATGTCGGCGATCTTGGTGAAGATACCGCCCGCGATGCGCAGCACTGACGCACCGAGCGACTCACCGATGGCGAAGCCGATGAAGCAGGGGCCCGCCAGGTAGCCGGGCACGAAGCACAAAATGCCGAGCATCAAGATCAGCTCGGTGGCGATCAGCATCATGCCGATCGACATGCCCGCCTTGAGCGGAATGTCATAGGTGGGGAAGGGCTTGCCTCGCAGCGACGCGAAGGCCGAGCGGGAGTTGGCGAAGGTGTTCACCCGAATGCCGAACCAGGCCACGCCGAAGCTGCCGGCGATGCCGACCAGCGAGAAGAAGATGATGATCGCCACCCGGGCCGCCGTCGGCACGCTGGCCGCTTCGCCCTCGGCGTGCGCCAGAAAGCCGAAGTACCAGACCATCACGCCACCGATCAGCACCTCGAGCATCAAGATGAACTTGCCCTGGGTGATGAGGTACGTTTTGCAGGTTTCGTAGATCAGCTCAGAGACCTCGAGCATCGACTTGTGCACCGGCAGGTTCTTCAGCTGCATGTACTGGAAGATGCCGAACGCGAGGCCGACCGCCGAGATGGCGATGCCGATGATCAGCAGCATCTTGCCGTCGATGGAGCCGCCGATGAACTTCTCGGAGGCCAGGTCGGGGAGCACGAGATTGGCTTCGTTAGCGAAGGCCAGCACGGGGCTCAGAAGCGCCGCCAGGCCCGCAAATCGGGAAATTTTCATGGTGTTTGTCCTTAAGGGAGACGGGCGCGGCGCTTAGCACACTGCCACCGGGAGGAAAGCAGAACGTTGCGGCTCCCCGGGCCCCTTCGACTGCCGGCGGGGCTGCCACAGGGTGCAACCGTGGCGCGTGATTTCGCTGGCTTATGAAGTCGGGGTACTCTCGGAGAATGTCGAAAAACGAGCTCCGGGTTTTGATCGTCGACCTCGACACCGACGCAGCTCAGCGCATGGGGTTGGCACTCGATGGAGCGGGCATGCAGGTCTCGTGGTGCACCTTCAGCCCCAAAGAGCTGAGTGAGCTGCAGAATGATTTCAAGCCCACCTTGCTGCTGGTGCACGCCGAGGTCGGTAGCCCCCAATTGACCACGCTGCTGGCTCGGGCCGAGGCGGCGGGGTCGGCGAGCGTGCCCCTCGCGCTGCTCTGCCGCGACACCGGCGACGAGGTCTTCGTGCGGCCGCTGAAGACCGGCATCGTCGAGATGCTGCAAGAGCCCTTCTCGGCCCGACTGCACGTGGGCCGCTTGCGAATGCTGATGGCCGAGCTGCCCGAGCGAGCTGGCAAACTGCGGGGCCATGGTGGGCCGAACGAGATTGCGGGGCTGCTCCAGCACATCATGCGAACCCGGCGCACCGGCGGGCTGGTGGTGGGGGAGGAGTCAGGTCACGAAGGGCGCGCCTTCTTCGTGCGCGGCGTGCTCAAGAGTGCGCACTACGAGAAAGAGGCGATGCAGGGCGCGCTGGTCTCGATGTCGCAGCTGCGAAAGCCGTGGGCCTTCACCGAGGGCGCCGAGGGCAACGCGGGCCTGGTCGACCTCGAGCAGGGCACTGAGCATGACCTCGGTGAACCGATGGCTGCCCCGCCGCGGTCGCCAGCCTCCACGCCAGCCGCAGGCGAGGGCGCGGCCAACCCGGTGTCACCTGACGCGGCCAAGACGCCGGTGCTGTTCGTCGACGACGACCCAGCGGTGGTGACGCTCTTGTCGACCTACCTCACCAAGCGCGGCTACCCGGTGGCCACCGCGCGCGATGGCCTCGAGGCGCTGACCGTGCTCTCGACCGGTCGCTTCGAGGTGGTGATCGCCGACCTGAACATGCCGCGGCTTGATGGCTGGGGGTTGCTGCGCATGATTCGCGAAGACTTTCGCACCCACGAGATACCGGTGGCGTTGTTCTCGGCCCAAGACGACTACCGCGAGTCACTGCGGCTGTTGCACGCGGGGGCGCAGGCCTACTTTCCCAAGACGTTGAAGCTGTCGTCGCTCGAGGCGCAGATCAAAGAGCTGGCCGAGCCGCGCCGTCGGTTCTTGCGCCTCTTGCCCGCCGAGGGTGGCCTCAACCACGACTTCGGGGCGCTCGGGCCTCAGTGGGTCTTGTGCGCACTGAGCGATGAGAAGTTCTCGGGTCAGCTCGATGCGCGCGACGCCTGGGGCACCTGGCGGGCATGGTTCGAGAAGGGCCGGCTGGTGCAGATGACCGCCCGGGTCGGCACCTCAGTGCTCACCGGCGATCGGGCGCTGGGGGTGTTTCTATCGTCGAAGCAGGCCTCGGGCTCGCTCTCGTCGCAAGGGCGGGCGGGTGACGAGGGCTTCGGCCGGCAGTCGACCGAGAGCACCCTCGGCCGGTTGGTCCCGTGGCTCAACGATGAGCAGCGCCGCGCGCGAGAAGACTCGCTCCAGAGAGCCAAGGCGCTGACGGTGCACGACGAGTTGTACCACCTCTACCTTTCGGTCGGCCCTCCGGCTTGGCTGCCGATGGCGCGCATGCTCTGCGAGCAGAAGCTCACGCCGGCCGAGGTCATCACCCGACTGCAGTGCACCCCAATGGAGCTCGCCGCGGTGGTCAAAGATCTGCTGCGACGCGGGGTCGCCACACTACAGTGAGCGAGCGGGGGTGGCGACCCGACCTGCTCGCCCACCCCAGCGCACACGCCCTTCAGGGTATTCTCCCAGGCGCTCCCATGAAAATGCCCCTCGTCGTCTTCACCGCGCTCGCGTTGATCAGCAGCTGTCGCTTCGATCAATCGCTGCCCGAGTCTGCGTCGGTTGTCTGCACACAAACGGCCGACTGCCCCGATGACCGCATCTGCTCTGCCGAAATTCACCGCTGCATCAAACAAAGCGGAGACAAAGACGCGCCGAGCCTGGTCTCGTTTTCGCTCACGCCAGCCGTCGTCAGCCGCACGAGCCAAGCGACGCTCGCGCTCGTGACGAACGAAGTCGTGCTCGGCAGCCCAACGTTCTCGCTCGTCGGCTTCACCGAGCTGACCCGAGCGCCCGCCGAACCCGGTGAGCGCTTCACCTTCTCCTACGCCGCTCCGGCCACCGCGACCGAAGGTACTTTCGACCCGAAAGTGCATTTGGTCGACGTCTCCGGCAACCAATCAGACGTGTCGATTGGCTCGCTCGCACACGACTTCACCGCGCCCACCGTTGTGTCGGGCTCGGTCACCGTGCGGCCCGACCTCGCGCGCCCTGGCGAAAACGTGCTGGTGCAAATCGCGTTTACCGAGCCCTTGGGCGCCGCACCGATGCTCTCACTCGCCGGTGGCGCTCTGCTGCCGGCCCTGAGCAGCGCGGGCGCCTTCGCCAGCTTCCAGGTGCCCATCGCCGAGTCGTCGCCCGATGGAGTGCTCGCCTTGTCGCTCTCGACCATCGTCGATGCGGCCGGCAACAGCAGCGAGCCAGGCGCCATCGGTTCGATTCGCGTCGACACCCACCAACCGCGCATCACCACCCTCGAAATCGCCGGAGGCGCAAGCGTCTTCTCCGCGAACCCCGGCTTCAGCACATTCACCGTCATCGCCGAAGGAGA
>Ga0105048_10004867_pt1 | contig 21815 bp, 21 predicted proteins | sample MAT05_FD_78382 | JGI IMG/M metagenome (GOLD analysis project Ga0105048, IMG submission 78382) | Freshwater microbial communities from Lake Fryxell liftoff mats and glacier meltwater in Antarctica - MAT-05 | ecosystem: Environmental > Aquatic > Freshwater > Ice > Liftoff microbial mat | place...
CGACATCGTCCTCGTGCAGACCGCCCCGCGCTCGCCCGACGCGGCACCCTGACCGGACGACGTCGGCGCGTCTTCCTCGTTCCTGGAGGGCAGACCGTGCTCGACCCGTCGAGTGGGCTCGGCGGGCTGAGGGGAACCGGCTCAGAACTGCGTGTCGGCGATCGCGTAGAGGTCGGTGAACCCGGCGAGCACCGGGGCCTCGAGGCCCTTGACCTGCGGGAGGATCTGCTCGCAGAAGAAGCGGGCGGTGGTGATCTTGGCCTCGAGGAACTCGGCGTCGCCCTCGCCGGCGTCGAGCATCGACTTGGCGGCGAGCGCCGACTTCGCCATCAGCCAACCGGCGGTGACGAGGCTGAACATGCGCAGGTAGGGCGTGGCCCCGGCCAGGGCGTTGCGGGGGTCACCGACGCCGTTGCGCATGATCCAGTTGGTGGTGTCGGCGAGGAGCGTCAGCGCCTCGGCGAGGTTGAGGTGGATGGTGGAGAACGACTCGCCGGCCCGGATCAGGCCGGGGTCCAGCATGGCGATCTGGGCGAGGAACTCGGTGACCACCTCGCCGTCGTCCAAGCCGAGCTTGCGCCCCACCAGGTCGATGGCCTGGATGCCGTTGGTGCCCTCGTAGATGGTCGTGATGCGGGCGTCGCGGTAGTGCTGCGGGACCCCGGACTCCTCGATGTAGCCCATGCCGCCGAAGACCTGGATGGCGAGCGACGTGACCTCGATGCCCATGTCGGTGCACCAGCCCTTGACGACCGGGGTCAGCAGGTCGACCTGGTGCTGGCGGAACGCCCGGATCTCGGGATCGGGGTGGTTGGCGGCGATGTCGATGCCCTCGGCCTGGGTGTAGGCGAGCGCCCGCATGGCCTCGATCAGCGCCTTCATCGTCAGGAGCATGCGGCGAACGTCGGGCAGGTCGATGATCAGCGACATCTCCCCGGCGGGGGCACCGGGGGCACGCCCCTGGCGGCGCTCACGGGCATAGGCCACGGCGTCCTGGTACGCCCGCTCGGCGATGGCGAGCCCCTCGATGCCCACCGAGAGCCGGGCGTTGTTCATCATCGTGAACATGTACCGCATGCCCTGGTTCTCGTTGCCGATCAGGTAGCCGATGGCTCCGTCGGCCTCGCCGTAGGCCATCACGCAGGTGGGGCTGGCCTTGATGCCCATCTTGTGCTCGATCGAGACGCACTGGACGTCGTTGCGCGCACCGAGCGAGCCGTCGTCGTTCACGAGGAACTTCGGCACGATGAAGCACGAGATGCCCTTGGTGCCGGGAGGCGCGTCCGGCGTGCGGGCCAGTACGAGGTGGACGATGTTCTCGGCCAGGTCGTGCTCGCCGAACGTGATGTAGATCTTCGTGCCGGTGATGCGGTAGGTGCCGTCGTCCTGGCGGACGGCCTTGGTGCGCACCGCCCCGACGTCGGAGCCGGCCTGGGGCTCGGTGAGGTTCATCGAGCCGCTCCACTCCCCCGTCACCATCTTGGGGAGGTAGGTCTCGCGCTGGGCCTCGTCCGCGTGGTGGGCGAGCAGGTCGATGGCCCCCTGGGTGAGGAGCGGCGCCATGGAGAGGGCGAGGTTCGCCGACGAGATCAGCTCCTGCATCACCGTACCGACCAGCCACGGGAACCCACCTCCGCCGTAGGCAGGGTCGAACGGGACCGCACCCCAGCCCGCGGCGACGTACTGGCCGTACCCGTCGATGAAGCCCGTCGGCGTCGTGACCGTGTTGGTCGCGGGGTCGTGGACGCTGGTCTCGAGGTCGCCGACGCGGTTGAGCGGCGCGATGACCTCGCTGACGAAGCGGCCGTACTCGTCGAGGATGCCGGCGATGGTCTCGGCGTCGGTGTGCTTGAACGCTTCGAACTCGCACAGCTCGTCGACGTCGACGAGGTGCTCGAGGACGAACGCGATGTCTCGGGAAGGGGGTTTGTAGTCAGCCACGCCCTCAGGGTAGGCGCGACTTGCGGGTCGCCCTTCCCGGCCGCGAGCGCGCTCCGCACCAGACCGGCCACGTCCAGCGGCAGACGGCGCCGACCAGGACGAGCGGGGCCGCAGGGGCGGTTCGGACCGAGGAGCTAGCGGTTGGCGGGAGCGGCGTAGACGGTGCCGCCGAACCGGGCTGCGAGGGCATCGTCGGTGGTGTCGGCCTCGTTGGCGACCGCGACGATGGTCATGCGCAGCTCGGCCGGGTTCAGGAACTCGCCGATCAGCCCGTGCGAGATCACGATGCCGACGGTGCCGCCGGTCTCGGGCACCACCGTGTAGTGGCCGAGATCGACCGAGCTGGTGGCGACGTGCTGGTAGAGGTCGGGCGACGGAGTGGCACCGGTGACGCACGTGGCCTTGACCTGGACGACCGACTGGTCTTCGTCGAAGACCTCGACGGTGATGTCGACACGGGCCGATCCCCACAGGAGCGTCGCGCTGCCGTCGTCGTTCACGGTGACGTCGTCGAAGCTGGACAGGTGGTCGCGCACCTGCGCGGTGGTGTCCGCCACGGCCTCGATCGTCGTGCTTGGGTCCGTCATCTCAGCGAATCTCCTCGGTTTGCCACCCGCGGCTCGTGCCCGGCGACGATAGCAGCGGGCCCGTCGGTCCGACGCCCCCGACCGACGGCCGACGGCGCACCGACGCGCCACGCGCCAGGGTCGTGGTCGGCGAAGTAGGTTGCGGTCACGAACGGGAGGGTGACACCGGATCGGGACCTGCGGCGAACGCGGATCTCGATGCCGGCGCCCGAATTCGAGGAGGACCGATGATCGAGGTCGAGCAACTCGGCGACGTCTACGTGCTGCATTGGCACGACAACGAGAACCGCTTCAACCGCACGTCGCTCGATGCGCTGAACGCCGCGCTCGACCAGGTGGAGAAGGTCGACGGGCCGTGTGCGCTCGTGACCACCGGCGAGGGCAAGTTCTACTCGAACGGCCTCGACCTGGACTGGATCATGTCGGCCGGGGCGGAGGCGAACGGGTTCGTCCAGGAGGTCCACGAGGTCTTCGGTCGGATGCTGACGTTCCCGGCCATCACCGTGGCCGCCATCAACGGTCACGCCTTCGCCGGCGGCGCCATGTTCGCGATGGCCCACGACTTCCGCGTGATGCGCGACGACCGCGGGTACTGGTGCCTCCCCGAGGTCGACCTCGGGCTCCCGCTGACCCCGTCCATGAGCGCGGTGATCACCTGCAAGCTGCCCAAGGTCACCGCCCACGAGGCGATCATGACCGGCCAGCGCTACGACGCCGTCGAGGCCCAGATCGCCGGCATCGTGACCCTGACCGCTCCCGAGGACGACGTGCTCGCCGACGCCGTCGACCTCGCCTCGGACTTCGCCGGCAAGAGCCGCGGCGTGATCACCGAGCACAAGCGCCTCCTCTACGAGGACGTCCTGGCGATCATCGCCGCAGGCTGACCCACGAGCGGGCGAGTCCACGCTCGTACCTCAGCTCAGATCGACTCGCCGTCGAGGAAACGGCCGACGGCGTCGAAGAACCGGTCGGGTGCCTCGGCCCAGGGCAGCTGACCGATGCCGTCGAGCTCGAGCAGGCGACCGTCGCCGAGCGCCTCGACCCACTCCACTGCGTACTCGATCGGGTCGTGGTCCTCCGAGCCGTGTACGACGAGGGTCGGCGCGTCGAAGTCGCGCAGCGCGGGGCGCCAGTCGTAGTCGAGCAGCTGAGCGAAGACGGCGACCAGCGTCCGGGCGACCGTCCACGGGTGCTCGTTCGCCAGATCGCACACCGGAGCGAGCTGATCGAACGCGGCGGGCCGACCCAGGAGGAGCGGGACGTACACCTCGCGCCAGGCCCGACACATCGAGGCGGGGTCGCTCGACCGCAAGCCGGCGGCCTCGAGCTGATCGAGGTGCGCGACCTGGTGGGGCGAGGGTTGGCGGGCCGGGACCGGCCGCAGGCCCGAGCGCACGGGGATGGCCGCGGCGAGCACCAGGCGGTCGACGTGTTCGCGGTGGTGCAGGGCGTAGGTCGTGACCACGCCGGCGTGGTACCCGCACCCGACCGCCGAGAAGCGCTCGATCCCGAAGGCCTGGCGCACGGCCTCGAGGTCAGCCACCTCCGAGGCGAACCCGGCATCGGCCTCGCCGACCGCGTCGGACCGACCACGGCCCCGCACGTCGTAGAAGACGATGGTCCGCTGCGGCGACGCGAGCCCGACGAGGTCACGGTCGTTGCCGGTGACCGGGACCACCACGACCGTCGGCCCGGCGCCGACGACGCGGAACCAGACCGCCACACCGGGGCCCACCTCGAGGCGACCCTCGGATCCGTCCGCCCGCGGAACCGATCGCCCGAGCCCGACGGCGGGGCCGGCCGCTCGTCCGCCCATCGTGGAACCGGCTCCCCGCCGTCGACCGAACCGACGCCGACGCGGCGGAGGATCAGCCACGGATGAAGGTCGGTTCAGCCATCGGCGGTCTGACCATCTCGTGTCGTGGTGGTCAGCCCGGGAGCGGACCCGGCGCCGATCCGGGATCGGCGAGCCCTGCGGTGTCCGGGGCCGGCGGTCCGACGGCGCCGGACCCGCCGCTCGACACGGACCCGTCGGCGTTCGCGAAGACGAACTGCCCCCGCCCGCGCGCCTTCGCCTCGTACATGGCGGCGTCGGCGCGGGCCAGGAGCTGGTCGGCCTCGGAGGTGTCGCCGTCCGCCGCGACGATGCCGATCGAGACGCCGACCTGCACCATGATCCCCTCGACCGTGATCGGCTCGCGGATCGCGTCGATGAGCCGGCGCGCCACCCGTTCGAGCTGCTCGATGGCCTCGAACCCCTCGACCAGCACGGCGAACTCGTCGCCGCCGATGCGGGCCGGCGTGTCGGTGTCCCGGACCACGGCGTGGATGCGATCGGCGAGGGTGACGATCACGGCGTCGCCGACGTGGTGGCCGAGCTCGTCGTTGATGGGCTTGAACCGGTCGAGGTCGAGGTAGAGCAGCGCGACGGACTGGCCCAACCGGTGGAAGCGGGCGAGTGCCTGATCCAGGTGTTCGTAGAGCAGGAGCCGGTTCGGCAGGCCCGTGAGGTAGTCGTGGGTGGCCAGCTGGCGCATGCTCCACTGGGCCTGCTTGAGATCCGAGATGTCGCGGGCGACGATCGAGATCGTGTCGAGGTGGCCGACCTCGCTGCTCTGGGCGAGCACGAGCGCGGACACCGGGACCTCCCGCTGCGTCGCGTCGCGCATGGTGAGCTCGCCCTTCCACCGGCCGGTCTCGACCAGCACGGGCTCGACGACGTCGTGGAAGAACGTGAACGAGTCGGAGTCGAGCACATCCATCAGGAAGTGACCGCTGTCGACCCCGGTGACGGCCCGGATGCCGAGGCCGTCCTCGGTGGCCTCGTTCGCGTAGGTGATCGAGCCGTTGCGCTCCACGAGCAGGAGGAAGTCGGTGCCGGCATCGAGCACGCGCGCCAACTGATCGGCCCGCTCCCCCGCCGCGACCTGGTCGGTGATGTCGGCGATGGTCGCGACGAAGCCGTCGTGCACCCCGTCGGCATCGAACACGGGAGCGACGCGGAGCTCGGCCCAGTGGCGTCCGTCGAACCCCGCGGAGCGACGCTCGCTCGAGATGAACGCGTCGTTGGCGAGCACCCGCATCACGAACGGCTCACCGGTCTCGCGTGCCTGGCGGCCCCGCTCGATGATCTCGTCGCTGTGCTCGGGCGCGACGATGCCCCGCCACCCGAGTCCGTTGAGGCGGACCTCGGGGTTCTCGAGCAACCCGCCCCACCGACCGTTGGCGTAGCGCACCCGACCCACGGCGTCGGTGCGGAGCATGGCCAGCGGACCAGCTTCGGCGACGCTCTCGAACAACCGCTCGATGTCCTCGAGCCGCTGCCGGTGGCGGACGTCGTCGGTGACGTCGAGGCTCGCACCCGAGTAGCCCCGGAACGCGCCCTGCACGAACACCGGTGCGGCGCGGCTGTGGAGCCAGCGCCACTGCCCGTCGTGGCGCCGCGACCGGGCGGTGAACTCGAACGGCTCGTGGGCGGCGAGCGCCTTGCGCAGCGGTTCGCGCACGGTCTCGAAGTCCTCGGGGTGGACGATCTCGTCGAGCGTTCCGCTCAGGTCGTCGATCGCATCGAGTTGGCCGATGAACTCGGTGCACCGACGGTTCCCGCGCCGCGGGACACCCTGATCGTCGGTGACCCACAGCATCACGGGCGACTGGTCGGTGAGCGTCGTGGTGTCCTCGACAGCCCAGCCGCTGACGAAGTCGAAGATCTGCGAGACCAGGTACTCCGGCCTCCCGCCCGGCCCGTACACCGCGTAGACGTGGGTGCGCAGCCAGAGATCGGACCCGTCGGGCCGCAGGCACAGGAAGCTGCACTCGAAGAAGTTGCGCGTCCCGTCCCAGAGGCCCTGAACCGACTGGCGGATCGCCGGCGCCTCGGCCGGGTCGATGAACGACTCGAAGACCTCACCGGTCAACGTTGAACCGGACCGTCCTGTCAGGTCGCACAGGACCGGGTTCGCATGCACGAGGATCCCCTCGAGCGACCACACGCCCACGCCGATCGGCGCGGCGTCGTAGACCCCGCTGAGCCGCGAGACGTGGCGGAGCAGGGTGTCACCCCCGCTCGGGTCGCGCGACGAGAACACCACGCCGCTCGGTCGCTCTCCTGGGTTGGTCATGCTCCCACCGGGCCTCCCCGACACGAGGCCTGCTCAGGTCCGGCGATCAGCCAACCGAAGATTCCACGCTGCCCGTCGCATCAGTGCCACACAGAGTAGGTCTCCGGGCCAGATCGTGCTCGGCCGTTCCCGACTCGAGCCGAGCGGGTCCGGCACGGCCGGCGACCGGGTGCGGCGGGGCGTTACGATCCCTGCCCGGGGAGGGTGGTCCGCCCACGATCGGGTTCCGACGCACCGAGCGGGCACCCGTCACGGCGACCGCAACGGTTCGCACACCGCGGGCGACCTCCCGACGGCGCTCCTGTCGCCCCGCGCCGCGCCTCGATCAGTAGACGACGAAGAAGAGGATGAGCCCGAGGAGGGCCAGCACCACGACCACCGCTATGGCGATGTTGACCCAGCCGCCGCGGACCTTGGTGAGACCGAAGTCCACGAGGTCCTCGCGGCTGCGGTGCAGCAGGTAGTCGTCGTCGGCCTTGGTGCCCGTCTTGGGCAGGTGCTGGCGATGGGCGTCGCGCTCGCGCGACTTGGCGACGTTGTGCGCCTGGCGGTGCTCTGCCTGCTGCTTGCGCTGCGCCTGCTGGCGCTTCTTCGCGTTCTTCGACTTGGCCACGGCGGCAGCCTAATCAGCGCACCCGACCCCGACGCCGCCACCCTGCGCAGGGCGGCCGCGCCAGCGGCGTTCCGGGGCGCCGTCCGAGGCGAGGGCCGACCGGTTCGGCCACTACGGTGAGGCTGCGGTGCTGCCCGGTGCCGCTCCGTGCCACATCCGGGGGGACCACCGTGCACGCCACCACCATCACGCTCACCGATGCGGCAGATGTGTCCAACGCCGTCTCCGCCCTCCTCGACGGCGATCGCCTGCTGATCGCCGCGGCCGACCTCACGACTGCCCTCGGTTGGACCCTCAAGCCCCAGGGCCTGTGCAAGGGGGAGGTCTGCGTGCCGGCCGCGGCCTACCCCGAGCTGGTGGCCGCCGACGAAGACGGCACCACGCTCGTCGACGTCGTTCTGTTCGCCCGCCTCACCGATCAGCCCGTCGTGATCGACACCGACGAGGGCCTCGCCACGTTCGGGACCTCGGCCACGGTCCGCGCCGAGCAGCGCGCGTCGCTCCAGGCTCCCGACTTCGAGGTGACCGACCTCGACGGCAACCCGGTCCGCCTGAGCGACTTCCACGGCCAGAAGAAGCTGTTGGTGGCGTTCTCGTCGTGGTGCGGGTGCCGCTACGACCTCCCGGCCTGGCAGGCGCTCCATGCGGAGCTCGCCCCGAGAGGCTTCTCGGCCGTGGCCGTGGCCATCGACGAGAACCCCGACGACGTGCGCGAGTGGGTGACCGACGTCGAGTTCCCGGTGGTCATCGACCGTGACCGCACGATCACCGAGCTGTACGACATCCGCAACGTCCCGACCGTGGTGTGGATCGACGAGAACGACCGCATCGTGCGCCCCAACGACGTCGCCTTCGGTTCGGACCAGTTCAAGGAGTTCCACGGCGTCGACAGCGACCCGCACCACGACGCCCTGCGCCGCTGGGTCAACGACGACGAGCTCGAGCTCGATGAGACCTCGGTGCGCGACAACCTCTTCGAGACCACCGAGGACACCCAGCTCGCCCGGGTCCACTGGCGGGTGGCCGTCGCCCTGCACCGCCGGGGTCGGTCCGAGGGCGCGGCCCGCCACTTCGCGCGGGCCGGCGAGCTCGCCCCGCACGACTTCACCATCCGCCGCGCCGCGCTCCCGCTCCAGGGCATCGACCCGTTCCTGTCCGAGGAGTTCATCGAGCTCTACACCGGCTTCCAGGACGCCGGGCAGCCCGACTACGGGTTCAGCCAGAACCAGCCCGCCACGGCGGACTGAGCCGGCCACCGGACCGGACAGCCCGTGCCCATCGGCGTCTACCCCGGGTCGTTCAACCCGCCGACGATCGCCCACCTCGCGATCGCCGAGGCTGCCGTCCACCAGCTCGGCCTCGACCGGATCGACCTGGTCATCTCGATCGATCCCTTGGGCAAGGACGGCGCCGGCCAGGTCCGGCTGCGCGACCGGCTCACCGTCCTGCACGCCGTCGCCGCCGAGCGCCCGTGGCTCGAGGTCCGCTCGACCGAGCACCGGCTCATCACCGACATCGCCGACGGGTACGACGTCATCGTGGTCGGTGCGGACAAGTGGGCCCAGATGCTCGATCCTCGCTGGTACGGGAACTCCGTCGACTCGCGTGACCGCGCCGTCGCCTCGCTCGGCACCGTGGCGCTCGCGCCGCGCCCGGTCGACCCCTCGCCGGCCGACCACCCGATCGGTCGCGTCGGTCCGGTGGTCGTGGAGCTCGATCTGCACCCCTCCCACCGCGCCGTGTCGGCAACCTCGGTTCGCGCCGGTCGGCGCGAGTGGATGGCGAACGCCGCTGCGGCCTTCGACGAGGAGACAGGGGCGTGGTCCGACCCCGACCGGTACGAGCGCTGGCGCCGAGTCGACCCAGGCGACCCGGATTCGGCTGATCAGCGCGGGATGGCGTAGGTGACGCTCGCCCGGGCCACGACCTCAGGGCGGTCCTCGGAGAAGAGGCGCACCTCCACCACCGCGAGCGTGCGGCCGAGCTCGAGGATCTCGGCGTCGGCCCGGACGGTAGCGTGCGGTCCATGACCGAGTCCTCCGGATCCCTCGTCCACCTGGCGACCGGTGTGTACGCCTGGCTCCAGGAGCCGGCCAGCCACGACCGGACCAACGCGGGCGTGATCCTCGACGACGACGGCGTCACCGTCGTGGACACCCTGATGACCCCGTCGCAGACCGAACCGCTGGTCGCCGCGCTCGAACGCTTCGGCCTGCCGGTGCGCCGGGCGGTCTACACCACGAGCCACATCGGCTGGGTCGGCGGATCGCCGTCGTTCTGGATGGCCGCCCGCTACGGCCGGTCCCAGACGAGCGCCCTGCTCGACCAGCCGCCGGCCATCGGCATCCTGCAGAAGCTGCACCCCGACTACGCCGACGAGCTCGAGCTGCTCGTCGAACGGCCGACCCGCCCGGTCTCGCACACCGTCGACACCAGTGCGTACCTCACCACGTCGCACCTCGTCGTACCGACCTCGGGCCAGATGCTCGAGAACCTGGTCGTGGTCGTGCCCGAGCGCAGCACCGCCGACGGCGACCAGCCGGCCGTGCTGTTCGCAGGGGCCATGGCGACGTTCGGGGTCACACCCAACGCGTTCGACGGCGATCCGGCGACGTGGGCCGACGCCCTCACCGACTTCGGAGACCTCGCCGGCATCATCGTTCCGGGCATCGGACCGGTGGGCGACGCCGACGACGTCCTCGCGCTGCAGGCGTACCTCTACGCGTGTGCCGATGCCGAGGGTGACCCGGGGGCCATCCCGCCCGGACCGTGGGACGAGTGGGAGGACCGCCACCTCGATGTGGTCAACGTCGAGCGGGCGGCGATGTTGGCGACCGGGAACCACGACGTGCCGCCGTCGATGCTCCGCCTCGCCGGACTGGCCGACTGACCAGCGGCGGCCCTGGCGCGCCGCGAGCCGACGACCCCGGCCACGGGGGACGCGGTCAGTCGGCGAACTCGAGCTCGGGCTCGAGACCGGCCCGGCCGGTCATCCACAGCCCCAGTGCTTCGGACGTCCCCCGCACGACGGTGCCCCGTCCCATGGCACGACCGCCGTCGGTCGGCTCGATGCGGAACGACAGCAGCTTGCGACCGCCCAGCACCACGCCCTCGCGCAGGATGGCCGAGCGGCACGCGTCGGGAACATCGCGGGTGCGATCGAGGCCGCGGAGGATGTCCTGGTGGTGCACGGCGGTGTCACCCAGGAAGAAGAGCGCCGTGACCCGGGTGAGCGGGGCCGGCTTGTCGGCCCAGTGACGGGCCCGGTTCATCAGCCGGTGGCGCGACATCGACCGCGCCTTGTCGACGATCGCCTGGTTGGCCTGGCCGATGCGGCCAGGGGCCTTGACGTACTCGACGAGGCCGGTGTCGACACCCATCAGGTGGGCGAGGATGTCGCGGGGCGCCCACTCGGAGCACAGCGTCGTGCCCGACTCGAACTCGGCGTCGCTCAACGAGTCGAGCGTGGCGACGACCGCCCGGCGCTCCTCGCGCAGCTCGACCTCTCCGGGGAACGCCATCGTGATTTCCTCTCGAACCGGTCCGGACCGGTGTCCGGCACCCCTGGGAATCTACCGTTGGACCGCCGGCCCGCCCGAACCGCCGGCCACTCGAGCCGCGCTCAAGCCGCCGGTTGGACCGAGTCGAGCAGCTGCTCACTGAGCGCCCACAACCGGCGGGCGGCCTCGGGGTCCCGGGCGGCCGCGGACGGCTGGTGCCGGGCGCAGCGCGACAGGTAGCCGGCGACGTAGTACCCGCCCGTCGCCGTCTCGTACTCGGGGAGCGACGCCAACCGGATGATCGGCTGCGCGCCCCGGTGCGGCGACACCATGAACGGTCGGCCGGCCATCAGGATCCACCGCTCGGGTCCGGTGGTGTCTCCTCCCGCTCCGAAGCCCGAGCGGACCGCTCCGGGGTGCAGGCAGTTGGCGACCACGCCGGATGGGGCGAAGCGTCGGCTCAGCTCCGCGGTGAACAGCACGTTCGCCAGCTTCGACTGGTTGTACGCGTCGGTGCCGTTGTAGAAGCGCTGACGCTCGAGATCGGCCCAGCTGATCGCGCCCAGCCGGTGCGCGATCGACGACGTGTTGATGATCCGCGCCGGGGCGCTGGCAAGCAGCCGGTCGAGCAGCAGCTGGGTCAGGAGGAAGGGCCCGAGGTGGTTGACCCCGATCGTCATCTCGAACCCGTCCTCGGTCACGCGTCGGTCCGAGATGATCCCGCCCGCGTTGTTGACGAGCACGTCGAGGCGGTCGTAGCGATCGAGGACCTCGGCCGCGCAGGCCCGCACCGACGACAGGCGCGCCAGGTCGAGCGGGAGCATGACCACCCGGTCGTCGAGGACCCGGGCGCGACGCGTGACCTCGGCCAGCGCCCGCCGGCCCCGGGCCTCGTTGCGTGACGTCATCACCACGGTCGCCCCCCTGCGGGCGAGCGCGGTCGCCGCCGCCTTGCCGATGCCCGAGTTGGAGCCGGTGATGAGGATGACCCGGCCCGTCAGATCCGCCGTCGGTGCCATGCCACCGACGCTACCGGTGCCCCACCACCGCAGGGGGCCCGGGGACCGCACCCGCTCGGGTCCTCCGCCGGGCCGGCCGACGACCGGTACCGTCGGACCGTGGTCGTACCCGAACCCGAACCCGAACCCGACGTCGGAGCGGACCCCGGACGGCACCGCGTGCCGGTCGATCCAGGTGCGCCGATCGACCCGGGCGATGCGGACGAGCCGGCGCCGCCGATCCCTGCTGCGACCGTGGTCCTGTTGCGCAACCGCCGGGGGCGTCTCGAGACGCTCCTGGTGCGGCGCAACTCGAAGCTGGCCTTCGCCGGGGGCCACTGGGTGTTCCCGGGCGGGCGCGTCGACGCCGGCGACGCACCGGTCGCCGGCGATCCGACGAACGCCCCGGACCGACCCGGGCCGGTCGACGAGGCCGAGGCCCGGGCACGCGCCGCGGCGGTCCGCGAGACCCACGAGGAAGCCGGTCTGGTGATCGACCCCCTCGAGCTGGTCTGGTTTGCCCACTGGACCCCGCCGTCGATCTCGATCAAGCGGTTCGCCACCTGGTTCTTCGCCGCTCCCGCGCCGGACGCCGACGTGGTCATCGACGGAGGCGAGATCCACGATCACGCCTGGCTCACCCCCGCGGCCGCGATCGCCGGGCGCGACGCGGGCGAGCTCGAGCTCTCGCCCCCGACCTGGATCACGCTGCACACCTTGGCGGCGTTCGCCGACGTGGCCGCGGCGCTCGACACCCTCGCGGCTCGGCCGGCGGAGTGGTTCGCCACCCGCATCTGCGTGGTCGACGGTGGCGTGCTCGCCCTCTACGCCGGTGATGCCGGGTACGAGCACGATGACCCGCACCGCCCTGGTGCCCGCCACCGCCTGGCGATGATGGACACGGGTTGGACCTACGAGCGTGGCACCGAGTCATCGTCGGGCTGACCCCGGCGGGCGCCGAGCGGGTCCGGGGATCAGGTCGGGCCCAGGAGCGTGTCCTGCCGGGTGGTCCGTGGCGTTCCGGTGCGCTGCTCGAACGATCCCGGTTCCGGGCCGAGCACCGAGGTCGTGGTCGCGCACCCGCCGTCGGTGATCCGCTGGTAGTTCACCCGCGCCCGCTCGACCGCCGTGCGCGCCCCGCCCGCGTCCTCGAGCGTGAGACCCGACCACCGGACCGTCGTGGGCGGGGCGTCGCAATCGGCGAAGACCTCGGACCACACCATGGGCGAGGTCAGGTGGTCCCCCGCCGCCCACAGATCGCGCACGATCGTGACCTCCCCGCGGTCGACATCGGTGACCGACCCCCGCCACGCGGTCGCACCGCCGGGTCCCGGGCCGGCGTGCTCGACCCGCAGTCGGTAGGCCCGACCCGGCTCCCAGGCGTAGTCCCGCGTGTTCACGTTGCGCGGGGCGCTCGGGAGCGCCGAACCGGATCCGTCCAGCTCGCCGCCGTGGGGCCGGTAGCCACCCCAGTTCACCGCGGTGCTGCCCGGATGGGGCTCGAACCACTGGAGGCCGAGGTGCGCGCCACCGCCGTCGAGGCCACCGCCGGCGAAGCTGACCTGGAGCGCCCAGAAGTGGAGCGCCCGGACGGCCGGCGGGTCGACGACCTCGAGGACGGCCTCGACCGCGGTCCACCGACCAGGGGGCGCGTCCCATCGCAGGTGGAGCGACGACGCCCGGTTCGACGATCGGGGAGTCCCGACGGTGCCGTCCCACCGTTCGGATGCGTCCTCGACGGCGAACATGCGACGGAGCCAACCCACGGCCCGAGGGTAGCGCCGCGCCGGTGACCATCGGGCAGGCGGCGACCGTTCGACGGCCGTGGCGACCGTGGCGGCGAGCGGGGCGCGCACTACGCTCGCCGGGCGCACCGGCTCGACGGGTCGCGTGCTCGTCGCACCCATGGACCACGCCACCGACCCCACCCCCGACGCGAGCAGCTCCGACCCCGCCGAACCGGTGACCTCGACGGGGCACCGGCACCACCCCCTGCTCCTCCTGGGAGCGGTGCTCGTCGTCGCCCTGCTCGCGCTGGGCGTGCGGGCCATCGAGCCGAACGATCCGGGACCCTTCTACTCGCCGCCGAACCCGGTCGCCCCCGACGGCGCCGGGACCATCATCCGCAGCGAGGTGCTCGAGACGGCGCCGCCGGGCTCGACCGGGTGGCGCGTGCTGTACCGATCGACCGGACTCGACGACGAACCGATCGCCGTGAGCGGAACCGTGTTCGCGCCGACCGGGACGCCGCCCGCCGGGGGTTGGCCTGTCGTCGCGTGGGCGCACCCGACCACCGGCGTGGCCTCGCGCTGTGCACCGTCGATCGGCGCCGACGGCGGCGCCGGAGCGATCCCCGGTCTCGCGGACCTGCTCCAGGCCGGCTACGTCGTCACCGCGACGGACTACCCCGGTCTGGGCACGCCGGGCCCGCACCCCTACCTGGTGGGCGAGAGCGAGGGCCGCGCCGTCCTCGACAGCGTCCGGGCCGCCCGGCAGCTCGAGGGTCTCTCGGCCCGCCGCGACGTGGCGCTCTGGGGCCATTCCCAGGGCGGCCACGCCGTCCTCTTCGCCGGTCAGCTCGCTCCGACCTACGCCCCCGAGCTGGACGTCATCGGCGTCGCCGCGGCCGCGCCGGCGACCGAGCTCGCCGAACTGCTGCGGCGTGACATCGGCGGCGTGTCGGGCAACGTCCTGGCCTCGATGGCGCTGACCTCGTGGTCCCAGGTCTACGCGGATCGGGGCGCGTCACTCGACGCGGTGGTCGAGGCCACGGCGATGCCGCTCGTCGACCTGATCAGCGACAACTGCATCGAGACCACCGGCCAGGACCTCATCGACCTCCCGGCGGCGGAGCTGCTGCAGGTTCGGTTCCTCGAGGCCGACCCGTGGTCGATCCCGCCCTGGGACACGGTGCTGAGCGAGAACACGCCGGGCGCGGAGCGGCTGACCATGCCGGTGCTGATCGCGCAGGGGACCGCCGACACCGTCGTGTGGCCGGGCGTCACCGCCGACTGGGTGGCGGCCCAGTGCCGCACCGGGGTCACCATCGACGAGCGGCTGTACGAGGGGCGCACCCACACCGAGATCACCCAGGCGTCGGCCGGCGACGTCCGGGCGTGGATCGACGACCGGTTCGACGGGCGGCGGGCCCCGTCCACCTGCCCGGCTCCACCACCGCCCTGACGTCGGTCGACACCCGGGCTCGCCGCGTCGGGTCCTGGTTCAGGACGGGCGGTAGACGGCGGCCCGCCAGACCGCGGGGAGCGTCAAGTCGGTCAGCTCGACCGCGGCCCGGATCATCCAATCGAGCGCGAGCGCCGGGTCGGTGCCGTCGGGCAGGCTGAGTACCAGACCCCGTCTGGGATGGTCACCCTGCACCTTCCAGCCGTCAGGGACGACGATGCCGGCGTCGCGCAGGCGCCGCACGGCCCGGCCGCCACCGGGGTGCTGGAGGCCGAGCGAGGTCGGTTCCACCGAGCCCCGACGTTGCGGCCCCGGGACCCAGGAACCGAGCGGAACCGGCGGACCGGTCGCGGTGAGCAACCGACCGAACGGCGACCCGGTGTCGGGAACGTCCTCGACGGCGACGTCGGGTTGGAAGTTCAACCACCCGGCGTGCGCCGCGGCCATCTCGGCCATGATCGCGAGGACCTCGGTGGTGTCGTCGATCCGGAACTCGACGACGGTTGTCGGCTGGACGGTCACGAACAGGTTCTACCGGATCGTCCGTCGGAGGCGGCCATCGGGGCGACGGCGGCGAGGCCCGCCGCGCTCAGCGATGGGAGCCGTCGCGTCCGGGCGCGGGGTGCCCGGGGGCGGGGTGCCCGAGATCGGGGTCGGGGTCGGGGTCGGGGTCGGGCGGCAGGGCCGACGACAGCAGGGAGAACATCCCCGCCTTCGCCACGCGTTGCTCGACGAAGCCGAGCACCTCCTGCTCGTCGCTGAGCCGGGCCGCCAGGACCGACACGTCGTCGCGGGTGAGCCGGTACCCGGCGAGCGCCTCCTTGGGATCGCGCACCACCCGGTCGAGAAAATCGGGGTCCGCGAGCCGTTCGAGCACCGTGGGCAGATCGGACACGCGCACCTCCTGAGCGACATCGACGTTGTCACCAGCATCGCTGCCGCTGCGGGGCGCGACCTGAGTAGCGGCTACTCAAATCGCCCGGCACGTCCCGCTCGCTGCGGTGGCCGACCACTGGTGGAACAAGATGTGGCGGGAATGTCGCCACATCAATGGCGGCCCTCGTGGCGGACCGGAGCCGGTCCGCCGCGGGCGCGAGGCCAGGGCCCCGACCGCCGACTCCGGCCGCCGATCCCGGCCAACCGGTCGTCGCCCGAGCTCGGCCCGGGGGGGGCGGGAGTCGCCGCTCGCGCGCACCGGCGCCCCGATTGCGTACGCTGGTCGGCTGTGACGAACGACCGACCGACCTGGCACCGTCTGACCCTGGGAGCCGCCATGGCGGGCGCGCTCCTGCTGGGGGCCTGCGGGGGCGACGACCCCGCCAACGTCGACGCCGCGAACACGACGACCGCGATCGAGACCACGACCACCACCGAGGCGCCCACCACCACGACGACCGACGCGACCACCACCACGGTCGCGGTGACGGTGCCCCCGACGACGGAGGCACCCACCACCACCGCTCCCCCGCCGCCGGCGGTCCCCACCGAGCGCGGCCGCTACCTCGCCCCGAACGCGCCGGCTCCGCAGCCCGGTGTCAACATCTACAGCAACATCAGCTCGGCCAACATGAACCCGGCGACGGCGAACGCCCGGCCGTTGGTCTACGTGCCGCACGAGGTGTCGGGCACCACGTCGGTGATCGACCCCGCCACGATGTCGGTCATCGACACCTTCACCACCGGCGCCGAGAGCCAGCACGTGGTGCCGTCGTGGGACATGTCAACGCTCTACGTCGTCGCCGGCCGTTCGGAGCTCATCACCCCGATCGATCCGACGACCGGCAAGCCGGGGGCCGCCATCTCGGTGAGCAACCCCTACAACCTCTACTTCACCCCGGACGGCACCGAGGCGATCGTGGTGGCCGAGGGCGCCCAGCGCCTCGACTTCCGCGACCCGAAGACCTTCGACCTGCACTACTCGGTCCAAACGGGCTGCAACGGGCTGAACCACCTCGACTTCTCCGCCGATCACTCGTACTTCATCGCCACCTGTGAGTTCGAGGGAACGATGATCAAGTACAACATGGTCGAGCGACGCATCGTCGGGGAGCTGGCCATCGACATGCGTCCGAGCGGCCGCACGCCGCTGCGCGGCTACGCCATGCCTCAGGACATCCGGCTCTCGTCGGACGGCACCGTGTTCTTCGTGGCCGATCTGCAGAGCGACGGGCTCTACGTGATCGAGGGTGACTCGTTCACCCAGGTCGGCTTCCTCCCCGTGGGTGTCGGCACCCACTCGCTGTACCCCAGCCGGGACGGCACGAAGATGTACGTGATCAACCGCGGCACCAGAGTCATCGGCGGCCCGCCGGGCGGGCAGGGCTCGGTGAGCGTGCTCGACCCCTACACGCGCACCATCGAGGCCGACTGGCCGATCCCCGGCGGCGGCAGCCCCGACATGGGCAACATCACCGCCGACGGCACCCAGCTCTGGCTCGGCGGGCGCTACGACGGCGTCGTCTACGTCTTCGACCTGGTGAACGGCGGCCTCGCCCACAAGATCCCGGTCGGGATCAACCCGCACGGCGTGACCGTGTGGCCCCAGCCCGGCCGCTACAGCCTCGGCCACACCGGCAACCTGCGTTAGCGCCCCGACCCCGACCGTCCGCCGGTCGGTCATCTCCTGTGCTGCTTGGCACACCAAGCAATCTGCAGTCTCCGGTTACGGTACCGGGGTAGGTCCCGGCGGACCACCTTCCGGAAGGAGCACGAGCGATGGATGCCATCCTCCGGCGGCTCGAGGCGCTCACCACCGAGCACCGCAACGCTGCCCAACAACGAACCCTCGGGTTCTTCGGTGCCTGGCAGGCACTCGACGACGACCCCGTCCTGCTGTGCGAGTGCGACGACCGAGACTGCCCGCTCGGCGCCCACTGAGCGGCGGTGGCGCCGAGCCCGGCGCAGCCGCTACCGGTCCTCGCTGCCCTGATCCGGCGTGACATCGAGTCCGGCCGGGCGCGTGCGCAGGTCGATGGCGGCCGTCGACGCCCCCGCTCGCAGGGCTCGGGCCCGCTCGCGGAGGTCGATGAAGTTCATGACCGGAGTGGCGGTGGCCCCGTGGATCACCACCGAGAGCAGCACCACGAAGGTCGCGATGGCCCAGACCTGGTCCATCCCCGGGAACGGTGCCCGGGTGGCGGCGAAGGCCAGGTAGTAGATCGAGCCCATCCCGCGGATCCCGAAGAAGGCGATCGCCCAGCGGTGGCTGCGGGGCAGGCGGGACCGGGACAGCGCGATCCCTGCGGTGAGCGGACGCACCACCAGGACCAGGGCGACGCCGACGATCGCCCCGCTCCAACCCAGGGGAGCGAGGATCCCGCCGACCACCGCGCCGCCGAGCAGCACGAGCAGCAGCGCCGACAGGACCCGCTCCCCGTTCTCGACGAACCGGTGCAGCACACCGTGGAAGTCGCTCGACCGCTCGCGCATCCGCACGGTCACTGCCGCCACGAACACGGCCAGGAAACCGTAGCCGTGCAGCAACTCGGTGGTCCCGTAGACGAACAGGGTCACGCCGAGCGCGACGAAGCCCTCCGCGGATCGCGCTGGTCGGCTCTCGTGCGGGAACCGGAACAGGAACGAGCCGGCGAGCCAGCCCCCGGCGACACCCACCGCCAGTCCGATCACGATCTTGAGCACGAGGTCATCCACCACCCACGCGCCGATCCAGGAGGAGATCCCGGCGCCGCTGGCTGCGGCCAGCGCGGCGGCGATGGCGGCGTAGGTGAACGGGAACGCGAGCGCGTCGTTCAACCCGGCCTCGCTCGTCAGGGCGAAGCGCACCTCGTCCTCGCCGCCCTCGCCCGGCGCGTCGACCTGGACATCGCTGGCCAGGACGGGATCGGTGGGAGCGAGGACGGCGCCGAGCAGCAGCGCCGTCGCGGGGGCCAGCCCCGCCCACCAGCCCACGACGGCGGTGAGCGCGATCATGAGGGGCATGGCGAACGCGAGGAGCCGCCACGTGATGCGCCAGCGCCGCCACCCGACCCGGCGGTCGATCTGGAGGCCCACGCCCATCAGCGAGACGATCACCACCATCTCGGCCAGGTGCTCGGTGAGCACCGGCTGGGCGACCGGGTCCGGGGCTTCGAGCCCCAGCGGGAGGGCGAACAGGACCATCCCGAGCGCGACGTAGACCATCGGGAACGAGAGGGGGAAGTTGGCCAGGAGGCGGGGAAGCACGGCTGCGCCCAGCACCGACACACCGATCGCCACGAGGACCACGTCGTAGGTGTCCACTGCGCGTGTGCTCCTCGCCCCGGGTCGTCGATCGCCCGCGACTGATCGAGCTGGCGGGGTACGTACCCCCACGACCGGCGACCCTGAACCCGCTTCCTCCCACCCGACCACGCGCGAGCGATCGAGGGGCGCTCGGGCCGGTCTCACCCCAGGTGCGCGCCGGGGCGGCTCAGCGAGGCCGGCTGCCGACGATGGTGACGCGCTCCATGACCCGCCGCTGCGGGTAGTAGTCGCTCGTGGCGTAGTGCTGCGCGCACCGGTTGTCCCACAGTGCGAACGAGCCGGGCTCCCAGCGGAAGCGGCACTGGTGGTCGGGGATCGCCGCCTGGGCGTAGAGGTGCGCGAGGACGCTCACGCTCTCGTCCGGGTGGAGCCCCACGATGTGCGAGGTGAAGGCGTCGTTCACGTAGATCGACTTGCGACCCGAGACCGGGTGGGTGCGGATGACCGGATGCTCGGCAGGCGGGTACGTCTCGCGCAGCGCAGCGAGCTTCTCGGGGTTGCCGCGTCGGCCGAAAACCCGGGTGAAGTCGTGCACGGCCACCAGGCCGTCGACCATCTCGCGCATCTTCTCGCCGAGGCTCTCGTACGCGGCCTCCATGTCGGCGAAGAGCGTGTCACCACCGACGGGCGGGATCTCGACCGCCCGTAACATGGATCCGAGCGACGGCTCCTGGCGCCACGTGACGTCGCTGTGCCAGGTGTTCTCGTTCCCCTTGCGGTCCTCGTTGGCGACGAGGACCATGACCTCGGGGAACCCGGGTTTGGGCGGGACGAACGGGTGGATCTCGAGCTCGCCGAACGCCCGGCAGAACGCGACGTGGGCCTCGGTGCTGATGTGACCCTGGTCGCGGAAGAACAGCACCTTGTGCTCCCCCCACGCCTTGTCGAGATCGGCCTTGGTCGCGTCGTCGAGCGGGCCGGCGAGGTCGAGGCCCCGGACCTCCGCGCCGATGGTCGGAGTCAGTGGCGCCACGTCGATCATCCGGAACTCCCCGTTCGCAACCGATGGCGCCCGACCCCCCGTCGAGCCACCGCATTCAGTCAAGCAGAAGCAACGGTGGGTGGCCATGGTTCGGCAGCGAGCGGGTGCGACGGAGGGCCCGGTCCAGCGGACCGGGGCCCCCTTCGGTTCTGCGGTGACCCGCTCGCCAGCGATGGTTCAGATGTAGGTGACGGTGATCGTCCCGGTTCCCGCGAACTTCAGTGCGTAGGTGCTGGTCGACAGCGAGAACGGGGCGACGAAGTTCTCCCCGGGTCCGCTCACCATGGTGTTCGCCGTGGTCGTGGCGGTGGCCCAGTCGGCCTCGCCGCTCGATCCACCGGTGCTGCCGCCCGGGCCGATGCCCGACGAGCAGAGCCCGTCGAAGAAGTCGCAGTCGTCGTCCCAGCCGTAGATGCCGAGCTTCATGGCATCGGGGGCCCCGACGACGGTGTTCGAGTAGCCGGGGTTCACGGTGTCGCCGCTGTCCACGCCACCACTGAACTCGGGGCCGTTGGTCCAGCTGCCGTTCACACCGAACCAGAAGGCAAGGTCGCCCTCGCTGAGGTCGTCGCTGTCGTCGGTGACGGTGACGGCGTCGAACGTGACCGTGACCTGGCGCTTCAGCGTGGTGAACGTGCCGGTGCGGACCTGGGCGTTGCCGCTCTCGTCACGGACCTTCAGCGTGTAGTCGTACGCCGTTCCCGGTTCGAGGGTGAGGAGCTGGGTGTTCCACGTCGAGGTGTTGACGCCGATCATGGCGCTGGCGACCGGTTGGCCCGGCTTGTTGGCGGTCAGCTCGAAGGTCGCGAGCTTGGCCGTGGCGATCACCTGGAACCCGGCGAAGGTGCCGTGCGGGGTGACCTTGACGTCCTTGATGCACGTGCCCAGGCAGGACTGATCGGGGCGCCGGGTCGTGATGGTCACCGTCCTCAGCGGCCGCTTCAGGCCCTTCGTGTACAGGCGCCATGTCCAGGTCTCACCAATGTTGATGGCGAACGGGCCGGCGGAGTCGGCCGGCGTCTGCGCGAGCCGCAGCGACTCCGGGCTCCCGTTGATCGAGTACGTGAACTCGGCCGGAAGGTTGCTCCCGGTGCTCCACTTCAGGTCGTAGGCGCCGGTGGTCTGCCCGTGGGGGATCGTGACCGGGTTCGGGGTCGCCGTCAGGCTCAGGGGCGGTGGAGCCGCGTCGGCGACCTCGGCCAGTCCGGCGGCCACCGTCGTGACGGCGAGGACGCCGACGATGAAGGCGAGGGCGAGGCGGATGAGTCGCAACCCCGTGTCCGGAGTGGCGGGGCGGGTCTGTTCGTGCATGGTTGTGGTCTCCTGGTAAGGGCGACGCGGGGTCGGTCGCGCCCACGTCCTGACCGGTGGGACCCACCGCCGCTTACCTCGATGGGCACGAACGGCCGCACCGCGGCCGCCCACCGCTGCCCCTTCCCCCGACAACCGGGCGGTCCTACGCTGGCCCCGCGCCCTCGGGCGCACCCCTCCCTCGCCCAACCGGACCCCACCCATGTTGCACCTCGCCACCCTGATCAGGCGGCGCGTCGGTACCGGACGCGTCGGCGCCTCGGTGCTGACCGTGGCGGTCATCGCCCTGGTCGCCGGGCCGGTCGACGCGTCACGCGCTGAACCGCGACCGGCGACC
>Ga0105048_10004869_pt1 | contig 21811 bp, 20 predicted proteins | sample MAT05_FD_78382 | JGI IMG/M metagenome (GOLD analysis project Ga0105048, IMG submission 78382) | Freshwater microbial communities from Lake Fryxell liftoff mats and glacier meltwater in Antarctica - MAT-05 | ecosystem: Environmental > Aquatic > Freshwater > Ice > Liftoff microbial mat | place...
GGGCCGCGCAAAGTTTTGTGAGTAGTAGTAGTGACTACATCGCAATAGGGGATTGGATTAGGATGATGTCCTGAAGCTACTAGCCCTGCAATATGAGCAATGTCTGCCATTAGATACGCGCCAACTTCATCCGCGATCGCCCTAAATTTGACAAAATCAATAATTCTTGGATAAGCGGAGTAGCCACAAATAATTAATTTGGGCTTGTGTTTTAGGGCAAGATCGCGAATCAAATCAAAGTCTAGCTGCTCAGTTTCTTTATTTAAACCGTAATGGACTTTGTTAAACCACATTCCTGAAACATTCACAGGCGATCCATGCGTCAAATGTCCACCGTGAGATAAGTCCATACCCAAAAAGGTGTCACCAGGTTTAAGCAGAGTCAAGAACACAGCAAAATTCGCCTGCGCGCCAGAGTGCGGTTGGACATTGGCATGGGCTGCACCAAATAATTCTTTAATGCGATCAATAGCGATCAACTCGATCTCGTCCACAAATTCACAACCGCCGTAATAGCGCTTGGATGGCAGTCCTTCTGCATATTTATTAGTCAATACTGATCCCTGCGCCGCCATGACAGCAAGGGAGGTAAAATTTTCGCTAGCGATCAATTCGATATTGTTGCGCTGTCTTTCGATTTCTTTACCGATAAAACCTGAAACAAGGGGGTCGGATGCGGCGAGAAGGGGAAACAAATTGGTCATTTTTCTGAACTTCTATGCTGATTGTCTAAAATGATTCGGTTTAAAGTGATGCAGGGTTAGCATGAACAAAAACACCCGTAGGTTTATGCTAACACGCTAAGCTATATAGCGCTTTGTGCTATCTCTGTTTTTAGCGATGTATTTTGCGATGTATTTTAGCAATGTATTTAGCGATGTATTTTGCGATGTATTGTGGCGATCGTTATAATCTAAATCTAGTAATGTTAGTAATTCTGTGTATTGATAGAAATAGGCTGATATGCATCTTAAACCTCGCTTTAAATGGTTTTCACAGCCGCTTGATCGCTATGCTTTAGGGCTAATAGCGATACTGAGTGTGGCGATCGCGATATTGCTATGGGTTGGCGATCGTACTGCCCCACAGGTGAGAGATTTTAGTTGGCAAGGTCAGAAGATTGACGCAAATAATATATCCTTCTCGTTGACATTTAATCGCCCGATGAATCGCGAAAGCGTGGAACAGAATCTCAAGTTTGATCCGCCCTTAGCAGGCAAAATTAGCTGGTCATCTCGGCGCATGTCTTATACACCCTTGTCGCCAGCATCGTACGGAAAATCCTATAAAGTTTTGTTGGAAAATGCCTATGATCGCTTTGCTAGCGAGTCTGGTAAAAAATCAACAATTGATCCTTTTACAGGTGAATTTACAACACCAAGTCCACGTTTTGCTTATATTGGTTCGCAAGGTGAGGAAAAAGGTCGCCTTGTGCTTTACAATGTTTTGCAAAAGGATAAGCGAGTTTTAACTCCTTCCAATCTCACAGTTCTAGATTTTCGGATTTATCCAGATCGCCAAAAAATTCTATTTGGAGCGATCGAAGCGGCGGGGCAAAGCTTACTTGATCAAAAACTCTATGTGGTAACAACAGGAATTGATCGCGAAGATCGATTAACGTCAAATTTACCAGAAATCAAACCTATACTCGGCAGTGATGACTATCAAAACTTTAAATTCGATCTTTCGCCCGATGGTAAAAACATCTTGGTGCAACGGCTCAGTCGTCAACAAGTCGGACGTTATGGACTCTGGCTCATTAAAGAAGATCAACAACCACGATCTCTTGAGAATCAACCAGGGGGCGATTTTATGTTCACGCCCGACAGCTCGTCGGTGGCGATCGCTCAAGGCGAAGGAGTTGCGATTTTGCCTCTCGAACCGCAAGCACCTCCGTTGGACTTTTTACCGAGATTCGGTACAGTTTTAAATTTTGCTAGAAGCGGTACACAGGCTGCCACGATTAAATTTAATAAAGACTATACGCGATCGCTCTATTTGGTTAATAACCAAGGATTGCAAAAAGAACTCACTAAAATTAATGGCTCTATCATTGATGCTCAGTTTGATCCTCAAGAGAAAACGCTCTATTGTTTGCTCACGGATGTCGATCAAGATCCTGCGAAAAACATCTTTCGTGAGAAGCCATATCTTGCCGCAATCAATCTGGAATCCGCCCAATTACGCCGTATTTTAGAGATTCCAGTTCAAAGAGAAGTTCAATTTAACATCGCTCCAGATGGGCAATCTATTCTGCTTAACTCAGCAGCTATCAATAGCAATGATTCATCTAGTTTGCCATCATCTATTCCAGAAGACTCGGCTAAAGCTTCCAGAGTCTCTCGCACTCCACAAGTACCAACCCAATTAATTTTGCTGCCCATTAATAATCAAAGCAGTGCACAAAATTTATCTCAACCAGATGTCCTCCCGATGTTTGGTACTTTCCCGCGTTGGCTTCCCTAGTGCTTAATGTTAACTGATAACACAGTAGTTGTTGTTACGGGTATTGGCATGACCACCGCGATCGCGCCTGATCGCGAAAATACTTGGCAACAGCTTTTACAGGGTGCAACAGGAATTAGATTTAATGAAAATCTCCAAATTCCTATTGCCAGTATCGCTGATTTTGAGAACTCAAAATACTTAACGCGATCGCAATATTTTATAGAAAAAGTTGTTTTGGAAGCAATCATTGATGCAGATTTAGAAGTTCCCTTATCTAACTGTGGTGTGGTAATCGGTTCTAGTCGCAGTAATCAAAGAGAATTAGAATTGCTTTTAGCTGATCCAAACAGAAGTAAAATTCAGGATTATTGGTGGACTTGTCAGCCTGCCAATATATCAGCCCAAATTGCGAGTTTATTACAGACACAAGCGCCAGTCCTTGCGCCGATGGCGGCTTGTGCAACTTCAAACTTAGCGATCGCTCAAGCTTATGAATTAATTCGATCTGGTCAATGCAATATGGCGATCACAGGCGCAACTGATGCAGCAATTACACCCTTAACGATTGCAGGATTCCAGAAAATTGGTGTATTAGCAAAGACAGGCGTATATCCTTTCAGTCGTGAGCGTGAAGGTTTTGCCCTCGGAGAAGGAGCAGCCGCATTAGTGCTGGAGTCATTAGAGTCAGCCCGCCAGAGAAACTGCAAGATTTATGGCAGGGTTTTGGGCTGGGGCATTACTAATGATGCTTATCATCCCACTAGTCCCAACCCTAACAACCAAATGGCAGCGATCGCAATCAAAGATTGTCTAACGCGATCGCAAATTACAGCCGACGAAGTGGGTTATATCAATGTGCATGGTACGGCTACTCAGCTCAACGATGCTCGTGAAGCAGAACTGATTGCTCAACTTTTTCCAAATACTGGCGTCAGTGCTACTAAAGGAGCAACAGGGCATAATCTCGGTGCAACAGGCATGATCGAAGCAGCATTCTGTCTTTTAGCGTTGCGCGATCGCCTTTTGCCACCTAGTGTAGGGATGCAAACACCTGCTTTTGATATACGTATGGTTCATCAAGTCGAACGCTCGCCCGAATTAAAACATGCTCTCAACTTCAGCTTTGGCTTCGGTGGGCAAAATGCGATTGTGGCTTTCGGGCAAACCCTGTAAAGGCGTTGCTTCAACTTGTTTCTATTTATTGGCTTATTTATTGGCTTAAATAAAAAACGCTACATTAACTGATTTCGAGACTCAAAATTCATGTAGGATTCTATTCAGCATATTTTGCAAAATAATTATTTTATTGCATTCATTTCTCGCTTGAGACGCTTGTGCCAAAACCTTTACAGATAATGTGGGCTTTGTCTGGACTTTTGCTAACAATTGCTAGCACATTCATTCAACCCTCCCTACTTTTGCCTTCTCTTAGTGGTCAGGCAAACAATATTGCGATCGCCTCAATTAGCGTCACCATGCAAATTGGAGCAGTTCTACTTACGGGTTGCCTAGGTGGACGCAATGCAGCACTTTTATCTCAAATCGCCTATGTTATTTTGGGACTGAGTGGATTTGGCGTATTTTATCAAGGTGGCGGACTGAGCTACCTCACCTCTCCTGCTTTTGGCTATCTACTTGGATTCCTTCCTGGTGGGTGGATGTGCGGATTTCTTGCTTTTTTGAGACCAGCAAGTCTAGAACGCATGGCAATTAGTTGTTTTGGTGGATTAATAACAATTCACCTTGTCGGCATAATCTATTTAATTGCCATTCAATTACCCAACTTTAGCGCTATTCAAACTGCATTTTGGCAGTATTCTGTACAAGTTTTATCTGGTCAGTTTTTAGTTGTATGTGCCACTATCGTCATAGCAACAGTTTCTCGAAAATTATTATTCTATTAATATTAAAACCCATAATTAAAGGCGGCGCTTAGCGCCGCCTTTAATTATGGAAACTAGTCATCCTCTTTTTGGAATATCTTTTATGCTGCTAATAGATATTCAGAAGCCTGTTTGTGAATATCAAACTGATTGATAAATTTATCAAGGCTTGGGAAAATTCCAAACAATTGATCGACTCTTGAAATCTCAAAGACAATACCAACAGCAGGTTGCTGAGAACAGAGTAGTAAATTACTGTTTTGCGATTGCATTAATCTAAGCGCCGCTAACAACTTTTGCAATCCTTGACTATCAATAAATTCTACATTTTCCATATCAACGATTAAGACAGGAGTTTCTTTATTATTCATCATAACGTTAGCCGAAACCCAAGACTCAACCTTAGCCAATAGCTCAGATCCTGCAAAATTATCGAATTTGCTATTGGTCAATTTAATAATAAAAGTTGGCTCAATATTTGAACCTTTATGGATAGATAATTGCTCGACCTTAGTAATTGTATCCATTTTTTTTCCTTTCAAATTTCTGAATGAATAAGAGTTTGCGTTTGATTAGATTGCTTAAAACAATATTTACGGTTTGATTGAAAACACAAACTGTTTTTTGTTTCTTGAACACGATTATTCACTCTTTTTTAAGTTATAAAACATCTAAGAGATATATAAAAGTTAGTAAAAAGAAACTAAAAAGTTATATTAAAGTTACTTTTTTCATTTTTATAAGAGGTTTACGAAAACTATGTAGTCTCATATACCAAAACTTGTCTGTGGCAGTTGTCATAACTGCCAGAACAGAGCAAGAGATTTAAATCCCTGTTATATATTTATTCAGATATTTGAACTGAACTACAGCGATTTGCGATGAAACCAAACCCAGATTTTTGTAAAAGCCCCGCGAAGCGGGGCTTTTACAAAAATACTGTGGTTCGTTTGTTCGCAATTTGCTGTATATTGAAACCGCTTTGTCTAGACGATTTCTCCAAATAGGTCATAATGATCGGCAGCAGTGATTTTGACAGAAAACATTGACCCAAGTGTTGATTTACCAAGTGGATCGCGGACATAGACCACACCATCAACATCAGGAGCAAACCTTGCTGATCTCCCAATCAGTTCACCAGTATCAGGATTTTCTTGCTCAATTAATACATCAACAATTTTGCCGATTTCTGCTTGGCTTTTTTTGAGCGAAATCTCTTGTTGGGCGGACATGATCCGATCGCGGCGCTCTTGTTTGACATCTTCAGCCAATTGATTAGGCAGATCAAAAGCAGGAGTACCTTCCTCAGCAGAAAATGTAAATACGCCCACATGGTCAAATTCATGACGTTTTACAAATTCCAGTAAATGCTCAAATTGCTCTTCAGTTTCTCCTGGGAAGCCAACAATAAAAGTAGTACGCGCAACTGCATTGGGGAGGGCTGCTTTAATTTGTTCGACAATTTTGTCATTAATCCGTCCTTGCCAAGGACGATTCATGGCTCTCAGGACATCTGGATGTGAGTGCTGCAAAGGTAAATCAAGATAAGGAACCACGTTAGGTGTGGACTTCATCGCATTAATTACTTTGGGGGTCAGCCCTGTCGGATAAGCATAGTGCATCCTAATCCACGGCACATCAACTTGACCCAAAGCCGTTAATAATTCGGCAAGTCGTGGCTGCCCGTAAATATCTAAACCATAGTTAGTAGTAATCTGTGAAATTAAAATAATTTCTTTTACGCCTTCAGTGGCTAAGCGATCGCATTCAGTAACAATCGACTCAATCGTGCGCGATCGCTGATCCCCCCGCAAATGAGGAATGATGCAAAATGCACAGCGATAGTCACAACCTTCAGCGACGCGCACATAGGCGACAGCTTCATTGGTAGTGCGATAGCGTGGCACAGTGTCATCAGCAATATAGGTAGGAACTATGCTTATTTCTTTGACTCTTTCCCCTGTCTCTGCTCGTTGGATCACATCGACAATTTTATGATAGTCACCTGTCCCCACTAAGGCGACAGCTTCAGGAATTTCATCCAGTAGCTCTTGTTGAAAATGTTGTGCCATGCAACCAGCAATTACAATGCGTTTGCCCATTTCCGCAAGTTCCACCAGAGTACGCACCGATTCACGGCGAGCATCTTCAATGAAGCTGCAGGTATTGACGATTACATAATCTGCCAACTCTTCATTGCTATCAACTTGATAGCCAGCCTGCACTAACAGACCTAACATGTGTTCCGTATCGACGCGGTTCTTTTCACAACCCAAGTGCGAAAATGCAATTGTGGGTTTGACAGTTTGAACCAGATTGACCATATTTGTAATAACGCGCAAAATTCCTAGCCTTCTATCTTAACAAAACTTTAGCGTCATGAGTTCATCATTTACTATTTCGATATCGGATTCCCATAGCCAAGCCCATCTTAAACTTAACAGTAATTATCTTAAAAATTTGACTCTTCGACAGTTGGTTTGATTTTGAACTTAACTCTCTCAGCACAACTTTTGGAAGTAGCTTGAACTAATTTAGCAGGTGGACCAAGCGTAACATCTTGATAAATGCGATCATATTCTCGCTGATAATTAGCTGCCACTGTCTCATTTTGGATCGCCACTAAAACTTCATCATTGATATGATTTGCCGCATTTGTCCAGTTATGTGAACCTGTAATAATTAAATTGCGATCAAGAATGGCAAATTTATGATGCAAAGTATCACCGAAGATGAGATTGGGAATACCAACGGTTTTAAGCGGTTGTTTCCACGCACTACTTTTGCCTGTTTTACAATCTTGAGTAGATTGTAATCCCCACATATCAATAGTAGATGAGTAATCTCGATAGGCAAATTGAGGTTCAACAATCGTGCGAATCTGAACATTAGCCTGTTGACGCTCTTCAAGAATTGAAGAAATGAATGGATCAGAATATACAAACAAAGCCATATCAACATTTTTTTTGGTTCCAGCGATCGCTGTTGCAATTAGTCCATTACTGGTTTGCTCTCTTGGTGTATTTTCAGGATCTGGAGAAAATTTGATCCGAATTTGCGCTCCGCCAATTATTATGTAGTCAATTTTTCGAGAAGGCTTTTTTGTGCCAAATAAGCTGTCAGGCTTGCCATTTGGTCCATCTCCCCACATAATCTCAAATTCTTTTTTAAACTGAGTAGCAAGCTCTTTGCTGTCAACTCGCAGAAGGTTATTGGTATTACCTCTTGTATCGGGTTTAGTAAAGTCACCATGCATATCACTCATAGTGAAATTAGCCGAACCAAACAAAACAGTTTGATTATCAATTACCACAAATTTATGGTGCATGAGCCCACTCCCTTTCGAGCCGTCAGCAGTGTCATCGATCCAAGCGACATTTGCAGCTTTTAGCAACCTTAAACCATCACGACGATCTAGTTCATCTTCACTTAGGCGGCCGTCATTATTAATATCGGCAAATTTTTGAAATTCTTTATAGCGATCTTGGTCGCGGGCATTTAGCTTCTCAATTTGTTCTGGCGTGAACTCACTCCAAGCGCGACTATATTTGTTTTCCAGAATGAGCCGCACATTTACACCCCTCAATTTTGCGTCAATAATCGCTTTAGAAATATTGGGTAAACGTAACTCTTGGACGGCAATATCGAGACTGACTTTGGACTTATTGACATTATCAATTAGTACTCTTTCGAGATTATCGCCTAGACGTTCAATGTTGCGATATGGATCGGTATATCGGGCTGCTTGGTTATGATTAAAAAAAACTTGAATATTTGGATGCTGCGGTAACGCAGGGACTATGCCTGATTTAGCTTGACATGCAGTTAACGCGATCGCAACTAGTCCAATTACGCCACAAAATAGCAACCAATAAACTAGCTGACGGAAGCGCGATCGGAGTTGACTGTGTGCCGAATAGGTCAAAGAACCCATACATACAAGACTTCAAATTTTTCAATCCTAGTTTACAACCTTCGCACTTAAATCTAGTCAATTATTGCTAGTTATTAGCTAACTTGACGCACTTTGCCCTGATCAACGGCTTGCATGAGATATTCTAGCGCCTCATAGTCAGGATCAGTAATATAGCCTTGCTCTGAAAGTTCTTGATTAATTAAATTTTCCAACTCAGGAGTAAGACGTTTGACAAGAAGTGCGCGGCTAACTAGATTTCTAATTACACTTTTATTATTCATTAGCTTAAAGATTTACTAGGTTTATAGTTCTACACTAGTTATCTTCTTCCAAAATCAAAAATATAGATGTGACTCATATATACATCTTTAAGTGATTTCTATCAAAAGATAGAGAGCCTTATATCTCTACGATCCTGTGATCTCAATCACAAATAATAAAACACGCACCCCCAGGATACGCCTTTTACTATTTTGCTTAAAAATTTATAAATCACATCAGATTAATATCGGATTAATACTTAGGAGTGCAAAGTCCTACGTATTAAGCTTGTGGCTTGCCGCCGATATCGCTATCACGGTCAAGGTCACGACCAGCAACATTTTCTACAGCATCAATGGCTTTGCCAGAAGAATCTCTAGCGATCACACCAACATCTGTATTTAAGAAATCAGTAGCTTTTTTTACTTTTTCTTCACCGACAATATCTTCAACTTTATCTTTGATATTTTCAGCAAGTTCGCCAGCTTGTTTCTGTACGTTACTTACAAATCCACCAAAACCTGATTTTTGCTCTTCGCTCATTTTGATTTACTTAGTAAAGTATTTTGATTGATATACTTTTTGATTATAACTGTACGCCGTAAAGAATCCTGTTTTTGGCAATACACCCTAAAAATTTCGCTTTTAGCGATTTAGTTCTCAATCGTTATATATATGCGGTTCTAGGTATGTTTAGGACAAATTAATAGGCTCCTTTGCCAAATAGAACAAGCCTTATTGTTTCAATGAGAATTTCCAGATCAAAGTTTAAAGACCAGCGATCTATATAGAATAAGTCCAACTTCGCCACATCATCGATTGTATCTAAATCTGATCGCCCTGAAATTTGCCATAATCCTGTAATCCCTGGCATCACTAAATGGCGTGTATGATGCCAATTTGTGAATCTTGCCACATCGCGCACGGGCAGAGGACGAGGTCCAACGAGGCTCATTTGTCCAAACAATACATTAAATAATTGGGGAAGCTCGTCAAGACTAGTACAGCGCAAAAAATGTCCAATAGGAATGATGCGTGGATCATTTTCGATCTTGAACATGACGCCGTCGGAGTTTTTGTTGAGGTGTTCTAGTTCCGCTTGGCGATGCTCGGCATTCATAAACATACTGCGAAACTTCCACATTTGGAAAGATTGTCCTTGTAATCCAATTCGATCTTGAGTATAAAATACATTGCCTTTAGAACTGGTTTTTATAGCGATCGCGATTGCTATAAATATTGGTGATAAAACAATCAATCCTATAAATGCTGACACAAAATCCAAACAGCGCTTAAAGATATATTCCCAGTTAGCAAGCATTGATGACTCAATTCGGATCATCGGAATTGATCCAAAAATTTCTGGAGTGCCGCGCCGATGCAGCAGCATTAAACTAGATGGAATTAGCCTTAGTCCAACTCCAGCATTGCGAAGTTGCCAATACAATTGAGAAGCAAGCTGAGTCTCTGGCAACCCTTCGGCGATTACTTCTTTTGCACCAGAGTTGATGATTGATTGCATGGAGTGAGAGGTATTTGCCAGCGAAGAAGCAAGGGCGCCCACAACTCGATAGCCTGTCCGCTTTTCGATGATGTTTGCCAAATATGAGATGCGATCGCTAGGCGCAATTATAAAAACAGGAGTATGGGTTCTAGCGATCGGAAACTGGTCGAATAATAAAGTCAGTAACAACCGCAATCCGATAATTATGACTACACTACCAATCCAAGCTGGGAAAAAAAGTGATCGCGGCGCATCAACAGTCGGATTGTAAAAATAGGAGATTAGTAAAGAGGTAAGGTAGACACTGCTAATAGATTGAGCTTGTTTTACGTAGTTGCGCCATTGTGCCTCACCACGATAAAAGTTGTGATATGCAAATCCCGTAACGATCACCGCTGCAAACGCCCAAAATAAACCAGTTAATCCTGCAAATTCTCCCCAATTAAGTTCTGGTGGCAAAGGTGAAAAGCCTTGATTAAAATTTAGTGAGACTTTCCATGCGATCGCCAAACCTAAAATATCGCTAGCAATTAGTAATAGTGCTCGCAACCAATTAAATTCAACCATAGCCCATTGCTGGATCTGTTTACCTGCCCGAAGATCATACTTTTTGGAAAGCTTTTCGGTTGGTTTGCGATCGCTACTCACGCTCATATTCCTCTTTCTCTTCTACTTTAGTGTTGCATCGCCGCAAACACTTTGTTAATCCATAGTCATTATGTTGCCCAATTTTGCCAATAGTCTAAGCAATTAGTTTTTAGGCTTATAGTTCAAAACTCGGCGCAAATGTTGGATTGCAAACAAAATTACAAAACAGGGATTGTTAATTAAGTATCGCTGCCACAAACGCTTTGGCTCTTTGCCAAACCGATATAACCATTCCAATCCGTTCTCCATCATCCAACGTGGGGCTTGTTGAATCTGTCCACTATGAAAATCGAAGGCTGCCCCGACACCAATCATTACCGCGGGAAGTTGAGTTTGAGCCTTACTCATCCAAAATTCTTGCTTAGGACAACCAAGTGCAACAAATACTAACTTTGCACCAGATTTAGAGATAAGTTGAACGTCAGCGGTTAGTTGCGAGTCAAATTTTGGAGAACAGATTTCCATATGGGGTGGGGCATGTTTACCCGCGATCGCTAATTTAGAAAATTTTGCTTTTAAATTCTGTTCTAGCTTGTCAAGCGTATTAACTGTTGCACCGAACAGATAAATAGAGAGATGTTCTTTTACAGCGCGATCGCACAAAGCAAGCATCAAATCTGGTCCATAAACTCGTTGTTGATTTTTTATTCCTAGCGATCGCAATCCCCACACCAGCGGCATACCATCAGGTGTAACAATTTCAGCATTTGCCAGTACTTGACGATAAGCTTGATTCCAATATGCAGTCATGATCACATGGACATTTGCCGCCACAACGTAGCAAGCTAATTCTTGCTGAACGATATTGGCTTGCTGAGCGATATTCGCAATGCGATCGCAAGTATCTTCATAGCTAGTTGTGTCAATACCAACGTCAATAATCGATATACGCTGACTCATATAAAAACCAGAAAATAATCTAAGCGCTTTGGATGCCTTACTACTTTACTAAGGATTGAAAAATCCAGATATAAGAATCGGCGCAAAGTGCTACTTCTCATATCTGAGTTTTAATCGCGCTTTATGTTACTATCACTGAGGCAAAAAATACGGCTTTGGAGTTTTGATTCGCTCGATGAATACAGAAATTACAGAAGATTTATTCACTCAAGGTTTAGAACGCTACAAACAAGGTGAATCTGCGGCGGAACTAATTCCTGTGTTTGAAAAAGTATGCGATCGCCAGCCAAAAGTTGCTAGCAGTTGGATCTGTCTATCTTGGTTATATTTATTAGATAGCGACGCCAAACTGGCTTTGAAAGCTGCTCAAAAAGCAGTAAAAATTTCTCCTGAAGATCCTCAAGGGCATATTAACTTAGCGATCGCCATGCTGGAATTGTCGCAAAAAGGTGTTCGCGAACAAGTCGAAGCTGCTCAAAACTGGCTGATGATTTTGAAAGATATTAAGCCCGAAATTGTTGAGAATTTTGAAGAAGGGTTACGTCGTCGTCCTGACTGGAAAGCCCTTGAAAAGGTTAGAGATTGGGTTCTAAGTTGATACTTATTTAAGTATTTCTTAATGTCGTTAACTTTTATTAAATTTAAATTGTCTGGATTTTTGTATAACTTTACCTAAGCTCATATAACTTCATAACTATTGTGATTTTGTCAGGAAAACTTAACGGAGGCTTCTTGTCAAGAGTGCTAGGCTACCTAAATATAAGTAACTAAAGTTAATAAGTAACTAGAGTTACTAATTTTTTAATCGCTAGTTTTAATTTAAAAGGAAGTTAATAAAATGATCTTAGAAAACGTTAGAGTTAAGCCTGATACACGCAATCACAAAGGCTTTTTTGTTTTGCAAGCTTCTTACAAACTGGTTAATATCGATGGCAATGGTTGGGCTTTAATTTGTTTGGATGACTATGCATGTCATTATGTCGATCCAGATGATTTAAAGTTACCTAGAGGTTGGAAGAAAACAAATAGCAATGAATTGATAAGCGCTTAACAATTAGCTTTTTGTCTCTCTCACGATTAATATTACATATACTATTAATTGTTAAATTCAATTAAAAAAAGAGAGAACTTAAGTTCTCTCTTTTTTTTAGCGTTAGTGATATTTCGCATCGTTAATTGTATAGAGATTGCCAGCAATGCTTATAAAATATTAAACTTAATAATTGAGAGGTTGGGCTTTGTCGCGCTTGCAGTTACAGATTTTGTTTTAACGATAGCGATAAAGTGATATCTAACAATAAAAGTACCCGATTCATTAAAACCAAAATGTGGGTGTGCCTCGCGAAGCGCGGCACACCCACGGTAAAATCTTTTCAAGAAATCGCCTAAACAAAAAAAATTCCAGAAGTAAAATGTCACTTCTGGAAGATGTAATAAAAAAGTTTAACAGTTAATATCTGTATTAATTAATAAAGTCCCCACTTAACTAGTCAGGTAAAAAGCCGTAAAATTTTTATATATATTTGACAAAATAAATAAGTAAAGTCAAATATATTTACTTTCTTAGCAGTTCACAAATAATTAAATTCAAATCTCTAAATAATTGTGGTGTTAAACACCTTATTTAATAGTCCTGAGTATTTATGATTACATAGAGAACGCTAAGAAAATCGACACAGACTTAGAAAGTGAGGTGTTTTATTGCTCTAGTAAATTAATAAAAGTTTATCTAGATACAGCAAGTGCCAATTCTCTTTCTTCGGGTGGCTTAAGACTAGGGAACAAGAAGTGATTTTCTTCAACATACTGTGCTCCGAATAGACCTTTTTCCGCCCAAAAATATCGATCTGTTGTATGCTCGTTACGTCTTACAAGCAACAGCGCTGGAGGAAGAATGCCATGTGTATGAATGTACTTACGTGCAGCCGTCACAGGCTTATCTTCGCCGCTATCGATACTGAATTGAGGAATGTGCTCTAGGATTTTGCGCCCTTCTTGGCGACGTCTACTCTTCCGCTTACGTCTCCTTGCCAAATCAATACCTCCTAATTTAGACCCTGAAATGCGATCGTGATTACAAAACATAGTTATTATAGCTATGGTAAATAAGAAAATTCAACTTTTCTTTACAAATTTTTGTCAATTTGCATTTAGTGTGCTTTAGCTTGATACACTTTAGTGACTAAAAATAATGATGAATTGCTAAATGTATCATTCTTAATTTCACAATTGTTACAACAATCCTGAAATTAATCAGCGTCAAAGTGATTTAAAGCTTCGGCAAAATCTCGAACTCCACGAAATTGTCTATACACTGACGCAAATCGCACATAGGCGACTTCGCTAACATCTTGTAAATATTGCAAGACCATCTCCCCGATTTCGACGCTAGAAACTTGATTGCGATCGCATACTTGTAGTTGCGCTTCGATTTCATCAATGATTGATTCTAGATTTGTTTGCATTACTCCAGTTTTCTCACAGGCGCGAATCATGCCGCGTAAAAGCTTAGAACGATCAAAAGACTCGATCGCGCCATCTCGCTTCATTACAGTAATTGGTACAAACTCGATGCGCTCGTATGTGGTAAATCGCCGCTGACAATTAAGACATTCACGCCTGCGCCTTATGCTTGAGCCTGCCTCTGCCGAACGGGATTCTAAAACACGGCTATCTGTATGCTGACAAAACGGGCAGAGCATGACACATCTCAAATTTATGGATTATTATTATATAGGGCAGAGTAAAGCGCCCTTCTATTTACTAACTGTAAATTATAGTGGTTAATAATCACGACTTAGACCTTGCTAAGCGAGGCTTAAATTCAGATGCTATCTTGCATAAGGGTGTAGAACTACGGCTTTGAGAATACGATCGCCTTTCCAAAGCGGCAAGGATAGCCATAATTTACCCTCATCAATCCATTGTTGTCGCAAAACAGTATTAGTCAGTTTAGGATTGGCGGATTTAAGACAGATGATATTTAGAGTCGGTTCACAGACAAGTTCTAATTCTGGAGAAGTATCGACCCATTGGCGCAAATTGTCTGATAGATCAAGCGATCGCTCAACTAGATAGCGACAACCAAAAATTCCCATCGTTTTGAGCGCCATCCATAGCTTGAGGCTATCTGTGCGACGGGTTCCTTGCAAATTGAGATTACCAAAATTTAGGGTTTGATCATCCATATAAGGAAGTTCCCCATCAAAGCCATCGATTAGATGCTGCTTATCTTTGACTAGCAGCATGGCACAGGTTCGCGCTACCCATAGCCATTTTTGAGGATTAAAGGTAATTGAGTCGGCAAGTTCACAGCCTTGAAATATAGGCTGTAACTTCGGTGTAAATATTCCTGCACCACCATAAGCAGCATCAATATGAAACCAACAATCATATCTCTTAGCAATTTCTCCCACTGAACGGATTGAATCAACCGCCCCTGTTACAGTTGTTCCTGCGATCGCTGCCACAAAAAAAGGTTGTTTACCTTCTCTAATCGTTTTTTGAATAGCTGCTTCTAATTCATCTAAAATAACTTCGCCACGATGATTGGTTGGCACGCGTACTAAGTTCTCTTTTCCAACACCGATTACGTTCATTGCCTTCTCAAAGGAAGTATGAGCTGCATCAGAGACAAAAGCAACTAACTTATCAGAATTTCCTAAAGTCTTACTTAGTGGTTGTTTCCAGTTTCTGGCTAGCAATATTGCAGAGATGTTGGCGAGACTTCCACCTGCGGTGAGTGTGCCAAAACTATTAGTTCCCATGCCAAAAAGATTACCAAACCATTGCATTAGTTGTGCTTCTATTTGTGTAAATATTGGAGATAGCTCATAACTCAGCATATTGTTATTAATTGCTGAAACTAACGCATCTGCCCAGATTGTAATTGCGGCAGGCACACTGTCCATATGTCCCATGTAGCGAGGATTCTGGAAATTAACAGTACGCGGCAAGATCTGCGATCGCACTTCTTCTAGCACATCCAAAAGTTCATTTCCATGTTCAGGAATATTAATATCAAAAGGAGAATTATCCTTAACAAAAGGCTGATTTTGGGTATCCAGAACTGAGTCAACGATCGCATCAACAAAAGCGTAGCCCAACTTACGAATGGCTTCGAGGTTAGAGCGATCAGGATTGAGAAAGTGGGAATCTAGATCAAAATCGGGCATTGTAACAGTTTAGATATTAACGTAAGGAATACGCGGAACAGAAGCAATCAAAGCCTTAGTATATTCATGTTGTGGGTTAGTTAATACATCATTGGTACTGCCCTGTTCGACAATTTTACCTTTACGCATCACTGCAATGCGATCGCAGAAAAATTGAGCAACAGCCAGATCGTGAGTAATAAATATGTAAGTCAGCTTAAACTCTTGTTTGAGATCGCGCATCAATTGTAAAACTTGACTCTGAATCGAAGCGTCAAGCATACTCACAGGCTCATCGCAGATAACAAATTTGGGATTGGTAATCAAGGCTCGGGCGATCGCAACTCGTTGTAATTGACCACCTGATAGATCTGAAGGATAACGTTCTGCAAATTGTGAATTGAGTCCCACTTTTTCGAGGATTGCCTCTACTTTATCTCGCGCTGATTCGAGATTGGATGAAAGCTTGTGAATTAGTAGCGGATCTGCAACGCTGCGAAATACGGTCATGTGTGGATTGAAACAAGCACGCGGATCTTGAAATATCATTTGCATTTGCGATCGCATTTGGCGCATTTGTTCGCTTTTGAGCTTGGTCAATTCCACCCCATTGAATCGTACCAAACCGCGATCAGGCTTAATCAATTGCAAAATTGCTCGGCCAGTCGTACTCTTGCCAGAGCCACTTTCACCAATGATGCCAAAAGTTTCTCCTGAAAATATTTCTAAATCAATACCATCAATTGCCTTGACTAAGCCAATAGATGGATCAAACAATCGCGTTAGTAGATTTCCACCAGTAACATAGTGCTTTTTGAGTTGATTAACATAAAGAATTACTCTCTGTGTTGGTTTTTTTGTGATCTTGATAATTTCTGAAATAGGTTCTTGAGTTTCAGATATAACAGGTTCTTCAGTTTCAGATATATCGCTATTTCCTTCTTGCGGTTCTACTTGTTCTACTATTTGAGGTTGCCCTTCACTTTCAATCTGTAAAGACGCAATTTCTGGATTGAAATGGAGAACAGAAGCCAATAAGCTCTGAGTATAAGCATGTTGTGGGGAACGAAAAATTTCTTCGACAGTCCCAGTCTCTACGATCGCTCCGTTATGCATAACTGCAATGCGATCGCAATATTCCGCAACCATGCCAAGATCATGGGTGACTAACAACAAGCCCATAGAAAGTCTTTTGCGAAGATCGGTTAGCTCTTTGAGGATCTCCGTGGCAACCGTGACATCAAGGCTAGTAGTTGGCTCATCGGCAATAAGCAAGACAGGATTTAGCAAAAGAGAAAGGGCGATCGCCACCCGTTGACGCATCCCGCCGCTAAATTCATGTGGATATTGTCCAGCTCGCGCTGGATCAATGCGAACTGCTTTGAGGGCGTTATATATACGTTGTTTGGCAGAATGTCTTGAGAGCTTGGAATAATGGGAAGCTAATACTTCTAAACCATGCGCTTCAATGCTCATCAATGGATCGAGCCTAGTCATTGGATCTTGAAAAATCAATCCGACTTTTTCGCCACGCCATTTTCCATCTTTTTTCTCAGCGATCGCTTCTCCATCAACCAATATGCTTCCTTCGATATTGGCAGATTTAGGTAATAGCTTGATTAGCGATCGCCCGATCGTTGATTTACCACAGCCGCTTTCACCAATTAACCCAAGCGCTTCACCTGCTTGCAAATGGAAAGTAACCTGATCAACGGCAGGCAAGGCATCGCCATAACGAACAGTCAAATTTTCGACTTCAAGCAGCATGGTTTATAAAACTTAGTGTGTAAGCATCTCAAGCTAAAATATCATGCTTCAGGACGTAGAAACCAGTTTAACATCCTCAATTTGTTGGTTCGTAGTTTTTTGGATATATACCGCGTCTAGAATGAAACCCATAGTTCTTATGGAGGGTCGCAGGGCGAAGCCCCGCTTCGGTTTTTTCTTTTTGTCCATGTCGAAAACTTCGGTTTTCAACATGGACGAGGTATATAACCATCTTAAGCATTGCTAGAGATTTAAATAACTACGAATTGGCAGCAGGTCTAAATGTGTTTCTATTAAATCTGCCATGTTGTTATAGAGATTTTGTTGGTGATCTTGCCAAGATAGAAAAGAAGGTCGATGTTCAGAAATGTTTGCTAATTGAGTTAAGGCTTGACGGACATTTGCCGACTCAAATAGACCATGCAAATAAGTTCCCCATACGCGATCACACTGCATTCCTTCATCATGATATTCGCGATCGCACTGAACTTTTAGGAGAGGTTTAAGTTGGTTAGATTCTATTGCATCAATTGTTTTTGTAATTCCCATATGGATTTCGTAGGTCATCCATTTATCTATAGATTGCTCTGCTTGCCAGATCGCCTGCACTTGACGCACCTGTTTTGTTGGCATAAATTCTGTACTGATTGGTAAGAGTCCTAAACCTTCCACTTCGCCTAATGTACCCGCAAATCCTGCGCGATCGCATAGATATTTACCTAACATCTGATAGCCACCACAAATACCTGCGATCGGCACACCGATACTATGCGCTTTCAAAATAGCTTCTGCTAATCCTGTAGCTCGTAACCATTGAAGATCGCTAAGGGTGTTTTTACTCCCTGGCAGAATAATAATCCTCGCATCGCTAAGTTCTGAAACAGTTTGTACCCAAACAGTCTCTATACCTAAGTCCAATTGCCAAGGCTGACTATCTTGGGAATTAGATAAATGTGGAAATCTGATCCATGCAATCTTTGCGCCTTTTCCTTTTGCTTCTGCTTCGCTACATAAACTATCTTCGCTCTCAGGTTGCAAATCTGATGCATAGGGAAGAACTCCTAAATAGGGAAGACGAGGCATATGATCGCGAAAGTGTTTTTCAGCATCACTAAACAATCGCAAATCACCACGAAATTTGTTGACAATAAATCCTAACCCTAAATCCTTTGCAGGTTCGGGCATTAGCTGGTGTGTGCCAATAATCTGAGCAAACACTCCTCCTTTCTCAATATCACCAACAAGAATCCATCGCCCCTGTAAATGAATGATCGGACGTAAATTCACCAAATCTCGATGCATGAGATTTAATTCTACTGGACTACCAGCACCTTCTAGTAACAAAACATCGCAGCGATCGCGCCAAAATTCGAGAGTATCACGCACGCTCTCCCAGAGAGTTTCGATATGCTGATAGTAATCAATAGCAGCGATATGTTGACGCGCTTCGCCTAGTAATACCAGTTGCGAAGTTCCATTTCCTGATGGCTTTAATAGGATAGGATTCATTTCTACGATCGGACGCATCCCACAAGCGATCGCTTGGACTGCTTGCGCGCGTCCTATTTCTCCACCTTCCAAAGTCACATATGAGTTATTGGACATATTTTGGGCTTTAAATGGAGCGACTTTTACGCCATTTCTGCTTAGCCATGCGCCCAAAGCCGTCACCATCCAGCTTTTGCCAGCATTAGATGAAGTTCCTAAAACAGATATAGCTTTCATAATGTCAATACAATAAGTTAGGATAAATGGCGCAAAGTGCCGACTATCCTAACCTATCATCGAATTTCAGTGTTAGAAACATCTCTAAATTTTCTGATTTTACTTTTGGCAGCTAGCCTCGATTATTTAATTGGCGATCCCATAAATTGGCTACATCCAGTACAAGTAATTGGATGGATAATTACGCAATTTACCAATTTGGTAATTATCAAAGATGTCGATGCAAATACTCGTATTCCCCGCTTTTCATCTCAAATCATGAAAATGTTGGGATTTATTTTGGGGATTGGCATGATCTTAGGGTGTGGGCTAACAAGTTGGCTAATTGTAATCGCCTTTTCATCAATACATCCTGTCTTAGCGATCGCCATTTCTAGCATTTTATTAGCTGCTTGTTTTGCGGGGCGGAGTCTGCGTGATGCCGCAGAGTCAGTATTATCAATTTTACAGGTAGGAAATATAGAAAGTGCTAGACAAGAGTTAAGTCGTTACGTTGGACGCGATACGGACAAGCTCTCTGAAATTGAGATTTTACGCGCCGTACTAGAAACTGTTACCGAAAATGCGATCGATGCGGTTACTTCTCCATTATTTTATGCAATTCTTGGCTCTTTCTTATTTCCCTATGGATGTGTTGCCCTTGCGATCGCTTACAAAGCTTCAAGCACCCTAGATTCAATGGTTGGATATCGTGAGTCACCTTTTACCGATCTGGGTTGGTTTAGTGCCAAAACCGATGATGTTCTCACTTGGTTGCCATGTCGCCTGACGGTAATCACTTTAGCCTTACTTTCAGGAAAGCCACTTTATGTCTGGAGGCTATGTCAACGCGATGCTAAAAATGATCCAAGTCCTAATTCAGGATGGAGCGAATGTGTTTATGCAGCTATTTTGCAAGTGCAGCTAGGCGGTGAAAATCGCTATCGTGGTGCTGTCAAACATAAACCTTTGTTAGGGGATGACATTACGGTGATTTCTGCAATCAAAATCCGACAAGCCTTAAAGTTAACGCGTACTTGTTTTTTTCTTTGGATCAGCCTTGCTGTATTTACCGCGATCACTAGTTATTCCTTATTTACTAATTTTATTTAGTAATTTGGCGACATTCATCCCCAGATATTAATTGAACTTTATTATCAGTTAATACCTTGAGACAGCTGATATCATTTTTGGGAGACAAGAATGTATAAGCAACAACTCCAGAAAGCAATACAAAAGAAGCAGGAATAAAAACATTCCACGACAGCCACTTTGGACGGAGTTTTTTGTTTAGATTCACCAATTTTTTCTGGACTGACACAATATTGGGATGTCCAGTTATAAACGATTGCTTATAAATTTTTAGCGATTGCTCATAGAGACTTTTAGCTTCTTGATAGCGCCTCTGTGAATAGTATATCGCCCCTAAATCGACTAGATTAGCAGCAATTTCGGGATGATTTTCACCTAAAATCTTTTTCATAATTGCTACTGCTTGCAAAAACATTAATTCAGCTTTTTCATACAAAGCTTGTTTATTGTATATCGCGGCGAGATCGAACATAGCGATCGCCACATCAGGATGCTCTGCACCGAGAGATTTCTGGCGAAGTGCGATCGCTTGTAAAAATAAGCTTTCCGCTTTATCAAAGAAATTTTGTGAATATTTTAGAGCTGCCAAATCAATTAGACAATTAGCAATATTCGGAGCTGATTCTCCATATAACTGTTGATTTAAAACTAAGATTTGATCTAAGTAATTTTCAGCATCAATATACTTACCAGATTTAATATTGTTTTTGGCTAGGTTCTGCAAGCATTCTAGAAAAAAGCCAATTTTGCCGTTGGCATAAGGCGGCTCAGGTGAAATTTGATAGATTGCACTAGAGTTACTGCTAAAAACGATTTGATCGCCTTGCATTAATACCCAAGAATTACGAATTTTGCCATTGATTAGTACACCATTTGTACTTTTCCCTTGTTCAGAAGCACCATCGCTTAGTCGAAATACTTGAAATAGCGGTGGTGGCAGGGAAATACCCGTTAAAGTTGCGTGTTCACGTGATACTGACTGCGATCGCAAAACTATCTCGTTTTCTGGCGACCGCCCGAGTTTATAGCTCTTACTATCCAATAAAATCTTTTGTTCACCTTCAGGATCTTGCAAAACAAGAAAATGTTCGAATTGACTACCTTCAACTACGGTCGCATCTTGTAAATTCATGGGTCGATAAACCATAGTAGTAGGTGAGGTCTTTAATTTGGTAAACAATATAACTTTGTTAAAAGCTTAATTGTTAATTAATACCAAACTTTTAGACAAAAACAAATACTTTATCCTCCTAAAGTTAAGCACTTTTAAAGAAACGAATAATTTCCCGAACTTGTTCTAAAAATTGACTATCAGCGCTGAGTTGCGCGATCGCTTGTCGAAATTCTCGCAATAGCAGCCATTGAGTTAATCCAAATCCTGCCAAAAAGAGAAGTAACAAAGCACCAAGCCAACCAATAAATTTATTCATCAGAATTATCTCAATAAAGGATAGAGGGCGCTTTGCGCTCTCCTATACTTGATTGGATTTAGTCATCTCAAAACATAAAACCACAAGATGAAATGGGTTTGCGA
>Ga0105048_10004873_pt1 | contig 21805 bp, 21 predicted proteins | sample MAT05_FD_78382 | JGI IMG/M metagenome (GOLD analysis project Ga0105048, IMG submission 78382) | Freshwater microbial communities from Lake Fryxell liftoff mats and glacier meltwater in Antarctica - MAT-05 | ecosystem: Environmental > Aquatic > Freshwater > Ice > Liftoff microbial mat | place...
CAACCCTGCGTTTTTTACGGGTAGCAGCAATCCGCTCCCATGCACCTGCCGGCACTTCGGGAGAGTAGCTGTTAAGCGTTTCTTTAAAAAAATCATCCATTTGCGGCTGATTACTCATACTGCAATTTTTTGTAGTGCTATAATTTGCTTTTGCAACATATTTCTTGCTTTTACCAATTGGCTGCGGCTTGTGCCAGGTTGTATGCCTAGCATTCCGGCTATTTCTTCGTGCTGATAACCTTCTATTACATGCAGGTTAAAAATTAACCGGTAACCATCTGGTAACTGGTGAATTAATGCCAACAAATCTTTTTGCGATAAATGATTATAAGCTAAAGGGGCTTCGGCATTTTCCTGTAGTATTGATGTATCGTACCCTACTAATTCTTTACTATACCTTATTACCGAATATTTTTTTAGTGCGGTATTTACCACTATCCTCCTTATCCATCCTTCAAATGATCCTTCAAACTTATACTGATTAAGTTTGTCAAAAACTTTTATAAAAGCATCTTGTAAAATATCTTCCGCATCTTCATTGGTACGGGCATACCGCTTACATACGCCCAGCATTTTGCTGCCGTATCTGGTAAACACCTCTTTTTGAGAGGCTGCATCTTCTTTTATGCAAGCTTTTATAAGTTGCTGCTCCGTCAATGTTTTTAATAAGTTTACACAGGCTTTTTGTAAAAAGATACTTCTATTTAAATTAACGTTGCCTGCAAAATAAATTACCAGGTTAAAAAATATGGGTTGTACAATAAAATGTAGTTGAATGGCATTAAAAGCATTTTGCAAAATCACAAAAAGCCGTTGTAGGTGTACTATCAGCAACTACTTACTTATAAATATTAAATGCAACAAATGTTACTTCACCCGATTTTAATATTAAATTACAGCATTTATATTAGTAACGTTCAAATGTTTTCTTTTATGCAGATGCCAGACAAGTCAGCCTCAGATATTGTAGCTAAGTTAACTTACCTGCTGGCAGAAAATAACAGTCTTGTGGCAAGGCTCGATGAATCAATTGCAATAATAGATTCCCGGGATAAGGAAATTGAAATTTTACTTCAAATGCTTTTTGAAGCTAATGAAACAAGGAGCCTTTTAGAACATAGGCTAACCGAACTACAAAAATTGCAAACCCAGGTTATTGATCTCAAAAAACTAATATTGTTATCTGCAACACAAAATTTGTAATGTAGTAATAGACTTTCAACCGCAAAAAAATGGGGTTTAGTCTCTGTAATTATCAATAAGAACCAGGTTATATTATATTTTTAATTTTTATACTGCTTCATAAACAGGTTACAATACCCTCAAAGAAAAAGCTCCTGATTAAAGGAGCTTTTAAACATCATTATAAAATAAAATGACTGTAAAGAAATAAACGTAGCAGAAAAATGTTTGGTTGCTATTTTACTCCGGCAATTCAGTTATTTTTTCATCAATTGCTCTGGCAACTACGCCAGCACTCATTTTACGTAATTTATTTTTCCGGATATCTATATAGCCTTTTCTTTCATTAATAATATCTACACAAGTAAAAATAGCCTGCCTTAAAGATGCTTCATCAGCTTTATTTTTGCCAGCAATATCAAATGCCACACCATGGTCTGGCGAGGTACGCACACCGGCAAGGCCTGCTGTATAATTTACACCTTCACCCATTGCCAATGATTTAAACGGTATTAAACCCTGATCGTGGTACATTGCTAGTACGGCATCAAATTTTTCGTACTGGCCTCTGGCAAAAAAAGCATCTGCGGAGTATGGCCCAAAACAAAACATATCTCTTTGTTTGGCTTCCTTTATAGCTGGTTTTATTATTTCTTCTTCTTCTTTGCCAATTAAACCCTCATCGCCTGCATGCGGATTAAGACCTAAAACGGCAATTTTTGGTTTAGTAATTCCAAAATCTTTTTTTAGGGAAGTATTGATAAGATTGAGTTTGCTGAGGATGTTTTCTTTAGTTACAAAAGGTGTAATTTCTTTAATTGATACATGCTCTGTAAGTAAACCAACCCTCATATTATCTGCCACCATAAACATTACTACGTCTGCCGCTTCGTATAAATTCTTTAAGTAAGGCGTATGTCCGGTAAAATTAAATTCTGCTGATTGGGTATTTTTTTTGTGGATAGGTGCTGTAACAAGTCCATCAATTCTACCTTCTTTTAATGCCTGAGCAGCGGCCACCAAACTTATTACAGCGTATTTACCGCCAATTTCATTTAGTATGCCAGGTGTTATGGCCACTTCTTCTTCCCAGCAACTATAAAGATTTACCTGTTTGTGGTTAATGCGGCCAGCCTCTTTTACAGTAGAAAAATTAAAATTTATATCTGGCAAGGCTTTACGGTAAAAATTCAGCACTTTATTATTGGCAAATAGCACCGGAGTACATATTTCAAGTAATCGGCTATCAGCAATTGTTTTAATGGTAATTTCTAATCCAATTCCATTTATATCTCCACAACTAATGCCAATTACAGGTTTATTTTCATGTTGCATGCAAAAAATATTTTTCGCAAAAGTACAATTTTGTATATAAAAAAGGCTGGAAAGGATTATTGCAGCCATATTCTGTAATTTTATCGTATATTTCTACATCTTATAATTTTTTCTTTTGAAATTAAAAAAATCTCTTGGGCAGCATTTTCTTAAGGATGAAGCTATTATCAGGCAAATAGTGGAAGCACTAAAGCAGGATAGTTTTACCAATTTGCTGGAAGTGGGGCCGGGTGGTGGTGCACTTACCAAATACCTGATAAATTTGCCCAATATCAACTTTAAGGCCGTAGAGTTGGATGATAGCAAAACCGCCTACCTTCAAAACACTTATTCTTCTTTAAAAGATAAAATTATTGCGGAGAGTTTTTTAGATATTGAACCACCCTTTGCAACACCCTTTGCTGTTATTGGTAATTTTCCTTACAATATATCTACCCAAATACTTTTTAAGGTGATTGATTGGAAAGACAGTGTACCGTTGGTTATTGGCATGTTTCAAAAAGAAGTAGCAGAAAGGGCTGCTAGTGGAGAAGGTAGTAAAGTTTTTGGTGTTTTAAGTGCGCTAGTGCAGCAATTTTATGAGGTTGAGTACTTGTTTGATGTTAGTAATGCCTGCTTTACCCCTCCGCCAAAAGTGCAAAGTGGGGTAATAAGGCTTAGGCGAAAAACAACAACTCTGCCTGTAAAAAGCGATAAAGCATATAAACTACTGGTAAAAACAGCTTTTAACCAACGGCGTAAAACCTTACGAAATGCTGTGAGAGGCCTTTTTGCACCTGCAATATTGGAAGATGATATTTTCAATAAAAGAGCAGAAGCTTTGAGTATAGCAGACTTTGCTACGCTTACATTTAAAATGAACGGATAGCTAATACGTGGTTCTATTTGTTGCAATTGGTACATTACGTAGAAAGCTGGGTAAAAGCTGTAAAAAGTTTAAGCCAGTTCAATTACGGTTATTTCTGGTAAAATGCCCACCCTGCCGGGGTAGCCAATAAATCCAAAGCCCCGGTTTACATATAGTTTTTGTTTGTTGGTTGTATTTTCATACAAGCCAGCCCATTGTTTGTACATGTACTGTACCGGACTCCATTTAAAGCCTGGTATTTCTACGCCAAACTGCATGCCATGAGTATGTCCGCTAAGTGTTAAATCAATATCGTTGTAGCCAGGTAATATTTGTGCTTCCCAATGGCTGGGATCATGACTCATTAATATTTTAAAATTGTATGGTTCCGTTCCTTTATGGGCCAAATCTATGCGGCCAAGCTTAGGAAATCTAGCTTTAGCGCCCCAGTTTTCTACACCAAGCAATGCTATTTTATCGCCACCTCTTTCTAAAGCTACATGCTCATTCATTAATAATCTCCATCCTAGTGTTGCATGTGTATTTTTAAGATCTTCTAAATTTTGCAGCTTTGTTAATCCGTTTTTTGGCCAGTTGATGTAGTCTCCATAATCGTGGTTACCAAGGGTAGAATATACACCCAAAGGAGCTTTAAGCAAGCTAAAAATAGGTATGTATTCTTTCATTTCTGCTGCCTCATTGTTTACCAGATCTCCTGTAAATAAAATAAGGTCTGGCTTTTCTGCCAAAATTTTTTCAACTCCGTGTAAAACTGCCTCCGGATCGGTAAAGCTGCCAGAATGAATATCGCTTATCTGAATAATTTTTAAACCTTTAAAACCTGCAGGCAAATTTTCAAATGCAAGCTTTGTTCTTCTTAAATTATATTTATATTTATTACCAAAGCCATATACTAATGTACCAAATACGGTACTACCGGCGGCAAGTGCAAACCAACTTAAAAATACAGATCGTGTAATGCCATTACCTGCCAAAGTATTTTCATTGCCTGATCTGTATAAAATTTTAGATACAAGCCATTGAACTGCACGGCGTACATCATCTATTAAAATAAAAAACACAGCAGTAAGTTTGGCCAAAAACAAGCCAAAAATTATTGCAAATAAATAAGTTCGTACATTTTTTTGCAAAAAATCCTGATTGGTAAGTGCAAAGGTTAAATATCCTGCTACCATAAAGGCAGTAATTGTCCAGTAGATACTAAAAGCTATTAACCTTGCTTTTGGAGTTGCACTAATTGTTACTGATTTTACGGCCTGAAAAACGTAGAGCTCAAATAATAAGATGATAGCAATAAAAATAAATATGCCAAGTGGTGTTCGCATAATGATGCCCAAATTTTTTTTGAAGCGTGAAGGTAATTTCTTTTACACAACCGTGTAATGCAACAAAATTAGTTTTAAAAGAAATTGTTAAATAAGGTTACTACTTCATTAGTTTCCCCAGGCTATAAATTGATCTATCTGACTATTAATTACTTCTAATGTAGCTTCGTCAGTAAACTTACCGTTTGCATCCAATAATTTATCTACTACCGAAATGGGAAGCAAGTTGGGGAATACAGTAATTTTTAAGTAATTTAATACACCCGACAAATGCTCCATACCCCTTAAATTACCTGCCCTGCCAGTAGCTACACCAGTTAATAATGCTTTCTTATGCCACCAGGAGGCGCTAATTTTAGAATTGTCTATCAACATTTTTAAGGCTCCCGGAAAACTCCCGTTATATTCTGGTGCTATAATCAAAAATTTACTGGCTGGTATCAATATGTCATTTTCCATCTTTTCAAAAGCTGCATCTCTTTTTAGTAAATTGATCCCTTCTAAAGTTAATAATGCATTTTCTATTCCTTTTGATGTGAGTAATCGTTGGTATTCTTTTGCTACTTTTAGTGTATTGCTACCTGGCCTGTTTGTTCCAGAAATAATGGTATACATATTATTTAATAATTTTAGTTGTATTACAGTTTAATTGCTGCATTGTTCCCATTATTGTGCCGAAGAGTAAAATTTGTCAGGATGGCATTTGCTTTTTTGTTGCTAAATCTCATTTTTTATACTTAAAAATCTATTAATGTTTTTGATTGCAGCACATTTACACCAGACAAAACATATTTTTACCATACTTAAGTTCACTGTTTTTTCTTTTAGAATAGAATACTAAACACTCATCTGTGTTGCATTTAAAAACCTCCTTACTATTTCAACTGCAAAACTTGGGTTTAAGTTGTTTCCAAACATTACCTTTGGCAACGTTTTAAGTTAGTTTTGGTTAATAAAACATTTAAAATCCATAATAAATAAGCTGGCTTTGTTTTCTTTAGTACATAGCCATAAAAAATACATTTAAGATATAGCATACTATGGCAAGAATAATTGGCATAACCAATCAAAAAGGTGGAGTTGGTAAAACCACAACTGCCATTAACCTGGCGGCAAGTCTGGCAGTTTTAGAATTTAAAACTTTATTGATAGATGCAGATCCTCAGGCAAACAGCACTACTGGTATTGGTTTTGATTTAAATAATGTAACACAAAGTCTCTACGATTGTATGGTAAACGAGGTAGAAGCAAAAGATGTGTTACTAAAAACAGCCATACCTTATCTCGACCTTATTCCATCTCATATTGACCTGGTTGGTGCAGAAATTGAAATGATTAACTACCCAAACAGAGAGGGTGTTTTAAAGAAAATTATAGACCCTATAGCGGATAATTACGATTTTATAATTATAGACTGCTCTCCTTCGCTTGGCTTAATTACCGTAAACGCTTTGGTAGCTTCTGATAGTGTGGCCATACCTGTACAAACAGAATTTTTTGCCTTAGAAGGGCTGGGCAAACTGTTGAACACAATAAAAATTGTACAAAACAGGCTTAATCCTGCCTTGCAAATAGAGGGTATTTTAATGACCATGTACGATGGCCGGCTTAGGCTTTGTAACCAGGTGGTAGCAGAAGTAAGACGACATTTTGAAGAATTGGTTTTTAACAGCATGATACATAGAAATACCAAGTTAAGTGAAGCCCCAAGCTTTGGTAAACCAGTAATTTTGTATGATGCAGAAAGTAAAGGGTCTATCAATTATTTAAATTTGGCAAAAGAAATTTTACAAAGAAATAATATGACTAAGATTGCCCAGCCGGAAAGTGAGAATGGTTAAATCAAACTTTACATAATAATGGGTTTACAAAATCAAAAAGCTAAGCCATAAAGGCTTTTACCAGGGTTTCATTTAAAATGAACGAAGCGCCTGGTAGTTACAAAGGGCACCAACCTCGGCCTTGCTTCGGTCGGTATCCTTCACCGAATAAAATTGGAGCGATAATTTAAAATGCACCATTTGTTAGGGTAGAGTTAGTTTTTTAAATAAATATACTTCATTTTGCAAATTTGTACTAAAAGCAAACTTGCACATTAAAATTTTATGAGCGTTACAAATAAAAAAGATGCATTGGGCAAAGGGATAAGAAGCCTTTTGCAAAATATTGATGCTGATCTTAAAAGCACTAGTGGTAGTTTAAAAACGGAGATTGTAGAAAAAACTACAGCAAGCAACCGGGTGTTGCTTGATAATATAGAAGTAAACCCCAAGCAACCCCGTAGAGATTTTGATGAAACGGCTTTAAGTGAATTAGCTGCTTCTTTAAAAATACACGATGTAATACAGCCGCTTACTGTAAGCAGAATGCCTAATGGTAAATTTAGATTAATAGCAGGTGAGCGCCGGTTTAGAGCTGCAAAAATTGCGGGGCTTAAAGATGTGCCGGTATATGTAAGGCAGGCCAACGATGCAGAATTATTAGAACTGGCTTTGTTGGAAAATTTGCAAAGAGAAAATTTAAATGCAATAGAAATTGGCCTTAGTTACAAGCGCCTGATGGATGAACTTAGTTATACACAGGAGCAGGTAGCTGAGCGTATGGGTAAAGAACGAAGTACAGTTACTAATTATATTCGTTTATTAAAATTGCCACCAGATATACAGGTAGCAGTGCGTACAGGAGTGATTACCATGGCCCATGCAAGGGCATTAATTAATGTAGATTTGGTAGATAAGCAACTCTTTATTTTTGGAGAAATAAAAAGTAAAAGTTTGTCTGTAAGGCAAACAGAAGACCTGGTTCGCAAAATGTACACTGGTAACACCCCTGTTAAAACTTCTATAAAAACCCAATTACCTCCCGCTTTTAAAAAGATAGAGGATAATATTGCCTCTCAATTCAATACAAAAGTAAAATTGGCACACAATAATAAAGGATTTGGCTCTGTTACATTTGAATACTACTCCCTGGAGGAGCTAAATGGCTTATTGGATAAACTGAACATCAAAGTAAATTGATGAAAACCTTATTGATTGTAAGCTTCTTTTTGTTTTATCAATGGATGGGAAATAATATAGTAGCCCAACCAAAAGCTGATAGTGTTTTTAAAGCTCAAAATAAATTAGTTAAAGACAGTACAGGCAAAAAGAAAATAGAAGTGTTTAGTACCCGAAAGGCTACTTTGCGCTCAACCATTTTCCCCGGGTTAGGGCAAATTTATAATAAAAAATATTGGAAATTGCCACTGGTATATGGGGCATTGGGTACTACAGCCGGTGTATATTTTTTTAATATAAAAACATATAAAGCACTAAAGCTTGCTTACATTTATAAAACTGATACATTTCCGGCCAACGATCTTTTGATAGATCCAAGATTTGGAAATCTATCTGCAAGTGCTATAAGAAGCTATCGCAATAGTTTTCGGCAAAACATAGATTACTCTGTACTGTTTTTCATTTTTTTTTGGGGGTTGAATATAGTAGATGCCACAGTAGATGCGCACCTTAAGGCTTTTGATGTAAACGATAATTTGAGTTTGCAACTAAAGCCTGGCTTTAGCCCAATGGCAAATACCGCTGGCATAAGTTTGGTGTTTAATATTGGCAAAAGAAATATTGACAAAAGAAACATTGACAAAAGAAACATTGACAAAAGAAACATTGGCAAATAAATTAAAAATAGTTTTAACTATGAAAATTGCACTTATAGGCTATGGCAAAATGGGGAAAGCCATAGAAACGATAGCAGTAGAGAGAGGACATGAAATAGTTTTGAAAATTGATATTAACAACATGGCTCAACTTACGCAGGCGCATTTGCAACAAGCCGACGTAGCAATAGAATTTACAGGTCCGCATAGTGCCTTTGATAATATTTGTGCCTGTATAAATGCAGGTGTGCCAGTAATATGTGGCAGTACTGGCTGGCTGGCTGAGCTGGAAAATATACAAAACATCTGCACTCAAAAAAATGGCGCTTTTTTATACGCCAGTAATTTTAGTATTGGGGTAAATTTATTTTTTGAGCTAAACCAACAGCTTGCAAGGCTCATGGACAACTATCCAATGTACAATGTAAGCATTGAAGAAATACATCATACAGAAAAAAAAGATGCACCAAGTGGTACCGCTATAACCATTGCAGAACAGCTACTACAAATCAATCATCACAAAAAAAAATGGATTAATGAGCCTGCTACTAAACAGGAGGAGTTAGCCATAATTAGTAAAAGAGTAGACCCGGCACCCGGTACCCACACAGTAAAATATAGCTCAGTTATTGATGATATAGAAATTACTCATACGGCTCATAACCGCACAGGCTTTGCTACAGGTGCAGTACTGGCTTCAGAATTTTTACAAAATAAGAAAGGTATTTATAGCATGAAAGAAGTACTGGGCTTATAATTTCCTGCCTTTTTTTTTAACTCTAAAAAAGCTTCCGTAAAACATAATCTGTTTGTATTCGTTTTATAATCATTAATTAACCATAAATTAAGTAAGTTTACTATTATACTTCTATAACCTTTGCTTATAAATGGATACTCAAAAAATACTGCTAGCTATCGTTGATGACCATCAAATTGTAATTGATGGTATAAAATCGATACTGGAAGGGCATCAGGAATTTGTGGTAGTGTTAGAAAGTACCAATCCTATAGAGATGTTTAGTTTACTGCATGAGCACCCAATTAATATTTTGCTTACAGATATTATGATGCCAGGTATGAATGGCGATGAGTTATCCAAAAAAGTAAGAGCAACATTTCCCTCAATAAAAATATTGGCATTATCCATGAGCGGGCAAGGGGAAATTGTAAATAAAATGATTAATGATGCAGATATTTCAGGCTACGTTTTAAAAAATATCGGAAAAAAAGAGCTACTGTTTGCAATAGAAAAAATAGCATCGGGAGGAGTTTACTTTAGTGATGAAGTATTGGCAGAAATGATAAAAGCAAGTGAAATTGCCAAACAAAATCATACTATTAATCTTACCCATAGAGAAATTGAAATAATACAGCTAATTGAAAAAGAATATGGAAATAAATTAATTGCCGATACACTTTTTTTAAGCGAAAGAACTATTGAGACACACCGGAAAAATATATTTAGAAAAACGCAAACTTCCAGTGTTTTAGGTTTAATAAAATATGCTTACGAACATAAGCTGGTGTAATTTTCTACCACTGCTATTTACGCTTCAAAAAAAACTACTTCATTTAACCAAGCAGATGCAGTTGAAAGCCTTGTTAGCCTTTCACTTTCAAATACCGGTTATTACAACTGGTTACAGCTAATTGATAATTTAATCTCTAATTGAAACAGTAATATAATATACAGGCGGAACTTGCATTGAAAGTATAATCAGTAATTTGCAATGTTTTCTTTTATATTTTGCACATAAATTCTTTTACATGAATATTGCTATTGTTTGCTATCCAACTTTTGGGGGAAGCGGTGTATTGGCTACAGAACTAGGTAAGGCATTGGCAGATAAGGGGCACAATATCCATTTTATTACTTATCAGCAACCAGTAAGGTTAAGTGGCTTTAAAGCCAATGTATATTATCATGAAGTAAGGGTGCCTACCTATCCTTTGTTCGATTTTCCACCTTATGAAACAGCGCTTGCCAGTACAATGGTAGATGTAATCATCAACAATGATATACAACTTTTGCACGTACACTATGCCATACCGCATGCATCTGCTGCTTACATGGCAAAGCAAATTTTAGCAAAACAAAAAATATTTATTCCGGTAATTACCACGCTGCATGGCACCGATATTACATTGGTTGGCAAAGACAAAACGTACCAGCCTGTGGTAACCTTTTCTATGGAAGAAAGTGATGCACTAACGGCTGTATCTGAAAATCTTAAAGAAGAAACCTATAAAAATTTCGACATCAAAAAAGAGATTACCGTTATTCACAACTTTGTTGATGTAAAACGTTTTAATAGAAAACCAGTAGATGCATTTAAAAAAATAATAGCTCCCCATGGCGAAAAAATACTGGTGCATGCATCTAATTTTAGAAAGGTGAAGCGGGTAGAAGATGTAATACACACATTTTTGTTGATAAAAGAAAAAATGCCAGCAAAATTGTTGTTATTGGGCGATGGGCCAGAAAGGCCTTATGCCGAATCAATCTGCAGAGATTGTATGCATGTTGGCGATATTAAATTTTTGGGAAAGCAAGAGCAGATGGAAGATATTTTGCCATTGGCAGATTTATTTTTGCTTACCAGTGAGTACGAAAGTTTTGGATTGGCTGCCTTAGAGGCAATGGCAGCCGAAGTACCTGTTATATCAACAAATGCAGGCGGTTTACCAGAAATAAATATTAATGGCGTTACTGGCTTTATGAGTAATGTAGGCGATGTAGCTGATATGTGTAAAAATTCACTTGAGATTTTAAAAGATAAGGAAACCCACAATATTTTTAAGGCTAATGCATTAGCGCAGGCAAAGCGTTTTGATATTGATAATATTGTACCTCAATATGAAAAATTGTATGAAAGCCTGATTTAAAATTACCGGGGTTTCAGCCAAATTCCGGGGTTTAATTCACTCTTATCTTTACTAATCATTAAGTCTATAGCACCTACGCCATCAAGGTTTGCGGCCACTTTTCCTATTACCTGGCCTACAGTAACCATTTGGCCTTTTTTGAGGTTAACGCCAGATATATTGCTATACCCGGTAAAATACATTCCATGTTTTATTACAACCATCTGCAGGTCATCATAATTGTCAACAGCTTTTACTTCACCATCAAAAATTGCTTTAACCGGAGTGCCAATTACAGTGCCTATAGATAAGCCCTCACTTATAACTTCTACACCATTGCCCAATTTATTTAGTCCATAATGAAGCAATAAATAACCACTGTTAACGGGCCATGGCAGGTTGCCTTTATTTCGTTCAAAATTAGTGTTTAACGATAATTCCGCATCTGTACCTAAAAATACACTTTTGGTATTAACCGGCTCCGTTACTGTCCTGCTTTTTTTACCGGTTTTTTTATTGCTTGTAGTACTTTCTTTTTTATTATTATCTTCTGCTGATGATGCTGCTGCATCTCTTCGGTTTCTATCTTCCGAAACTTTATTGGCAGCAGATAATTTTCTTGCCTCATCGTTAGATCTTTTAATAGCAGCAGCAAAGGCATTATTTACCTTTTGCATTTGCTTCTTTTTAGCAGCTATTTGGTTATTAAGTTCTTTCCCTTGTGCTTTTAGTTTATTTACAACAGAATTTTTTTCTTCCTGCTGTGTCTGCAATGCATCCACCTCTTTACTTTGTATTTGGAGTACTACATTTTTTTTCTGCTTATTGCCACTCAATTCGTCTATTCTATCTTTTAATAGTACCTGTGTACGAGCAATATTTTCTCCTTGCATTTCACGATAGCTACGGTAGCTTTTTAAATAATTAATCCGCTTTATTGCATCATTAAAACTTGGAGAGGAGAAAACAAAATTCAAAAAATCTGAACTGCTTCTGCTTTTGTAAGCATATAACATACTCCTTGTATATTCTTCTTTAAGGGTATCTAATACCAACTGTAGTTTATTAACATCTTTTTGCGACTTAAAAATATTATTATCCATCAGGTTTATTTCCCTGCTAATATTTTCTATCACATTTTCCTGCTTATTTAGCTTGTGGTTAATAATAGCGAGGGTACTCATGTTTTCCTTGGTGGTCTTTCTGTTATTATCTAACAGCTCCTGCGCCTGCTCTATTTCTCTTTTTATTTGCTGGCGTTGCTTTTCAAGTTCCTGCTGTTCTTTTGATGTAGCAGGTTGCGCAGATACAATATGTAAAAGCATTACAAAACCAATGAGGGCAATTATATATTTTTTCATTTAATAGCTTTATAGACGATTAGCAATAAAACGGATTTTACTATACCTTTTACCTGAGTTTATAATTTTTAGGAATGCTGAAAACGATCTGCAATTCTTTATTAAACTCATATTGCTTGTAATTTAATTTTATGTCAAGCTTATTTTTTTCAGATACAGTTACTTCCCGGTAGGTTGAAAAATTTAAGCCATTATTATTTTCATATTCATCGTAAGTAATATCTGCAGTGCGGTTTCTTGCTACATTTATATCATCTAATTTACTATGCATTAGCATGCCACTCTTTTTATTAACGGTAAGCAGGTGTTTAAAAAAGCCACCTACTGTAGAGACTAATACAGTTTCTTCTTTTTCTTTGTAATACACAACACTATCACTAAAAAATATAGGATTACCTATAAATAGATCCTGCAGGGTTTTAAAATCAAAAGGTATTTGTGTTACTTCCTGTAAAAAATCAATTGATCTTAGTTGTGCTTCTTTATTTCTTTTGTTTAATACAAATACACTGTCTTTATTAATTAGCACTCTAAATACTTCTACATTAAATACGGTTGCGTAACCTGAAATCCAGATTAAACTATCTTTTATAATACGTACGTATGCAGTAATATTTGGTTGTTTGCCATTTACATCCTGGTATTCTACATTTATTTTTGCCGAAAAAGTTTTGAATTGTATCATCTTATTATTGATACCTTCCATTGCTGTTTTGATGATTAAAATAGAGTCAATAGCAGATTGATTGGTAATGTGTACACTTGTACTATCTTTTTTAACAATAGCAGCCTGTATTTTTTTTGTTGATTTACAGCTAAATAGTAAACAACTAAACAACAGCATAACACCTGCTAATCTTAACCAATTACTACCTTTTTTATTTACTTTCATCGTTTTTGAAAATTGTTTTATTTGCTTCCTGTATGGCCAAATCCTCCAGCACCTCTTTCTGTATCTGTTAAGGTAATTACCTCAACAAACGTGGCTTTTTCTACTTTACTAATCACCATTTGTGCTATTCTGTCTCCGGTATTAATTTCTTGTATTTCATTGCTTAAGTTAATTAAAATAACGCCTATCTCACCCCGGTAATCGCTATCAATAGTACCGGGAGTGTTTAAACAGGTAATACCTTGCTTTAGTGCCAATCCACTTCTTGGTCTTATTTGCGCTTCATAATCATTTGGTAATTGAATATACAAACCTGTAGAAACAAGGCAACGTTGCAAGGGCTGTAAAATAATTGGCCCTGTTAAATGAGCCCTTAAATCCATACCTGCAGACCCTGCGGTAGCATAAGCAGGCAATTCATTTGTTGAAACGTTTACAATGTTAATGGCTACTGATGGCATAGTGGCAAAGTTAATGATGTGATATAAAAATTAACTGGTAAAATAATTTTTAACAAGTTGGATGTTATTATTTTTTTTGAAGTAATATGCTTGCATAAGCAACTATACCTTCTTCTCTGCCAACAAAACCCATTTTTTCTGTAGTAGTTGCTTTAATGGATACATCATTTATTGCTATTGATAATATATGGGCAATTACAGCTTGCATTTCTGGTACATAGTCTTTTATTTTAGGTGCTTGCAGGCATAGTGTACTATCAATGTTTACAATACTGTATCCTTGCTGCTTAATCAGGTTGTTGGATTGCTGTAGTAATATTTTGCTGTCAATATTTTTGTACGCATTATCTGTATCAGGAAAATGTACACCAATATCTCCCAGGCAAGCTGCCCCAAGCATTGCATCACAAATGGCATGTAACAATACATCCGCATCGCTATGCCCAAGCGCTCCTTTTGTATGTGGTATGTTAACGCCTCCCAGCCAAAAAGCTCTGCCTTCTACTAATTGATGATAATCAACCCCAAACCCAATTCGTATATTCATGTATATTTTTTGGCAAATGTACAGTAGTATAAAATAAAAAACGTTCCACCAGGTTGATGGAACGCTTTTATATACATTTAATAAAATTATTTTTCTTTACCGGAACCGTCTCCATCAAGGTCAAAAACAAGACCGAAGCGCAATGTGTTGGAAAGTGGATTGCGGTTAACACCATTGCCAGATGGTAACAGATAGCTAAAATTCAGGCCAAACGTATTGTATTTTAAACCTGCACCCAAGGTAAAATATTTTCTATTTCCTTTGAGTGGATTTTCATAAAAATAACCAGCTCTAAATGCAAATTGATCGTTGTACCAATATTCTGCACCAAGTGAAGCCTGTACTTCTTTCATTTCTTCAGAAAAACCACCGGGCGCATCACCAAAAGATGAAAACCAACTGTTTACTACACCTTGGCCACGGTATTTTATCAAACCTGCACTATCGCCAATGGCAGGCGGAGTTGGTACTAATAATTTGTGAATATCAAGGGCGAAAGTTATTTTATTTTGCTCATCAATTGTTTTGGTATAAGCAACGCCCAATCCTAAATTGGTAGGTATATAGTCTTTTTGTGTAGCATCACTTGTGTAAGAAATTTTTGAACCAAGATTACTCAAGGTAATACCCCAGCTTAATCCAGATCCATCTGCTTTTGTACCATTGCTATATAAACTTAAATCACCTGCAACAGACGTACCCGGTTTGTAGGCTACCCCGTTAATAGTGCCACTTGCCAAATTTGAGTTGATGTAACGCAAAGCAACTCCCAAGGCAATTTTGCTCGATAATTTCCTTGAATATCCAACGTCAAAAGCAAACTCACGAGGACGAAAAGAGCTTAAATCATTACCAAGATTATCAGTAAACTGTATGTTACCAAGGCTAAAATATCTAAGTGATGATGATAAAGCTTCTTCGTCGCTTATTTTGTAATAACCAGCAAGCGAAGCAAGGTAAACATCATTTAAACCAAGGTCTTTTAACCAGGGTGTGTAGGTAACTGCTATTCCTCCTTTATTGGTATTAAAAGGCGTTTTTGCTAAATTCCAAAAGGCTGAGCTGGCATCTGCTGAAGTAGCAATACCTACATCACCCATGCCACCACTGCGGGCATCAGGCGAAATCCTTAAAAACGGAACAGCGGTACTAACAACGTTGATGCTATTTGCTTGTTGTGCTTTTAAAACCTGGGTTGCACCCCCCAGTATAACTACTAAGGCAGTCAATTTAATGCTTGCTTGTTTCATGCTAATTTGTCTCTGTTTATGTATACTTATAATCTATAAGCTTCCAATTTTCTTTGGTGAAGAGGTGTAAAAGTAAAGGGTTTTGTTTAAAAGAACAACAATGATGTATTACGTTTATAAAAAATTAAATTTCTACAATAATCAATAGCGTACAACAAAATTCAGGTTTAAAAATTATCAACTAAAAATATTAATTGGGTAGTTATGTAAATAACGGCGGGTAGTTGTAATTATTGCTTCTAAATACAGGTATTAAGCATAATTAAACTTCTTTTTAAAAGTATATTGTTCAATATTTATTTTTGTTGCAGTAAATACCCAAATGCTTTTATGCAGGCATTTTAAATTGCAAAATCCTGGTTTAGGTATAAAATTGAAATTATGTGTAATTATATACTGTGTTTTACAAAAAAAACAAAAAACATTTTACTGAAATTGTTAAAATAACAATAGCTAAAACCTCATTTTCAAGTAAAGTATTTATATTCGCAATTGTGTAACCCCATTTTCAATTACACAATATACAAGAAAACCTTTCGTTATCACATTTGCAAAACGAACGAACATGCAAAAAATATTTTCAATCAACAATCTGGCTATCCTTATTGTATTTTCTTTAGCGGTTACTTCCTGTAAAAAGAGTAGCAAGAGCGGTAAATCATCTGTAACAGGGTGGAATTATGATGACAAGAACATGGGGAACTACCATGTAAACAAAATGAAATACCCCAAAGCAGGGCCTGGATTGGCTTTTGTACAAGGCGGTACTTTTGTAATGGGTGCCAAAGATGAAGATGTAATGGGCGAATGGAATAATATTCCACGCCGTGTAACGGTACCTTCTTTTTTTATAGATGAAACAGAAGTAGCCAATGTACATTACAGGGAGTATATTTATTGGTTAGAAAATACATTTAGTGGGGATACATCAATACTGGCAAAAGCACTGCCTGATACCTTATGCTGGCGTGAAGAGTTGGCTTATAACGAACCGTATGTGGATTATTATTTCCGTTATCCTGCATATAATTATTACCCGGTAGTAGGTGTATCATGGTTACAGGCCCGGGATTTTTGTACCTGGAGAACAGATAGAGTAAATGAATTTAATTTGATGCAGAAGGGTTATTTGAAAAAAGATTTTGCAAAAAAAGAAATGAAAGGTGGCGGTGCAGATGGTACGTTTAATACCGAAACCTATTTATTGAAGCCGGAAGATATTAAAGGAAGAACAAAACCTAAAAAATCAGAATTTAAAGATGTAAGCGGAAAGCCGAGAGCCATTGTAAAAATGGAAGATGGTATTTTAAATATGGGCTATCGTTTGCCAACAGAAGCTGAGTGGGAATATGCCGCTTATGGTTTGCTCGATCAAAACCCTAGTCCTAGAAAGAAAGAAGCTGGTTCTGGCGAAGAATTAATTTCAAACCAGCAAATTTACTCATGGAGCCACAATCCAAATGGTTTACGTGACAACCGCAGGGGAAGCTGGCAAGGTAAATTTTTAGCCAACTTTAAGCGGGGTAGTGGTGATAATATGGGAGTAGCAGGCGGTTTGAATGACAGGTCTGCAATACCAGGCGATATCAAAGCTTTTTATCCAAATGCCTTTGGCTTATACAATATGGCGGGAAATGTATCTGAATGGGTTATGGATACTTATAGGGCATCTACCCCAACAGATGGAGAAGATTTCAATTATTTCCGGGGTAATAAATTTCAAAAATATTATAAAAATAGCTCTGGTGAATTTGAAAGAGATTCACTTGGCAGGCTTAAGAAAACAGATATAAGCGATGAAGATGTAAAAAATCGTCGTAACTATCAACATAATGATGCAATTGGGCATTTAGATGGTGATTCTACCAGCGGTGCTAGCTATGAATATGGCGTTACCACTTTGGTAAGCGACAAATCAAAAGTATTTAAAGGTGGAAGTTGGAATGATCGTGCCTTTTGGCTCTCGCCTGGCGCACGCAGATATCTGGAAGAAGAGCAATCTTCCAGTACTATTGGTTTTAGATGTGCTCAAACCTATATGGGTTCTCCTGAAGGCCCCGGCTTTAGAGAAGGAAATATTTTTGGAAAGCGCAAACAGAACGGAAGAAAGAAAAAGTAGTTTTAAAATATACATTACTAAAATGCCCTGCTAAATTGTGGGGCATTTTTATTATAAGCTTTTAAAGGATTTTGCCTCATTTAATAATAGAAGAGATTTTTAAGCTACCCCTCAACAAATCACCCTTTGTTTACTATTTTTGGAGTATGGAAATAGCTGCACTTTATTCTATCTTTCTGCAATATCCGGTTGTACAAACTGACACAAGAAAGTTACAAAAAGGTAATCTTTATTTTGCCTTAAAAGGGCCAAATTTTAACGGCAATCTCTTTGCAAAGCAAGCATTGGAGCTGGGTGCGGCCTATGCAATTATTGATGAGCCGGCTGGCTTTGCAGATGAAAGGTTACTCTACACAACAGACGTTTTAACCACTTTGCAGGCGCTTGCAAAGTATCACCGGCAACAATTTAATATTCCATTTATTGCCATTACAGGCAGTAACGGAAAAACAACAACAAAAGAATTGGTGTACGAAGTTTTATCAACTACGCATACAACTTACACCACTCAAGGTAATCTCAACAATCATATTGGTATTCCGTTAACCATTTTATCTGTAAAAAAAGATGCTGCACTGGCAGTGATTGAAATGGGGGCAAATCATCAAAAAGAAATAGAGGGATATTGTAAATATACTTTGCCAACACATGGCATTATTACCAACTGTGGCAAAGCGCATTTAGAAGGATTTGGGGGAGAAGAAGGCGTACGGAAAGGGAAAGGTGAATTATTTGCTTATTTAAGGGCAAATAATGGCGCCATTTTTTTGATGAGTGATTATAACTATTTGGTAGAAATGAGCCACGGTATTGCCAACGTAAAAACCTATGGTACACAAAATGCAGATTTAGTTGGAGTGGCAGAAAAAAATAGAGAAATGTTGGTAGTTTTAATAAAAAAGGGGATGGCAATCTCTCTTATTGAAACCAATTTGGTAGGTGATTATAACCTGCCAAATGTACTGGTAGCCATTGCAGTTGGTAAATATTTTAACGTGCCGGATGCAAAAATACAAATGGCAATTTCATCTTATCTGCCAACTAACAGCCGCTCTCAATTAATAAATAAAGATACCAACAAGATAATACTGGATGCTTATAATGCTAACCCAACAAGTATGAAAGCCGCCATTGAAAATATAGCCGGTATGCCAGTGGCCAACAAGGTATTATTATTAGGTGGTATGATGGAATTGGGTGATGAAAGCCTTGCCGAACATACCGCTATCATCAATTTAACTAAACAGCACCAATGGTTATCTGTAGTGTTGGTTGGGGGGGATTTTAGCAAAGTACCTCATCCCTATATTTATTTTGAAAGTTCATTGCAGGCAAAAGAATGGCTGCAACAGCAAGATTTCCAAAACTGTGTAATGTTGGTGAAGGGCTCAAGAAGTATGCAAATGGAGAAAGTATTGGAGTAGTAATTTATGTAGAAACAGGATCCCAATCCGGGTAACGCTCATTCATTTTGTCGAGGTATTTACGCAGTACATCAGGTGTTCTTCTTTTTTCGTTGCTATATTCTTCAAATAAATCTTTGTCTTTTTTTAAAAGAAAACCAATGCCATCTGGTGTAGCAATAGTAAGTTCTTTCTTTTTACTCAGATAATGAATTATAAGATGGTTTATATCTTTATAAAACATTGATTCGGGAACAACTATACCATCTCTTCTACTTTCATAAAAATCATACGAGTACTTAATAATATACGCATGTCGCCCAAGCTTTGACAATTAAAAAAACTCCCTTATTAAAACTTTATTCGTTCAATAACCACCACTACCACGCAAACCATTATCAAGTTTTACATACCTATCCTTGCCATCAAAAAAGCCAACTACTTCTTGTTTTATTTTTACAGAGTCGGTGGTTATAAACGTGTACCCATAACCTGTTGCATAGCGAGGGTTTTCTGCTTGTGTTTCAATTGCTTGAAATGGAGTACTAATATCCGGCTTTTTGGCAAAAAAACTTTTTGAACTAAAGTATATTCCTTTGGGTACAGAAAACACTTTTTGTACACTAGTATCTTGTGCAAAAATCCTTGATACAGTTAATATTAATAGAAAAATTGTAAAAAAATGAATCCTAAATTTCTATTAAAATGTACCTATCAACTGTTCTAAATCTGCATCCGTCTTTATAAGCACATCCCTAACCTTACTGCCCTGGTTTTTTCCAACTATACCTGCTGCTTCCAGTTGATCCATTAATCTGCCGGCACGATTATACCCAAGTTTCATCCGGCGCTGTAATAAGGAAGTGCTACCGCTTTGGGTAGATACAATGATTCGGGCTGCATCTTCAAACAACGGGTCTTTATCATTTACATCAAAACCACCTTTTTCCATTTCCTTTTCATCCACATATTCCGGCAACATAAAAGCATTTGCATAGCCACGCTGGCTACCAATAAAATCTACAATTTTATCAACCTCTGGAGTATCTACAAAAGCACATTGCAACCTAACCAACTCGCCATTGTAACTTACCAGCATATCGCCTTTACCAATTAATTGTTCGGCTCCGCCTGCATCTAAAATAGTACGGCTATCAATTTTGCTACTAACCTTAAAGGCAATACGAGCCGGAAAGTTAGCTTTAATAGTACCGGTAATAATGTTTACACTTGGCCGCTGTGTGGCAATAATCAAGTGCACACCAACAGCCCTTGCCAACTGTGCAAGCCGGGCAATGGGCATTTCTACTTCTTTACCTGCTGTCATAATCAAATCTGCAAACTCATCTACCACCAATACAATAAAAGGTAAAAACTGGTGGCCTTTTTCTGGATTTAGTTTTCGGGCAGCAAATTTTTCATTGTACTCCCTTATATTTCTACAGCCAGCTTCTTTTAATAAATCGTACCGGTTATCCATTTCTATACATAGGGCGTTTAGCGTATGAACCACTTTTTTGGTATCTGTTATAATGGCTTCCTCCTCCCCAGGTAACTTGGCTAAAAAATGTTTTTCAATAGTTTTATAAATACTGAGCTCTACTTTTTTTGGGTCAATTAATACAAATTTTAATTGAGATGGATGCTTTTTATAGAGTAAAGAAACCAGTACGGCGTTAATACCAACAGATTTACCTTGCCCTGTAGCACCTGCCATTAATAGATGTGGCATACTCGCCAGATCAACAATAAAATTTTCGTTATCAATTTTTTTACCCAAAGCAATAGGCAATGAGAAGTGATTGTTTTGAAATTTTTCTGAAGCAAGTAAGGTTTTCATCCCTACAATTGTTTTTTTAGCATTGGGTACTTCTATACCAATTGTACCCTTGCCAGGTATTGGCGCAATAATGCGGATGCCCAATGCAGCAAGGCTTAAAGCAATATCATCTTCCAGATTTTTTATTCTTGAAATACGAACCCCTGCTGCCGGAATAATTTCGTACAAGGTTACAGTTGGCCCAACGGTAGCAGAAATTTTCTGAATATTGATATCGTAGTTTTTGAGGGTATTGATAATTTGGTCTTTGTTAGCCTGCAATTCTGCTGTATCCTGTACAATTTTTTCGCTGCCATGTGTATCCAACAAGTCTAACGTAGGGTAAACATAGTCTCTTAAATCTAAAATAGGATCGTATGGTGTACCGATTGTTTGCCGTTTAGTTGCTGGTTTGGCTGCATTGTCTTCTTCTTCTTCTTCAATAGCTGCCCTGTCTTTTATCTCTAATTCTAATGGATTGTTATTATCTTGTTTATTGGGATTTTTTTCTTGCGCAGGCAGTTTAGGTAAAGCATCTTCATCTTCTCTTTCTATAAGCTCCATTTCATGAAAAGGAGTTTCATTTATCTCAAATGGTATGTTGCCCATCGTTCCCTTTCCATTAAGTCTATTGGGCTTTTCACTTTGAATTATAAGCATAGCTCCTTCTTCCTCTTCAATATCTTCTTCCATTTCGTTGAGGTCATCGTTTTCAGCACCAGG